>JACCDG010641090.1_pt1 | contig 35010 bp, 62 predicted proteins | sample 7442471 | NCBI WGS metagenome assembly JACCDG01 (sample SAMN15323444, study PRJNA562643) | freshwater metagenome | isolation source: river surface water | place: USA:Blue River Watershed | collected 2017-08-17 | reverse complement strand
TCGCCACTTGGAGGGTAGAGCATGACTGGTACGGATAGCCTCAAACTGAACCTGCAACAGGTTCTGATGCTGCCTGCACCAGCCATTGAGTGGCTGCTGATGCTGTGGAACGCGATCCAGGTCTTTGACGACGTGGCAGACGGCGATCCAGTCGAGCGCAGCGATCTGAATGCCGCCATCTGGAACACCCTGGTGGCGATGAATCAAAACACCTTCTTCCTGCAGAATTCCCCTGTCCTGGTGCCATGCGTGGCATCCATGGTCTTGAAGTGGCAAGCCTCCGACCGCGCTGAGCGTGCAGGGCTTGCTGATGCACGCTCCTACATGTGGCGTGCTGGGTACTATGACGTGGTCTTGATGTCCATGCAGCTTTGCCATGGCGCGAAGTTTGCCAACGAAAATTCCCACTTGGTCATGGAGCTGTATGGCGAGACGTTTGAAGAATACATGAAGGAGTTTGGCCATGCCTGATCCAGTAACCGGCTTAATCGTCGGCGGCACACAACTCGTCGGCGGCCTGATGCAAGCCGACGCAGCAGGTGATGCTGCTGGCGTCCAAGCAGCAGCCAGCGAGGCTGGCATCGCAGAACAGCGTCGCCAGTTCGACATGGTGCGCGAGCTGCTGAAACCCTACGTCGAGGCTGGTGCTCCGGCACTTGCAGCGCAGCAGGCCATGCTTGGCCTTGGAACCCCAGAAGCAGAGGCTGCCCAGATTGCGGCAGCCGAGCGCTCCCCGACATTCCAGGCCATGCTACGCACCGGCGAGGAAGCCTTGCTGCAGCGTGCATCGGCCACTGGTGGCCTTCGTGGCGGCAACGTCCAGGCGGCCCTGGCTCAATTCCGTCCGCAACTGCTGGCGCAGGAGCTTGAGAACCGATACAGCCGCCTTGGCGGCTTGACCGCACTTGGCCAGCAGTCCGCTGCCGGTGTCGGCACGGCAGGCATGGAAACCGGCTCGGCCATCGCACGACTGCAGGCAGAACGCGGAGCAGCCCTGGCTGGTGGCGAGCTTGGCCAGGCCAAAGCCTTCAGCGGCCTGCTGAACCTCCCGGCCCAGGTGCTTGGCGCACAGTACGGCGCAGGTGGAAAACTTGGCCTTGGCTTCGGCAGCCTATTCTGAGGACAAGAACATGCCAGCACCATACGACTACTCCATCAACGTCCAGAGCCCGTTCGAGGCTGCCGTCAGCGGCCTGAAGCTGGGCGCGACCATCGCAGACATTCGCACACAGCAGGAGGCTGCCGCGAAGGCTGCAGAACGCCAGAACATGCTCACTCAGGGCATGCAGGCTCTGATCAATAACCCGAACCCGACCGCACGCGACTTCACCAACATCGCCATGCTGCTGCCTGAAAAAGAGGCGGCTAGCATGCGTGCCAACTGGGACACGCTGAACAAAGACCAGCAGGACAACGAGCTGCGATTCAGCGGACAGGTCATGTCGGCATTCAGTTCCGGCGCACCGCAGATCGGTGTGAGCCTGCTCCGCCAGAAGGCCGATGCTGAGCGAAACTCTGGCCGCGAAGATCGCGCCAAGGCCTACGAGACCTATGCCCAGCTGGCAGAGACCAATCCCGGAGCTGCCCAGAAGACCATCGGCATCATGCTGGCTGGTGTTCCTGGTGGCGACAAGGTGCTGGAATCTTCGATCAAGGCACTCAAGGCCCCGGCCGAGATTCGCACTGGCGAGGCTGGAGCGACCGAAAAAGAGCTGATCACGGCCAACACGCCGACCCGCTTGGCCTTGGAAAACGCCAACACCGGCGCACAGATTCGCAACATCGACAGCCAGATCGCAGACCGTTCTGGCCGCCTGGCGCTCGACCGTGACAAGCTGCAGACCGATGTGGAGATGAAGCTCTACGAACTCGGTCAGGCTGGAACCAAGCTGGACAACGACGCACGCAAGATCGTGAACGATGCCACCATCGCTTCCGTCGGATCGGAGCAGTCTGCTGGCCGCATGCTTGATCTGGCAGGACGCATCGAATCCGCGCAGGGTGGTAAGGGTGCACTGACCAAGGCCAGTGAGTGGTTCGCAGGTGCAACAGGCCGCCAGGACGAGTGGACGCAGATGCGCCAGGAATACACCCGTCTGCGCAACACCCAGGCGATCAAGATGCTGCCGCCTGGCCCGGCCACCGACAAGGACATCCAGCTGGCGCTTAAGGGTTTTCCCGAGGAAACCGCCAACGCTGCCACCATTGCTTCGTTCTTGCGCGGCATGGCCAAGATGCAGCAGTTCGACGCGGCGGCAAAATCTGCCGAGGCCGAATGGGTCAACTCGACCGGCTCGCTTGGCCGCGCCAAGACCGACATCAACATCGGCGGCATCCAGGTGCCTGCTGGCACGACCTTCGTGGACTTCATGCGCCAGTATGGCGAGCAACGCGCCCAGGGCTTGGCTGCACAGCAGGCCAACGTGGTCACAGGCCAGCGTGGCTACATGCGCTGGGCCAACCCGCAAACTGGCCAAGTTCCTGCACCCGGCACCATGGGCAGCGGCACCTTCCAAGTCCCTGGCCAATAAGGACAACAGATGGCGACACAAGCCCCAAACAGCTACAAAGACCCGTTCTGGTCTGACCTGGCGTCCAGCACCGAGCAGAAGCTCGGCCTGCCGTCTGGTCTGCTCAAGTCGGTGCTGCTTTATGGCGAGCGCAGCAATGCCGACCAGGTGTCAGAGGCCAATGCCAAGACGCCATTCCAGATCATCCCGGCTACACGCAAGGCTGTGCTGGACAAGTACGGCGTGGACGCCTATCTCAGCCCACAGAACGCGGCCGAGGCTGCTGGCCTGCTGCTCAAGGAATCCCTGCAGCGCAACAAAGGCGACATCAAGCTGGCTGCTGCCGAGTACCACGGCGGCACCGACCCGAAAAACTGGGGGCCTCGCACGAAGTCCTACATCGAGCGCGTGACTGCCGGTGTCGGCCAAGAGCAACAAGCTACGCTCCCCGGAGGTGGGGAAAGCACGTTTCAACGCGTCATGGCAGCCCGAGGTGGTGCTGGCGCTGCTGCTGGTGGCTCTGCTATGGCCCCTGGCTCGATTCAAAACATCTTCAACGCCTACAGCTCCGGCCAGATGACGCCTGAAGAGGCGGCAGAGTTCGAGGCCGACGTCCAGTCCGGCGCGATCATGCTGCCCCGTGGCGCTGCCCTGCGTGGCCAACAGCCTGCGCCAGCCCAAGGCACCAAGCCAAGCACGCAAGTCGCTGAGCTGCCGCCTGCTGTGGTCGAGGCCTACAACACCGGCCGCATGACCCGCCAGGAAATGATGGACTTGGAGACAGACGTCAAGAACGGCATGGTGCGTGCACCGGCTGGCATGCAGCTCAAAGGCACCGAGGCCTTGGGCGTGCTCGGCGGCATCCGTGAGGCCATCACTGGAACTGAGCGCGAAACGTCCACAACTCAGGCGCTGCCTGACTGGGCATCGATGCCCGAGCTCAACACCTTCAGCATGGCCAGCTTCAAGTCGGCCCTGGGCACGATGATGACCAACCCGCAGGAAACTGTGCAGGTCATCCAGTCCAACTTCCCTGGCGTGCAAGTCAGCCAGGACGAGAAGGGCAACTTCGTGCTGCAGTCGTCGATCGACGGCCAGCTGTACGCCATCAAGCCTGGCTTCCAGGTGAGCGACATTCCCCGCGCTGCTGGCGCTTTGGCCGCTTTCACTCCGGCTGGCCGCGCCACCACGCTGCCCGGCATGGCCGCTGCTGCCGGTGGAACCCAGGCTGCCATCGAGGCCACACAGGCTGCAACTGGCGGCCGATTTGATGCTGGCGAGGTGGCCACGACTGCTGCGCTGGCTCCCGTCCTCCCAGCCGCTGTGCGCGGCGTACAGGCCGTTCGTGCTGCACGTGCACCCGTTGCGCCTGCTGCTGGCCCTGCAGCCCCTGCTGGCGCTCCTATGGGCACCGCAATGGCTCCTGCCGCGTCTGCTGCACCTGTCCGCGCTGCCGCTGCCGCGCCTGAAGTCCAGCCTTCTGCCATGCAAGTCACACCACCGGCTGCTCCGGCTGCTGCCATGACCCCGCAAGAGCTGGCCACGACCGCACGCACGGCCGCCGAGGGTGGCATGGGCGCAACTCGCGCCACTTCTGTGCTGGCTGGCCAGGCCGCACCCGACCCGAAGGTGCTGGAGGCTGCCCGACGCCTTGGCATCGACGAATACCTGCAGCCCGACCACCTGACATCGAACCAGGCTTACCGCGAGCTGGCCCAGGCCGTGAAGTCCATCCCTGGCAGCCAGACCCGTGCAGCCGAGATTCAGGGATTGGAGCAGGTTGGCCTGCGTGCCGACCGTTTGATCAACGAGATCGGCGGCACGACCGACCTGAGCAAACTCAACCAGGCCGTGCGCACCCAGCTCGACCAGACCGTGACCAACTTGGCCAACCAGGCCGACGACGCCTACAAGGCGCTGCGCACGCAGATTCCATCGCAGACTCGTGGTGAGGCCACCAATGTGCTGGAATTCGTGCAGCGTCGCGCCGATGACCTGGACGGCGCTGAAAACCTGTCGGCCTTGGAAAAGATGGTGCGCAGCAAGCTGACGCCTAAGCCAATCAAGGACGAGGCCGGCAATGTGATTGGCACCCGTGCACCGACCTACGCCCTGATCGATGACGTCAGGCGCGACGTTGGCGCTGCTGCACGCCAGGCTGGCCCGTTTGCTGATGCTGACACAGGCCTTGCAAAGCAGCTCTACCGCCTGATCGACGATGACCAGTTCGCACTGGCCCAAGGCGCTGGCCAAGGCGAAAGCTATCGCCTGGCCAAGAGCCTGGTGCAGATGCGCAAGGGCTTTGAGGATGACATGGTGTCCCTGTTCGGCCGCCAGCTCGACCAGAGCCTGGTGGGTAAACTGGAATCTGCAACCATGTCGCTGACCAAAGGCGATGCTGACAAGCTGGCCAAGATTCTGACCGCCATCCCGAAGGACATGCGCCAGATGGTCACGGCCTCGGCCCTGAACACCGCCTTTGGCAAGGCCACCCAGAATGGCGCTCTGAACTTCAACACCTATGCCAAGTGGTACGAAGGCCTGCTGGCCAACAAGCAGGCCTATGCCGCTCTGATGGCCAACCTGCCGCAGCCTGCACGCAAGCAGCTGTCCGACCTGTACCGTGTGGCCAGCAACGTGAGCAAGGCCACACGCGAGCGCATCACTACCGGCCGCATCCAGGCCGTCCAGCAGGAGCTACAAGGCGCTGACAACCTGCTGACCAACATCTACGGCGTGGCCAAACGTGCTGCAGTCGGGTTGCCTATCGAGGCGGCCACATCGGCTGTCGGTCTTCCTGGTGCTGGAATTGCGTCTGGCCTGGCCGCTGCACTGACAAAAACAAAGCCTGGCGCACTGAAAGCAGCCGATGAGCTGATCTCGTCGCCTGAATTCCAACGCCTGGCTGTCGAGACAGTTTCCACAGGCAACCAACCGTCCAAGGCTACCGTAAAGGCTGTCTTGATGTCACAATCTTTCCAGAAGTTTGCCGACGCGGTGAAGCTCCCACGCGAAATGAGTGCGCGTGAGAAGTTCATCGTTCAATCGCTGCAGGCCCAGGAGCAATTCGACCAGGAGAACCAATAATGTCCGCACTTTCGATTCAACCCACATATCCGATCTTCACGGACATTGATGGCCAGCCTCTTGAGGCAGGATTTGTCTGGATTGGCCAGGCAAATCTTGACCCACAGGTCAATCCAATCAACGTGTTCTGGGACGCTGCGCTAACCATTCCGGCAGTACAGCCAATCCGCACGCTTGGCGGCTATCCATCCAACAGCGGCACGCCTGCACGACTGTACGTCAACAGCGACTACAGCATCCGGGTGATGAACAAGAACGGCAGCACTGTTTACAGCGCTCCAGAGGCAACCGAGCGCTATAACGAGGCCGTCATTACCAGTATTGACGCAAGCAATGTCCTGACCACGATTGGCTACACGGGCGGCGTGCAGCGCACGCAGCAGCAGGTCAATGACGACCGTGTCTGCGTGTTCGACTTCATGACGGCTGCCCAGATCGCTGCAGTCAAGGCTGGCACATCAGTCGAAGACCTGAGCACTGCTTTTGAGCAGGCCATCAATACAAGCAAACGCGTCTACATCCCGAAGGGTCGTTATCGGGTCAACGTGCAGATCGACAGCAAGACGATCTTGGAAGGTGACGGCTCTCAATCGACAATTCTGCACCCGTTTGACGAGTCGGTCGCTATCATGACCTACACGTTCACAGCGCAGCAGACACCTTCCTATGCGTTCTGGGATTACCACAGTGAGGTTCATGGAGTCGGCTTCTGGGGTCGGACTTCTCGCGTTGGGGTCGGATTCACTTTTGGCCAAACATTGCCATCAAATTATCAGACAAATGATGAGTTGGCTAACAACGTGAAGTTTTTTGGATGCCGATTTTTTGACCTTGAAAAAGGAGTCCAATTTCCTTTTGGCAACATTGGCACAGAGTTTTACTCATGTGGTTTTAGCAGCAACAAATATGGAGTTTATGCGCTGAATAATAAGTTCGGCAATGGAATGCACGCTGGCAACAAATACTTCTTCGGCGGCGAGTTTTCTGGTAATGACTGCGGTTTGTATGTGAACGACACCGTTCAAGGCGGTGGTGCTGCTGGCATCGAGTTCTTTGGCACGATTATGGAGTTCAATCAGATTGCTGCATACGTTTACTCGAACACTCGACCATTCATTCAGTGTATGTTTGATGGCGTATGGTTTGAGAGCAATGGGGCGACCAGGACTTCCGGTAGCACGACAGTGACAATTGATTCTTGGTCTGGAACCACTGTCACGCCACAGACGATTGATCGACACACACTGATCCTTGATGGTGATGGTGGCCGCATGCTTTGCCGCAATGCGTTCTTTACTGACGTCGAGGTCAAGGCGACCAACGCACAAGTCACGGCATTAAATTGCCATACAGAACGTGAGGCAGGCAATATTGGTGCGCCTTGCATCGTCGCCAACACATCTTCGATCATCATCGAGGACTCTTACACCGGCCTCGGGAATCCACAAGGCAACAACATCCTTGTTACTGGTTTTGTTGATCTGCAAGAAACCAACATCAGCTCCAGCACAGCAGCAGGTGGTCGGTGGTTCCCAACGACACAGCGCGGCGCAAAACTTGCCGACTACGGGCCAAGCAAGGCAATCACGCTTCCACTGACGACCGCATACACGCTCGGCGGCGGTGCATTCACGCTTCTCGGCACGGTGGTGTCAGATGGCAGGATTTACGACGAATGCAACGAATTTACCCGCGCTGCTTTCTTGTCAAGCGAGTTTGTGAGGTATGACTCGAACGTCATCACCACAACGGCTGGCTGGTATGTATTCACAATGGATGCAAAAGTTTCTGCCGGAAATCCTGCATTTTTTGTTTGGAACCGTGGAAGTGCGCAGCTTGCTTCTGGCATAACTTGTCCTGCTCAAAACAAGTGGTTTACGTTTGCTGGCTATGGCTATTCGGCAGGAGGAGACACGCTGTACTTTGACATTCGCGGCAGTAATGAAACTTGCACGTGGCGCAATTCAGCCTTGCAGCTTTTGCGTTTTGACACAAAGCAAGAGGCACAAGCCTTCCTTAACTCTGGCGCATTCGCTGAATCTTGATAGGAGATCAAAATGGAAAATCAACCCCTTGTCCCGCAGGAAATTCTTGATGTTATTGATGGCAAAGTCGAGCCACAAAAACCACCGGCCACTGGTAATCAACGATTGAACGAAGAGATGCAAAAACAAGCAGGAGGCTCCAATGCTTAAGACCGTAGGATTTCCGTCGTCCAGGACTGGCGACCAGACAATTGTCGATGGCAACCTTGTCATCGCAACTGCTGGAAAAGGCATTGACTTCTCTGCAACACCAGGCACTGGAACAAGCGAGTTGTTCAATGACTATGAAGAAGGGTTGTATATTGCAACGCTGACGCCTGCAAGTGGGAGCATCACGGTAAATCCAGTGAACAACTGGAACACGCTTGCCTATACAAAAATTGGCAGGGTTGTTCACATTCAAGGTGGGCTTCGAGTTTCTGCTGTGAATTCTCCAAGCGGTTCTGTTGAGTTGAGTTTGCCATTCACGTCAGCGAACCTTACTGGGGACGCTGGTCTTACTGCCGGTATTGCTGTTGCTCAAAGCCTTGGCGCTTATAACCAGCCGATTTCCTTATATGTTCCTGAAAATTATGCGGCTGCTGTTTTGCAGTACATGAATTCAGGGACAAGAACCAGCGTCCCTGGCGGAGACTTTTCTGGCAACGAGGAAATCCAAGTCAGCATCACATATATCGCTGCATAACACGAACACCGAAAGGAAAAATCATGCTTGAAAAAATCCAAGTGGTTGACAAAATTGAGGTCGTTGCCAACGGCTTTGTGCAAGTTCGCACGGCTACCCGCATCGTCGAGGATGGCGCAGTGATCAGCGAGAACTTCCATCGTCATGTCATTGTGCCTGGCGCTGACTACAGCGGTGAAGACGCACGAGTGCAGGCCATCTGCGCAGCAACCCACACTGATGAAGTGATCGCAGCACACAAAGCAGCAGTTGCTGCAATTCAGGAGAAATAATCATGGCAACCAACAGTCAAATTGCATTTAACCCGCAAGGCGAGACCGTCGTCGTGGCGGCTGCAGCCGTCGCTCCTGCTGGCGTACAAGCTCCCGTCTACGAGAAGTTCAACCCGCAAAACGCTGGCCAGTACCGTTTCGTGAACGCTGGCAGCGACACAGTGTTCTTGGGCACTGGCCAGACCGCAGCAGAAGCCCAGGCAAATGCGGTGGCTCCGGTGGCTGGAAACCCATCTCCGGCCATCGTGCTGGTTCCTGGTGCCGTGGAAATCATCCGCTTCAACAAGGACACCTACTTCAGCGGTCTCGCAGCTGGCGCGACCACCGTCTACGTCACGCCCGGCCAGGGCTTGTAATCGATGGAGTGTCCTGACATGGCTGAAGAGAAGGATGGCGGCATTGACCTCGTGAAGTATGGAGTTCTGTGGCAGCGCGTGCAGGACATGGACAAGAAGATGGACAAGATGGAGCGCCAGCTTGAGGAGCTTGTGGCTTTGGCCAACAAGTCCAAGGGCGGCCTTTGGCTTGGAATGAGTATTGCGTCTGGTTTGTCGGCACTGGTTGGTTTCATGGCAAGCCACTGGAAAGGTCACTGACATGGACTGGTCGGACTACCTCAACTTCACCAAGGCCGAGTTCGACTGCAAGCACACCGGACTGAATGGCATGCTCCCTGACTTCATGGAGCGCCTTCAAGCCTTGCGCACAGAGTACGGTCGGCCCATGACCATCACCAGCGGCTACAGGCATCCAACGCACCCTGTGGAGGCCAGGAAAGGCCGATCTGATGGCGAGCATACCCGTGGCATGTGCTGCGACATTGCGTGCACCTCTGGCAGCGACAGATTCGATCTGATCCGGCTGGCGCTTAAGCACGGATTTCACCGCATCGGCATTGCCAAGAACTTCGTGCACATTGGCCTGGGTGGCCATGGCCTGCCACCCAATGTGATCTGGGAGTACCAATGATCCAAGCACTCGTCCCGGCGCTGGCCCCGATCATCGGCCAGATCGTTGGCAGCCTGTTTCCTAACCCGACCGAGAAAGCCAAGGCCGAGGCAGAGGCCATGCGCCAGCTGCTGAGCCACCAGGCCGAGATCGAATCAGCTGCGGCAAAGATCATCAACACCGAGGCGGCCAGCACGCACTGGCTGGCGGCCAATTGGCGACCACTGACCATGCTGGTGTTCGTTGGCCTGATTGTGGCCAGGTGGTTTGGCTGGGCTGCTCCTGGGTTGCAAGAGGCTGAATACCTCAAGCTCTGGAGCATTGTCGAGTTTGGCCTGGGTGGTTATGTCGTAGGCCGCAGTGTCGAGAAGGTGGCCCCATCCATTGCAGCAGCCATGAAGCGATAGCAGTTGTCTCCACAGCGGCTTCGGCCGCCTTGCCCGGCCTATGTGCCGGGTCTTTTTTATGACCGACGTTTCCGACCAAGCCACCATCCGAGAAGAGCAAGAGCGCGAGGCCTGCCTGACCTCAGCCAGGCAGCCACACCAGCGACTTGAGCCGACTGGCCTGTGCTACTACTGCGAAGAGCCTGTGGCCGCTGACAGGCGCTTCTGCGGCCCTGAGTGCCGCGATCAGTGGCAGGCTGATACCAACGCCAGACAGAGGGCTGGAAAGCGCTAGGCGTTGTTCTTCTCGCGCAGCTTGGCAACTTCCGCAAAAATGAAACGAAGGCACTCACCAGAAAGTTGTTGTTCGGTCGTTGCTTCACCACCAAAAACCTGCATATGTCCTGCCATGTTGTGCAGAATTTGGTGCGATTGTTCATCCGTCAGCCCAACCCATTGCCGCTGTGCTGCTGGTGGGGTGGACCGAAGGTGTTTCTCAAACCAAGTGTCAGTTGGCTCCTGCACAGGTACTGCTGTGTACGCCTCAAGCGTCTGCTTGCTTGATTCGTACATTGTGTGCAGCCACTCGACTCGCTCTGCATACGACCCGGACTTCCAGTCTTTGCTGTCGTACAGATCATCGGGCAGTGGGTACTGCACATGTGCTGCGGGTGGGGTGGTGTAGAGGGGAACAGATTTCAGAACTTCATTGATTTCGTGAGTACCTGACCAAATAGGTTTGGAATTCCAAGCAAGGATTGTTCTGTACTCTGATTGACCTTGATAGTTTGCAAGGTCGACATCTACCATCCACGCCACCGGCTCCTGCTTGTTTTGTTCGCTCATAATGTTCCCCCAATGTGAAGTTCTCGTTTTGCCGTGACATATGCAAGATGCGCTTCTTCTGCGGTTGCAAACGTACCAAGCATTTTCTTTTTCTGGTTGACTGTAATCTGTGCCCGAAAGCGATTACCTTTCATAGACACGCCAAGCAAGCCCAGCTTATTGTCTGCACGGGGTTTGCGTTGGTTTTGCATGTTTACGGGTTGCGGAACGTCCCGCAGATTGCAAATTCGGTTATCAGCAGGGTCGCCATTGATGTGGTCAATGACACCATCCGGCCATTTGCCATAGTGCTTAAACCATGCAATCCGATGCCCAAGAATCATCTTGTTGCCAACATGCAGATAGACATAGCCTTTGCTGTCTTTTCTGTTGGCTGGTTTACCTTGCATCTTTTTCTGCGCTTTGTCGTTCCAGCGTAATTCGCCAGTCTCTGGGTTGTAATCAAGCTGTTCCATCTTTTTGCTCCTTTTGCTTTTGTTCTTGCTCAGCCTGCTCGATGGCGGTGCGGAGGGTGTCCATTGCATTGCCAATAAGTTGGTTCTTGTACCCAACTTTTGCACGGGTGTGCATGCACATGTGCTCCAACGCCTCCAGCGCCTGCTTCATTGCTTCGATGCTCATAGGTTCTGTCCTTTCTGTGCACAAGGCCACGCATTCTTGAGTAGCCGATTGATGATCACATCTGCCGAGATGTGCCGCACTGCCGGGTTGTTTTCCAAGAACTGCTTGGTCATGTCGTATATTTGTCCTGCCGTGATGTTTTGCGGCCCGCAGAACGTCGCGCCAGACAGAGCATCGGCAACTCCTGTGACATACCCGATTGAGTTCATCTGCTTGCCGAAATCGCCATTCATTTCAGACAGTAACCTGTTTCCATCCTTGAACTCTGCCTGAGCACTTGCACAAGCAATGCAGGCAATCATGGACAAAATCTGTTTTTTCATTGCATCCTCGCTTGAATGGTAGATGCATCGATGTGCATCATTTTCTGGAAATAGACCGCAAACGATGCCTTGGTGTCCAGCTGCAGCGGCATGGCCTGGATGCGCTCCAGAGCCTCCTGCATGGCGCTGTTCCAACCTGAGACGAACACCCATTGCGCGGCGTCCTTTGGAGACAGTCCAAGGTCGCCATACAGCTTGTCGTAGTGTCCGAGCGCGTCCATCAGTACGCATCCTCGGTCATGGCTTCCTCGATCTCCTGATCGATTCGACTGCGGTCTTCATCCGTGAGCTTGCGCTCTAGCCAGGCAGCCGGGCGGCCGTTGCGATCGAGCACTTCCCACTCGCATTCGGTGTAGCCGTAATAGTCCCAGTCGCTGGCTGCGTTGTAACTGTACGACCCGCGCACGCTCTCGAAGTGGGTCACTCGGATGAGGCATGGGATTCCTGAGATACGGCTTTCGATTTCCATCATGAGCTCCACCAGGCAATAAGCAGGGCGGCCAGACCGCATCCGATGGCCAAGGCCAGCAGGTAGTCTGCTACAGCCTCGCAGCGGCGCTGTGTCTTGGTGACAAACAGACGGCGCTTGATCTCGTCGCTGTAGGGATGTTGGGTGTGTTTCCAGTGCTTCATGGTGGTCTCCTTAAATCTTGAACTCGTGGGCCTTGAGGAAGGCGATCTCTTCCGGCGTTGCCAGGCACAAGGCCATCATGTGTTTTTGCAGGTAGGTCTGCAGCTTGGCTCGGTTTGAAGGTGTCGGGCACTTACGGAATGTTTTGATCAGCTTGTTCATGTTGGCTCCTTGGTTGCGATGCCCACATCTTACCACGAACACCCACAAGTAATGCAAGATTATTTTGTAGGGGTTATCCCTATAAGTCGCAGATTTCCACATCATGCGGCCTGCGCTTGCCGTCGAGCATGTCCTGGATGCGTTTCTCGGTCAGCCGGTGGCAGCGCACCATCGTCCTGGCTGGCAGCACGTCCAGCAGCTCGGCGTAGTCGCGCAGGATCGATCGCACGGCCACGATGCCTTCACCGTCCAGGCGTAGGGTCTGTCCGGACTTGCTGCGCTTTCCTGCCTTGGCCAAGGCCGTGATGGCGTCCATCAGCAGGCCGTTGGCGTCCTCGCAGACCTTCATCTCGACCACCAGCGTCTCGACCAAGTTCACGGCATCAGACACCAGACGCCAGTCGTCCGGCTGCGGATCGTCGCCTTGCTCGAGCTGGTGCAGGCCTTCGTACATCTTGGTGAGCTGGTGCGTCCGCCAAGCCTGCGGCAAAGGCTCGGTCGGACTGGCCAGTAGCTCGTCCATCATCGTGTACCGCTTTGTCCACTTGCGCTTCACACGAACTTCTCCAGCTCTGGCGCTTTGTAGTTCGGGCCTTTGGCAATCTTGCCGCCAGGAAGCAGCACCGGCTTGCCGTCCACCAGCTTGGAATCATTGCTGGCCAGCACCTCCTTGTCGGCTCCGTTCTTGTCGAAGTCCGCCAGGTAGGCGATGCCGTTGCCGGTCACCTCGGTGTCGCATATGGCGTCCAGCGCGGCCACTTCCTTGCCAGTCTTGATGAAGGCCTGGGTGGTGTTCTTCTTGAGGCTGGTAGCGATCAGGCGCAGGTCATCGGCCAAGCACTCCAATGATTCGTTGTCCTCCACGCAGTCGGTCTCGATGCACTCCAGCAGCTCGACGATTTCCTCGAAGTGCACACCTATCTGGACGGACAGGTGCGCAGGGTTGAGCTGCTCCTTGCCGCAGGCCTTCAGCCAGGCCGCTGTGCGGTCAAAGTTGGTCGCCTCGGCCTCTCGCATCAGGCGGTCGTTTCTGGCGCGTAGGAGCCGGTTCTCGTAGTCCAGCTCGGCCACCAGCATGTCCAGCTTGGCTTCGTTTTCATTCATGGCTTGAACTCCAAAATGCTGAAGGTTTTTTCCACTCGGTCGAAAAAGACCGCCAGCGCGGGATGGCACCCGCAGCCAGCGGCCTTGCAGACGGCCAGGTGCATTTTCGATGGCTTGAGGTACGCCATGAGCATGTGCCTGTTTTTGTCCATCAGTATCTCCAGACAGTGATCTCGACCACCCACAAACGCAGGATAAATTCATTGTCCTCGATGCCGACGGCAAACAGTGGCCAGCGACGCTTGAACCACTCCACGTCGAATTGCCAGCCGCGCCTCATGACTTCACCTTGTCCAGCTCCAGCCGGATGTAGTGCAGCACCTGGGCGGACAGGCTGCGCGTGTTGCGCTCGGCCTCGGCCTTGAGCTTGGCCATGATCTCGTCCGGCAGGCGGACGGTCACGTATTGGGTCTTGTTCTTGCTGGTCATGCTGCCTCCTTAGCGTCCTCGAACATGTCGGCCGTCGCAGGCCCACCAGCCAGTTCGACCGGAATGCCACTGGTCAGCAGGCTCACCAGATCATCCTGGCCAGCCACCTCGATGTCGAAGCGCGTCTGCGCTGCGTGCTGGATGGCCTGGGCCTGGTTGCCTGCTCGAATCAGGCGGTGTTTGTTGGTCTCCACGTCGGTGACCAGGTAGATGCGTGTGCTCATGGTTGCTCCTCAAAAATCAATGTCGTCGAAGTCCTCAAACCCAGACCCCTGCTGCTGCGCTGGCGCTGCCTGTGGCTTCGGCTTTGTCTCTGCCTGCTCACCACCGGCCACAAACTCCAGGTCTGCAATGCGTGCAGCCATCTTGCTGGCCTGCGTGCCGTCGCCTTTGGTGTATGTCTGGATGTGCACGTCCTCAAGGTAGGCCACGATCTGCTTGCCTTTGGTCAGGTACGGCGCGAGCGATTCCACCCGCTGGCCCCACAGTGAGGCATCGACCCACTGCGTCGGGCGCTTGCCGTCGTCGCCTTTCTTGCCGTAGGTGAATGCCAGCGAGACGTTGGCCACCGCTGCCCCACTTGGGGTAAATCGAACCTCTGCGTCTCTCCCGATACGGGCTAATCCATTTGCTTTCATACCGTGCTCTCCTTGAGTTTGTAAACCCGAACAACCCGAGCGTGGGCCGATGGGTGGGTTGCTTGACAGAATCCGATCGGCTCGAAGGCGTCACCCCTCAGAACCGCGCCCCATGTGTTGGGGTGGTAGTCGTCCGGCAGCTCGATGAACTTCCGGACGTCGTTGATGGTCACCTGGCCAGCACGCCTTGCGATTGCTACCGCTGTGCTGCGTGCCTTGGCGATCCATTCCTCGCGGCCAATGGACACACGAGCGATGCCTGCGTCTCGAAGGTCGCGGCCGTTCATACGCCTCTCCGCAGCTGGATCAGCTTGTCGACTGTCTCCTGCACTTCGGCCAAGAACTTGATCACCTCGGCCTCGTACTCAGCAATCAGCTTCTCGTCGCGTGGCACCCGCTTGATGAACAGCTGCATGTCCTCTGGCATCCGTGGGTCGAAGCTCACGAAGTCCACCCAGGCGCGGCCCGTGCAGGCCATCTGCCATTGCATCTGGGCCATGTACCCGCTGGGCGCTTTGTCGGCCATCAGCGTGGCGATGTGCGTGCTGGTGTTCGGGCACTTGATCTCGACCAGGCCATCGTCCCCGACAAGACCGTCTGGCGAGGCCCCGGCCATCTCGATCTTGGGATGCTGGATCATGGCCACCTCGGTGACCATCTGGCCAGTCTCGGTCTCGTAGGCCATCCGCGCCATGGGCTCCGTCTCGGTGCCGTGCTGCATGGCCCCGCTTTTGAAGCTGTCGGCAGCCTGGCCAGTCAGGCGCTCGGCCACCAGCTGGGCGAGGTAATTGCCTCGGCTGGCAGCCACCCCGGTCTTTGTCTTGGCGATGATGTCAGCCACCCGGCTGGCGGTGACTTTGCCTAGGCGCTGGGCGAACCATTCAGGTGTGCCTTGCTCGATCATGCGGCCTCCTTGTCAGTCAGGAATGACAGATCGAATCCCTTGGCAAAGAAGCCGTACTTCTTCTCAATTGCTGCCTCGATCTCTTTCTTGATGGTGGCGGCGCGTTTTGTCTTTGTGGTGTACAGCGTATAGCTGGCACGGGTGCCGTACACGCTATCGTTGGCGTAGAGACAAATGCTGGGCTTGTCGAGGCAGGTGTCCCAGTCGGCTTTCTCCTTGCGAATGGATGTGAATCTGAAATCGTCGATGGCGATGTACTTGTCGTTCTCGCCGATGACATTGAACTCCTGCACCTCAAACTTTTTGTCGCTGCCGAATACTCCTGCGTTCAGTGGATCGGTGACTTCGACCCGGTAGTAGTTGACTTTGCTCATGCTGCCCCCTCATCTGCGGTCTTGGCGGCCTTCTTGAGGGCTGGGCCTTGGGCCTGCCAGAAAGCGGCCTTGTGCGCCGACTTGGGCAATGCTTGGAAGGCTGCGGCTAATGCCTCGCTGCCCTGCATGGCGGCGTCGCGCATGGCCGGCAATGTCTCGGCCTCGTATTCGCCATAACCCGGCACAGGCGCTGGCGTGCGCTTGCTTGCTGCGTTGCCGTCGTCATCCTCTGGGGCAATACCGCAGGCGGCCATCAGGCTGTAGCGGCGTGCGTAGGTCAGGGCACTGCCGTAGCCCTGGGCGTCGTGCTTGACCGCAGGCACGTGCAGCTTGCCAGCCGAGAAGGTTTCCCCGGATTCGTGGACAAAGACCGTCTCGACGATCACGCCTGATTCGCATTCGTGGGTCTGCTGCACCAGGGCAATTCCGTTGGCGTTCAGGCCATCCATGACAGCCTCGACACAGGCGGCCAGGTCGGCGTATCGGCTCTTAAAGTGGGGGTTTGAGCTTGTCTTGAGCGCAGGCCCGAATGCTCGCTGGGCCTTGACCAATGCTGCTGCGATTTCTTTCATTGCTGTGTCTCCTGTTGGGATTGAACTTCGTGCTCGAAACGATCCTGGTCGTTTTCCAGGTCTTCTTGTGGGGGTGGTGCGAAGCCGCGCAGGGCCTCTTGCATGACTGGGTGAAGGTAATCCATCGTGTTCGCCTTTCGTGGTTGGTTGTTGGTGAAGCGAATCATAGCATAGTGCAAGAGGATTTTGTGCAATCGGCAAAAAATATTTTTTGCACGAATCATGCAAAATCGTGGTAAAGTTTGAGGCATGAAGAAAGACGACCAATATTTCGCACAGGTGCTGGCCTTTGCCCGTGAGAGCCTCGGCTCCTACAAGGCAGTGGCGCAGGCCTTGGGAGCCACCAGTGGCCAGGCCGTGGAGGCTTGGACGCGCAATGGCGTGGCGCACAAATGGCGGCCGGTGCTGGACAAGAAGTTCGGCCCTGGCTTCAGAAAATCCTTGAATGGCCTTCTGGTCTGAGGTAAAGTTGTTTCGAAACCGGCTAGCTAGGAAGTCATGAGCCTAGTGAAAAGCGTCCCCACCTCGCCTGCCGTGTTTTCCTTCAAGGTGGTTTTTTAAAAGGTGCGGCTTATGGCTAAGACAAGCTATTCCGATAAACTGTTAGACCCTCGCTGGCAGCAGATGAGGCTTCGTGTTTATGAGCGCGATGGCTTCGCATGTAGATGCTGCGGAAGAACGGACAAAACACTTCATGCTCATCATTCCCACTATCACCCATACTCGGATGGGCCATGGGACTATGACATGGACACAATCATCACTTTGTGCGCTGACTGCCATTCAGACCAACATTCAGAAATCCAAGCATCAAAAGCAAATGTGATGCTTGCACTGGCGAAGATCGGTTATTGGCAATGCCACGACTTTGATTGTTTGTGCGACATCTTGTCCGTCATCACAAAACAAGATTTGGAAAAACTGTTTCTGGAGAAGGCCAATGGCACGAATCAGAACAGTTAAGCCAGAACTTTTCAGGCATGAAGCCCTGTATGAGGCGGAGCAGAAAACCTCACTTCCTTTGCGTCTTGCATACATTGGGCTTTTTACTGCATGTGATCGAGAAGGCCGATTCAAGTGGCAGCCAAGATCGCTGAAGCTGGATGTTCTTCCATATGACAACATCGACTTTTCACGCGTGCTAGACGCGTTGGTCACGCATGGCTTTATCGTGAAATACGAGCTTGACGGTGATGAATTTGGCTGCATACCGTCTTGGAGTCAGCATCAGATCGTAAACAACAGAGAATCGGCATCAATCATCCCAAGCCTAGAGGAATCAAACACTTGCACGCGTCCAGCACGCGTAGATGACGCGTCACTCACGCGGCTTGTGCAAGAACAAGGGGAAGGGAAAGGAAAGGAAGGGAAAAGGAAGGGGAACAAGGAAAGCGCTGTTGTCACGCGACCTGACTGTGTTGACGAGCAAATGTGGAATGACTGGCTTGTCATCAGGAAAAAGAAAAACGCTCCATTGACGCAAACTGCATGGTCTTTGATGGAAAACGAAGCAACAAAAGCAGGATGGCCGATAGGCAAGGCCATTGAGGAATGTTGCTTGAGAACATGGGCGTCTTTCAAAGCTGACTGGGTTTCTGCCAAACCAATCCAAACCGCCAACAAGCAGGCGGCCATCGAGCAACGCAACCAGGCAGCCGTGGACGAGTGGCTGGCGCAGCAAGGAGAGATTCATGAGAGCAACTGACCAGCAGCAATTTGCCGACATCCTGCGCGACGTGATGGCCTTCTACAAGCAGGACGTCACCCCGTTTGCCTTGTCCGTCTGGTGGCAGGCCTGCCAGCGCTTTGACCTTGACCAGGTGCGCAAAGCACTGACCAGCCACGCCATGGATGCTGAGCGCGGCGTTTTCCCACCAAAGCCAGCAGATCTGGTGCGCAAGCTGGAAGGCACAGCAACCGACCGAGCGATGCTGGCCTGGGGCAAAGCCTACGACGCCATGCAGCGTGTTGGAGCTTACAGCGATGTGGTGTTTGACGATCCGGCCATCCATGCAGCCATCGAGGACTTGGGAGGCTGGCCGAAGGTCTGCCGCAGCGAAACCAAAGAGCTTGGCTACTTGCAGCACAGATTCTGCGAATCGCACCGAGCCTACACTGAGCGCGAGGTTTTCGACTATCCGCGCCTGCTGACAGGCGACCGCAGCCCTGACGAGCTTTATGCAAAGCGCGGCCTGAAGCCACCGAAGCCTGTGGTGATTGGCGATGTCGAGACGGCCAGACTGGTCTACAAGGGTGGCAAAGTCGGCGGCAAGACGGCCATCAGCTTTCACATTACTGACGCGCTTGGAAAGCTGGCGCTGGGTGGAGCATGACATGCACAGCCTGCCAAGCCCACGAACAGAACCCGTTGTCCGGCCAGTATTACTTTGGGTGCCTGGAGTGCTGCACACGGCTGGTGCTGAGCACCCGGCCGAACAAACAGGCGGCAGCCGGGATGCTGGCGGCCATCGAGAGGTTCCCGCAGAACCCTGGCCGGGAGCGCATCTTGGAATCCGTCCGCCAGGCATTGACGAAACCCCTCTCAGCCTCGACGAGTGCTGGATCGCAGTCCGGGAGTGCCTGACATGACCGAACGCCAACGATTCACTCTCTGGGATCCGGTGCAGGCCCACAAAGTCCTGACGCAGCAGATCTGGCCGCTGCTGAAGTCCCTGCTGATGGCTGGCCACCGCATGGTGGTGGAGATCAAGCCCGAAACCCGCAGCCTGGCTCAGAACTCACGTTTATGGGCGCTTTTGACAGACCTGTCCAAGCAGGTCGACTGGTACGGCCGCAAGCTGAGCGCCGAGGAATGGAAGCACGTGATGACCGCCTCGATGACCAAGCAGGACGTCGTGCCTGGCATCGATGGCGGTTTTGTTGTGCTTGGCAAGTCCACCAGCAAGATGACCAAGCCAGAGATGAGCGAGCTGCAGGACTTGATCGAGGCATTCGGTGCGCAACAGGGCGTGCGCTTCACCGCGCCTGAGTACGTTGACCCAGAGACTGGAGAGATCACATGAGCAACATCACGCCATTGCGCGGTGCGTCCGTGCCAACCAACGAGCCAAACGCTGCATTGGTGGCTGCGCTCAAAGATATTCTGGCCGACGCTGAATCTGGCCGACTGCAGTCATTCTTTGCGGCAGGCTTCCTGGCCGATGGCTTGCGAATGTCCTGCGTGCTCGGTGACCATTCCAACGTCTACGAGGTGATCGGCTCGATTGAGATGCTGAAGCACCACTACATCACCAACCACACGGAGAGACTATGAGCATGCGACCGACTGAATTTGAGATTCGAGATCATCGAACAGACATCATCCCGCTGGATGTTTGCTTTGATCCAGAAACACAGATCGGGCAGATCAACGGGTACAACGTGAGCCAAGACGGCGAAACGATCACCTTGACGCACGAGATGGCGAAGTACCTGCTGCTGGCCATTGAGAAGATGGAGCAGTCGCGGCCAGAGCGTGTCGAAAAGCAATGGCCAGAAAACTGGGTGGAGTCTGGTGATGACATTTGACGAGTGGTTCCGAACCTACCCGCTGCCTGCCGAGATCGATGGCATGGACGAAACCGACCGCCAACAGTGGACGTGGGCCTTGCGCTCGGCTTACAAGACAGGCATGGAGGCTGGCAAGAAAACCTGCCCACCTTGCCATGGCGACTGCAACCAGGGCAAAGACTGCCCCGCACGCAAATGACCACAATCGCAGAACGCAAGCACATGAGCCGCGTTGCTGAGCTGGGCTGCGCTGTGTGCCACCGCCTCGGCTACGGCGCGACACCGGCCGAGCTGCATCACCCCAGGCACGGCACCGGAATGGGCCAGCGTGCCAAGCACATGGACGTCATCCCGCTGTGCCCGGAACACCACCGAGGCAACACCGGCGTGCACGGTCTGGGCACCAAGGGCTTTGCCAAGCACTACGGATTCAACGAGGCCGACCTGCTGGCCGAAACACTGGAGCGACTGAAATGACCGATCCGACCAAAGACCATAGTCGAGTTTGTCCACAAGGCCGCGCCATGGGCGATAACATTGTGCGCATCACTCAACCATGGATCAAGCACCTTGAAGCCTCTGGCGAGCCTGATGAGCGGTGCAAGTCTTGCGCATTTCGAGCTGGAACTGTGCCCAATGGATGCCTTCAAACCCAGATGGATGTTTTGAAGGCTGTGATCGAGAAGGTTCCCTTCAACTGCCACCAACATGACCGCCAAGGACAGATTTGTCACGGTTGGTTTGCGGCAATGGTTGCTATTCGGCATGCCGAGGAAGCAAAAGGCCCAATTCCAGTTGCATCATGCTCTTGGGATTTTTCTCCAGAAGATGAGGAGAGCGCGTGAAGATCATCCTGCCATGGCCACCCACCGGCCTGTCCCCGAACGCCAGAAACCACTGGGCCAAGACCGCCAAGCTCAAAAAGCAATACCGCGAGGCCTGTTTCTGGCAGGCCATGGAGCAAGGCGCACGCCCGATCCAGTCCGCCAGCCTGCACCTGACCCTGACGTTCTACCCGCCAACCCGCAGGCAGTACGACCTGGACAACGCCCTGGCACGCATGAAAGCCGGTCTCGATGGCCTGGCCGACGTGCTCAAGGTAGACGACAAACACTGGACGCTGACCATCCGCAAGGGCGAGACGGTCGGCGGATTCGTAGAAGTTCACATCGAAAGGCCCACAGAATGAAACTCCCAGACCAGCTAGAAACCATCCAGATTGATGCGCTGATACCCTATGCACGCAACAGCCGGACGCACTCCGACGCGCAGGTGGCGCAGATCGCCTCATCCATCAAGGAATTCGGATTCACGAATCCGGTGCTGATTGATGTGGGGGGGGGAATCATTGCCGGACATGGTCGAGTGCTCGCTGCACGCAAGCTGGGCATGAGCGAGGTTCCATGCATCCGATTGGAGCACCTGACCGACGCACAAAAACGCGCTTATGTGATCGCAGACAACAGGCTGGCGCTGAACTCCGGCTGGGACACTGAAATGCTCAAGGTGGAGTTTGCCGACCTGCAGGAGCTCGGTTTCGACATCGAGCTGACCGGATTCGACTTGGATGAGATCAAGGAGCTGCTGGCACCCGTTGGCACCGAAGGCCTGACTGACCCCGACGACGCCCCACCGCTGCCCGAAACACCGCGCACCGTGCCAGGCGATATTTGGGTGATGGGCAAGCACCGCCTCCTGTGTGGCGACAGCACCAGCATGGACGACTTGGCCAAGCTCTGCGAAGGCCATCTGGTCGACATGTGGCTGACAGACCCGCCTTACAACGTGGCCTACGAGGGCAAGACCAAGGACGCGCTCAAGATCAAGAACGACGAGATGGGCGACGACCAATTCCGACAATTCTTGCGCGATGCTTACACCGCAGCCGACACGGTCATGAAGCCCGGCGCTGTGTTCTACATCTGGCACGCAGACTCCGAGGGCTACAACTTCCGAGGCGCGGCCCAAGACGCAGGGTGGAAAGTTCGCCAGTGCCTGATCTGGAAGAAGTCCAGCATGGTTATGGGACGCCAGGACTACCACTGGAAGCACGAGCCATGCCTGTACGGCTGGAAAGAGGGAGCAGGCCACCTTTGGGCAGCCGACCGCAAGCAGACCACCATCCTCGAGTTCGAGAAGCCAACCCGCAACGGTGAGCACCCGACCATGAAGCCGGTGGCCCTGTTCGAGTACCAGCTCCTGAACAACACAAAGGGCGGCGACCAAGTCCTGGACAGCTTCGGCGGCTCTGGCACCACCCTGATCGCAGCCGAGAAGAACGGGCGCGTCGCACGCATCATGGAGCTCGATCCGAAGTATTGCGATGTGATTGTGAAGCGCTGGCAGGATTTCACAGGCAAAATAGCAACTCACGCAGAAACTGGCGAACCTTTCGCGGAGGTTACAAATGGCAAAGCAAACAGCTGAAAAATCGACCCGACTGCCTAAAAAAGAGGCAGTCGAACCCAAAAAGAACGGCGGCGCACGTCCTGGCGCTGGCCGCAAACCCTTTGAACCGACCGATGCCGAGCGCAAGCAGGTGGAAGCGCTGTCCGGCTACGGCGTGCCGTTTGAGCAGATCGCGGCGCTTGTCCGGGACGGCATCCATGTGGACACGCTCCGGGAAAAGTTCTCAACCGAGCTGGTGAACGGCAAGGCCAAGGCCAATGCCCAGGTCGGCAAGGGCATCTTCCAGAAAGCCATGGCAGGCGACACGACAGCGCAAATCTGGTGGTCAAAGTGTCAGATGGGCTGGAAGGATGTGCAGCGCCATGAGGTGACCGGCAAGGACGGCGCACCGATTGCCGTGGCCACCCTGGACGTTTCCAAGCTGGGCACCGAGGTGCTGGCGCAGATCATGGCCGCAAAAGATGCAACTGACGGAAGCTGACCTGCTGGCCATCGAGCGCGAGCTGTGCAGGCGCAGCCTGGCCGAGTTTGCCAAGCGTGCTTGGCGCGTGCTCGAACCGGCTGCCGAGCTGAAGTGGGGCTGGGCGCTGGACGCCATCTGCCTGCACCTGGAGGCCGTGACCAAGGGCGAGATCAACCGCCTGCTGATGAACGTGCCACCCGGCTCCATGAAGTCCCTGCTGACCGGCGTGATCTGGCCAGCCTGGGAGTGGGGGCCTCGGGACATGCCAGAGATGCGCTTTGTCGGCACGGCCCACGAAGAGCAGCTGGCCATCCGGGACAGCCGACGCTGCCGCGACCTGATCAAGTCCGACTGGTTCCAGAAGCTCTGGCCGATCGAGCTGCTGGCCGATCTGGACGGCAAGCGCGAGTTCGGGAATACCCGCAAAGGCGTGCGCCAGGCCCGAGCCTTCACCTCCATGACCGGCGTGCGTGGCGATCGCGTCATCCTGGACGACCCGATCAGCGCCGACAACGCCAACAGCCAGGCCAAGCTGGAGGCGGCCAAGATCGCCTTCACCGAGACGCTGCCGACCCGCGTCAACTCCGACAAGTCGGCCATCGTGGTCATCATGCAGCGCCTGAACGAGAAGGACATCTCCGGCGTCATCAAGGACATGGGTCTGCCTTACGTGCACCTGTGCATCCCGATGCGCTTTGAGCCTGAGCACCGCTGCACCACCAGCATCGGCTGGACTGACCCGCGCACCAAAGAAGGCGAGCTGATGTTCCCCGAGCGCTTTGGTGAAGCCCAAGTGTCCGAGCTGGAGAAAACCCTCGGCCCCTACGGCACGGCCGGACAGCTCCAGCAGCGGCCTGCGCCCCGTGGTGGCGGCATCATCAACACCGAGTGGTTCAAGTATTGGGCCAGCGTCCCGCAGCTCGAGTTCCGCTTCATCACCGTGGACACGGCCCAAAAGACCGCCGACCACAATGACTGGTCGGTGCTGCAGTGCTGGGCGCGTTCGACCGTTGGCCAGGCCGTCAAGATCGACCAAGTGCGCGGCAAGTGGGAGGCTCCCGAGCTGCTGATCAACGCCAGGGCCTTCTGGCTCAAGCACCTGAACGACATGCGCCCAATGGCTCAAGGCTCTGCCCTGCGCGGCATGTACGTGGAAGACAAGGTGTCCGGCACCGGTCTGATCCAGACCCTGCGGCGCGAGGGCATCCCTGTGGTGGCCGTGCAACGCAGCAAGGACAAGATCAGCCGAGGCTACGACGCAGCTCCGTTCATCGCCTCTGGCAATGTGGTGCTGCCGCAGGACGCGCCATGGCTTTCCGACTTCCTGAGCGAGGTTGCAGCTTTCCCGGCTGGCGCTCATGATGACCAGCTCGACCCGATGTTCGACGCCATCAACCTGGTGCAGCGTCTCCCGGCCAACCGGACGGCAACGGTCAAACCATTGCCTACTGTGAACAAATGGTGAGAAAATACTTGAAACGAGGGCAAAAATATGGCACGCATTTCACGAGATCAGCGACTGGCTAACGTACACGCCGAAGCGCTCGCGCAGTTCGACAACGTTCAGTCAGCGCTGCGGGACGAAAGGCTGCAATGCCTTCAAGACCGACGCTTCTACAGCTTGTCTGGTGCGCAGTGGGAAGGCCCACTGTGGGACATCTACGAGAACAAGCCGAAGTTCGAGGTCAACAAGATCATGCTGTCGGTCATTCGCATCATCAACGAATACCGCAACAACCGCATCACCGTGGACTATGTGGCCAAGGATGGCAGCAAGTCTGACAAGCTGGCCGAGACCTGTGATGGGCTGTACCGCGCCGATGAGCAGGACAGCGTGGCCGATGAAGCCTACGACAACGCCTTCGAGGAAGCTGTGGGCGGTGGCTTTGGTGCCTGGCGTCTGCGCACTTCCTACGAGGACGACGAGGACGAGGACAACGAGCGCCAGCGCATCCAGATCGAGCCGATCTTTGATGCCGACAGCTCCGTTTTCTTTGACCTGAACGCCAAGCGCCAAGACAAGGCCGACGCCCGTTTCTGCTACGTCATCTACTCGATGACCTACGAGTCCTACAAGGAAGAGTGGAACGACGACCCGACGAGCTGGCCCAAGATCATTCACCAGTACGAGTTCGACTGGTGCACGCCTGATGTGGTCTACATCGCGGAATACTACAAGGTCGAGGACGTCACCGAAACCATCCGCATTTTCCGCAACATCGACGGCACCGAGGAACGCTACCGCGCCAAGGACTTCGAGGACGACCCAGAGCTGGAGAACACCCTGGCCGCCATTGGCAGCCAAGAGGTGCGCCAGCGCAAGATCAAGTCGCGCAAGGTGCACAAGTACATCATGTCCGGTGGCCGCATCCTTGAGGACGCTGGCTACATCGCAGGCAAGTGCATCCCGATCATCCCGGTCTATGGCAAGCGCTGGTTCGTAGACAACGTCGAGCGCTGCATGGGCCACGTGCGCCTGGCCAAGGACGCGCAGCGCCTGAAGAACATGCAGCTGTCCAAGCTGGGCGAGATCAGCGCCCTGTCCAGCGTCGAGAAGCCCATCCTCACGCCAGAGCAGGTCGCTGGCCACCAGGTCATGTGGGCAGAGGACAACCTCAAGGACTACCCTTACCTGCTGATCAACCCGATCACCGGCCCGGATGGCAGCCAGACCGTCAGCGGCCCGGTGGCGTACACCCGCGCTCCGAACGTGCCTCCGGCCATGGCAGCCCTGCTGCAGGTTACCGAGCAGGACATGCAGGACATTCTGGGCAACCCGCAAGGCGCGGACAAGCTGGTGTCGAACATCAGCGGCAAGGCCGTGGAAATGATCCAGCAGCGCCTGGACATGCAGACCTTCATCTACATGAGCAACTTCGCCAAGGCCATGAAGCGCTGCGGCGAGGTCTGGCTGTCGATGGCCAAGGACATCTACATCGAAGAAGGCCGCACGATGAAGATCATCAACGAGGACGAAAGCACTGGCACCGTCACGCTGATGCAGCCAACCATCGACCAGGAGACTGGCGAGGTGCGCATGGCCAACGACCTGAGCATGGCCAAGTTCGATGTGAACGTCGAGGTCGGCCCGTCCAGCAGCTCCAAGCGTGCTGCGACCGTCCGCGCCCTGACCGGCATGATGCAGATCACGCAAGACCCCGAAACCCTGCAGGTGCTCGGTGCCATGGCCATGATGAACATGGAAGGCGAGGGCATCAGCGAGGTGCGCGACTTCTTCCGCCAGCGCCTGATCCGCATGGGCGTGGTCAAGCCGACCGAGCAGGAAGTCGAAGCGCTCATGGCCGAGGCCGAAGCCAAGGGCCAGCAGCAAGACCCGAACGCCATCTTCTTGCAAGCTGCAGCCGAAGAGGCCGTGGCCAAGGCTGCCCAAGCACGCGCCAACACCATCAAGACCGTGGCGGACGCAGAGCTGTCCCGCGCCAAGACGGCCGAGACCCTGGCAAAGACTGGCGAGATCGATCAGAACATGGCGCTGACCGCCACAGAGGCGATTCAGCAGGCTGCGCTTGGCGAACAAGTGCAACCCGTTGTCAGATGACAGCGTTTTAGTGGAGAATGTGGTTATACGGAATCCCACCCAGCCGTTTCAAATGGGTGAGTTAAATGGGGTATTTGAATGAACAAAAAGGCAGAATTTGGAGATGAGAGCAACTACGACGAAACCGTAGTGGTCGAAGATCAGGAAGAGGAAATCGAGACTGAGCAAGTGGCCGGTGAGCAAGATTCCACCAGCGACCAGGAAGATTCCAACACTGACGACAACGAAGGCGACGACGACGAAGTGATCGTTTCCATTGGTGAGGAAGCGCCACCTCCCGATGAGCACGCTCAGGCACCTGGTTGGGTGAAAGAGCTGCGTAAGGCAAACCGTGAGAAGGAAAAACGCATTCGAGAACTCGAAGCGAAGCTGAACCAAACGACTGAGAAAAAGCCGGTCGCTCTTGGCCCGAAGCCGAAGCTGGAGGACTACGAATACGACGCAGACCGATTCGAGACTGCACTGGCAGACTGGTTCGAGCGCAAGCGCCAAGCCGACGCCGAGGTTGAAAAATCTCGCCAGGCCGAGCAAGCGCAACAACGAGCCTGGCAGGAAAAGCTCGAAGGGTACGGCAAGGCGAAAGCTGAGCTGCGCGTGCGAGACTTTGAGGACGCCGAGGCTGTGGCCCAGGAACTCTTCAACGTCACGCAACAGGGCGTCGTGCTGCAAGGCGCGGACAATCCGGCACTGGTGATTTACGCACTCGGCAAGAACCCGAAGAAGGCGGCAGAGCTGGCCAAAATTGAAGACCCCGTAAAGTTTGCCTTTGCGGTAGCGAAACTGGAGAAGGAATTGAAAGTTACGAACCGTAAGGCAGCCCCTGCACCCGAAAGGATGGTCAGCTCAACTGGCCGAGTTTCTGGCGCTGTGGACTCAACCCTCGAACGGCTGCGTGCTGAAGCTGAAAAGACTGGAAACTACACCAAGGTGCTCCAGTACAAGCGACAGAAAGCAGCTAAAAACTGACATTTTTTGAAATAGGAGCCCATCATGGCCAATAGTTTTTCCAAAGAAGAACGCGTAGCGTTCGAAGACCTCCTCGAAGGTTTCCAGGACGCCCTGGTGCTGTCCCGCAACGTCTCGATCTACCAAACCGATCAGACGATGATGGAACGCGCCAACAACACGATCTGGCGTCCCCAGCCCTACATCGCTCAATCGATCAGCAGCACTCCTGGCACGCCGATTCCCGGCTACCAGGGCATGACGCAGCTGGCCGTGCCTGCGACCCTGGGCTTCAGCAAGACCGTGCCCTGGGAAATGACCTCCCTCGAACTGCGCGATGCCCTGCAAGAAGGCCGCCTGGGCGAGTCCGCCAAGCAGAAGCTGGCCAGCGACATCAACATCGCCATCATGAACTCGGCCGCAAGCCTTGGTTCGCTGGTTGTGCCGATCGCTGCTGCTGCCGGTGACTATGACGACGTGGCCCTGTGCGACGCCATCATGAACGAGCAAGGCGTGCCCGACTACGAGCGCTTCATGGCTCTGTCCAGCCGCGACTACAACGGCCTGGCTGGTAACCTGGTTGGCTCTGCCCGTTCGTTTGGCAATCAGAAGTCTGACAAGGCTTATGAGCGCTCTTACGTCGGCATGGTCGCTGGTTTCGAGACCTACAAGATGGACTACGCCAACCGTCTGACAGCTGCTGCTGGCGGCGGCGCGATCACCATCGACACCGATGGCGCAGGCACTCAAGCCAACTACACGCCCCAGGCCACCTCGACTTCGGTCGGCGGCCAGATCAACGTGGACAACCGTTTCCAGACCGTGACTGTCAGCTCTTCTGCTGGCGTTGCTGCTGGCGATGCGTTCCAGATCGATGGCGTGTACGCTGTGCATCACATCACCAAGCAGTCCACTGGCCAGCTCAAGACCTTCCGCGTCGTGAGCGTGCCTGCTGGCGGCACCACCCTGGTGATCACGCCTCCCATCATCGGCGCTCAGGGCGTTGCCCCGACCGATGCCCAGCTGCAGTACAAGAACGTCGAGGTGGAAACCCCGTCGGAAACTGCAGCCATCACCTTCCTGAACGTGAACACCGCACAGGTCAACGTGTTCTGGCAGCGTGATGCTCTGGAAATTCTGCCTGGCCGTTATGCCGTGCCTTCCGATGCTGGCGTCGCAGTGATGCGTGCCACCACCGACCAGGGCATCGAGCTGGTGATGCAGAAGTTCTACGACATTGACAGCATGACCATCAAGTACCGCATGGACACGCTGTTCGGTGTTGTGAACAAGAACCCCGAGATGTCCGGCATCTTGTTGTTCAACCAGTAAACTGGCGAAAGACTGGGGGGCTCCGGCCCCCCTTTCTGCATAGGAGCTCAAAATGCCACTGACCAAAGGTTACTCAAGCAAGTCCATCGGGAAGAACATCTCGAAGGAAATGAAGTCTGGCAAGCCGCAAAAGCAGGCTGTGGCCATCGCTTTGAACGTCGCCACCAAAGCCGCCAAGGCCGCTGGCAAACCCAGCAAAGCGCCCAAGAAGGCCAAGAAATGAAGTCCGGCCTGTACGCCAACATTCACGCCAAGCGTGAGCGCATCGAGCGCCAGAAGGCTGCAGGAAAGACGCCTGAGCGCATGCGCAAGCCAGGCACCAAAGGAGCGCCAACCGCTGCCGCTTTCAAGGCCGCAGCCAAGACCAGAAAGAAGGCCAAGTGATGGAACAGAACATCCTCGCCCCGAAGTACCGCAAGAACAAAAAGCCTGTGAAGGTGCGCAAGCCATCGCGCCCCATTGATGGCATCAATCACCGCCTGATGGCCGAGCAGGTCACCAAGGTGCTGCAAGAAGTCGCAGTCGAAGTCTCGGCCGTGCCTGATGACAACGCAGCGCCCACCCGCATCGAGCTGATCGAGAAGGCCAAAGAACTCGGCCTGACGTTCACCAAGCGCACCAGCGACGAAAAGCTGCTGGCCATGATCACCGAAGCACTTAGCAAGCAGGAGGCCTGATATGGGTTACAGCAAGCGCCAGTTCGTTGCAGCCGCATTCGAGGAAATCGGCCTTGCATCCTATGTCTTCGACCTGCAACCAGAGCAGCTCCAGACCGCACTGCGTCGCCTCGATGCAATGATCGCAGACTGGAACGGCAAAGGCATCCGGCTGGGCTACCCACTGCCAGGCAGCCCACAGTACAGCGACCTTGACGAGCCGTCCGAAGTTCCAGACAGCGCGAACGAGGCCATCATCACCAATCTGGCCATTCGCATTGCGCCCAGCTACGGCAAGGTGGTTATGCCAGAGACCAAGGCCGTGGCCAAGGACAGCTACAACACCCTGCTGCAGCGTGCGACAGCACCCATCCCGCAGCAGATGCCCGTCACTATGCCGTCTGGCGCTGGCAACAAGCCCTGGCGCGTGTACGACAACCCATTCCTGCGTCCTCCGGTCGATCCGGTCACCGCAGGCCCGGACGGCCCCATCGAGTACAACTGAGGACAAACCATGCCACAAATCAACCAACTGCCGCTGCTGCTCCAGGCTTCCACTGGCGACCAAATTCCCGTCTACACCCCGAACAACGGCGACGCACGACGCCTGCCGATCGGCTCCCTGCTGGCGCTTTTCCAGCAGACCTTCGCGGCCCCGACGCTGGCCACCAGCATCTCGACTCCCGGAACCGGCTTCAACATCACCGTGCCGACCCCGGTTAGCCAGCAGCAGTGGATGCTGATCCAGCCTGCTGGCACGCTGGCCGCTGGCACCGTGACCCTGCCACTGAACACCCAAACGCCTGATGGCACTGAGGTGCTGATCACCACCACCCAGCAGATCACCGCCTTCACCTTGGCGCTGAACGGCGCGGCTGCAGCCTACGGCGACCCAGCGACCCTGGCGGCCGAGGACTTCTTCCGCATGCGCTTTGTGCAGTCTCTGAACAGTTGGTACAGGATCGCCTGATGGCCACAAAGAAAGACCCGCGTCTGGCTCGCGTCGGTGTGGAGGGCTTCAACAAGCCCAAGCGCACACCGTCGCACCCGACTAAATCCCACGTCGTGGTGGCCAAGGATGGCGACCAGGTCAAGACCATCCGTTTTGGCCAGCAGGGCGTGTCCGGGTCTCCGAAGCGCGAAGGTGAGTCCAAGGCGGACAAAGCCCGGCGCGAATCATTCAAGGCCAGGCACGCTGAGAACATCGCCAAGGGCAAGATGAGCGCAGCGTATTGGTCGGATCGCGTTAAGTGGAAATAATCCCAAATGGTATTACAATGCACCAAAGGAGCAGCGTATGCCAAATGGAAATCTCAAACATGAAGTGCAGTGTCCAAACTGCGGAGAAAAACGGATGGTTCGGTCTGACGTCATCGCAAGAGTGCTGAAGCAGGGAAAGCCCCTGATCTGCAAGCCGTGCCATAACCGGCTGCGGTTCGATGGACGCGACCACCCGCGCAAAGGCACTGGCGTCAAGAGTGATCCAGACCTTGCAAGAACACGGGCAAGCTACTACAAGGCAAAGAGGCGCAGCAAAATTGGCGAAAAGCATCATGCGTGCTATGCCAAAGTCGAGTTCCGCTTCGATTCATTGCAGCAGCTGATTGACTGCATCGGCATCCGGCCTGAAGGCATGACGCTTGACCGCATTGATCCGCTTGGACACTATGAGCCAGGGAATGTGCGCTGGGCCACAATGGCTCAGCAAAGTGCAAACCGTTTGCCACGTGGCTACTGGCAAAAACAGAATGAAGCGGTGACCTGAATGCAGATTCCAATCCTCAACGGCATCTACGCTGACAACGGGCCAGACCTGCGCACGTCGTACCCGGTCAACCTGGTGCCAGTCCCAAAAGAATCAGGCATCAGCAAGGGCTTTCTGCGCCCTGGTGACGGCATCGTTGCCAACGGCACTGGCCCAGGCATTGACCGTGGCGGCATCAACTGGAATGGCGTCTGCTACCGGGTCATGGGCACCAAGCTCGTGACCGTGGCCAGCAATGGCGCTGTGACCGTGCTGGGTGATGTTGGTGGCCCCGTCAACACCCTGGTGACGATGGACTACAGCTTCGACCGCTTGGCCATCGCGTCCGGTGGCCGCCTGTACTACTGGAACAGCGCACTTGGCTTGGTTCAAGTGACAGACCCCGATCTTGGCCTGGTGCTGGATGTGGTCTGGGTGGATGGCTACTTCATGACCACTGACGGCACCAGCCTGATCGTGACTGAGCTGTCCGACCCTACCCAGGTCAACCCGCTGAAGTACGGCTCCAGCGAAGTCGACCCCGATCCTGTGGTGGCGCTGCTCAAACTGCGCAATGAGGTCTATGCCCTTAACCGCAACACCATCGAGGTGTTCGACAACGTGGGCGGCGAGTTCTTTCCGTTCCAGCGCATCGATGGCGCACAGATTCAGAAGGGCGTCATCGGCACGTTCGGATGCTGCGTGTTCGTGGAAAGCGTCGCCTTTCTCGGCTCCGGACGCAACGAAGCGCCAGGCATCTACCTCGGCGCAAATGCGACTGCTCAAAAAATAAGCACGCAGGAGATTGACCAGATTCTGCTCGGCTACACCGAAGCGCAGCTGGCTGGCGTAAAACTGGAGGCACGCAACGACAAGGCCCATCAGCACCTGTACGTCCACCTGCCCGACCGCACGCTGGTATTTGATGCTGCTGCCACTGGCGAGCTGAGCCAGCCCGTCTGGTTCACGCTGACCACCAGCCAAGTCGGCTTCAGTCAGTATCGCGCAAGGAATCTGGTCTGGGCCTACGACAAGTGGTTGATCGGTGACCCGCAGTCCAACGCCATCGGCTACCTGGTGGACAACATCAGCAGCCATTGGGGCCAGATCGTGCGCTGGGAGTTCGGCACGCTGATCGTCTACAACGAGAGCAACGGCGCGATCTTCAACGAGCTGGAGCTGGTCAGTTTGACCGGCAGCGTGGCGCTTGGCGTCGACCCCATGATCTCGACCAGCTACAGCGTGGACGGCCAGGCTTGGAGCCAAGACCGCAGCATCCGCGCAGGCACGACCGGCAGCCGCAAACGCCTCGTATGGTTCCAGCAGGGCCACATGCGCAACTGGCGCATCCAGCGATTCCGTGGAGACAGCCAGGCGCACCTGTCCTTCATCCGTCTTGAGGCTCAGATCGAGCCATTGGCCTACTGATGGCAACGCAGAAGCTCAACCTCACCCGCGACCAGCTCGCCACGTTCCTCAAGAACCACGAGCAGATCAGGCAGTTCGAGCGCCTGTTTCAGATCGCTGATGAGGTATCTCCAGCAACTGACACGGAAGGCATCAGCATCGAGGCCGGAAATGCAGACGCATCAGCAAACGAGGCACTGGCTCAGATTGTGAGCCTGGCCAGAGATGCAGCCATCAACTCAGGAAACGCAGACCAGAAAGCCGTGCAGGCGCTGGACACACTTGGCCGCATTGCCAATGCTCTGGAGATGCTGGCCACCGCGCCAGTAATTCAGAACAACAACTCGGTCGTAACGGACTACATCGACCTGCCAGAGATCGGCCCTCATGTTTCGCAAGCGCGGCGCGTGCAGTGGAACCAAGACGACGGAACGATGGATGTTGGCCTGTACGGCGGCAGCGTGCTGCAGGTCGGCCAGGAGCTGATGTATTACGCCAAGAACACCAGCGGCGCACTGATCGCCAACGGCACGCCTGTAATGTTCACTGGCACCGTTGGCTCATCCGGCAAACTGGCATTTGGCCTGGCCGTAGCTGATGGCTCCGTGCTGGCCGACTACATGATGGGCGTGGCCACGCAGGACATCGCAGACAACGCCTTCGGCTACGTGACCAGTTTCGGATTGGTGCGTGGATTCAACACCACTGGCGCACCTTATGGCGAGGTGTGGATAGATGGAGACCTGCTGTATTTCGACCCAGCAACACCTGGGACGTGGACAAACGTTGCCCCGCAGGCCCCGAACATCGACGTGCCTGTGGCCGTGGTGGTCAACGCTGGCAGCGGTGGCTCTGGCTCGATCTTTGTGCGAATGACTGTGGCCGAGTCGCTGGCAAGGCTTCAGGACGTCTACATCAACGGCACCGGAACCCCAAACGACTTTGATGTGCTGCTCTACGACGCCACGCAGTCCCGCTGGGAAAACAAACCCGCATCTGCTGTGCAGGTGCTTGAATGGATGAGCATGTAATGGCCTTTCAGAACATCACCCCAACAAAGCTCGGTCAGGCCGCCATCACCACTGGCGTGACCACGCTCTACACCGTTCCGGCCAGCACACGCACGCTGCTCAAGGAGTTCAGCATCGCCAACACCACAGGCGCAGCCATCAATGTGCGCGTGTTTCTGGTTCCGTCGGCTGGCGCTGCCGGTACTGGTAACGCTTTCCTGTATGACGTGTCCGTCCCGGCAAACAACGCCCTGCAGTACAACGGCGTGCAAGTCATGAACGCAGGCGAAACCATCCAGGTGCAGGCAGCGTCCGCAGGCCTGACAATCACAGCAAGCGGCGCAGAGTCCGTCTAAGGAGAAACCATGGCAGTCACAGCAAAACCACTCATTGGCTCCAAGCAGATGGAGGCGGCGCAGACCACGCAATACACCGCCACAAATTGCACGGCCATCATCGACAAATTCACCGCCACCAACACCAGTGCGGCCAACGCTGTGATCAGCGTGCACCTGGTGAGCAGTGGCGGCAGCGCAGGCCCGACAAACCTGATCGTGGACAGCCGCGCCATTGCACCGGACGAGACATACACCTTCCCAGAGCTTGTCGGACAAGTGCTGGCCAATGGCGGCTTCATCTCGACCACCGGCACGGCCACTGCCCTGACCATTCGCGCCTCTGGCCGTGAAATCACTTAAGGAGACCACAATGGAAATGCCAAAGATCATGATGGCTGGCTTCACCGGCCTGCCTGAATCCATGCCGTTCATCACAGCGGCCGAGAACAAGAAGAACACCCAGGTGGTGATCGACGACTGGATGCTCGGCCCTGAAAACCCAAGCAATGAGCCAACGGCCAACAAGGTCTACTGGGTTGCACTTGGCAAGGCCATGCAGGTTGACGAAAAAGAAGCCCGGCGTCGTCGCTGCTCGAACTGCGAGTATTACGACAACAGCACCTACAAGCAGGCCTTGATGGAGCGCATCCCGCGCAACGATTGGGACACCGACGCTGGTTTCCGTGGCTTCTGCCGCAAGTTCGATTTCATCTGCCACGACCTGCGTTCCTGCCAAGCCTGGGAAGAGCGCGACTTTGAGATGGATTGACAGGTGATGCAAATGTGGGAAAATACAGGTGCTGAGCCTATCGAGCCGCCAGCAGCTCATCGCCACTTGGAGGGTAGAGCATGACTGGTACAGATAGCCTCAGACAGAACCTGCAACAGGTTCTGATGCTGCCTGCACCGGCCATTGAGTGGCTGATGATGCTTTGGAGCGCGATCCAGGTCTTTGACGACGTGGCAGACGGAGATCCAGTCGAGCGCAGCGATCTGAATGCCGCCATCTGGAACACCCTGGTGGCGATGAATCAAAACACCTTCTTCCTGCAGAAGCCCCCTGTCCTGGTGCCATGCGTGGCATCCATGGTCTTGAAGTG
>JACCDG012035593.1_pt1 | contig 35063 bp, 46 predicted proteins | sample 7442471 | NCBI WGS metagenome assembly JACCDG01 (sample SAMN15323444, study PRJNA562643) | freshwater metagenome | isolation source: river surface water | place: USA:Blue River Watershed | collected 2017-08-17 | reverse complement strand
TAGGGGTACAGATATGGACGGTGTCAAAAAAACCGTGATCAATATAGGCCGCAGTATAGTCATAGTAGTCTGCACCTTTGTTAGGATCTTGATCTACTGTTACCACGTCGTGGCCTAGCTCTTTGAGCACGGACTTGTAAAGCTGTCCGATGCCCATTCCAATGATTAAACTTTTCATTCAGTTACTTCTTCTAATTCCAATTCACCATAGAACCAAAATTCAGTTTCGTCGTTACTCCAACCATCTCCTTCGAGACCTTCGAAATAGTCTTCGTCCCAGAGTTCTTGAATACGCTCTTGTTCTTCTTCGTCCATGTCATCTGGGAATTCCCATTCCATCCAGCAACCGTCGTCTAGCATTTCCAGTTCCCAGTCGTAGTCGGTATAGCTTAAACAATAACCGTCTGTGTTCTTGAGATCAACATCGGGCCGGGCGTCGCTTTCGCAGTAAAACGTGCCCCAGCGATATCCTTCTTGTTTCTTGATAGTAACACCGTCTTTAGTCCAAAATTGAACTTCGACTGCGTTCTTTTTAGTTTTGGTGAAAAGTTTCCAAGTTGCCATAATAGTATTATATAATAATTAATGATCGTCGTCAAGATCAACAGTTTCGTGATCGTGTTCCCACTGTAACCGTTCTAGCCGACGAATTTCGTCTTTGAGAGAAAGACGTTGCTTTTTCCATTCTTGCACCAATTGACTTTCAGTGCCTGGATGTTCCCTCTCGTGTGAGTCAATTTTTTCATCTAGCACACGATGAGATTCTTTCAAATGTTTAATGCGACCTTCATACATCATCAGCCTCCAGTTCATCTAATTTGGATTCATCTAACCCACTGTCATCCCTGTGATACAAATCTGTATCTTCTACTTCAAATAGTGTATTGAACATTGTTCCTGCGTTAACAGTCTTTTTACCAACTGCACCTCGAGTGCCAACAATGCTCATCCAATACTTGTTATAATGTTCGATAAGTTCTTCGGCCTTGCCTCTATCACTGGTTGCAAAGATATCGTTAACAATATCTCTAAAGAAGTTTTGGTCATACTGCCTAAAGTTCTTTCGATCGGATGTACTAGCGACAAGCATTTCAGGATAACGGCCAGCGTCATATTGACGATTGGCTTCCTGGACTGCGTGTATGTGTGTCCATACATTATGGCCCATCTGAAGAGTATAACTGAAACTATCCCAGCTGGTACGCCCTTCCTTACCAATTTTATTTAAGTCGCCAGGCTTGTAAATACAAACGTCTTTTATGGTCATACGTTCGCTGTAAGGACTTTCCAAGAATGTATCCATGATACCGTCTTGTAAAATAGCATCCCTGAATGCCCGTGTATCTGTAGCATATTTTTTGTTATCGACGCTGGGTTGCATGTGATAACTCCACTTGCTACGATCTTCTGTGGTTACATTATAGTATATTTGACCGTTGGCAGTTGCCAAGAACGGACTCGCACAGTCAAAGCTAATAGTAAAGTTTTCGTTATGATACTTACGAACAGCACGTTGAACATCAGTAAGCAAAGTTGCCCACTCCAATTTACTAGTACCTAAGAAGTGCATCCAGTCGTGATGTCCCCGTTCGAGCAATCCATCAAAGCGTAGAGCAACAAGTCTGCGTAACAACAAGTGAACGTCACACATATTCTGACCGCCCATAGCCCAACCTTCGAATGGCTGACTATACTGCTTAGGATCACAATACTTTTTCATTTGCTCATACCAGTCGTCGGCTTCCATATGATTCTCTCCTTGGAGAACATTTAGGAATTTACAACGTCCAGTACGATTACGCATAAAGTAATCATTGTTGATGTATGTACCTTGTACTGCTTCCTGATATGTGCTAATGCCTGTAGCCTTTTGTCCTGCAGGACTACGTGCTACCCACGCAGGAATATCAAGAATCATGCCACGATCCATATAAGCATCCATCCAAGCAAGAACTTGTTCACGCTTCTTTTGTGCCTTGGGGCAGTTGGGATTCTTCCAGTCGCCTTCCCACACACCTTTACCAATTTGGAACCCGCCCGAGTCCCCAAGAATAAATGTGTTGGGATCGCGATTGCGAACCATGTCATCTCGTCCCGGTGGTTTATTGACGTCTAAGTCTGCGTGTCCTGCTGAGTATAGGCTCCATTTGTATGTAAAGTATCCTTTTTGACTATTCAGCCAATTCATACCTTCTATACCATTTTCAAATTTTGCAGGTACACGAGCCGGATCGATATAGTTAGGATCTAATCGTTGCTTACTAACATCCCTACTATAAAAACTACTCAATGCAGGCAAAAAAACTGCGTAGTCTTTTTGCTTGCTAGTTAAATCGTCGTAGGTTGCCATTACTTAGTTTGTGCAGGTAAGATGTAGTTGTATTCTGCAATACCGCTATCAACAGTAATCATTGCGGCACCTTCATCGCTGATCTTAAAGGTTTTGTCTCCGGGCAAAGCCAGAATATTAATGACAACGTTAATAGGCCATGCCCATGCTTTGGTAAGTTTTCCGCTAACACCTTGATGGAACACAAAGTTACCAGCGTGGCTGCTATGATCACCAAAGTAAAACTTCAAATCACCGTCTTCAGTCTTGGCAATAAATGTAGTTTCTTCACTGTTAGCGCTGGCTTGGAAACGTAGACGTTGGATGTTTGCGTTGGTGGGGACAACATCAACAGTCCATGCAACTTGTTTCATTTTAACACTTTTAAGTTTATCACTAACAATTTCGCTACTCATAAAGCGATAGTCGTTTTTGAAGTCTCCGACTTTGTTTTCAAAGTGTACACCCACTGGTACCTGAACACCTTCTTTGTCTTGTGTCTTAACAGTAATGTTAGCGTCTTCTTTATATTCAGGAATACCAAGAATAGTGTTTAGCTTGCCCAGGTTGGGCATACCAAAGATTCCAATAAAGTCTGCAACTGGTCCTTTAAATTTGGCTTGCAAAATAACGCTACGATCTTCTGCAATAGCTTCTAGTGCAGTCCCGTTTTCTGTTCCGACGATTTTAACAAGGTCGATGTTTCCTAGTCCATGTGTGTGTTGTACGATGTCTAAAAGGTGGTCTTTCATAGTTTCTCCATTAATAATTAAGTGTATATGTTTTATTTAGAAAAATCAAGCGTTATATGAACAAATTTCACCTAATGCTTGATGTGTTTTTACTGTGCTAAGAATTCCAGGTTTTTTAATTTCTAACCATTGCACACTGTCTTCTTTGCTAATCGATTCTGATATCTCAAAACCAACAGACCGGCATATAGATGTCATTTCCGATTCTGTTGCCCAACCTTTAAAACCCGACTCTACCAGTTTTGCTGATTTATAGTAACTACAGTCGTTGTAAGTGAATATAAATGTACCTCCGGGTCTTAGTATGCTGAACACCTGTTTGATGTATTCTGTAGCAAAATCTAATGTAAAGAAATCAAAAACATTTATAGCTAATACGAAACCAAACTGATTTGCAGGCAATATGCTAAGATCGTTAGGGCCTATTCCGTCGTTGTTGATATGATATGTTCTAATACGTTTCTGATATGTTTCGTTAAATTGAGAACAAGCGCTATCTAAAAATTCTTTATTGATATCTACTAGATACAAAGGATCGGCGGCGACCATGTGTTTTGTCCAATACCCATCGCCCGGTCCTATTTCCAAACTAGGGTATATAGGATTAGTAAACTCTCTAATTTTACTAACTATATCAAAATTAGTCTCATCGTCGAAAATTATTGATCTAGTGTCTCTGTCTCTCTCGGCGTTTAAACTTTCTACGTTTTTTGTGCCGTTGACTGTATTGCCCAATAAGCAATATGGTCTAGATAGATCAAAGATTTTCTTATCCAAGTCTGAGATAATTTCGTCTATGCCTTTTTTTGTCGTTTCGATAATATTATTGATGTTGCTAAGGTCAACTGATAACTTTTCTATGTTTTCAGAATAGTTCAAATTTAAGTTAACTGAAGCAACGTTAATACTTCTTGCTAATAGTTTTATGTTGTTTACTAATTCATCGACTGATACTTTGCTGAATGATCGCCGAGCCCTTACTAGGTCACTTAGTTTCATATTATTCAAAGCTAAACAATGTGTCAAAGGTGCTATTGATGTCCGTACTCTCGGCAATACGCCAGTTTAGAACGCCTAGCAAGTTTTCCACTTTTTGATCTACAATACCAGCTTCCATTTTATCTTGGTCGAATGGTAAATCTTTGAACCACTGCGGAATGTGTGCTTCGTCTGTGGGATAACCTACAGAGGTATAGCCCAGCGGATTATCTTTTAGTTTACACACAATAGTTTTCATGCCGTCCACAATCTGCATACTATAATTGTCGCTATGCATACGGCGCAGATTATTCCAGTTCATTGCCGCACGAACGTGCCCTGGCATGTTTGCTTTACCTAAACGATTTTCTTCTGCGGTGTACTTGGTCAAATTGTTTACACGCTTGGGCGTACCTTTTTCCCATGCAGGACGTTCTTGGAATGAGATTTTAAATTCACGAACTTTTTCGATAATGCTATCGCGTTCAGCGCCAGTTAGTACGTCTAATAGAATCTCACTTAAGAAGTCCTGTACAACCTTAGGAGTATCACTACGCTTTAAGTCAAGACCCATAGCTTTAACTTCTCCGGGCTTGCCATTAACATCTTTGCGCTTGCCTTCTTTATCATAGATAAGAACCGCATAACGCTTTTTCTTAATGAACAAGCCTTTAGTTGCGATAAGTTCACGACCGCCTTTGATAATTGCACCGTTTTGTCTCGGACAATGGCATGCACGTTCCATAAATTCAGGGAACGATTCGTTAACTTGATCGGCAATGCTGTCATAGACTTGGATACAAATATCCTTGTTCCATTCCATTTTGCCAGCTTCAACTTCGGCCTTGACAATGGGCCAAGCACTAAAATAAACAGAGTCAGTGTCACCGTAGATAACTGCATCGCCAACGTGATCGTAGACTCCAGTTATGGCTTCATTGACAAAGCTATCCATATGCTTGGCAATAGTGCGCCCTGTTAGTGTAGTACTTTGTCCAATCCTGTGATCGAAGAAACGACAGCCTGGATTCAAAATAGCACCATACAAACTGTTCAAGTTAATCTTCTTAACCAACTGACGCTTGTCCCAGTATTCTTTATCTTCGGTTGTTGTGGCATCTTTAACTTTGGCCTGCATTTGCTTACGTTCTGCATACCAACGTTCCAGCAATCCAGGAATGATACCTTTCTTCTCATAGGTAAAGATAGTGCCGTTGGCACTGATAGTCCAAGGTTTGTTATTGTCAAATACTATGCGCCAAACGTCTGCGGCACTATACACATCTGACGTACCGTCAATCTCCCAATCGACGGTAATTTCGGTACCTTGCTGGCCCTCCATTACTGCTGTGTATTCTAGACTACCAAACAAACCTTCCCATGCTTCCGCAAAGCTAACACCTTTAATAACTTTGCCATTAACCACTTTATCTTCCATTTTCTCTTTGATATAGTGGTCAGTCATAATGGGACGCAGTTGTCCTATGATTGTTTCTGGCCCCATGTTAAGGGCACGAATAGCCGAGGGATAGAGCGAGTTGATGTCAATGGCTCCGATGTATTCGTGCATACCTCTTTTGGGGTAAGCAACATAGGCACCTGCCGCTTGTGTGTTGACTTCTTCATCTTTGACTTCTCGGCCTTTCCTGTTAGGTACGACCAGTCCTTGTGCGTGTGCTTCATTGATAATTGCCTGTTCAGTTGTTGCTACTGCGCCCATTGTTGTCTGCAATAACACCGTGTTATCGTGAGCAATGGTATTAGCCAAATCTAAGAAACGTAGTTTCTTATCTAACTTCGCGATCAAGCGAGTATCCTGTCTGTTATACTTAATAAATGTGTCAAAGTCTTTGTTGTATAACTGATCCAACGTGCCCTCGTAGGCAGTTTTGCGTTCGTCTAGTTCGTATTCGCCGATAGCATCTAAACTATAGCTATGGCGTTCTTCATATGTGTACTTGCGATACAGTTGCATATAGTCCATATGCACACGACCAATCAAGTCAAATGTTGTGCTTAGTGCACCGAAGCGTTCGAACTCTCGTTGTTTAGGAAACTGTCCCCACAAGCACATACGACGAGTATCGTCTTTGCTGAGTACTCGAGTAATTCGTCCGATGGTATAAGGAATATCATAGCCTTCGCTGTTCCAGCCTGTAAGAATGTCTGCATCGTCGATCAAGTTAAGGAATGTGTCTAGCATGTCCTCTTCTCTGTCAAACAAGTAACAGTCATCATAACGTCGACAAATTTCTTCCGCAGTTTCCCACGACATAGACTTAGGCGGCATTACTAGTGTGACTAGTTTGTCTAGCCAGTCTAAGTAAACAGAGATAGCTGTGATATTATTAAACGGATCATTTGTTGGGGCGAAACCTTTGACTGGATCAAAGTTCGCCTCAATGTCGAAAAACGCTGTTTGTAGCTTTGGGGGTTCTGCGCCTAGATAGTTTTCTTCAAGACAACGAAATACAGGTTTAAAGTCGCTCTCCCACAGGCGTTTGTTACCTTGTATGCGAATTTCCTTTTGAAACTCTTTACCATTGCGTGTAGCAAAACGTGTAACAGGAGTTCCGTAGATAGTGCGATGTTTGCCTCGCGGATCATCATAATAAAACACATAATTGGCCGGATACTCTCGGTATTCTCTTGTACCATTTACACGTTCTACAACATGAATACGATCTTTTTGTTTGTCGAATAGTGCGTCAACGTAACTCAATTAATTAACATCCTAATAAGTGCAATACTGTCGATAGTTACTAGCAACAAGTAATTAGCAATCATACCGAAACTTTTCCTAGTCCAAGCCGCCCAAGCAAAAATTGCACATTGCGTAATGAACAACGGGTATAAGATTAAAAATGGCGGTGTAGGTACGGTGAGCATCATAGTAACTGCACAAGCAATACTCAGTGCCCAAGCTGTAATTTCTAAAAAACACCTGAGTGGATTAGATTGCCAGTCCTCTTTGATCCAAGAAAATATTCCAGATAAAATATCGGTCAAAGCGTTTTGCCCACAGTTTCGAGAATAGTATTAAGTTCGTCGTGGTCACGATTGGTTTCACCTAGCTTGGCTTTGTAGGCAATCTTAACAGCCTTTTTCAGTGTTGCAGGTTTAATTTCAAGTTCTTCAGCAATAGCTTTGATTGTCTCATTCAAACCTGCGTTCAAATCTTCAACTTCTTGCATTACAGTCATACCCTCATTGATAAGTTGGGTAAGTTTAATTTTTGCTTCGCCGTTGAAGCTTCGGTTATAGTCACTCATAGTTACTCCTAAAAATATTATTGTATACGAAAATCACTCGTAGAACAAGCACTCTTTGGTGTGATTGTTAATCCATTTAGCCGGAGGCCAATTGGAATCATTGAACTCTGCGCCCACATGCCACCAGCTGATATTAATGCGAGTCATCTCTAGTAGATACAGATCGTAGGCCTTGCGCATTTCGACGTTATCGATATTATCAGCAACTTCTGTAGTTTTGATATGATCTCTCCAGAAAGAAGGCAACGTATCTAATAGATATCTATAGTCGGTACCGGTGTCGGTTGCTGTGTGTAAAGGCTTTGTGGGATTAATATTAACCACACCTGTTTGGTAGTCATCAAACCCGTAGCGCACAGTCATACCTTCAAAGAACCCTGCAGGTATTTCCAATGGGGGGCATACGTCTGGTCCTACGCCTACGTGTGCGTAGCCGTCAAAATGTCTGAATTGTTCTTTAGTTGGAATATAAAGTTTACTTTTCAGAATGGCATAGTTGTTCCAGTGTTCTGTTCTGAAAACAAATGCATTAGGATCTTTGATAGCATTGATGTACCAATCAAAGTATTCTTTTTTCATTACACGAATGGCATCGTTATTTTCCATAGTGTAGCTGACGTAGTCACCACACTCAGACACAGAGCCTTTAAAATAGCTAGCTGCTCGAATACTTTCGGGCCAGTGACTAGTCATTAGTGTAGCATAAGGGTCAGGGTCTCGTTGAATTAACTCAAGACCCTTGCGGAATACACTAACGTCATTGTCTAAGAAAATGTGATCTTCGTTGCCTGCAGGGAATATCAAATCTTCTCCTAGCTGTTCCATGGTGTCGCTGATTTCTTTCCATTGCGAAATACTTGTACATCTATGCCAGCGTAGGTCTAGTTTATTTTCAGGGAATAGGCTTCTGAGCCAAGACTCCATTTCGGCTTCCCTGCCTGCATGTTCGTCTGCTAGCTCGAGGTTAAAGATAAATTTTGTTACTAGTGGTTCCAAAGGAACAAAGCTAGCAAAACTATAACGAGCAACGTCAAATCGATTATCATTGCGTAGGTTATATCTAATTATTGTTTGGGGGTTAAGACGTTGATCGGTGATTTTACAGTTGAACCAGATTATCATAATATTAGTTGAAAATTAAAGTGCTCACTCTAGAGTATACAGTAGCGAATTGTATATGTCAAGGCAGCAGCCGCCCACCCGGTCCTAAGGCACAGGTCTTATTTGATACCGATTACCATAAAACGATTATACATTGATTCTGGATCTTCTAATTGCTTAGTTCCTGAATACAACACCGTCAATGGGAATCTGCGCATAATGTCTTTTGGGCTTGAATATTGTATGTTGGGGTCATGGTCTCTTGCTTGTAGTGCAACTAGGGTTCCTTTTGGTATATTTTTAAACCAATCGGTGCCTTTCATATCTGTCAAGCTAGTATTAATAACCAAACCATTCTTTCCAATTTGTCTATAATCGAGCCTATTAGAATCTTTTAACATAAAATAAACGCCATCGCTTACATTAGCAAGTTGATGTAATTGTTTCCCTGCTGTTAAAAAATCCTTATTTGTTTCTACATTAACAATTTTATTTATTTTTAAATCGCTGGCTAATTTTATATATAGCGAAGTGTTTGAATACCAAGACCCTAGTATATAGGCAGTGGAAAAATTTGTTCTTATCTTTTCTAGTTCAGAAATCAGCCACATCTTACTGACAGTAAGATCGTGGGTCATGCTTCCTTCTAAACTATACCCACTACTTTCTGAAACAAAGTTTTTCATTACTTTAATGTAGCACGTAACATCCAACCGTGCTTGTCGTGAGCGTCCATGCGTTCAGCCAAGAAGTTACTCAAACCATGTTTGCCTTCTCTCTCAGCTAGGTCATAAACTAATTTGAAAACTTTAGCACATTTATCGTTGTCGGATAATAAGTCTGCAACCATTTGTTCGGCTGCTGGTACAGCCATTTCGTCCTCTAGCTGTGTTAACATGCTTAGTCTAGTGTAGCTGCCTGGAGTATAACTTCCTAGTTTGCGAATGTTTTCTGCAAATGGATCAATGCTTCCGTAGACTTCTTCATATATGGTTTGAAATAGTCCTGCATGTAGTTGCGGGAATAATGGTCCTTCTACATTCCAGTGGAAGTATTGTGCTTTTAAGTAAAAACTAAATTCTGTAGCAAATGCTATCTTCATTGCTTTAATTAATTCATCCATTTTTCTTTACCTTTTTTCTTTGTGTCTTTGGTACTGAGCCAACTGGACTAACAACGTTGTCTGGGCCTTGCGTTTGTGTACCACCTGTAAATGCACTTAAATCATATTCTTTAAGAGCAGGACTACCAAACGCACGTAGGGCTTCTAGTTTAATCTTTGGCGCCGCATCTTCTTTTAAGAACCAACCATTACGATCTTTGCGCATTTTGAATGTAGATCTTAATTGAGCGGAAGGTGTTCCGATGGTATTGTAGTACAGTCGGCTTTCTTGTACTGGTTGTCCGCCGGATCTGTGCTGTAAAGTATTTACAACCTGTTGTACCATAGCGCGAATATCGTCATCTTCTGCGTCTTGATAGAACACTGCGGTATCTGCAATTGCATCGCCTACTACTTCATGACCAAATTTACTAACGACGTCGGGGAATTGTTGTTCCAATTCGGCAAAAATAAAATCTACTAGATCGTTGTTGTCTTCGTGAACTAATGGAGTTTGTATGTCAATTATAGCCGCAGGAGACTTTTTTCCAACATTAACTGCGCCACCGCTACCACCTTTTGCAGAAGGAGTATAAACATTTTGCTTGGGTTGTACTTGCACTTTTGCAGGATTTATGACAGGAGCAACAGGAGTAATTGGTCCTTCGTATAGACTATTTTCTATGTGCTTTCTTAGTAGATCGCCATCGCTGGACAATTGGTCAAGTACTTCATCTGGCAATGGTGTCCCGTCGATATATTCTCCGTAACTAAAATAAGCGTCTGAGTAATCGGGACGATCCCATGCGTGTACGCCGTCGAGCTCTAGACTTGTGTAATCGATATCTTTACCAAGTCCCTCCGCCACACCCGAATCAGGTCTCGCAGTCATCATAGCACCCGGGTCAATATTGCCCTTATTGTCGTAGCGATGCTGAACACCCTTCTTGCCTCTCTTTACTAATCTTTCCATTGCGGCTTTGGCATCACGATAGTTATCGTGTGTGGTGGTCTTAATCCAATCACCACTTGAATTGCGATAACCTACATGAATTGTGCCTTCCGCCACACCTTGCTCTCTGACATACTGTTTATCACCAATAGTTTCTAGGGAACCCGAAACAACCGGATTGCCATGAGCATTTTTATGTGCCTCTTGTTTTGTTTTATACGAAGCCAGGACATTACCATCTAATTTTGATACAACATGATGTTGGTGGGATGTATTTGCTTCTTTGACACCTTCTGCCACGCCCGGCTGTTTCTGACGCCATACACTGGAGTTCTTTAGTCTGCTGGTTGAACCCCAAGCAATGCTACGACCGTTGAATACAAAAATCAATTTGTTCAACACCACAGCAGGGCTATGTGGATCGGAACCAAACTCTCCGGATACATCGCCTATACGACGAGCGCCCTTGGATTCTAAAAACTTCCAGAACTTTTCTACAGCTTTAGCCTTGTGCCACTTGGGTTGATCTTCTGGTTTTAAATCACGCTCGATAAAAATATAACCAGGATCTTTGTAGCGTGAACCGTCACCGCGAGTCCACAATCTCATACCGGGATTTTTATAATCCATTGGATAGTATGGGCTTCCACTCATTTCAGTATTGAATTCACTAATTAAACTTCTAATTAAATCGATAGCAGGAGATTCTGTTATAGTATCTTCCGCCACCCCTTTCCAATCAGTTTCGCCACCTAAATCATCAATATACATTGCTTGCTTGATGATGTTTAGTAGATATTTCTTGGCTTCTGGTGTAGGTGCCATTTTAGCATATTGTTTTGCTGTGTAGTCGTCACCGTCGTCTAAAGCATATTCAATTTCTTGTTTAAGTCTTAGTGTATCTGGATCCCAGCTTTCCGCCACACCTTCTTTGACTTTTTCAGCAGGGGTAGCATACCATAACGTACTGCCTTTGCCTCGTTGGGCCCAGACCACATACTCTTTGCCGTCTTTGCCTGTGAGTGTCATAGCATTGTCTGGCACTCGCCCCCAGCCGGGGTTAGCAACATAATATGCTTGTTTGTCACCAATTTGAACTTTAGGTTGTTGTTGGTCAAGGTAGTTGCCGGCTAATCCAGCACCAATGCCCGCAGCAGCAATTCCGCCTAACTTGGCCATGTCCTTGCCGATGCCTTCTTCCAGCCCTGCCTGATCTACATAAGATGCTAATTCATCGTGAATGATTTGTAATTCTGCAGGATCAACTTCGGCAATAATACTGTTTAAGTCGCCTTCATACTCATCCCAGTATTGTGCAAAGATGGGACTGGCATTGTAGAAGTATTCTATTTCATCGTCGCCGGCACGGTAAATCTTTTTGTATAGAGATTTGATAGCAGGACCAATGTTTCCAGAGCCTTCGTCAATGTTGGGATTGCGCCAGCCTTTGTTGACTTTTTCAGCATTGCTCATTTTGCTGATAAGTTTTTTCTCGTGTTTGCTGTAATCAGGGTGTGCACCACGCATTGCTCGGTTCAGTGCATCAGCACCTTTCTTTGCAACGTCTTTGGGTTTGGCAATACTATCGGGACCCAGTGTTGTTTCTGGACCACCTAATTCGTAGTCGTCGCGACTGCCATACTTGCTGGTTCTCTTGTGATCTCTTGAGCCTGTATAACCTTGCGAGTCCATTTCCGCCACACCTTTTTCTTTAACACCTAATACTTTGTAGCCCATTGCTTCTGCTCGTTCCTTGGCCATTTCGGGGCTGGTGACTTTGACTTCAATACGCCAGTGTTCTCCGGTTGCAGAGTCCATAACACTTACCAAGTATGTAGCAAGTTCGCCTTCCGCTACACCTTGGTCTGCTGGTTTTGCCCAGTTAATCATAATGCTACGATAGCCATTCTTCTCAGCCAACTTCTCTGCTTTGGCACAGGCTTCATTTTCTGAACTTGCTGTGACTGTTACTGAAGTTGATTGATGGGGGCCGTAGTCGAAATTAACTTCCCACTTATAACCACGAACTCGTTTTTGTTTAGGAGGACGAGATGCTGTGACACCGGTGTGCATATTTCTGTAGTTGCCGTTGGGCAGTTTAATCCAGTTTTCGCCACCTTCAGCTATGCCTTCATTTAAATGTGTGCAATTGCAAGGAGTTTGCCCGCACACATTACACATATCTCTACTTTCAAAAAAATCAAATAATTTCATATTACTTTCCTTGCCTTGCCAACATTGCTGCATTACTTAGTGCTGTTTTTAGAGCAGGTGCAGATTGCGGACTTTCTGCAGCCTTGGCAATTAACGGTGTTAGTGCGCTCATTGAAGTAGCTTCTGGTGCAGTCAATGGTTGCCCATCACTGATCTTGTTAACGGCATTGGACAATGCGTTTGGGTTGACACCTGATCCTAATACTGTTGATAGTCCACTCATAGTACTCTTTGCTGTGGATACATCTTGCATTTGATCTAGTTGCTGTTGTTTAACTGCTGCTGGATCTTGTTGGGGGCTTGTCTGACTAGTCACTTGAGAATCAGGGTCTTGTTTGTTTACAGCCGGATCCTCTTGTTCTTTAGTAGGTTCTTTCTTTTCTAAAGATCGCAATTTTTTAGCTAAAGCTGCAATATCAACAGGACCGTGGCGTCGTTCTTGCTCTTTGGCTTTTTGGCCTACACGTTGAACCATGGCATCAAATTTGTCTGGATCGTATCTGCCGGCAATTTTTTCGCCTTCTGCAACTTCTTTGTTATGATCTTTATCGTATTCGTATTCTTTCCAATTACGATAAACTTTTTCTTTTGGTTTATCTTCTTTTTCTTCGTCTGACTTCTTGAACAGTTTTTTATAACTGTAAGAGTCTTCGTCGTCTTTATCTTTGCCTGTTTCGGATTCGGTGAACAGTTTAAACTTTTCTTCTAGTTCCCATTCAATAACTTTTTCCTTGGCAGTATTGTGTAATTCTTTAATTAAACTTTCTTCGCAACCGCCTACCATTTTACTTTTTGCTTTGCTGGCAGGATCCTTGCCTTTCCAATAGCCTGGAAATTTCGGGACTGTAGATTTGTTTTCTGCCTGTGACATAGTGTCCATTTTTTCTAAAATACGCTTAATATCACTCATATTATGTCCTTGGCTTGTTTACAAATTTCTTAAAGTCTTTAAGAAGGTATTTAATTGCTCTACTTTCTTTTACTACACCGTGCTGTTGCATCCATGCGTCAGGATCATAGCCGATTCTGCCGCCGCTACCGGTACCAGATCCAACTCCGGGTCCTTGCCCGCCACCTTGCCCACCGCCGCTACCTCCAGTGCCGCCTGTACCTGTTCCAGGCTTTGAAGGTGCGGTACTAGGTGCAGGTTTAGCAGGCGTAGCCGGTTCAGGCGCAGGCCTAGTTGGCTCTACTTGGGCTTTTTCTTTTTCTGCTTGTGCAGCAGCCGCAGCTCTATCATTACGATTAATTCTATCAAGTTGATCTTTGGTCAACGGTGTGGCATTTGGCATCGGTCTTGGTGGTGGAGTTTCCGAGGGGCCTGGTGTTTCTGGCTTACTTGGTGCGCTGCCTGAAGTTTCCGGACCACTGACCACAAATGGAGAATTAGGAGGTAATGGACTTTGTAATGTTGGTAAATCAACTTTGGACGGTACTTGAGTCTGCGTGTCAGAATCTGGTTCGTCTACCCTAATAGGTTGAACAGGTGTTGGTGGCTCTTTACCACCACCTGGCTCTTCTGCTGGTAATACCGGTGGAACAAGTTTTCTTCTTTGTTTTGTTGCTGATCCTGGCTTACCTGGTGCGGGCCTTGGTATAATAGGTTCTGATTTTGGCGGCTCAATGGGCTTGGGTCCCGGGACTACATTGCCTATATCTCCTTTGGCTGGCGGCGGCATAGAAGGGTCATTTGCTGCTTGTGCTGGCTTCTTAGGTTCTGGTGCGGCACCCTTTTCACCTTTGCGTATGTACGCAGGAGTTTCTACATCCTTGGGCATTTGCACAGGCTTTTGTGGAGTAACAGTAGGCGGAGCTTCGGGTGCTTTGGGTTTTCCTCGAACAAATAATCTTCTGATAAGTCCGGGTATGCCTTGCTCTTTTAATACACTATCGATGTAGTTTTCAAATTCATTAGCAAATTCTTTTACTACACCATGTTGTTGCATCCACTTATCTGTGTCGTAAGCAACTGTAGCAGGTTCAATCTTTCTTGGTTCTGGGACAGGAGGCACAACAACAGGTGCCGCCGCCTTGGGCGCATTTTTTCCTGGCTCAGATGTTGCAGCATCCGGTGCAAGTTTAGGACTTGGTTTTCCCAGGATATCAGGAGTTGCACCTGGCGCTTGATTCTGAGCAACTTTTTGTTGTAACGAATCCCATTCTGCTCTTAGATTTTTGTCATCGGGAAACTTTTTCAACTGTGCTGCTACATCTTTTGCGTACTGCGCATCTTTCCATAGACCGACTGCGCCGGTGGGAACGTTTACATATTCACTGCCACCCATGCCTCGCATCGATGGCATCTTAGGCATTTTAATAACCGAAGCAGTTGCTTTTGGTATACTAGGTTCATTTGCGGGCGGCAGTTTAGCAAACTTAGCATCAGGTCCTGTACCACCAATTACACCTAAAGGTTCAGCTGGCTTTACTCCAGCAGCTTTGCGCATGAATGCTGGCTCTTTGGCACCTTTGGGATCTAGCCAAGGTTGCTTGGGCATCATAGCAGGTGTTTCGGGTTCTATTTTTGGAAGTGCAAATAGATTCTTTTGACCTGGTTGTGCGGCTACTGGTTTAGGAGGAGCTGCTGGCTCTGCTGGTTTTTCGCCTGGCTTGGTTAGCATAACACCCATTTGATTCATAGCCTGCGTTCCAGGATCTATTTTTCCTTTGGGTGCACCTAATGGTAACTGTCGTACATTACTTTGAGCCTGCTCTTGCAAAGACTCTTTAGATAACTTAGATAGTTGCTCTAACAGTTGGCGAATATCCACGCTCATTATTTTGCTTTCTTAGGCTGCTTGTATGTACCGCCAAATAATGAACCTACTTTAGCTTTGTTCTTTGCTGGGGGATTTACTACAGTGGCCACGCTGCCTGCTGACATTTCATTCACTGTTGCTTCCGCCACACCTTGCTCTTTATCTGCTTGACGCTTTGCCCAACGCTCTTTGTTGCGCTGAACTTGTTGAGGACTTGCTTTCTTTTCTTTGCTTAGGTCACGATGCAGTGCTTTACCTAGTGCGCTAGTATGCGGATTCTTTTCAGACTCCGCCACAGGCAACATTTCAGCTACAGGCTCTTGATTGATCATATCTGTTGTCTGATCTACGCCGCCAGTCATTAATTCGTATTCTAAGTATTCACGGACAGTTTTTAAGTAGTCGTTGGCTAGTGTAATTTTAGCACTTACCCAACCTTCTAGTCCCTGTTGCTCGCTAACATGTCGTAGAAGTTTGTGCAACGCAATGGAATTTTCTGCTGCATGATAGCATTCTTCCCTTGCCATTTGCACTTCGTGATCTTGATGTACTTCGTGAGCGTCCTCTACAAAGCCTTCTTTTAAAAAATGTTCACTTTTCATAGTTTTGTCCGTAATATTACTATATTTATTAGTCTAAAATGAATACGCCTTTTGTAAGTTCTAGCAACTTATTTTCGCATTCTAGGTGAATAATTCTGAATGAATCGTATTCTTTCTGCACAGTTTCTACTTTGATTTCATGCGGCCCGGGCGAAAGAGCAACGAATATATGTTCAGAAATGTATGTTTGGTCTTTATCCCATATAAAGGTGCGCTCAGTGATCAAGTCATTATCAACATAAATTCTGTATGAATTTCTGTCGGGGTGCATGCACCTGATAGCTGCTACTAGTTCTACCTCAGTCATTTTTCTTTTTTCCGCTTTTCATATTGGCCATCCAGTGCGCAAGTTGTCCTCTGCGCCCGCCTTGTTTAGCTATTTTTCTTAAAGAGCTTATACTACCCTTTGTTGGTACATTATATCTTTTACTATCGCCTTTGTCTTGTGGATTACGACCGTCTGCAAAGTTTTCTGCTACGTCTTCGTTTTTCTTTCTGCCAGCACAGTGAGCTTTTTGACTGAAACCCTTGGGGTTTGAGCAGTTAATTGAACTCTTATATTTCTCACTCCATTTTTCATCTACTCGGTCAGTAAGCGGCCCGCCGGTTACCCACGCATCACAAGTTCTGCGGCTAGCGCATTTGAATTTTAAGAATTTACAATATCCCAAATCTCCTGCATCAATTACTCCTTCGGCATCCTGTGGAGAATCGCTGTCAATACCTTGAGCAATGCAATCTAAGGTGCTTTGTCTCACATCAAATGCCGCACAGTTACCGCATAAACTTTGCTTGGCTTCGTCAGCTGAATCTAAATTCCATTCATCTACCTTTTTCATCCAAAACTTAGTATTAGGCAAGTCTGGGTTTAACGGGCCGTATCCATATTCGTCGATTGCTTTCTGCCGATTTTTAAGATTTAGCGTAATGTCTTGCGTAGCAGGCGGACACTTTTCTTGTTTAGCTTCGCCTAATTCCAGCGGCTTAGATTTGATAGCGTCTGGATATTTTTTATTAAAGTGACGCATCAACACACCAGCTACTGCATGTGCTTCGTTTTCAATAGCACTACCTGTTTCTCCAGAATCGGGCTTTATTCTGCCTTGCTCGTATTGTTTGAAGTGTACTAGCTCGTGCGCCAACGTGCGTAGTATGTCCACGGGATGCCTATCGGCGACACCTAAATATATCTTTTCTTCTTCGTTTACAAATCGACCAAAGGTTGCTTGACCGTCGTGTGATTCTAAGTGAGGTTGAACTTCGATGCGCGGTAACTTATTAAGTTTAAGTTCCTTTGCAGCCAAATGCATAAAACGTTTGACCATACGCATCATTTGTCTTTCTGATAGACTATGATTATTATCTTCGGTTACTTCTGCAGTGTCAGGAATTACACTAGTAGTTTTAAATGGTAGTTTATTTTTATCAAGTACAGGATCTGGACGATTGCGATCTATTTGCGGCATACGTTGTAGATCCGCAGGAGGTTTAGTAAATTGAGACCGTTGTTGAACTTTTTGTCTCATATTTGCTGTATATTCGTCGTTAGGAGCTGCGGTTGTACCAGATGGCGGCGTTGCCGGCATTCTTGCAGGATTAGGCGTTGATTTACTCATTGCCTGGGCATCTTTGCTTTTAGGTGCAACTGCCCAAGTGTCTGACAGCTTATCATAAAAACCGCTGTACGGATACTTAGGATCCCAATTGGATGGTTTTTTTACAGGATTTTGTTTCCAATATTCTGTGTTCGATTTAATAGCATCCATCTCTTTTTGACTATACGGAACTTTAACAGGAGCCATACGTTGCCATTGGTGTGAGTACGATCCTTGAACATCGGGTTGTCTGATATCTTCCGCTACAGTCTTTTCTTGTGATCTGTTTCCTTCGTCTCGCAACTTCTCTAAGGCGTCATCAATTTGCTTTTTCTGCTTGGCCAGTGTTTTATATTCTTCTGTCCCGTAATATTTTTTCTGCAGGTTGTGTAATGCAGAGTTCAACCATTTTGCACCTGGCTCGTCATAGTCCATTGTTCTGCCACGACTGTCAGGAAAACGTTTGTCTAATTCTCTAAAAATACCAGGACGCTCTGCTTCATACTGACGCTCTATATGACGCATCATTCTTGTTATCTTTTTTAATTGGTCCTGATACTTTTTTAAATTATCAAAGTAGGTTGGATTAATATCAATAGCAGGCCTTGGGTCGTCCAATGGGGCAACTTTAAAATATCCGCCGGCAGTCTTTACCACTTTAGCATTAAGTTGTTTTGCTGCGCTCACTGCGGCTTTGATCTTATCGGTGACATCACCGATTCGCAAATACGTTGCTTCTGCTATAGTTGTTACAGGAACTTCTTTGCAGACTTCTTTTCTAATCTCGTATTGTAGGTTAGGATATTTTTTCTTTAAGTGCATTAGATCGGCTTTTAAGCGGCCTGTGTCTGTGTACTGAGCACTGGCCTTGCCATTCAAATACAATACATATTCTTCGTTTTCATTTAATACGCTTTCAGTGATACCGCCATGTACGGGGCTAGTTGTGTCTTGGCTTACTGCCACAACATCTTCAGCTACAGTGGGTATCTTATCAAATATATGCGCTAGTTCGCTACTAGCTTGTCCGTACAACTGTGTTAAAAACTCTATACGAGCTTTTTGATCATTTCGAATAGCGTTCCATAAGTTACGGCATTCTGTTCCGTGACTGACATCGTATTGCTTACCTTTAATTGTAATAGTCTTTTTAACTTCGGGAATAACAATTACATAACCGTGTTGGTCTGCGGATACTTTAGGTTCGGGACGATCAAAGCTCAAGAAATAGCCAGGACTGCCTGCGGGCTTAATAACATTGCCTTCTGCATCCTTCTTATCTTTCTTTAATGCGCTGTCTGGATTTAAACGTTTTTTATCTGGTTCGCCTACGGCAGCAATAAAAATAGTATTAGTCTTGTCAAACCCTTCAGGTAAAGCATACATGTTGGTAGTTTCGATGATGCGATCACCGGGCACACCTGCTGCCGTCATTAACTGATATTTGTCACTAAAACTAAAAGGGCTCTTAGGCCCTGAAGTGTCGTTGCTAGTTAAAATATAGACATTGTCTCGCCCGAACTTCTTTTGTAGTTGGGCGTATACGGCCGCATGGCCTTGGTGAAAGGGCTGAAAGCGTCCGGGATATGTTACTATCACACGCGGTTTTCCAGCTTCAAATAGTTCAAAAGCGTACATACAGCAATACTTTATAGGTTATTGCTGTATTTAGCTATTATAGTTTTTCTAATAACCAAAGGTAAAAAGGACTATCAAAGTTTAATACGTAAGATCCATTCCAACCTAAATTAACACAATTCTTTAATACTGGTCTATCCGGGCTATCGGGTACAAACTCGCTTAGAGACCACTTCAATTGACTTAGCTCCATTTCGTCTATTTCAATGGACTCTATGTTAAGTAACATGTCTTTAAGAATAGTGCCGTCTTCGCCTACAATAGTATCGTTGTCTGATTTGTTTTCTAATCTAATTTTTAATTGATTACTAGAATTTTCTACTAGGTCTGCGACAAAAATAACATACTGAATCTCTCCGCCAGACACATTTATAGTGTCTGACGCATATTCAACATCATTTAGTAGAATAGAAAAATTGGGCCGCTGTTCCCAAAAGGTACCGCTTAGCCCAATTTTAAATTGCAAAGTTTCGATGTCAGACTGCTGGAGCTGGCTCATTTTGTTGCGCTTGTGCTTTGGCAAGTGCTTCTTGCGCTGCCTTTTGTTGCGCTTCGATTGCAGCTTTGCCTTCTGGTGTATTTGCATCTACACGTTTGAGACCTTTGCGCTCTAGTGCAGCCAAGTCGCCTTTGAATTCGTAGTGTCCGATGTGATTCAGTAACACGCGACTATCGGCCCAAATGTCGCCTCCCAGTGCTTGCCAGCGACGGCAGAAGGTCCAGTCTTCACTCAAGTAGTGGCCGCGCTCATCAATAACGGTATCAAAGATACTGTACATGAACGGTTCGAATTGCTTACCCAATCCAATGTCGTCGACGTACTTGCACTCTGGATGTGCATTGATAAGCTTCTGGTATACGTGCTTCTTGAACAACAAGAATCCTGTGCCTTGTGTGTCGACTTGGAAGATAGGACCTTCAATACGACCACCGTTTTTCAAGTTAATAACATAGTCGATAGGCAACGACTTCTTAGGATACAGACCGCCGATAACATCCTTGTCGCATGCAATCATTCCAAAGATTGCTTCCGGTTCAAAGCGAATGTCTGCATCAATAAACATAAAGTGAGTTGCAGCATCGTTAGTCATCATCTTAGCGCACAAGTTGTTACGTGCTCGTGTGACCAAGCTTTCATTGACCATAGTGTCAAGACTCCAGTTTAATCCTACTTTAGCTGCCATTAGCGTAAAACGCAAAAAGCTAGTCATAGTCGGTTCACTAACCATACCGCCGTAGCAAGGAACAGCAAAGTGTACGTGTACTTTAGTAAAATCAAATGGTTGCCCTTGTGGTGCAGCCGCTTGAGTTTGCGGTGTTCCTGGAACTGGCATAATTGCTTTAGTCAGCTTCGGTACAGGAGTAGCTGTTGCTTGTGGTGTAATTAACTTAGCGTTAACTGGTTGTTTATTATCGCTCATTGATTTCTTTCTTAGGTTGATTATGCTTTATTAACTTCAACAACAACGCCGTTGCCGAGTAATTCTTCTACTACACTAGCCAATGCTGTCATAGTATCTTCGGACACAATGTCGCTATCGGTCACCATACTATCTTTAGTTGGATTCTTGTGTAGTTTGCTTACAGTGATAACAATCACTTCTTCTTGAATACGTGCCATAAGGGCTCCTCGATATACGAATATTTATTAGTTTATCTTTGTGAGTTTAAAAATTCCGGATATTAACCCTGGGCAAATTAAGTTGATAAAAGTTAAAGTTTTTTCATCTTTTACATAAAAATACGCCCCTGAAAAATAGGAATGGTTTCCGCTTAGCTGTCTTACTAGACTTTTGGTTAAGCATACTTCGTCTTCGACGTCTAGATTATACAAGTAGTCTAGTATGTTATGCTTTATGCTAATATCGGAAAAAACAAAATCTTTTAATTGAACTTTATAAGGGTATACGGGTTCCGATTTAGAAATAATTTCCCCGCGGTTTAATATTTCGACAGCTTTTTCATTTGAGGGTTGATGCACTTCTTTAAGACGATCTGTATGATTATTTGCTAGTTTATACAATAATGCCTCATCATTGGAATATACTGTGATGTTGGGTTCTTCTATACGAAGTTTAATTTGATCTTTATATGTTTGTTTTATATCTATAAAGTATTGTAGCTGGTCAACTTTTGCATTGGACTTGAGATAGTCGCTTTTAGATCTGGTTACACTACCATACCAGCTGCCCCCGTAGTTGTATGCCTTTTGATATAGATCCATATAAGAAATTCGATTCTCTAAAAGAAAGGCAGCGTCCCGGCTTGTGCGATCCAGGACTAATCTTCCGCCCGGGCACCAAACAACTATTTTATACAAATAGTTATTGAAGAATTTCTTCTTGGTGTTAATTATCTTAACAGTTGGATTTAAGCTGGTCCAGGACAACATAGCCGTTTTCGTCTATTAGATTGTTTGACGGAAATACCACATATTGATTTTCTTTTACGTCAAACTCTAACTTATCTGTGTAGTCAACATTAACTATACAGTTGCTGATATTTTCAAACAAAATTTTCTTACTCAGGGGTACTTTGATTAGTTCATTGAGTTTTCGGGCCAACGGCCTTGCACCCATTTTACTATCGTATCCTTGACTAATAACATAGTCTATTGCTTTGCTAGTTAACGAAACTTTAATTTGTTTATCGCTAATAAGATCATTGATTTCTTGAACAAACTTGTCAACAATTTTATTAATACTTTCTTTACCTAGCTTGTTGAATTTAATAATAGCATCCAGACGGTTACGGAATTCTGGCTTAAAGAAATCTTTAACTGCTTTATCGTCTTCGCCTGTACGTTCTAAGCTACGCCCAAATCCAATATTATTCTTTTCGTTGTCGGCGGCACCCAAGTTGGATGTAAGGATAACAACAGCATTGCGGCAATCTGCTTTTTTGCCGTTACTGCTAGTGATCATACCTTCGTCCATAAGACTCAATAGTAAGTTACTAACGTCTGGGTGTGCTTTTTCAATTTCGTCGAATAGAATAATACAGTTAGGATTCTTTTCAACATCACTGATTAGTAAGCCGCCGCCCAAGTTGCCATCATCATAGCCCACGTATCCAGGCGGTGCACCGATAAGTTTAGCAACACTATGTCGCTCTTGGTACTCACTCATATCATATCTCAGTAATTTCATTCCGAGATTTTCTGCCAGCAACTTGGCTAGTTCTGTTTTGCCTGTGCCAGTGGGGCCCAAGAACAAGAAGCTACCCACAGGCTTGTTCAATGCTTTAAGACCTGCTCTGGATACATAAATCTTATCTAGTACATCAACAACAGCTTGATCTTGCCCGTAGAGCTTAGACTTAATGCTAGGCTCTAAGTTCTCTAGACTCTTGACTGTTTGGTTATCCAGTTGTTCAACAGGAATCTTAGTGAATTTACTGATAGCATCAATAATGTGACTCTTACGTACAATAAAGTCTGGAGTACTAATTTTAAGTTTGGCCGCAGAAGTATCAATGAGGTCGATCGCTTTGTCAGGCAATCGTTTGTCTGTTTGATAGCGAACACTCAAATCAACTGCGGCATCGATGGCTTCATCGCTGATACGACCATGGTGGAATTCTTCAAAATTATCACGAAGTCCACGCAGAATTTGTTTTGCTACATCGGGAGTAGGTTCTTCAACAGTAAGCCTGTAGAAGCGTCGCATCAACGCACGATCCTTCTCAAAGCTTTGTGTATATTCTTCCCAAGTTGTGCTGGCAATAACTTTAATTTTGCCTTTGGTAAGAGCAGGTTTAATCATGTTGGCAAAATCTACACTGCTTTGCGTGCCTGATCCTGCGCCGCGCATCTGATGAGCTTCATCGATAAACAAAATAGCTTTACCTTTGGCATTCAATGCCTTAATAACATCTTTAAGTTTTTCTTCAAATTCGCCGCGATACTTAGAACCTGCTAGCAAATTACCGATGTCCAAGTTATAAACTGTGTAATCTTTGAGGTACTCGGGTACGTCGCCGTTGACAATGTTAAGTGCCAGCCCTTCTGCGATTGCAGTTTTACCTACGCCAGGATCGCCGACCATTAGCACATTGCTCTTGTTACGCTTGGCCAATACTTGAGTGATTTCGTCGATTTCTAGCTCACGCCCGATTACAGGATCGATACGTCCTTGCTCGGCAGTTTCGTTAAGATTGTCGCAGTATTCTTCCAATATACTGTCTACAGCATTACGTGTCTTCTTAGCTGTTTTTTGTTCAACAAAATTTTTATTCCAGAACTCGACCATTTTGTTTCGATCCAAGCCGTACTTAACAAGGAAGTACCGAGCATAACTTTTATCTTCTGCACTCAGACTTAGGAATAGATCAATAACCTGGAGATGCTGGCGCCCGCTGAATAATACTTGAGTAAATGCACGATTAAACACACGTTCCAAACTATGCGTTTTCTTAGGAACTACATCGTAGCCTTTACTAACTAGATAAGTTTGATTGTCAAGATATGTTTCTATATCCTTAATAAGAGAATCAACATCACATCCGAAAGTTGCGACCATACTGTTAAATTGTGCATTGGTTATCATGGCCAACAGCAAATGCTCTAAGGTCACGTATTCGTGATTCTTGCTAGCAGCAGTGGCAGTTGCCGATTCGATAATTGCGTCAATATCTGGATTTGTTTGTAGCATAAAAATATTTACCGTTGGGTTTGGATTGTTTGAATTAAATTTAAATGATCTTGAGATAAATTGTTTGGTATCGAAATGTGTAATTGAACCAACAAATTACCTTTTATATCTTGTTGAAAACCCGGGAGGCCTTCCCCTGCAATTTTTAATTTTGTATTTGGTTGGCAACCTGCAGGGGTTTTGATAGTAAACACTTTACCGTCTAATCCCACTACACTTTGCTCACTTCCTAGTATAGCTTGAAAACAGTCTATAGTCAAGCTAGTAATTAAATCTAAGCCTGCCGCTTGGTATGACGGATGTCTGCTAACATTGACGGTTACATACAAGTCTCCACGTGGAAGATTGCCAAAAACATTATCGCCTAAACCTGGATACTTAATTGTGGTTCCTGACGTTACGCCTTTGGGAATACGAATATCAACATTTTGCCTTTCGCCGTTGGCAGTTCGTACACTCAAAGTTTTTACTTGATCCCAAAGAGTATCTTGGAGCCCAAGCAAAATGTCTGTTCTAATGTCAGGATTGCGACGTTGTGCTTGTCGAGTAAATGGACTGTGTTGCCCGAAACCAAATTGTGCAAAGATATCATTGATATCACCGTTTCCAAAATTAAAGTGAAAGTGTCCCGGTCCCATTTGCTGAACGGGATTATCATATTCTGCTCGTTTCTGCGGATCGCTTAACACACGATACGCTTCTTCGACTTTTTGAAACATGGCGGTATCACCACCTTTGTCGGGATGGTGCTGACTGGCTAATTTACGGTATGCCCGCTTAATTTCTTCAGGCGTAGCGTTTTTGGTAATACCCAATGTTTCGTAATAATTCATTTAACAAATTTTAGCGCAAAAAGTACTGCAGGTTCTTCCTGTTCAAATTGGAAAATAACGAACTCCGCTTCGGAACTTCCATTTCCCCAATCTACATAGTATCGTTCAAAATATCCGTCGGGCGACTTAGTGGGATAATTATCACACCACGATATAGCGGCCAAGTGGTCAGCCTGTCTTGATGTTACCTTAATCTTATATCGAAAGTCTGGATTTTGTAATCCACCATATGAAAAATATCTTCGCATTTAATAATTATAAAAGAAAAACCGGATAGTGTCAAGCTACCCGGTTTACTTTTTGCCAGAAGCAATTATTTCTTACCGTCAGGTACTTTTTCGCCTTCCACTTTCTTGTGGACTTTGATAGTTTTGCAAACTTGCTCAGGCTTACCGTCCTTGCCGTTTACAACTTTACCTGCTTTGTCTTTCTTGTCTTCGCAGACTTTCTTTTCCTCTCCGCCTGCAAATGCAGTACTTGCTAGTGCGATAGTTAATAGTGCTAATAGTTTTTTCATTTTATACTCCTTTTTGGTGCAAACTTTTCGCTTGCGGTAAATCCTAATCCAGCAATAACAATGTACATCATTGATTCAAATACTGGAAAATCTACTTTTAAATCCCACCCTAAATCTGCTATAAATGCCGCGGCACATAGTAGAAATGCTAAAAATGTGATGACTCGCTTACTACTAACTCCTTCATCACAATCACTTAACATACTTTTAAACCAAAACATGTTATTTCCTTAAATTAAAGGTTGAGGAAATTCTGGAACTATGGCTTTCCCACTGGCTGTAAATGTCGGTGCGCTAAATCCTGCACTACCACCAAAGCCCCCGAGTGGTTGTGCTCCAAAGGAGTTTGTGACCGGTCCTGGAGAACCAAAACCCCCAGCCGAGCCAAATCCTGCTGAAGATGCGCCATGTGCAGCAAACCCTCCTGGTGGTGAATTGAATCCACCATTCGAAGACCCTCCGGTGTTAATCGGTGGCGTAGGCGGGCGGTCCCAACCTTTGTTAGCTGCTTCTAATGCCTTTTGTTGTGCATCGGGATTGTTGCCTGCTAACATAATACCGGATAAGGTACCTGTTAAAAATGTAGCAATAGGAACAATCAGTTCAAAAAACTTTTGGTCAATTGGGCTAATTGCATTTAGTGGTTGTGTTACAAAAATTAGAGAATATAACACAACAAACACAATACCGAACAATGTCAGTGATAGACAAATGCCGATAAAGAATTTTAATCGAGCCATTAGCTGCTCTTCGGTGTATAGTACTGGTGTGTTGTTATTTTCCACAGTTTGCTCCTTGAACGGTAGGCGCAGCCGGACACGCTGGAACAGCTGGCGCAAATAATTGTGTAGGTTGTTGATTTTGTCCATCTTTTGGCATTCCTAGTCTAGGGTCTCTTTGACCTTTAAAAATATGTTCAGGACAAGTTCTTGTAACATCACACAAAGGTGGCTTACAAAAATCTTTATCCCAGTTTGCTGGATCTTGGCAAGGATAGCGAAACCTATCCCCACTAAAGTATGCCAGTCCCAGCGGCAATAGTAACAATAGCAATAGCCATTTTACTAGATATCGATCTCCCATTGTGCTTGCTCCTTTTATTATTTAACAACGCCTTCAAATATTTTCTTTTGTTCACCGTACCAGCTTTGCCATCCATGTGTTTTTTCTGCACATTGATAGTAAGTGGCGTAGTTTTGTATAACTACCTTTAACATTTCTCTTAACGTATTTTTACCGTCGTCAACTTGCATCAAGTCAGGGCAGCGTTCTAATAGAACTTGGGGAGCCACTGGAAATTCTTGTTTGACAGGCACAACAGTTGAGCAAGCACTAAGTAACAACATAAAAACTAGAGCAACATATTTCATTTAGCTGCTCCTTTGCGTTGTTCTTCGATGATCTTATTCATACGAGCTGCTTCGTTATGTACGTCGATTGCTTCTTTAGGAATAGGACAAGTTTCGTCAAATTTGACTATTTCTTTAACACGGTCAACATATTGAACAATAGTATCTGCTTTTTCTTTTATTACTTTAGTTTTGGTAATAACTTTAGTTTCAATCACGGTGTTAACTTTGCCACTTTCCCGTTTAGCTTCTTCCAACTTTGCTTCTACTTCTTTAACACGCTCACGCCACATCATTTCTGTACTGTAACCACCTTTAAAGTAAACGCCTGCTACTAGTAACAATGCGCTAGCAACCTGTGCTAAGGTTACATACTTAGATAGGCCTGGAATCCAACGCAGTATCTTATTAATTACAAAGAAACTTAGGATGGAACTTACTATACCCAACAACAATATAATGTTGACAATGAACGCTAAAAAGCTATCGGGTAAGAAATGTAGCAACCACATTTTAGTGTGCTCCTAATACGTGCAGGGCATGATTGTAATGTTTAATGCGATCTTCTAAACCAATTGTACCACCGTTGATACGCTTAGTTAACATAAGGATATCACCTTTGTCTGCCCACTGGTTTAAGTTATTGGCTTCCCAGAACCAACAAGCTGATTGTACACAACCTTCAAATGTTGTTAGATGCTCACTGGCTTCTTCTACACTGATTTCTAAACTCTGTGCATAGCGTGTGTAGTTGTCCTTGCCAGTCAGCTGGATAAGACCACGACCACAATATTTGTAACCGTCGCCTGACTCTTCTGGGCCGTTCCCCATACGGTTGGCATAGATGCGATTCGCAATAGCTTCTTGCTTGTTAGGCTGAGCGCAGTACTGCTCTGCCAGTGCGTCTGTGGGAAAATATTTGCCGAATAATTTACGTAAACTTGCTGGTCGATAGTTTAGGTTTTCTTTGATTGCTTTAAATCCGCCCGACTCATGAGCACATTGAGCAATAAATGCTGCTACACGTTGCTTTGTATTAATTTCGTAGTCCGGGAGAATCTGACAGATTGCTTGATACCAGTGGTCAATATAGGGATTGCCGGGCACCATTTGTTTTAGGTGGTCTAAGGTAAACTCGAAATCGAAACCTTCACTCATTGCTAGCTCCTTGAATTATCTCAAAGTATTTAGCTGATTTTTGATAAATTCTGAGTCAGACCCAAGTTGATAAAATGCTACTATTTTACACCAAGTATTGAACTGTTGTTCTGTTAACTTAGGGTATGCGCTCCGGTGCATCGATATAGTCAGAGTGGAAGTACTTTTTATTTTTTTAAAAAGAATATCTGCAACATCTGCTTCGTTATGTGATATATTAATTATTCTATAATATTGTTTATTGTTATAACATTGACTTAAAGAGCCATATTTCTTAATTATAAAACCAGTATACAGAATAAATTCTGTTAGGTCAGGCGGAGCCCTCAGTGACCTAGTAAAAAAACTATAAAATGATTCATTTAGTGTATGTTCTAAATCTGCAATCATTTCATTTAAGTCTGTAACATTAAAAATAAACGGAACTCCAGCAGGACCTATTATTTTTGGTATCTGAATGTTATATATTTTTTCCGTATACTCTGCGGCAGATTTAAATACCTCCGGAACAACAGTTGGTATTAAGTTTATTTTATCTGTTTCGAAAAGCTTATTGTGATCTAGGTTTTTAATAAACCAAGTTTTGGCGTCTAATGCCATGACATAAGTCGACTTAGACTGGGCAGCACCTAGTAATTTATATAATTGCTGTGTTGACCATCCTATTAGGTCTGGTCTAGGAGCCAAGTTTTCTGCAGGTATAATACAAACGTTGTCTGAATGCCGACCCCACCATGTTTTATCTATTAACGAAACTACATCTGGATTGTCGTTAACGATAACGTAAATGTTATCTACATAGTCGATATAGTTATCAATTGATTTAGCTTGGAATTTAAGTAAGGGTAGTTCTTCTCGAAAAACAACGGTTAGTAGATCAATCACTTCAATCCAGCAAAAACTCTTAGACTTTCTGTAAAGTCGTTAACAGGAGCTTTTTTATTAATATTGACTCTTGCAGATTCTTTCATCGCAGTCAAGTCATCTTCAGAGTCAATATCATCACCACTTAGTTCTTCCTCTGGCTCGATTTCCTCTTCGTCCCCAAATAGTGCAATATAATTTCTTGGGGTTAACGGTATCTGTTTACGCAGATTTTCTTCGGTCAGGTCAAACTCTGTAGGCACTTTGCGATACTGAAACTTCCATTCGGCGACGTCTTGCTCGGTCAAATTTAACATATCATCCAAAAGTTTCATTATGTGTTGTGGAACCTTAATGTCTCTTTCCATCTCAACAAAAACTAAGTATTCACCGTCATCTAATTCGCCAGCACTAACGTCTGCATCTAGTACCCAATCATAACCGCGTTCAATAAAATTCATTAAATCTACCGCAGGTTCTTTTCCGTTTATTTTGAAGCTTAGTATAACGATGTCAGCATCGTCGCCCATCTTGCTTTTAAATTCGTCAATGTGAATCTTAGGATGAACCAAACGATTTAAATCGCCGTATTCAAGTCCTTCAAACAACTGGGGCTGCTGCGACTGGGGCTGGTTGTTGTGGTACATTTTGTTGCTGGTCTTGTTGTTGTTGGGTCTCGTCATCTTGACCTTGTTCGTAAGCTGTTTCAATATCTTCTGTATCTAACGTTTCGTTTTCAAGTTCAATACTGCCTTGCTGGATTTCGCTCATTAATTGCTTGGGCATAGTGATAGTGACCAGCCATACAGGCTTGCTGACTAAGCGCGGAACTTTTGTGCCTGGTTTAAAATCATCAGGGGATTTTACATCTATAGGATACTCAAAATGGTCACGCTTATAGCTGATTTCGCACCCGTAGTTAAGTAAGCGTTCTGCACCGTTAGGATCGGGCATTTTACGAAACGGATACATCCAAGTGCAGGTTACAAAGTATTTTTCATAGACAGGACCTTCTACAAGTTCCCCCAATTTCCAATGTTTGAAACTGTATAAATCAACCTCATCTAAGACACGTTCATAGTCCAATAGTGTTTCTAAGCTACTATCGGTCATGTAGATATCTTTAATATTCTGAAGAATGTTTTTAATATTTGCAGGCATACATTATTTATTATTCTAGTAGCCTTAATGGTTGTTTAGAAAAGCAACACTAGTCACAGCTTAATACTTATACCTGCAAACAAAAAATTAAAGCTATTGATTGCTATTTCTTCCCTGATGTAAATATTTGCGTGGACCGTTCTGTTAGTTAGGTCTACTAGCAGTATAAAGTCCATTTCTCATTAGGAGGACACATTGTCAAAGAGAAATCGCAAAGCCTACTTGGCTGAAGCAGTAGAAAATAATGTAGTAAGTTTAAACACCTACTATAATAGTAAAAAGCGTCAAGTTCATTTACTACCAAAGACTCTAAATCAAGAAACATATATTAACTTACTCACAGATCCTAGCAAGATCATTGTCTTCGCTACGGGCCCTGCGGGTACAGGTAAAACTATGTTGGCTATGTTAGCTGGGATTAAAGCATTAAAAGAGGGGGTGATTACTAAAATTGTGCTGACCAGACCGGCCGTTGGAGTGGATGACGAAAAACACGGGTTCTTACCTGGAGACTTAAATCAAAAGATGGAACCATGGACCAGACCTTTATTTGATGTACTAGCGGAATATTATGACCGCAAAGACATCGCCCGAATGCTAGATGAACAAATTATCGAGATATCTCCCCTGGCATTCATGCGTGGACGGACATTTAAAAATTCGTGGATTATTGCAGACGAAATGCAAAACGCGACACCAAATCAAATGAAAATGCTGTTGACACGTTTAGGCGAAGGTAGCAAGATGGTTGTCACTGGTGACACTCGTCAAGCAGATAGGTCCGATCCTGACAATGGTCTATTAGACTTCAAAGCGTTAGTCGAAGGTTATAAACATACACAATATGTTGATGGCGTCGAACTAACCGGCAAAGACATACAGAGACATCCTGCCGTTATTGAAGTGCTTAAAATTTATCGGGAGATATAAGAAGGGGGTGACTTCGGTCACCCTTGAACTATACGTTCGTAGATTTCTTTCCAATTTTTGACACGTGGAATACTCTTATTATTATATTCCATATTGTGTCCGTGCTCTACTAGTAAAGGGCGAAGACCTAGATCTAACCCAACTTCACAGTTAACAATTTTATCTTCAATCCACCAGAGTCCAGAACCTCTGTACGGTTCTAGTGCTTCATCTTTGTCAGCACCAGTATCCAAGAACACAAACTTTTCAAATGCTGTGTCTCCGAACAGCTTACGCAAGTTCATACGACGAAGTTCACAGGCATTTTCGTCCCGTGTTAGACTGGTAATGCAATGAAAAATATATCCGTGTTCTTCATGTAATCGTTTAACATAGTACATGCTATCGCGCAGTGCAGGCAAAAAGCCCATGAACGCAGATTCGTTAAAAATCTTGATTAGTTTGCGACCTTGATCTCGATCAATACCATAACGCTTACCAATATCGTATTTTAGCGCACCGCCTTCAACTCGATTGAATCCGTGCTGCCGCATCCAAACATCAAAACTGTATTCCCAGTCCAGCAATACGCCGTCTGCATCAGTAAGGATAATTTTATTTTTCATTTAAGCTTTCGATTAATAATACTGGACATGGCTTCTACCCGTCCTTCTAGTCTATTAATTTTACGCTGAAGCGTGGCAATTGTCAATGCCTGTTTAACGTTTTGATCGGCTACTTCTTTGTATTGTTGGCGAAATAGCTTCATTTCCTTTTCGTGTCCTAGTAGGGTAGGCCGCGGCGGAGCGTTTGGATCAACTTCCCGTTTTTTCTTCTTCGCTGTGTACATTGGTAGTGGCATCTGTTTGCTCCGGGTATAATTGTGCCAACAAAGGATTAATGTATTTTGGATATCCTTCTTGGTAGTGTGCCAACAAACTAGGGAAATCTTTGTTGTCGTTAAATCTATTTTTAGTAACTTGTTGTTTAGTAAGATTTAAAACAACGCGAGCGTTAAGCTCATCTCTTGTCTTTAGGCCTCTAGTAATATTTATAGATTCATCGTAGTCAAAATTAGCAGGATTATTAATGTAACCTGCTTCTTTTGTACGCTTGGGATCTTTGGGTTTGATGTGGTAATAAGCCACCAGATAAATGTCTTTATTGCTCAATTTGACTTAACTCCACAATGGTTGCTGAAAGATTGATTTCTGGATCTCCGGCTAGACTATGATTAACTAGACCACGACGGATGATAACAATGGCTTCATCTTGTCCTTCGTCTGTTTTACTCCACAAGTCTAGATTGTCGTACATCCAACGGAAGATTTCATCCATTTCTTCTGGACGAGCTTGACTGCACAATAGTTTACGTGCGTCTTTGATACGTCCTGCTTTAAACAAGTCTACCATTGCAACTTTATAGTCTGCTGTGCTACTAGATTCTTCTTTTGGACTTACTAGCTTGCCTGTTCCGCTATTTGGCTGCAACAGATTCAAGCACTTACGTAGATCCGGATATGTTGCTTTGACATAGCTGTCCAGGGTATCTAGATCAAATTCAATGCCTTCTTCAACTAAAACTGTAGCAGCTCTTGCTGTAAATTCAGTGCTATCTGTTTTATTAATGCTAATTTCGTGACAGCGAGATTTCAAAGGAGGGATAATCTTGTAGGCCAAATTACAAGTTAGAATAAAACGTGCTTGGGCTTGATATGTTTCCATAAGACCACGCAACAGTCCTTGTGCGTTTGGACTTAGATAATCTGCTTCGTCTAGCAATACAATTTTAAGATGTCCAAAAGGTAATGTGCTCACAAAGCCTTCAATTTTAGTTTTCAAAAAGTCTACACCGTTGTCGCGACTTGCATTAACTTGCAAAAAGTCATAGTCGTCGATGCCCAATTGATTAATTAGAATCTTTGCCAGTGTAGTTTTACCTGTTCCGGCTGGGCCATGCAGTAGCAAGTGCGGGCAAGCGCCTTCTTTAATCCATTCCTCTACTTGCTCTTTGACAGATATGTCGGTGAACACATAACCGTCAATTGTTTTTGGTCGATATTTTTCAGTCCACAGTTCTTTCATTCTTTGCTTTCTTGTTCTTTAAATAATGGCATCCCGTCAGTTAAATGACGAATATATTCTAAGTTAGAAGGGAAACTATCTAGCGTACCTTTGTAGCTCATGATGCTAATAGTATGTGGTTCCGGGCGTTCCAGTCCGTAGAAAAACATTTCTGTAGCACCTTGCTCGGTTTGATTTTTAAAGTGTTCTTGTATCATTGTGTAATCCTAAATCCCACGTACCAGGCATCAATGCGGGCAAACCACTTGCCCTGATTCTTGCCGAAACCAACTCGTAGCATACGATTGTCTTTGTCTAAGTCGATCTTAGTCAATGTCATACGTTTCTCAATCCAATACGGCTATAGCCTAGTTTACGTTTAGTTTCTCGTCGAGACTCTTTAAGCTCTTTATTATACGCTTGAATGACGAGCATAGCAAACTTTTCGGCATTGTCCACGCTCATCCATTTTCCGCTGATATCGGTGCCTGCTTGTTGCATAAGGTCTTTTATTTTATCGTTTATCTTAGCCAAGATATTTCTTCCCAGTGTGTTCCATTTAAATTAATTTTTGATTTAACATCGTTGTACAACTCAATGTCCTGTGCTAAAACTAAGTCCCGAAAATAGTTTCCTTTGCCGAACAAAGATTTTAAATTATTATATACAGAAAGTTTACGCTCATTAGATTCGTGAACATCGATAGTATCCAATGTAAAATCTAGTGCTATGTTATATTTTTCACATAGTTTAGAAAAGATTTTGTCGGCGCCTTCTCCTAACGGAATCCAATCGACAAGTCTAGCATATTTTCCCAGGGTTACACTAAGAGGCAGTGAATGATATGTTAGTACAAAACACTGCTTACGATGTCTGCTAACTATTTTACGCAATAGCTCCTGAAACTCTGGATCTTCGACTAACTGTTCAGTTTCTTCATTAAAGTAATCTTCAGTCAGTGCTTTAAGATATCTAGTTATAGGGTCGGAAATAAATCCAAATACATGATGTTGGCCCCAGTCGATGTCTGTGAATTTCATCGTTTCCCAACCGTTGCTTACAAACACGCTTTTATAGTACGTGGATGCAGCTTTAAGACTAGCAAGATATACTAGATTGTCTTTCTTACAAATGTGTACATTGTATTCTTCTATATTCATTGATACCGACTTCCGGGTTGGCCCGGTTCATTGCTGTTAGTACATTCTAAGGTGTGGTCTGTAGACTTGGGGCAACGCTTATAGCCGCAGTCAGGGCACACAATAAATTTTGCCATCGTAAGTGGTAACATTGAATGTGGATCTATTAGGGTGTCCTGGCATTTATAACATCCACAGCCGCCAACAAAAGACCATCCTTTTTTCTTTTTACCAAATATGCGTTCAAAGCTATTGGCAAATTCTTCTTGACTCACACTATATGGCCTAGGTGAGCTGCCTTTACCTCCGTCACTCATAATCGTCTATTACTTCCTCTAATTCATCTATACCTTCACCTGTGGTAAGGTGGTAGATAGTGTTGCCTACTCGCCAGGTCTCTGTCCAAAAGCGTTGATTATTTGTAACCTCAGATTCAACAAGACTAAGCATGGTCAATACTTGTTCACGTTCTGTGCCTTCTAGTACACGACGCCGTTTAAGCAAACCCAAACTTCTTAGGAATTGCTGTGCTTGTTCTTTAGTTCGGGGTGGACTTTTGTGCATCTGCTACTCGCTTTCTCAAGCTACTGGAACTAAAACTATGATCCCTGCCGTTGTAGATAATTTCAATATTTCGTCGAGCACATTCTTTTTTGCCAGTGAATTCTTTATCGGAGTATTCTACCCCAAGGATACGAACATCGACTGGAAGGATTAGTAAGAGATCAACAAGATCCTGTTCGGTTTGGTAAACCACAACTTCATCAACATATCGGCACGCCGCCAGTTGGATTTGACGCTCCACAATAGATTGAACAGGTGGATTTTTTGTATCCGGACGATCAATGGTAGGATCGGTTTGTAGTCCGCAGATGAGGTAATCACAATGGTTCTTGGCTTCCGACAGCATAGCAATATGACCTGCATGAAGTAAGTCAAAAGTGCTGAATGTGATGCCAACTCGCTTGCCTTCCTTTTTTAGTTCTTTAATTTTATTAAAGATCATACAATCTTTCCGATCCCAACATAAATTAATTCATCTAATTCCTGTTGATAGTCTCGCCCTAGTCGACGTTTTTGATAGATTGCTGTTAGTAGTTCAGTACCGGTCTGGCTGGCAACT
>JACCDG011508101.1_pt1 | contig 35064 bp, 57 predicted proteins | sample 7442471 | NCBI WGS metagenome assembly JACCDG01 (sample SAMN15323444, study PRJNA562643) | freshwater metagenome | isolation source: river surface water | place: USA:Blue River Watershed | collected 2017-08-17 | reverse complement strand
GGAGTCGGTGACGTCCCCGTCGTAGCTCCAGGCGAAGTTGTTGTCCCACTTGAACAGCCGCTCCGGCCCGTCGCCGCCCGTCAGGGAGACGAAGTTGCCGGCGTGCCGGTTCTCGACGAACACCTCCAACGCCTTCGCCCCCGGCAGCACGTCCCGGACGAAGGCGTCCGCGGCGATCGGGGCGGCCTTCGTCAGGTCCGGGGCGGCCTTCTTGACGCTCCCCTCCAGCAAGGCGGCGACGCCGTCCTTCATCTTGCCCCGGGTGTCGTTGTCCACGAACAGCACGTCGGCGACCGACACGTCGGACAGCTTGGCGTACCGCCGGGCGACGGCCCCGTGCAGGCCGAGCGTCGTCAGCGTCTCGACGGCCTTCTCCACCATCCCCTGCGTGATGACCGCGGTCGGCCGCTTGTAGTTCATCGGCGCTACCTTCGTCTCGAAGTCCTTCACCGCCTTGTCCAGATCCTTGCCCTCGGCCAGATCCGTCAGGAGCGTGCCGATCACCGTGTTGCGAAACCGGGCGTTCCGGTCGTCTAGGTTCTCCCAGACGAACAGGGCCGGGTCGCCGCTCGACAGCTTGTAGCGGTCCAGCAGCTTGCGGAAACCGACGACCGCGGCCCGGTGCTCCTGGCCGCGGTACAGGCCGTTGGAGTCGATCAGGTCCAGCACCGCGTCCAGGTCGGACTCACGGATCGTCTGGAGCCCGCGCTGCATGACCTGGAAGATGGCGTCCTTCTCGCCACGCTTGGCACCCGGGTCGGCCGCGAAGTGCCGGTCGGCCACCTTCCCGTGGAAGTGGTCGTACCGGTCGTTCGTCTTCGGGTCGTAGTTGTGGTCCGCCCCGTACTGCCGCTCCTTCGCGCGGAACACGCTCTCGATCATGGCCGCCCGGACGGCGGCGTCCATCGCGTCCGCCACCGCCTTGAACGGCTGCGGCAGGTTCAGGCCGCCCCAGACCGTGACGACCTTGCCATTCTTGATGCCGACCACCTTGCCCAGCCGCCGGACGAACTGCTTGCAGCACGAACAGTCGTAGGTCGTCCGCGCCCGGAACACCGGGTTGGTGCCGGCCGGGTAGGCGGCGAGGTACGTGTCGAACAGCGCGTCGCCGAGGGCGACCTCGTACAACTCGCCCTTCGCCAGCTCCGCGTACTTGGCGTGGACCGCCTTGGCGAACACACTGAAGTCGTCGGTCTGGTCCGCGTCCGCCGCGACGGCCGCGGCCTTGGTTGCCTTGCTCACGAGATGCTCCTTTGAAGAAGGGGTGGGATTCACCGCACGAATCCCACCCGAGGTCAGAACTCCGTCACAGCCCGAGCTGCCGGGCGATCCGCTCGACCTCGTCGAACGTCACCGTGTGGCAGCCCACCTTGACCGTCTTCTTGTCGTAGTCGATCGTCACGCCGCTGTAGCCGTCCACTTCCACGTCGGGGAAGCTGGCCACGCCGGCCGCCGGCCGCCGGCACAGGGCCAGCAGCGGCTTGGCGGCCTCGATGTTGAACACCGCCCCGAGGCTCGTCTCGATGCGGCTGTTGCGGACCCGCATGCGGACGCCCTGCTGCCGCCGCATCTCGTCCTGGACGTACCACGAGGTGCCCAGGGCGATCGGCAGCGGCGGGAAGCGGTCCCCCTCGCCCGCCAGCCACGCGGCCAGCTTGGGCTCGTACTCGGCCTTCTTCGCCTCGTACTCGGCCTGGGCCTTGGCCAGGGCGGCGGCGTTCCGCTCCCGGTCGCGCTCCTCCCGCTTTTCCGCCCGCACCCGGGCCTTCTCCTCCTCGGCGTCGGCCTTCGCCTCCTGGGCGGCCCGGTCGAACCCCTCCGGGTACGCGAACCGGGTCGCCAGCTTGAAGAACTCGGCGTACCGGTTCGCCTCCCGGATCTCGTTGTCGAGGCTGCGGAGGTGCCACCGGGTCTGCGACTTGCCCTTCTCGACCGTCTCGACGAGGCGGGCGATCTCCCGCCGGTAGTAGTTCAGGTTGACCGCGTGCTTCGTCTGCGTCACGTCGTGGACGTGGAACTGCGGCAGGTGGGACACCGCCGACCGCACGTCGCCCTGGTGCTTGCTGGTCGTGTTGCTGTAGGTGCGGGTGGTGACGAGCACCGCCCGCGGCTTCTTCGTCTTCGGGTCCAGGAGCAGCCGGGCCATCGGAAAGTGGGAGCCGTACGAGTAGATCGTCGGCCCCTCGAAATACATGTTCGTGGACTTGGCCCGCCCGTACGGGGCCTTCTGGTGCGCCCAGACGTGGGCGAGCTCGTCGCGGTCGAACACCGTCTTCGTCCGCTTCTTCTCCGCGGTCGCGGTAGCCATGTCTTCCTCGCGGGCTCAATTGCGTTATTTGGACTCGCTCTGCGTCGCCGTCTGCCGGCGGCACTCGCCGTACGCCGCGAACACCCGAGCCTTCTGGAGCCCGGCGAGCAGCGTCAGCAGCGTCTTCGTCTCCTGCTTGTACCACTCGTCGGGGTACGCGCAGGCCCGCCCGACCAGCGACGCGAGGTCGCCGGCCGTCGGGTTCGGCGTCAGCTCGACCGCCGTGTCCCCGGCGGGCAGCTTGGCCCGCCGGCCGGCCTCGACCACCATCAAGGTGGTGCGGACGACCCGCAGCCGGGGCGGCCCCTTGCGGCCGAGCCGGACGCGGTGGAACACCACCGCCCCCACGTTGCCGGCCACCCCGTCCACCTCCCGCCGCCGCTCGTAGGAGCGGATGTACTTGGCCGCGATCGCGACGGCGGCCGGCAGCGAGGCGGACGCCGGAACGGCGTACGCCCGCTCGAACGCGAGCACCGACCGCCCGGCAGCCATCGCGACCGGGGCGAGGCGGTCGTAGGCGTTGATGGCGTACTCCCGGGCGTAGCAGAACGGGCACACCAGGGACCGGTGGCACGTCCGCAGCCGCTTGTGCAGCAGCGGGTCGTCCGGCGGCTTGACGCCGAACGGGGGGCAGGTGCGAATGAACCCGAGCTTCAGGTCCGTGTTGGCCGCCGGCCACCCCCCGGTCGCCATGCGGGTCGCCAGCCACTGCCACCGCGAGCGCAAGGCCGCCATCAGCCGGACCACCTTCTCCTGCGAGTCGAGGCGGGTGTCGAACAGTGGGTTCACGGCGAACCTGCCGGCCTGAACCCGGCAGGAGTTCAGGAGCAGTTTCGGGTCCACGGTCTGCGTCATGAGCTGTCCCCCGTTCGGGTGATTGTACCGCCTCAACCGGGAAAAAGATAGCGCTTGTTATTCTTGGGGCAGGATTATGGCGCTTGTAAGTATTCCTTCGGAATACTTAACCGCCCTCCTCAACCCGCCGCCGCGAACGTCGGCGTGCTGCGGAGTGCTGAAGGAGTTACTAACCCTGTACCCGCTGCCTTCTTCTTCGACATGTGCTGTGGCGACCGCCACCAGGACGTACTCGTGGTTTTCGTCTTCGACATGTGCCGGTGGCGACCGCCACCTCAGCGCTTGCGCTTCTTCGTCGCCGGGCGCTTCCAGGCCGGCCGGAAGCCCAGCTTGGTCAGCAGGTCGTGGATCTCGCGGATCGTGATCTCCCCGAAACTGCCCATGCCTTCGAGCTGCTCGCGGTTGACCCGGGTGAGGTCCGCCACGGTGTAGACCTGCTCCTGCTCCAGCGCGTTGACCACCCGGACGTTCAGCCCGACCTCGGACAGGTGGCTGTCGAGGAGCTGGTCGCGGGTCTTCTGCTCGGGCGGGACCGGCAGCTTGCGGCGTCGCCGGTCCGGGGGTGGGCCGTCAGGGGCCGGCGGGGGCTTGGTGGGCACGTTGGATCTCCCTCCACAGGCGGGACGGCTGGGGCCGCCGCTGGCCTTGGTACTTGGGCGAGTCGTAGTGCTGCGGCGGGCCTTCGACCGTCGTGTAGCTGATCTGGCACGACTGGAGCGGGTACTGGACCTCGACCGGCTGTACGACGGCCACCTCCAGCGTCCACGTCCCCTTGAAGTTCACGTCCCCGTACCCGGCGGTGACGTGCACGAACTCGCCGAGCCGCCCGACGGACGACCGCCCGTCGATGTTCGGGCGGTACGGGTACGGCGTCTCGGTGTACTCCTTCGTGCACAGCAGGTACACCACCCCCGGCCAGAACCGCCGGACTACCGCCGCGTCGAACTGGGGCGAGGCGTCGCCCGGGTTGGCGAGCCGCCGCGACACGGTCGGCTCCTCCTTCGCCTTGGACAGCGGGGCGGCGACGAAGTTGACGACGGCCATCGGCTCCGTCGTCGGCCGGTTGTGGGTCATGTCCAGGTACGTCCAGTAGCAGAAGTGCTGCTCGTACTTGTCGTGGACCTTGGCCCCCTTCTCGTACATCAGGACTTCGTCCGTGATCTCCAGGTTGTAGCTGTTCGGGTTGACCCGCGAGGCGTCGAACGGGTCGATCACCAGGACGCCCGCGGTCACCAGCTCGGCGATCTTCGGCCCGGTCAGTGCGGACATGGTCTACTCCGGGGTGTAGCTGCGGGTGTTGCCGACGGGGGAGACGACGGTGAACTCCATCATCCCGGCCGTCAACTGCTCGCCGCGGACGGGGTCGGCGGTGATGACGAAGTCGGGGCCGACGCGGTGGAGGTACACGTCCGCCTGGGTTTCCTTGGCGAGCGCCCACGCCCGCGTCAGGGCGTTCTGGCGGCACTGCGGCGTGCGGGGGGCGGTTACGGTGGTCACGGCTTGTCGTCCTCGGGAATGAGAATGTAGTCGCCGTCCGGCCCGGTTGCGTACCGGGGGACGGCCAGCCACGAGCCGGCCGGCAGGTTCGCCGCCGCGGCGAACGTCTCGGCCTCGGCCTGCGTCTCCCAGGTGCGGTACGTGCTGGCGCAGGTCCAGCCGGTCCCGTCCTGGGCGATGTGCTGGTACTCCTGCCGCGACCCGGCGAGGGCGCACCGGCCGGTCGCCGGGTCGAGCTTGAGTACCGCGAACACGACTTTCATCTTCACGGCTACGCGAGGTCCAGGGCGACGGTGACGCCGTCCACCTTGAGCTGGAGCGTGGTGCCCGCCACGGCGGCGACGGTTTTGGGCAGCGAGTACACCACGAACCGGCCGTGCTTCTCGTCGGTCACCACCTTGGCCTGCCGCAGCACGCCCAGGTGGTGCGACACGTTCACGATCTCGACGCCCAGGAGCCGGGCCAGCTCCGTGACGTTCTTGGACCCGGTCGCCAGCTTCTTGACGATGGCGATCCGGTTGGGCTCGCCGAGGGCCTGGAGGAACTCGGCGGCGGCGCGGGCGGTCTTGTCGGTGGCCATTGTGTAGCGAGCCTCTGTGGGTTCCGTGTCGGTGTCCTCTACGGCGGTGTCGTCCGACCAGTCTTCTTCGTACGTCGCCAGCACCGTCCCGTCCGCGGCGACGGCCGACGCGCTGTACACGCGCAGGTCGTCGCGGCTCTCGATCGTCTCCGTGATCTCGCCGCCGTCCGGCGTCAGGGCCGTCACGGCTTTGCGGATGAAGTCCCGGCCGGTCTGGAGGGTGATGTTGTCGTACTCGGCTATCACCTCTCGCCGGCCGTCCGGGTGCACCCGTACTATGTTCATACTCATGCTGCGGCCAGTGTTGGGGTAACAAAAAACCGCCCGGGTTGCCCCGGGCGGTCGTGTCAGCTTCGGCGTACCTCTACCCCTCGGCCCGGACCAGTGGCCGGACGCGGAGCGGAGCCTCCTTGAAAAGGCGGAAGACGTATGCGTCCCGGCCGTCCGGGAAGTGGGCTTGGTCTACGGCGGTGGCGTCGAACCCGCACATCCGCATGAGGGCGATGCCGGCGGTGTTCAGCTCGTGCACGCGGGCCTCGTACACGCCCCGCTGCACCGGGCTGGTCGGCCCGGTCAGCGAGCGGATGGCGTAGGCCGCCACCCGGCACGCCCGGAACGCCGGCAGTACGGCGACGCGGGCGATGGTCACGATTTCGTCGTCCTGGCGGTACAGCAGCGAGCCGATCACCCGCCCGTCGTCCAGGGACATTACCTTCACGACGTTCCGCCCGCGGTCGTGGAACCGGCGGACGTCCGATGCCGTCCACGCCTCCTGCGGATAGCACCGGCGGTGCACGGCCGCGACGCGGCGGTGGTCCGCCCCGTCTGCCGTCCGCACCTCCAGCCACCCGTGCGGCGTCAACACAGCAGATCCTCCTACTCACCCGGGTTGAAGTCGTAGTGCGTCTTGCCCGCTTGGCCCGCTCCCTCGGTCCAATTATACGACTCCATGAGCTTCCGCGCAATCTTGGAAAGCCCGTCGCAGAAAGAATTAAGGGCGGCCTCGTCCCGCTTGATGTGGTGCCACGTCAGGACGATGCCGTCCCGCCGCAGCGCCCCGAACGCGGCCCACAGGCCGGCGTTCTTGGCGACGAGGTTGCCCGGCGTGTCTCCCTGGTCCCGGCAGTATTGGCTGTCGGTGATGATGTGCACGCGGACGGCCCGGCGGGCGTGCCCCTGCTCGACGCGCTCGTGCTCCTGGTTGACGATCCAGGTGAGGGGCTGGAGGTAGGCGAGCATCTCGGCCATGTTGACCGTGCCCCGGTTCATCCCCCCGACCCACACCTGCCGGTCCATCGTCAGCCGCTCGATCGACACCGTCGCCCAGGCGCTCGCCCGGCGGTAGTTCGACCCGCTGCCGTCGCCGAACAGCAGCCAGTCCCAGTCCCCGTCGCCGACGCCGATCCGGTCGAGCAGCTCGTCGAGCCCCTCGGTGGCGTGCGCCGCCTTCACGCTCGCGGCCTCACGGGCTTTCGTCCGCTCCCGCTTGCCCGGGCGCGTCTTCTTCGGGCGGTCGTCCTGATTGCTCATACGCTTCCTTCTTCTGCGTCAGGAGGTCACCGATCATTTTCTGCTCGAACATGCGGATCTGTTGGAGGCGGACGTACATGGCTTCGGTCAGCATGAGGGCGGTGTCGAGGCTGTTGAAGACGTCGGGCGGGGTGAGCACGGCCCCGCCGCGGCCGAGCCAGACGGCCCGCTCGATCTTCGCCTCGCGGAAGGCCGACGGGTAGGCGACGCCCGCGAACACGGCCACCGCCTCCGGGCTGAAGGTCAGCACGGCGGTGGCGGCCTCGCGGAGGATCGCGACGTTGCGGTCCACGAACGACAGGGCGGTGCCGTCCGCGGCGTGCGTCGGCACCTTGCTCCAGACGGTGCCCCGCGCGTCGCGGTACGACTCGACGTCGGCCATCGACTCGGAGAACCGGGCGGCCATCACGCCCGCCCGGTCGGCCTCTACGCCGCTCATAATCAGGAGCTGGCGTAGGTCGGCGGCGAGATCGACGCCGACCCGCAGCTCAGTCGGGGTGGCCGAATCGGGTGACCCCGCCTTGGGGGTGGGCGAAGAAGTTGTCGGGGGCGGCAGTGGGTCGCTCATCGGGGGCCGGGGCCTCAATGTCGTTATTTGGGGTAGGCCCCACGGGGGCGGCCGGTAGGTCGCCCCCGGGGAGCCAGTTCTTCTCCTGGTTGGGGGTGCGGCTGACGCCGTGCGTGAGGTCGTTGGCGAGGTTGGACAGCCGCGACACGGCCAGCCCGTATGCGCACAGCTTTGCGACGCCCAGGAGCACGAACCAGCCCCAGGCGTACCACGCCTCCCCGGCCGGGAGGTCCGCGACCACGACGGCAGCCGCCGCCGTGCCAACCCACACCGACTGGCAGAACGGGCAGGCGAGCAGCTCGCCGAGCCAGCCCAGGAAGCCCTCGCCGGGCAACGCCTGGACCTTGGCCCGCGCGGTCGCGAAGATCGACCCGTGCTGCCACACCTCGACCGTCTGCCACGCGGCCAGGGCCGCGAGAACCAGTCCGAACGGAGTCATCCGCACCCTCCTTTACCGGCGGTTGAGCTGCTTGGCGACCTGGAAGCCGCCCAGCACGATCGCGCCGATCGGTATGAACTGCCACACGGCTCCGGTGACGAAGAACCAGACCACGCCGACCACGACGAGGGCCGCGGCCGACGTGAACACGATTTCGCTACCGCCGGTGTGGAACGCCATCTGGTCTACTCCTGGTGCTGTAGTCCCTGGTCGGGCCAGGGCCGCGTCTCCCCGCGGTCGGGCGGCGGGTCGCCCTCGTACGCGATCAGCGTCTCCTGCGACGGCCGGGGCGTGTCGAGGGGGATCGTGTGGACGAGCAGGTCGCCCAGGTTGAGCCGCGGGGCCGGGTTCGCCAGCAGCGGGTGCATCCCGCTCCGGCTCATGAACTCGACCGCCGAACGCGAGGTCGCCATCCCTAGCCCTCCCGGATGTGTTAGAGTCGGTCTTCGTCTAGCGGCCGGCGGCGGCCTGCACCAGGGAGCGTAACAGGAACGCCCCCAGGCCGACAACCGCCAGCACGAACTCGCCGAGCATGTCGGCGAGGGTGGTCAGCACGTTCGCCGACCACTCCACCCCCGGGTCATCGGACTGACCGGGCGTGTAGATCTTCACCTGTGGTGCCACGGAAGGTTCTCCATGTCTGTGAATTTGCGTCCCAAGACCGTCCGTCAGAAACTGGCCGAGGCCAAGCCCGCCCCCCGGGAGGGGACGCAGCTCAACATCGGCGGCCTCCCCATCCCGCAGGGGATGAGGTTCACCGGCTACGAGGACGACAACACCAAGAAGCTGATGGTGGCGGACCACTACCTCCGCAAAGGGGGCATGCCGTCCCTGAAGCCGTTGCTCCCGCTGATGCTCGCCCTCAAGGGCAAGCCCTACAAGCTGGACCGCTACTTCCCGTTCGAGCCGTTCTTCCGCACCCGCATCCCCAAGATGGTGCTGCTCAAGACGGGGCGGCAGGTGTCGAAGTCCACCAGCCTCGCGGCCCAGGGGGTCGTGTTCTCGAACTCGATCCCGTTCTTCTCGACCCTGTACGTCACGCCGCTGTTCGAGATGATCCGGCGGTTCAGCCACAACTACGTCCGCCGGTTCATCGAAGAAAGCCCCGTCCGCAAGCTCCTCACCGGGACGAAGACGTCCAACAACGTGTTGCAGCGGAGCTTCAAGAACTCCGCGCAGATGATCTTCTCGTTCGCCTACCTCGACGCCGAGCGGACCCGGGGCGTGTCCGCCGACAAGAACGTGGTGGACGAGGTGCAGGACATGAACATCGACTTCCTGCCCATCATCCACGAGACGATGTCCGGGTCGGAGGACTGGGGGCTGATCCAGTACGCGGGCACGCCCAAGTCGCGCGACAACACCATCGAGGCGCTCTGGCAGGACTCGTCGATGGCCGAGTGGGTCATCAAGTGCCACCACCAGGGGTGCGGCAAGTACAACTTCCCGTCCCTGCACCTCGACCTGCTCAAGATGATCGGGCCGGTCCGCCCGGACATTTCGGAGGACCGCCCGGGGGTGGTTTGCGCGAAGTGCCAGAAGCCGATCGACCCCCGCCGGCACGGGCGGTGGGTGCACGCCAAGGAGCAGTACACCGGCAAGGACGGCAAGCAGCACCACCCGCGGTGGGACTTCGCCGGCTACCACGTCCCGCAGCTCATCATGCCCATGCACTACGGCAACCCCGAGAAGTGGGCGACGCTGTGGGGCAAGATGCACGGCCGGGGGAACACGACCGAGAACGTGTTCATGAACGAGGTGTGCGGCGAGAGCTTCGACACCGGGTCCAAGCTGGTCACCGTCACCGACCTCAAGCAGGCGGCGTGCCTGCCGTGGGACAACCGGGCCGACGAGGCGGTGAAGGGCATCGGCGAGTACATGTACCGCGTCTGCTCGGTGGACTGGGGCGGCGGCGGCGAGAAGATGACGAGCTACACCGTGGTCACGGTCCTGGGCATCCGGGCCGACGGGAAGATCGACGTCATCTGGGGCCACCGCGTCCTCAAGCAGCTCGACTACGAGTACGAGGCCCGGCTCATCTGCGGGGCCATCCGCCACTTCAAGTGCTCGCACTTCGCCCACGACTACGCCACCTCGGGCGGCGGCCGGGAGGTGCTCATCCGGCAGGCCGGGTTCCCGATGGCGAACATCATCCCGATCCGGTACGCCGGGAACGCCACGCAGAACATCATGCTCCTGCACGACGCCACCCCGGCCCACCCGCGGTTCTGGTACTCGGTGGACCGGTCGCGGGCGCTCGTCACCGTCTGCCACGCCATCCGCACCGGCCTCATCCGCACGTTCCGGTACGACTACCACGGGACCGACGACCCGGGGCTGCTGCACGACTTCCTGGCCCTCCAGGAGGACAAGGCCGAGCGGAAGACCGGCAGCGACGTGTACTCGATCGTGCGGAACCCGAACTTCCCGGACGACTTCGCCCACGCCGTGAACTACGGGGCCTGCGCCCTGTGGTACTTGAGCGGGTCGTGGCCGAACTTCGCCGAGGCGACCAAGTTCGAGATCCCGCCCGACGTCCTGGAACACGTACATCCGATGGAGAAAGTGAACTGGATCGACGTGGACGTCTAAACCGTTGTGCCGCAGGGGGTTGAGTCAAAGTGTCGGTTTTCCCCCAGCAGGGGCCGTTTATACGCCCCGCTGCGGGCCTCCCGGCCCAAACCCGGCCGGGAGCCCTCCGAGGGCCGGAAACGGCCTCTACGGGCCATCCTGGACGATTTTCGGGCTGTCGAACGTGGTCGCGAGCCGGAGCAGCCGGCGGGTCCACTTGGCGGACACGAACACGACGCCCACCCCCGCCCGCAGGAGCTGCCGGGCGATCGGCTGGTCCGGGTCGATCTCGACCGGGTAGAGCCGGCCGCGGAAGTACACGTCGCAGTCGTACCGCTCGCCGGTGGGCAGCACCCGGATCTGGTTGACGGTGAGCGTGAAGTCGCTGACCCGGACGGCCGGGCTGGGGCCGAGCGACGGCCGGTGGTTGGTGTAGTACCAGCCGTCGGGCCGGGCCTGCACCCGGCCCTTATCGAACTCGACGTGCCGCAGGCCGGGCAGCCCGCGGCGGGGGCCGGTCAGCTCGTGCAGCCGGTCGGCGGCCTCGCGGTCCGGCAGCGACCGGGCGATCTCGTGCGGGTCGATCCCGTAGGCGGCGAGCTGCCGGGCCATCACCTCGACCGGGCCGCCGTGCGCCTCCCGCAGCCAGTCGGCGAGCGCGTACCGCCACGGCCGGGCTTGCCGGGCCACCCGCCGCATCAGGTCGGGCGGGTCCACCAGCCGGCAGTAGTGGTCGAACGTCATGCCGGCGCGGTCCGGGCCGGCGGTCGAGACGTCGGCGTCGAAGTGGAACGCCTGCCGGACGACGGCCGCGTCGATCTGCTGCACCCAGTGGATGACCCGCTTGCCGTTGAGCTGCTGCCAGCAGTGGCGGCCGGTGGCGTGCGTCCCGTCGTCCCGCCACGCGATCAGGTTGAGGAACCGGCTGCTGGTGGCGAAGTGCTTGCCGTGCAGCTTGAGGGCGAAGCAGTCGTCGCGGACGGCGACCACGGCCGAGTGCCCCTCGGCGGCGACCGGGGCGTACAGCCCGGCGTCGGCCCGCGCCACCCGGTTCTTCGCCCGCACGGGCACGAACACCCGGCCCGCCGGCTCGCCCCGCCGGCCGACGAACGTGAACCCGCTCACCTTCCCGGCCGACGAGTGGTACGGCAGCACCAGCAGGTCGTACCACCCGCGGCCCTTGCCCTTGAACGGCCGCGTCCGGGACGTGTTGCCGCCCAGGTCGGAGTTCATGTTCGGGTTGAACAGCACGTCCACGGCCGGCTTGGTGGCGGCCCCGAGCAGGAGGCCCATGCCGGCCCGCCACCGCTCGGGCGGCAGGTCGGTGTTGACCATCAGGGCGTTGGTCAGCCGCGCCACCCCGGGGCCGATGGCGGCCGGCAGGTTGCCGCTGGCCGCCGCCCAGAACTCGGCGACCCGGGCGTTCTGGTCGGCGATCAGCTTCATGTAGTTGCCGACGTGGTCGCGGGCCGACGGGGACAGCAGGTCGGCGGCAATCAGCCGCTCGACCGTCCCGGGGACGTCCAGGTGCCAGACGGCCGCCGCGAACGTCACGCAGTCGCCGCCGGCCGTGCACCCGCTACAGTGGAACCACGCCCCCCGGGCGGCGGTGTCATCGTAGACACGCAGGGTGTGGCCCTGGCATAATGGGCAGGTCACCAGAGTCGGGAGGGAGGCGCTCTCGTACCCGATTTCCAGGAGCCGTGCGACGTCCGTCCATCGGAGCCGCCGGTTGAACAAGGAGGTAGACATCATGCCCGCCGCTGTTGACCAAGTTGCCGACAAGAACGGGGCCGAGCTGTTCCGGCTCTCCCAGCTCTACGACTTCCCGGACTTCGTGAAGAAGGCCGACCTCGCCCTGGTGATGAACCCCGGCCAGCTCGCCGTGACGGTGTACGCCGACCCGGTCCGCCGCCAGTTCCCCTGCCACAACGCCCCGAGCGCCTGGCTGTCGGCGGCCTATTTCTACGAGAAGAAGGCCGAGTTCCACCCGAAGGACGCCGAGCGGATCGAGGCCCGCCTCAACGAGTACGTCCACTACTGGCGGATCAAGCCGCAGGTCGATGCGCTCCGGGTGAAGAACGCGGAGTATACCAAGTCGGCGTCCGAGAAGCTCCCCGATTCGGCCTACGCCTACGTCTGGGTGGGCGAGAACGGGCACAAGGAGCGGCGGCTGCCGATGCGGACGGCGGGCGAGGTCAAGCAGGCCGCCGACTACCTGTTCCAGTACGCCGACCGGTTCGACTTCAAGACCCGGAACGTCATGGCCCGGAAGATCATGACCAAGGCCGCCGCGTACGGGGCCAACCTTGGCGACAACCGGCAGTGGATGGAGAAGTCGGCCGGCCTCGGCGTCGGCGACCCGAAGGCCATCGTAGCCATGATCGAGGACCGGGCCAAGCTGGCCAAGGACAACCTGACCTTCAAGCAGGGCATTCTGAAGCTGGCCGAGGTCGTCCGCACCACGCCCCGGGCGGCTCTCCACCCGGACGTGCTGGCGGACCTGTGCCACACGGTCGAGAACATCGACCGCACGCTCGGCATCTTCGGCAAGTACGCCGCCGCCGTCCCGCGGCCGGAGGACGTCATCTTCTCGGCCACGTTCTCGAAGGCGGCGGCCGAGCTGACCGAGACGTGCGCCCTGACCTCGGGCAACGCCTACCGCAAGGACCAGTTCGCCAAGCTCGCGCTCGACGACGTGCGGAGCCTGTTCGGGGACGAGTTCGCCGAGCAGGTCAAGAAGGGGTTCGACGTGTGCGCGGAGAAGATGGCCGAGCTGGCCCACACGCTGCCGCGGGGCGACGCGGAGCTGCTCGACCGGATGATGGCCGACTGCGGCCTCCACCCGGTGCAGGTGAAGGCCGCGTCGGTGCGGCAGGGGTTCACCGACGCCGACTTCATGCGGATGGCGGAAGCCTACCTGCCCAAGAAGGCGGCCTGACCTACTTCTTCTTCTTCGGCTTCCTGGCCCGCGGCGGTTTCGCCGCGGGCTTTTCTTTCACCGGGCGGTAGCCGTAGTCCTCCTTGTTGCACTGGCTGGTCCAGTACGTGAGGAAGGTCTTCGCGTCCACGCTCCGGTGCGTCTCCACCACTTTGCCGGTGGCCCGCTCGTAGATCTCGAAGGTCACGGCTTGCTTCCCGTCTTCTTGTCGTGCTCGGCCCAACGCGCCCGGGACCGCTCGTTCAGCTCATCGACCGCCTTGAGCAGGGTCTTGGACATGTCGAGCTTGTCCTGCACCGCCGGGTCGGCGGCGGTGGTCTTGTACGCCTTGATGTACCGGGCCGCATCCTCGTCGAGGTACGCGGCCAGGGCGGCGAGCATGTCCCGTACCGGCACGCCGGTGTTCGGGAACGACACCTCCACGGTCATCGTGTGCTTGCGAGGCATCAGTTGTCCTCGCCCGGGAGGTCGGGCCGGTACTCCTCGGCGGCCCCGAACAGGCGGCCGATCGCCTGACCCAGGTTGACGCCTTCGTCGTAGACGGCGTTCAGCTTTCTGTCCTTCGCGTACGTCATCCCGCTGGACAACTCGTCCGGCGACTCGATGCCGTCGATGAACCCTTCCTTGAACGCGGACGACACGGTGGCGTCGCCGATGCCGCCGAGTCGGTCGATCCGCTGCTGGCTCATGTCGCCGGGCAGCTCGACGGTGAACGTGATCTTCATAAGGCTCCTGCGTAAATGAGGACGGGGCGGGCCATCGCCCGCCCCGCCTCGGGGTTTACACGCGGGCCGCGGCCCGCTTCCAGTCCTCGAACTTGACCGCCGTCTGCTGCTTCGTCTCCGTCGGCCTCACCGGCCCGAACTTCTCCACGAGCTTCAGCACCCGCGCCCAGTCCGGCTCGCGGGTGGTCTTCGGCTCGCAGGCCGCCAGCGTCCGCCCCCGCAGGAAGGCGTAGGCCAGCAAGCTCGCCCGCTGCTCCTGCCGCACGTCCCACACGCGGTGGTGGTGTAGCTCGAACAGCAGCCGCGGGTCACGCCCCCTGACCACGAGGTAGTCGGGGTTCGCTTGCACGAACCCGAGCCCCATGTCCTTGCGGCGGTCGGGCGACTTGCGCCGCCCCTTGGCCCGGAGTTCCTCCAGCCGGATGATCCTGGCCTCGGCGGCCAGCGACTTGATCTTCACCTTGAGCATGCGGATACGAGTCTTCACGGTGCACCTGTGGGATGGGTAGGGAGTGATCGAACCACCGCCTACGTCCCACACGGGTCACGGCATTCAGAACAGTGTCATGTTCCACCTCCTTTGGCGTTGGGGCGAGTGATCGCGGAGGGAGTCGAACCCACTTTGGCCGGATTGAAAGCCGGCTGCCGTCCTCACGGCTCGCGACCCCACGGCAGTCTACCACGCGACTGCCGGAACTACAGCGGGCGGCCGATCAGGGTCCGCACGATCATGTCGCCGAGCGGTGCGTCGCAGGTTACGACCTGGACCGTGAACGGTTTCGCCCGCGGATACCGCCGCCAGCGGAACTGGCTGCCGACCATGTAGTCCGTGACCCGCGTCAGCGTGACCAGGGCTCCCGGTGCCAGGACACCGGCGAAGCGGTAGTAGGGGCCGCCGAACGCGGCTCGGCGGCTCCCCTCCTTGCGGAAGTAGACCACCTGCCCGTAGAAGGCCCGGCGTTCTTCCTCGTTCATGGTTACTCCACCTGCGGGTCTTCGTCGTCTTCGTCCTCGTCGTCGATGTCGGTCAGCTTGACGTTCTCGGCGTTGAGGTACACGTTGAGGTACTCGATCGCCGGCTTGCTCTCGTCGTCCGAGCAGAACGATTTCAACTCGACCTCGTCGGGCATCGCCTGCCGCAGCAGGTCGAGCGCCTCCTCCCGCGAGTCGGCTTTCACCCGGGCGCAGAACCCGATCGGCCCGTCGGTGCTGTTCCCCAGGTCGAAGTGGTAGGACGGCATCAGCCGACCCTCCCGCTCATCTCGTGTCGGTTTCGGTCGCCCGCGGTGCCGTCGTAGGCGTACCGGCGGACGTTCCGCCCGTCCCGCCGCTCGAACGCCAGCCACTCCTCCAGGTGGGCCTCCTTGGCCACCTTGTTGAAGCCGTAGGTGCCCCGCCACTCGCCCTTGTCGTAGACCGTGTAGCACTCCACGACCCCCGGCGACTCCAGGGCCGCGAACACGGACAACGACGGCAGCACGTCGCTGGACAGCATGACGCTGGCGACGTGCTCGCCGATGGAGGACCGGTGGTTCCAGTTGTCGGCCAGCTTGTTGCCGCCGGCCTCCGGCACCCCCAGCCACTTGCACACGAGCTTCCGCCCCCGCTCGCTGAGGTCGATGAGGAGCCGCATGGAGAGGCCGTCCGCCTCCCCGGTCAGCGGCTCCAGCCCGGCGGCGCGGAAGTCGTTCCAGTCTCGAAACTGTACGGTCGGCATGGTGCCCCCAAATAACGTGATTGAAGCTCTGCGTCAGTCGAGGTCGATCACCGTCAGCGTCTCCCCCGTCAGCCGGCCGCCCACCCCCTTGAGGAAGGCGAGCGTCAGCCCGTCCCGGCTGGGGGCGAGGTAGCCGGCCGGAAAGTCGAAATGCTTCACCAAGGCGTACGTATCCAGGGCGTACACCGAGATGCCGCAGCCGCGGCGGAAGCTGTGGCTGCCCCACCCGGTCCAGCTCACGTACAGCCGCGTCCCGTCCGGCGACGTCTTGGCGTCCACGACGGCCAGCGCGTTCTCCCTCTGCGGCTTGTCGCCGGTGACGTACGGTTTCTCCAGCATGCCGGACCGTACGTGCGCTTGGCCGGCGGGCCGCGCCAAGTCCCAGGTCTGGACGGACCCGAACCGCATGACCCGGTGGATGACCAGTTCGTTCGTCGTCGGCACCAACAAACTCACCGGCTCGAACGGGTTCGGGTGGTCGTCGAAGTCGTCGCCGAACTCGGCGACCACGCGCAGGTGCTCCAGCAGCGTGAGCGGCACGGTCTGAGCCGTCGGGCGGTAGTGGAGGCCGCCCCGCTTGCCGCGGAAGGCGATCGTCTGGTTGTAGCGCAGCACGGGGGTGGCGGTCTGCCAGTCGGCTGGAGGCGTCCGGTTGATCGCCACCGGTTGCCCGCCCTGCGTGATACCCAGGCGGTCGAAGTTGGGGTAGCGGAAGCCCTCGTGGAGGGCGACCGAGCTGCCGACCGGCCTGTCGAGCTCGTCGGGCGGGTTGCCCACGCGGTCGTACAGGTAGCACACCTTGCCGCCGACGACCGAGATCACGCTGTCGTTGTGGATCGGCCCCCGCTCCAGGTAGTACGGGCTGCCCGTCTGGAACTTGCCGTCCGCCAGCCGGACCGCGTCTACCGCCAGCATCATGTGCGGCTCGTCGGTCAGGCTGTGCTTCTCCCGCACGATCAGCACCTCCGTCCCCGTGTGCACGAGGTCGGAGGCGTAGTGCTGCACCTTGTCGCCGATGTCGTAGGTACGCATCAGGTCAGCTCGTCGAAGCCGGACGCCTGCTCCTCGACCGTGTGCTCGACGTCGTGAGTGTCGTCGATCTCGGTGCCGGGCGACCCGGGTACGGTGAAGGTGATGGTCCGCTTCACGGTGCCGGTGACCGTGACCCCCTTGTAGGTCTTGCGGAACCGGCTCGGACCCTTCAGCGGCTTCGTCTTGCCCTTGTCCTTCCCCTTGCGGACGACGTAGGTGCTCTGCTGCCGCTCCGAGAACTCCTTGTCGGCGTCGCCGCCCTCCCACTCGTACCGCACCTTCGCGTTCTTCTCCACCCACTCGTCGGTCGCCGTCGCCCTGAAGGACTCTGGGACCGCCGCCCGGACCGCGTCGGGGACCGACGGCTCGAAGTCGTCGCCGGCCTCGATCGAGTCGTCCACGCCGAGCTCCTTCAGCTCCGTGCCGCACTCGGCGCACGGGAGCACGACCCGGCCGCTGATGCCGACCGTGCCGGTGTCCTCGTCGAGCTCGACCTCCACCTCGTCCACGTTGCCGTCGTCGAAGGCGACGAACTTATTGCAATCCGGGCACCGCATCGGTGTTCTCCTGGGGAGGGGGCGGCTTGGGCTCGTCGTCCGGGTCGCCGCCCCGGGGTTGGTTGCGCGGCCGGCTCCGCTTCTTCGGCTCGTCGTCGGGCACGTCCTCGTCGCGGTCCACCGGGAACAGCGTGAGGATCACGTTGGGGTCGTGCTGAAGGTGGACGCACAGGTCGAGATGGATGTTGATCCGACCCGTATTCGGGTCGAGCCACGCGGCCCCGACGTAGGCGTTCTTCTCGGTTTCCTTGTGGAACACCTTCAGGTCGTAGTCAGGCCGTCGTCCCTTCGGCCGGTGCGGTCGCGGCATCGGGTTCCTCCTCGGGCTTCCACAGGTCGCGGAGCCGCCACTCGGCTTCCGCCTTCAAGTCGATGTCCGACTCCCACCCTTCGGGGCGGTACGGCGGGGTGTGGAACTCCTCCAGGTAGTCTTCGCACGCCTTGAGCATGCCGACGGTGTTCGATTGCAGCATGACCGACGAGCCGCCGGAGATCCCCGGGCCGGGGCCGCCCTTCCAGCCGAAGCTCACTTCGCCCACCCGCCACAGCCCAAACTCCGGCTGGCCGGCGTCGTCGAGGTTCTTGCAGTGGGTGAACTTACCCACCACTACGATGTCCTGCACGCTGCCGTCCGGCAGCGTGCCGATCGGGTACTTGTTCGCCTCCGCGAGGAGGCGGATCAAGCCATCCACCGCCTCCTTTTCTTTCGGCCCGAGCTTGCCTGCCATGCCGCAGTAATCATCGGCCATCAGAGGTTCTCCTTGTACTTGGCGAGCACTTCGTCGAACTTCTCGACCGGCACCACCAGGATCGCCTTCTGCACCACCGCCAGGAACAGGCCCCGCGACGCCTCGGCCTCGGCCGGCGTCCGGTACACGACCGCCTTCTCCCGCTCCTCCACCCAGGTCGAGACGGTGAACTTGCCGTCGTCGATCTCGCTCCAGCACCGGCGGCTGAACTTGTGGAACAGCACGCACGGCTCGTACGGCTCGGTGTGGGCGACCGCGCACGCGGGGCACGCCACCTTGCCGGCCTCGGTCACCCAGCCGACGACCGCCTTTCGCTTGCACGAGTCGCAGACGTAGACCTCGTCCTCGTCCGCGAACAGGTCCACCTCGAACGGCGTCCAGGCGACGCCGGTGCGGTCCGCCAAGCCCGCCCCCACCGGGTAGAGGTGGAGGCGGGCGTCGGCGTCGGGCAGCTTGAAGGTGCCCTTCTTGTTCACGGCGTCACCGGCGTCGTCACCCGCGGCCCGGCGGCCGGGTCGTCGGTGTTGTGTGTCTCCCACGGCCGCGCCTTGAGCCGGACGATCTCTGGCAGCGGCAGGCTCTTGAGCCACTCGTAGCCGGACGCGCTGGCGATGATCCGGCTGAACTTGAGGGCCATCACGGCCAGCAGCATGAGCCCGCCGCTGGTGTAGCACGCGGCGGCCCACAGGCTGAACACGGCGAGCACGTTCACCGCCGTGCGGAAGTGCCCCCGCACGGTGGCGTCGCGGAAGACGCCCAGCGTGACGGCGAAGCTCGCCATCACGTTGTTCGCCTTCCGCAGTTCGAGCGGGTCGGAGGCCGTCGCGGCGTCCCGCAGGCACCACGCGGCGATGAAGCTGAGGTACATCATGCCGAACACCGCGCTGCCGAACAGGAACACGGACACGGCCACCCACTTCACCGCCGGGACGACGTTGTGGAACGCCTCCTGGTCGGCCGGCACCACGGTCATCGCCGCCAGCGGCATGAACGGGCCGAACAGGCACATCGCCCAGAACACCCACGACCACACCCAGAAGCCGACCGCCTCGGACTTCTTGTCCGGTTTCTTCAGCTCGGCCAGCAGTGCGTCGTAGTCCTGCTTCACGATCGCGATCAGTTCTCCTGCCGGTACGTTGCTCACCGTAGCTCCTCGGTTTCCTGGTACAGAACGATGAACGGGGTCGCCCCCGCGTCCACCTGCGTCTTGACGGCGATCACGCCGCCCTTGTCCTTGCTCGTCTTGTTGAAGTACATCCGCATCACCCGCCACACGGAGCCGGCCCGGTCCTCGAAGGTGGACAGGACGACCTCGTGGTACTTCACCCAGCCCGCCGGGGCAAGGACCGCCTTCTCCAGGTCGGCGAACCTGGAGAAGTCGGTCACCTTGGCGCGGGTCAGCGGCTCCTCACCCGGCGTCTTCGTCATCGCCGGGCTCCTCGTCCCACAGGTCGCGGCGGCCGAGGTCGAGCAGGATCGCGACCGCCTCGTCGCCGGCCTCGCTGGCGTTCTCCAGGGCCTTGTGGTCCCCCTCGGCGATCTTCCGCAGCACGAACGCGCAGCGGGACAGCGACCGCAGAGCCTTCTCGATGCCGTCGGCGTTGTGCTCGTCGGCGGACGCCAGCGTCTCGACGTTCAGGATGGCGGCCCCGTCGGCGATCACCGACTGGTCGTCGCCGGCCCCGTCGATCAACTTGGCTTTCACCTTCGTCAGTTTTACCTGGGTCGCGTCTACGGCGTCCGCACCGGCGTCGTCAACGACGACGAAGCGGATGCGGGCGACCACGTCCATCAGCCGGTCGGCCATCAGTGCTTCTCCGGGAGGAGGCTTTCGATCGCGTGGCTCTGCGTCTTGTACACCTTGCCGTCGCCCGAGTACCACACCGTGTTGGTGACGTCGCCGAAATAGCCCGTCGCCCCCTCCTGGTAGTCGCTGGTCACCCGCCCCCGGAACACGCCGTCCCAGAAGACGTCGCCGTTGTCGCGGACGACGAGGTGACCCTTCCAGCCGGCTTTGAGCTTCACGAGACGTAGTCCTCCCAGTCCTCCAGCGCCCCGGCGTCGCACACGTCGCCGTTCTGCGTCGCGATCTGGTCGCCGACGCTCTTGAGCAGTTTGCGGGTGCGCTGGTGCGTCAGCCCGGCGTCCCGCAGCATCGCGTACAGCTCCGGCAGCTCGGCGGTCAGGTACACCCCACGGTGTCCTTTCCCGCCGTTGCCGTACCGGTACTCGACCGTCGAGTTGTCGATCGGCGCTTCAGTCGCCACTGCGGTTCTCCGTGAAGTCCACGACCTTCGCCTCGAACCGCGGCCGGTCCTCTGGGCTCGGCTGGCGCTTCATCGACTCGACGATCAGCTCGGCGATCTTCTCGGTGTCGCCGCCGGTGGCCTCGATCCGCTCGGCCAGCCACGGCTCGTCCGGGGTCCAGCAGACGATCACCTCGCCGTCCGGCGTCCTGAGCGGCCGGCCCGCCCGGAGTTGCGACAGGTGGCCGTCCGAAATGACGACGATCCGGGCGGCCTGCCCGGTCGCCGTGTTCTGGCCGGTCATGTAGATCATGTCATTCCCCCCTCGCGCCGGCGATCGTGGTCCCGACCGCCTTCTGGAACTCCTGCACGGCCTCGTGGTACGGCTTCTGCTCGGCCAACATGGTGCACGCCCAGTTGGCCTCCGGCCCCCGCCAGAACCGGTACACGCTGTACCGGTCGGGGTTGTCGCGGGTCTGCGTCAGGGTGAAGAACGTCGGGCGGGTGCCGGCGACGTGCCGGCCGGGGTAGGGCTCCACCTCGGCCCGCGCGACGACGGCCTGCCCGCTGTGCCAGTGCCGCTGCACCAGATCGAGCGTCGGCCCGCTCCAGTACCCGCCCGTCTCGGTATCGGTCGGGTAGCCCGGCTCCTTCTCCCGCCAGGAGCCGCTATCTTTCGTGACCGGGTCCAAGTACCGCAACCACTGCCGGCCGCACACCGAGCAGGTGTAGTCGGTACAGTCCGGCACGATCGCCGGGGCCGAGCAGACGTGCCCCTCGGGCACCACGTTAGGCGTTGTCACGTTTACGGCTCCAGAAGAAGCCGCACCGCGTCGTCGGGGATCTCCACGAGGAGGCCCGCCTCGACCGCGTGCTCGGCTTCGAGTTGCTTCATCAGGTCGGCGATCTGCCCTTCCAGCGTCTTCTGCTTCGTCCGGCTCTGCCGCACGAGGTCCGGGATCTCCAGCAGCCGCGTGAGCTTGGCCCGGTGGGCCTCGATCAGCTCGATGGTGGTCTTCGGCACGGCTGGCGTCGGCGGGGTCACGGGCTGGTCCACGGGCAGTCCTCGCTTGGGGTCGTCCAGCCACGTCTGGCCGGGCACGGTGATGCCGGGGAGAACCCCCGTGTCGTCCAGGAAGCCGCGGGCGGCGACGGCCCTGACCATGCCGGCCAGGGTGTCGTCGTCCACCTCGAAGCTGTTGTTGCGCAACTCCGTCGTCACGATCTCGTCGAACGCGGCCCGGTTCTTGACGTACCGCTCGTGGGCCGAGTTGACGGCCAGCAGGAGCAGCTCCGTCGTCGCGTCGTCGATCTGGTCCGGGCGGGCCTCGGCGTCGTGCGCCCGCTTCTTGTCCTGGTCCTGGACGTACTTCTTCAGCGCGGCGAACACCATCTCCGGCGAGTAGTGCTCCTTGTCCACGTACAGCGTGCCCTTCACCGCCGACCCGTTGCCGCCCGGCTTGAGCCAGAGGGCGATGCCGGCGTTGTCGTACTTCCGCGGCTGCACCGGCTTGGTGAACCCGCTGGACTTGAACCACTCGCCGAGCCGATAGACGAAGTGCCCCTGGGTGATGCCGGCGGCGACCAGCACGCCCTTGAGAAACCGGCTCCCCTTCCACTTCTCGAACCGGTCGATGTAGCTGTCGTTGCTGTTGCCGGGCGACCGCCCGGAGTCGATTTCGACGGTCAGTGTCGGCGGAAGCGCCATGCTCAGCCCTCCAGGAACACGGGGAGTGAAACCCGCTTGTCCTCTACGTCCACGTCGGGCAGGACCGGGCCGCCGACGAACGGCACCCCGCCCAGCCCGAGCCGACTCACCAGCCAGTAGGCGAGCCCCGTTCTCGTCAGCCCCTTCTTGCGGGCCTTCTTGTACTGCTCGACCTGCTCGACGTCGAGCGTCCGCCCGTCGGGGGCGTACGCCGCGATCTTCCCCATCTCCCGCTTCACCAGGATCACCGACCCGGCGCACTCGTGCGTCTTCATCCCGGGCCTGGCCCCGCACGCGACGTGGTCCTCGTGCGACGGGTCGGTGAGGTGGCAGCTCTGGACCCCGCCGCCGTTGCGGATCTGGTTCCACAGGCGGGTCAAGTTCTTCTTCGTGTAGAACCCGAACTGGTGCTTCGTCAGGTGGTTGCTCGTCCGCCACGGGCACTGGTCACACACCGCCAGCTTCGGCGGGGCGGGACGGTTCTTGATCGCCGGCATCGGCACTGCTCCGCTTGAGGGCCTTGTCCCACGCCGGCACGCCCACCATCTTGGGGGTGGCTAGCAGGGCCTGGATCTGTTCGACCTTCGTCTTCTTCATCAGCGTGATCCGGTACACCTCCTCCAGCATCTTTGACACGGCGAACTGCGAGGCCGCCGCGACGTACAGGGCGAGGTTCCGCTGCGTGTAGAACCGGGTCGGCCCCTTCCCGCCGCCGACGGTGGCCCGCAGCTCGGCCTCCGTCCGGTGGCGGCCGGCCCGCGGCCAGACCGTGTCGGCGGCGGACTGGTCGAACGGCAGGGCGAGGGCCAGCTTGCCGAGCTCGTCGGCGTCCAGCCGCTCCAGCAGGGCCTCGACGAGCTCCTTTTGCTCGGCGAGCAGGACGTGGAACGCGGCGTCCAGCCGGCCGGTTGCGGCCACCTCGGACGCGGGCACGATTGCGGTCTTCATGGTTACCTCAAGAACGAGATGATCCCGCGCTCGGCCGTCACCGGGTCGGTGGCGACCGCCGCCACCAGCCGGACGCTGTGGCCCAGCCGCTCCCAGAGGGTCCAGTCGCGGGGGTCGGACTGCTTCTTCGCCAGCTCGCGGACGGCGGCGAACCGGTCCGCGCACGCCGGCCCGTCGTCGCCGTCGAGGTCTTCGACCGCACCGATCCCGGCCCACAGGTAGTAGGTCGGCTGCGGGACGGTGACCGGGCGGGGCAAGGCCGGCGGCCCCTCGTGGGCCGCCAACAGGTCGTGGACGCGGCCGTGGTCCGGCAGGATGTGGAGTCCGAACATGGCGTGCTCCGATGCTAAAAGGGGCCGGGACGGCCCGGCCCCCGGATCACACTACGACTTCGAGGGGCACCCGCCCCGTCGCCTCCCGCCGCGTGACCGTCCCCTGCGAGAAGCAGTACCGGCAGCGGGAGCAGGTGATCTTCGGCTTCTTCTTCACCCCCTGCTCGTACGGGCACACGAAGTCCCCGGCCGGGGTGAACTTCATCACGGTCTGCTCCCGGTCGCGGAACACGAGGTCGGCCGGGTAGGCCGGCAGGTCGCCGTCGTTCACCGACATGTAGGCGACCCCGCGGACCCCGTCGAGCCGCGGCGGCTGCCCCGTCTCGGCGTCGGCCGAGAACCACAGCCGCACGTTGGGCGTCCGCCCGAACTCGGCCAGGGCGGGGATCATGCCGGGCACCCGCCAGCTCCGGGTGTACGCCAGGAACGTCGTCTTCCGGTTGGCGGCGGCGATCTTGGTCCACTTCTTCACGTAGGACGCGGCGTAGAAGTCTCCCTCGACGTGGAGCCGCATCAGCTCCACGAAGTTTTCCCGCAGGAGGGCGGTCATGTCGGCCACGAAGGTCTTGGCCTTGCTGGCCTCGTAACAGCGGCGGCGGTTGTCGCGGACGCTGGGGAGGCCGAACAGGCCGCCGCGGGCGTAGCAGTGTTTCATGCAGACGGCGGTGGCCCCCGGGCAGGTGGCCACCGCCGCCAAGCTGAACGACCACACCTTGCGGCCGAGCTTCGCGTTGCCGAGCACGATCACTTCGGCTCTCCGCTGGGCGAGGGCTGGCCGCTCTCGCGCTCCCGCACCCAGGCGAACTCCGCGTACGAGACGTACACGCGGGTCTGACCGAGCTTCTCGGCCAGCAGGTCGGCCAGCTCGTTCAGCGCCACCTCCACGTCGCCGTCCGCGACGTCGGCGCAGTACAGCACCGACACCTCCCCGGCGAACACGCACACGGGCTCGTGCCCGCGTCCGCCGGGGTAGGCGTACAGCGCCTGCCCGGGGGTCAGCACCCCCGTGAGGATGAACTTCGTCTCCTTCAACCGGGCCTCCATCCAGTCGAGCACGATCTCCTGGACCTCGTCCGGCGACCGGGGCACCCCGCACGGGGCGTACCCGGGTCTGGTTCCGAACGTGACCGCGAACGACCGGCGGGGGCCGCTACCGATGGTCTTCATCACCGCAGGACTCCTTGAGGGGTCTGGTCTACTTCCGCTTGCCGTGCTTGCGCCGCTTCGCCGTTCGGAACGGCGTGCCCACCTTCTTCGTCTTGGTCGGCTTCGGCTTGGGGGCCTCCTCGCGGTCCAGCAGCGCGACGACGCCGCCGCCCGCGATGGCCGCCCCGGCCGTCACCGCCGCCTCGCCGCCGGCCGTCTCGGCCGCGCCCATCACCAGCATCCACACCGGCTCCACGTACCGCAGGAGGGGGACGGCCCCGATCCCGTGGAGGAACAGGCCGAACGTGTCGAAGACGATGTGGTGCCCACCGAAGTAGTGGTGCAACTCCTCCTTGATCGACACGATGATGCTCCCGACCAGCATCATGACGACCCCCAGCAGGATCGCCATGAGCGGCCGGCGGGCGTTGTGGTGCGTCAGCCGCTCGACCAGCGGCAGGTGCAAAATGGCCGCGACTTCCGCCTTCACCCGGCGGATCGTGGGGGTGTTGAGGAACGGCATTGTGAGCCCTCTCCGTTGTCCACCGTGACACGCACTCCGGCTCAATACGGGTTGGGCCGGCGCTGATGCCGGCGGTGGTCTACGTCGTCCTCGGTAGCGGAGAGCATCAGATCTTCTGCGGGGCGCTCGACACCGCGTCGAGCACCTCGGCGGTCCCGTCGTCCAGCTCCTCGAACTTCTCCCGGTCTTTCTCCTGGACCAGCGTCGCGTCCACGTCCCCCCAGGACTCCATCCAGGCGTTGAACGCCTTGCCCTCGGGGGTGTACTGCCAGTCTTCCGACTGGGCGTCCCAGAAGCCCTTCTGCTTCGCGACGATCTCGTCGCGGTACGCCTCGACGCGGGTGAGCACCGCGTTGAGCTTCTCGCTGGCGGCTTCGGCCTTGTCGTTCGCCTGCTCGATCAGGTCGTTGGCAACGGACAGGTCCGCGTTGTAGACGGCCACCGCGGCCTTCAGCTCCTGGGTGAGCCCCTGCTTGCGGTTGGCCTCGTCCGTGCTCAGCTCGATCGTGGTTATCATTTGGCTTCCTGTGGCATAGCGCCGTACTCGGCCCGCGCTGTCACGGCCGCCGCCACGTCTAGCCACATGGCCGACCGGGCCGCTTCCTTCCACGGGAACGGGCTGGTGGCGGTCAAGCGGCCGAACTCGTAGTCGTTCGAGACGAACGACGCGGCCGGGTGTCCGCTGTAGCGCAGGACCGACAAGTTCAGATTCGGGTCGGTCACGTACGGACAGTGGCAGACAGCGCGGTACAGCGCCAGTATGACGGTCGGCTGGGTTGGCAGCGCCCCGTCGCCGATGTCGGCGACCACTTCGTCAACGATCTTCTGCACCGTCTCCCGGTACTCCCCCTGGGTGCGGTCGGCGGCCAGCCGCGTCTCGTCGTTGTCCGCGACGAACAGGACGGCGGTGGCCGCCTCCCGCAGGAACTGCTCGGCGGCCCGCACCTCGTCGGGGTTCTCGTAGTCGATGACCCCGTCCTCCTTGAGGGCCTTCAGGTGGCTGTCGAAGCCGGCCGTCAGGTACTGGGCGATCTTCAGCCGCAGCGGTACGTTCAGTTGGGCAGCGCCTTCGCCAGCATCTCGTCGGTCCATTTCTGTCTCCGTTCGATCTGGCTGTACTCTGCGACCAGCTTGTCCGTGTCCGACATGGTGTCCGGGTCGTACAGCTCGGCCGGCTTGAAGTACAGCACGTAGTAGTGGCGGCGGTTGCCGCGGTACGTGAACTTGTCCTTGTCCAGGTAGAGCGGTGCTTGCTGGCCGTCCCAGTGGAACCCGGTAGCCTTCAGTCCGTCGTACAGCAGGCGGGAAATGCCGTCGTTCTGGAGGTAGCCCAAGCCCCACTCCGGGTTCGGCAACTCGACACCGGTGTAACCGACCCGGCGCTTGTGCGTCTTGCCGGACCGTTTGGCGCGGAGTTCGGAATACCCGTACTTGTTGTAGGCGTTCTCGTTGGGGAAGAATTCTCGCCCCAGGACGAACGCCACGGCCGTGAAGTTCTTCGTCGCGAGCGGCATCAACGCCATGTAGTAGTCCAGTCCGTACTCTTGCAGCGAAGCTGCGTTGAAGTAGATGGACCGTTCCTTGGAGAGCGACCCGCGGTCGATCGCGATGTGCGGGGCGTCCACCCACGCACGGCCGCGAGCGGCCGACGCCTTGCACCTGTCGGTGTAGGCGATCAACTCGCTGAGCGACGGGACCGGCGATTTCGCCTCGACCAGTGCGCGACTGCCCACTTTGAAGGAGTCGTTGCGGCGGTCGAGGGCGCTCAGTCCGCCGCCCGCCGTACTGGCCGTCCCGTTGTCGATGTCTCTACGCATGGCACCACCGAAATGGAAGCCGGGGCTGTCGCCCCGGCTCTGGACTCACTGCGTCCACCGGCTAATTTCGGCTGTCTGCGTCACTGCTTGGCGGTTACGAAATTACTGCGTGTCTTCGTCGGTGGTGGTGTCGATCCACTCCGTCACGGCCAGGACGATCCGCAGGCGGTCGGCCTTCCGCTCCAACACGTCCCGGTCCAGCAGGCCCGTCTCGGTGGCCAGCCGGTGCTCCGCGGCGTCGCGCTCCTTCAGCATCTCCTCCGGCGACAGCCGGCCGAACTCGTCCCACGCCGCCTTCAGCTCGTCCGGCGGGACGACCCGCTTGAGGGCCACCCCGGCGACGGTGGCGGCCCGCTCGCTGACGGCCTTGTCGGTGAAGGCGTTCACCGCCGCGAGGGCCTCGTCTTCCAGGACGACGGTCGTAGCGGCTTCGGCCGCGGTGGCCCCCGCGAACGTGGCGGTGACGGCCTCCTTCGCCGCCTTCTCCTCGGCCTCGATCACCTGCGGGTAGAGGGCCGGGCGGTAGCGCTGGACCCACGACACCGCGTCCCCGCGGTTGACCTCGACCTCGAACCCGGACTCCTTGCCGGCGTCGTGGCCCGCCTGCGCGTACGCGACCACCTTGGTGACGCCCTCGTGCTCGGGGTCGAAGTGCAGGGCCACGTTGTCCGCCGGGTAGTCGTTGCTCCACCCGCACGCCGCCAGCTTGAGGATGTCCTCGTCGCCGGCCTGCACGAACCAGTTGGCCGCGTTGAACTCGGCGTAGATCGACTCGTCGTCCGCCGCGATCTTCGCCGCCACCGGGCGTTCCCAGGCGGGCTCGATGGTCGGGCCGCCCGGCTGGTTCAGCTTCGTCGCGTACGCCGCGCTGTTCGGCCCCACCGACCCGTCGGCGAACATCGCGAACAGGTCCGGGCGGTCGATCTGCCACCGGGCCAGCGTCTTGACCTCGCCCCGCGGCTCGGCCGCGTGGGCGTCGTCCGGGACGTGGTAGCGCTCGTCGGCGAGGTGGACGAACTGGGCCTGCTCCTTCGTCGCCCCCTCGTTGCTGTCGATAAAGTGGTCGCAGTGCTTGCACAGCTCGTACTCGGCCGTCAGGTTGCTCTCGTCCGGGGTGTAGGCCCCGTCGGTGAGCGCGTCCTCGATCTCCTCGGCCTGCGCCTCGTCGTTCAAGTCCTGGAGGATCTCCTGCGCCCACTCGTCGTCGGCCGGCTCGATCGACGCCTCGACGACGACGGTGTAGAGCACGCCGTCGTTGCCCAGGAACAGCGGGGCGGCGGTGATGTCCGCGGCGTTCGCCGAGTCGAGCATGCCGGCGGCGGCCTCCAGCACCTCCTTGGTGTCGGCCTCCGTGCCGTCGAACTCGCCGGCCTTGTACCACTCCTTGATCTTCATCCCGCGGCCGATCCGCTCGTCCGTCTTGGCGGCGTCGAACGCCCGCTGGAGGGCCTTCGCCCCGGCCTTGAACGCCGACTGGTCGATCGGGCTCTTGGGCTTCGCCGCCTTGCCCTTCTTCGGCTTCTTCTTGGGGTCGGGCGGCGGGTTCAGGAGCACCTGCACGATCGGCGTCCCCTCCAACTCCTTCAGGAAGGTCTTCTTCTGCTTGTCGGCCCACTGGAGCAGGGCCAGGACGGTCGTGAGCTGGTTCTGGTTGAGCTTCACTGGGTGAGTTCCGTGAGGTCGCGGATGGCCTTCTGCGTCTTCTCGATCTCGGCCTCGATCTTCGCCTTCGCGTCGAGCTGCTTGGCGGCCTTCTCTTTGAGCGTGGCCAGCAGGTCGCGGCGGGCGTCCGCCAGCTCCTCGCCGATGACGGTGTCCATGTCCCGGCAGAGGACGTCGTAGATCTTCATCGAGTTGTTCTCGGACTGGCGGTCGCCGCAGGCGATGCCGCAGGCCCGGAACGTGTTGTTGTAGAGGTACAGGACGGCGTCCCGGAACGAGGACACGACCTCCTTCACCTCGTCGTCAGTCGGCGGCAGCGGCGTGTCCGGGTCCACCCGGCGGCCCCCCGCGATCCGGTCCAGGTCCGCCTTCCAGTTGGCCAGTTCGATGCCCATGATCCGCCTCCCGGTCGAACACCTTGATCCACGCCTGCACCCAGGCGTACGGGGCCGTGCCGCTCGACACGCTCGCTTCGTCGTCGATCTCCACCTGCGAGTTGCCCTTCAGCAGCTCGCGGGCCTCCCGCCTGTACCAGTCGTGCGACTTGACACCCACGGCTCACCTCACGGCAGGGGGTAGCCCATCGCCGTGCCGACGGCGCGGGCGGATTTCTCGCCATGCTTCAGACTGTCGGCGTGCCCGTACCCCTGCGCCCGGTGCATGAAGTACCCGCCCATCCGGGCGGCGTACATGGCGAGGCGGTACAGATCCTTGACGTAGTCGCGGCGGTCGGCGTCGGGCAGGTGGTCGTACACCGTGGCCCAGTCGTCCTTAGCCGTCCGCAGGCGGTCCAGCTTCTTGCGGGACCACCGGTCGTTGCTGTCCATCGGTCAACCCTTCCAGGACGTAGTGCCGCTGGACGTACGCCTCCTCGGCGGCGTTCGCGGCTGAGTAGTCGGACTGCGGCGGGTACAGGCACACCCGGTGCCTGTCGTCGGTCGTCAGGTCGGCCAGCGGGGAGAGGTCGGCGTAGAAGAAGCCGGCCCAGGGGCCGGCCTCCACCACGAGGATCTGTCCGGCCCGGACGGGGGTGCCGACGCCCCGGAGGAGGTCGGCACCCGTCTTCGGCCACACAGCCCGAACCGACCCGTCCGGCATGTAGCGGCGGATCATGGCGTCTCCTACAAGAGGCTGGCGTACACTTCTTCGGGCGTGACGAACCCGAAGTCCGACGACCAGCCGCAGTGCAGCAACTTGGTGTCGGTTTCCGCGGTCTTGATCTCCATCTCGTCGGCCACGGTCGTGCCGCCGTACACCAGCAGCTTGCCGTTGGCCCCCTTGAAGTGGTTGTCGAACCGCCACAGCTCGCCGTGCTTGCTCACCGTGAACAGGTGGTAGCCGACCGGCTTGCCCCAGATCGTCACCGTCGGCTTCATGCGGCGGTATCCGAGCTTTCGGAGCGCCACCTCCATTGCCGGCGTGGTCATCTCGTCCTCCGTTTCTTCGGTTTGGTCGGCCTGGGCGGCGGGGTCCAGTCCCGCAGCTCGGCCGGCAGGGTCAGCGGCAGGTCGGCCGCCTCCAGGTAGGCGACGGCCGTGCTCATGTCCGACGCCAGCCCGCGGGGGCTGATCGGGCGGTCCGGAATCGCCTTCAGGGTGTTGTTGGGGCCGTACGCCAGGATGACGAGCGACCCCATGCGGGACGAGGACATGTCCTGGCACTCCAGCAACACCCACCCGTCGCACCGCCAGTCGGCCTTCTGCGTGTTGAGCGTGACCAGCAGGTCGGCCGGGGTGTTCTCCTGCCGCTCGCAGTACCGGCGGGCGAGCGTCGCGTAGTCGATCTTCTCGGCCGGCATCGTTATTCTCCCTCACGCAGTTCGGCCGTTTCGGCCGAAATACGTTGCCACGTATCGCAGTCGGCGGCGACCATTTGCGATTTGAACCGGGCGGTCAGGGCCAGCAGTTCTTCCAGCAGCTTCATGGCGGCTTCGTATCGGTCCACGGCTACTCCACGGGTTTGCGGAAGATGCGGCGGCGGACCGTCCGCACCTGCTCGACGTTCTCCTCCATCGCTTCGATCGTGTCGGCCACGATGTCGGCCACCTCCTTGCGGAAGTGGTCGTCCTTCTTCAGGGCGTCGGCCGTCTTCTTCGCCACCGCGGCCCCGTCGTCGCCCAGCTTCTTCATCTGGTTGAGGGTGCTCAGCAGCCCGGCCACCGAGTCGGTCAGGTTGTCGCCGTACGCCCCCAGCATCTTCGCCTTGTGCTCCCGCAGGGCCTGCATCTGGGCGATCAGCCCCTCGATCACCTGCGGGTAGATCTTCTTCTTCTCCTCGGTGCTCTGCGGCCGGACCTTGTGCTCGTACTCCGCGATCGGGATCGGGCCGACCCACGCCGAGTGCTTGACGAGTTGGTCGGCGGACGGGGACGTGCCGGCGGCGTCCGCCGCGAGCAGGACATCGACCGGGAACAGCTTGTAGGAGATGTACACCTTCACCTGTCCGGGCGGGACGGTCGCGTCCTGCTCGGTGATCTTCGTCTTCAGCACCTCAGCGTTGCCGAACTCGCAGAACTTCTTCCACGGGTGGCCGTCCACCGGGTCGATGCGGACGCGGCTGGTCAACTCGCCGAGGAACGTCGAGAGGGCCTTGTTGAACGTGTCGGCCACGCCCTCCACGGCCGTCTCGATCGAGGTGGTCATCTTCCCCTCGGCCCACTTCACCGCCTTCTCGGCCACCTCCTTCGGCAGCACGGTGTAGTCCCGCGGCGGGCCGAACTCGATCACGTACTCGCCGGCCGCGTCCTTCCGCACGCCCACCCGGTTGACCAGGGCGAGGTTGTACTCGCTCTCGTCCCACAGGTCGCCCGCGTGCAGCCGGTCGTTCGCCTTGATCGCCCCCAGGTGGGCCACCACGGCCTTCACCGCGTCGTCGATCCGCTTGGCCAGGACGGTGGCCTCGGCGTAGAAGTCGATGGTGTCGTCGGCGAACAGCAGCCGCTTGCCGGCCTCCACCCGCACCTGCCCCTCCTCCGTGACGCCGACGTCACCCGACTTGGTCAGGGTGCGGCGGTCGCGGAACGCCTCCAGGTCGGCGATGGCGTTGTTGAGCGCCTTCACCGCCAGCACCCCGGAGTCGTCGGTCGGGGTGTCCTTGTGCGGGCTCGACTGGAACATGTTCCAGGTCGTCTTGGCCCCCCGCTTGGAGGCCCCGACGGCGGCCCGGACGGCCTCGGCCGCCTTGCCCTTCGCCTTGCGGGCGGTCGGCAGGCGGTGGATGGTGAAGTCCACCTCGACGCACTCGCGGGCGAACTTCTGCACGACCTCGGCGTGCTCCTTGTCGGTCACCGGCTTCGGCTTGGTGACCCCGTACGTCTTCTTCGTGCTCATGTTCGCGGTCGCCATAGTCTGTGTCCTGCCTGCGGCGGGAAACGAAGGAGGGGCGGCTCCCGCCGCCCCTCCGTGGGTCGCTCTGCGTCTACCGCTCAGTCCTCCGGGTCCGGCTCCTGGTCGTCCGCCACCGGCTGCTGCCGCTTCACCGTCCGCCGCACCCGGCCGCTGAACGCGGACCCGGCGGCGACGGACGCGATCTCCTCCCCGTACAGCTCGCCCGTGCGGGCCGACAGGGTGGCCCCGCGTGCCCACTCCTCCAGCATCTGCTGGCCCTCCTTGTCCCGCTTGAACACGGGCACGACGTGTTTCGCCGCGGCCATGATCGTCTTGTCCAGGAGGTACGCCTTCTCGCAGCAGTCGTCGATCTCGGCCCCGGTCCAGTCCGTGTCGTCGGGCAGCTTGGGGGTCGTGTACGCCCCCTTCACCTTGAGCGACCGCATCAGCTCGTCGGCCTCCTCGGCGTCCGCGAACGACGTGGCGGCCGTCTCGTCCTCCACCCACACGCCGGCCTCGCCGCCCCGCCGCGGGTCGGCCTGCCAGAACTTCTTCCCGTTCCGCAGGACCACCGGGCCGGTGCCCTCCAGCCCGTACTTGGCGACGGCGATCTTCCAGATGTCGTCCTTCTGGGCGCGGTCCGGCTTCTCGACGTAGAACGTCGCGGTGAACCGACCGCTGCGGGTGAACGCCGCGTTCAGGTTGGCCGCGTTGTTCGCGGTGGCGACCACGAACGTGCGGCTCTTGCGGGTGGACAGCCACCGCAGCACGAACTCGAACTGGCGGCTGTTGACGCCGCTGTCCAGGCTCGCGTTGTGCCCCGAGCTGGCCCCGGACAGGGCCTTCTCGACCTCGTCCCAGCCGACGATGAGGAACCGCACCTTGGTCCCCTGGCCGAGCTTCTTCATGACCGGGACGACCAGCTCGCCGCACTCCTTGATGTCCTTCTGGGTCACCTTGTAGGCGGTCGTCGTCTCCCGCGGGGCGATGGCGTCCACCACGGCGAACGCCCGCCGGGTGGTCTTCTCGGTGTCGCCGACGTGGCCGCCGAGCATCGACCCGAAGTCCATCATCACGGCCCCGGCCCCGATCTCGTGCGCGAGGCACTCGATGAAGGTCGTCTTGCCCATGCCCGGCCCGGACACCAGCAAGGTGCCGCGGGCCTTCGCCTTCGGCTTGTCCTTGCCCGTGCCCTGGAGCTTCACCGACGTGAGCAGCCGCTTGTGGAAGTCCTTCATCCCGGTCAGGCCGCCCAGCTTGTCGAACCCGAACTTGGGGTTCAGCACCTGGACCAGCCCCTCGCGGTTGAGGATGTCCGTCTTCTGCCGCCACACGAACTCGGGCAGCGACAGGACCGGGTCGGCCTCCGGGTCGTCCAGGTACTCGGCGCACGCCTCCCGCGGGTTGTAGAGGTACGACGCGATGGCGTTCTTGAACTGGAGCCGGGTGAGGCCCAGCCCGTTCTCGGCCATCTCGACGATCTCGTCCACGGCCGGCTGCCAGTCGTCGTTGCCGCCCACGGTGAGGGCGACCTTGGCCAGATCCTCCGGCCCCGGCAGCTCGTGGTCGAGCAGGGTGAAGGCCGGGCGGATCTCGGGCGGCAGGTCCGAGCTGGAGTGCCCGAACCCGACGACGCACTTGCTGGTGGCCTCGAACGCCTTGAGGTGGTTCGACAGCTCCTGGCGGACCTCCGGCGACGGGGCCACCATCGGCAGGTTCTTGATGACGAGGACGACGGGCGTGTACCCGGCCCCCTGCCCGCGGTCGCGCTCCTGATTGTTGAACGCCGCCAGCGCCCGGAGGGCGGCCTGGAGGCCGGCGATGCCGCCGGGGGCGGTCGGCCCGTCGGCCGCCCCCGGCTGCTTGCCGAACGGGTCGTTCTGCTGCGGCTTCGGCTGCGGCCCGGTGCCCCGCTGCTTCGTATCGACGGCTAGGCCGGCGACGAAGTCCCAAGTCCACATGTGCCACTTGTACTGGGCGGCCGTTTCGGAGACGACGTAGAGCGCCTCGTCCGGCTCGTCCGTTCGGATCAACACCGCCGGCTGCCCGCCGCCGACGGTCGCGTTGAAGCTGTTGCGGAGGTTCTTCATGTCACCCCTTCAGGTCGATCTGGGTCTGCACCGGCTCCGGCAGGAGGGCGTCCGACGTGGGCGTGTCGGTCACCTGCCCGTGCTGCGCGTCGAACTCCTGGTACGGCTTGGTCGCCGCCTGACACAGGCTCCCGGGCAGGTTCACGGTGTGGCGCTCCACGTCGCCGTTCGCCCGGTAGATGACGATGATCTTCTGCTGGCTCACAGCCCACCCCCGATCCCGGCACCCAGGCCGACCCGGGCATCGACGGCGATCTCGCCCACGACGTCCCCGGCCCCGAGCGTGATCTCGGTGCCGTCCGGGAGCAGCAGCTTGTCCCCCTTCTCCCCGACGATGAAGCTCCCGTCGGCCTGCGGGACGACGGCGTGGACGTCCCCCGACAGCTCGGACATGCAGCCGTCGCGGGCGACGTTGTACATCTGGATCAGGCGGGGGCACGAGGTGGCGAGCTGCCCGCGGCGGCGGGAGGTGTAGTCCACCTTGGTGTCGCCGATCAGCAGCTCCAGGCCCGCCGCCTTGCCGAAGAAGTCGTACACGAGGCGGTGGCACTGGTCCGCCTCGGACCACACCACCCCCACCTCGTACGGCTTGGGGTAGCCCCTCCCCCGCAGGTACTTCCGCCCGGCCTCGGTGGCCCGGATGACGAAGTCGGCGTTCTCGCCGACGCTGTCCGAGGTCATGCCGGCGGGCACGTCCCAGTCGCCGACCAGCCGGCCGCCGTGGTCGTCCTTCCACGTCCGGTAGTGGCCCTTGCCCTTCTCCGTCGGGACCAGCTCCAGCAGCCCGCTGACGCCGTCCACGGTGAGCATGTTGCAGCCCCGTTTCAGGGCCTCGATCGAGAGGATCTTCCCCTTCGCGTTGTTGTTCAGCACGACGTGCGACACGTCTTTTCTCCTCCGGGAAAACGAAACCGCCACCGTGCTTGTTGTAGCACGGTGGCGGCGTGGTGTAACGCTGCGTCTATTTCTTGCCCGGCGGGTTCTTGGCCGGTAGTAACTTCGCCCCCAGCGGCTCGATGTCCGGGATCAGCGACGGGTGGAACAGCTTGGTCCCCTGTGGGGGCGACAGCACCGGGTGGAACGGCTTGAAGCCGACCCCGTTGCACACCGTGCAGTCGCGGCCCGCCTGCCCGCGGCACGCCGGGCACGGCTCCGGCTCAGTCGTTGAAATCGTCGTCTTCCTCATCGTCGAAGTCC
>JACCDG011840814.1_pt1 | contig 35072 bp, 32 predicted proteins | sample 7442471 | NCBI WGS metagenome assembly JACCDG01 (sample SAMN15323444, study PRJNA562643) | freshwater metagenome | isolation source: river surface water | place: USA:Blue River Watershed | collected 2017-08-17 | reverse complement strand
GTTGCATCTGCTTTTTTCTCAAGCGGGCTATTCAATGTAAGTGGTGCTAGATCTGCATTTGACTCGGCGGCTTGTGCCGGCTCAGGAGCAGCTTGCAAATCGAGCTTATCGTAGACGGGCAATTTTAAGGATGGTTTTTTTCCAGCAAGTGCCATGACACCAGATCCGGTGAGTCCGGAAGTGATGAGCGAAAGACTGGCAGCGAGACTGAGAAAACCAACTTTGAGTTTTCGGTTATGCATCGAAATCATTTATGTAGATTACCTTTGGACCTATCACTTTTCTTTGACCGTGGATGTCCGTAGAAAGTGCCTGCGCAGAGGAAGACTATAACACAGCGCTTCCTCTTTGAAAGTTAGCTTTATGAAATCTGTATGGCGCTTGGCGCCATTTGACGCGTGACAGCTTAAAGATTGCTTATCTACTTGACATGCCTTGGGAGCTATACATTATTAGACCGACACACACGAATATAAACGCTAGTTGGTCAAGAATTATCCAAAGTGATGTCGGTGACAATCCAAAAGACATAAAGATATAGCCGATGTATACGACTTTGAATACAACAGCACAAATGGATGCAAGGCATACCATTTTTAATTGATCTGCACCAATCGTTGGACCGGCTTGGCGTCTACTGCTTGGATAATCGTCATCTTCATCGTCTGAAGTGCCTGCGCCAAGAAGCCCACTACGGCTGCGTCTATCTGTATTTGATTGGCGTCGGCTAGTTTGTCTGCGGTCATCAGGTCCCGATTCTAAGTCCAAGAGCGGTTTTGCTTGTTTTGAAAGGGGATGAGCAATGGCAGGAGTGGCTTCTCTCTGAGGAATGGGCGGGGGAAGATAATTCTCATCTGGTTGCCCCGGCATTTGTAAAGGTTTTTGATTGGGAACCTCTGGGGTAGGAGCCGGTAGATTGGGTGGTTGAAAACTTGGTTGCTGTGCAAAAATGCCAGATGAATTAGCAGTTTGAGGCGCTTGAGGCATTTGGGGCGCTTGGGGCGCATGCATCGGCATTGGTGCCGGTGTGGGTGGAACCATGGCTGCCGGCGGATTCATTTGAGCAAGCGGACTCATTGGAGTAGTCGGCACTGGAGCTGGTACTGGGTTTGGCATTGGGGCTGGCGTTGGAGCCGGTTGGGGTGGAAATGTTTTTTCCGGTTTTTCGTCCAGGTGAGTTCTTGCTCTTAACAAAGGTGAACGAAGAGCGTGAGAGTCTTCTTTAGGTTCGTCTTCATCCCAGTCGTCATCGAGTTCTTCATAATCTGAAGTGTCAAGAAGGCGTGAGCGCAATTTAGGTTTGCCACCTTTGGCGCCTTGATTACCAGTGTTTTGACCACCAGTGGCTGTCTGTTCAACTGGACCACCTGCTGGCATATTAGACTTGCGACGAATGCGTGGCATACCGCCTGATGGCGGGCTATCGAAATCATCGTCGTCTTCGTCGCCTTCACCTAATAAAGGTGAGCGTAACTTATTTTTACCGGTTCCCGAACCCGACCTGCGATTTTCTTCTGGTGCGTTGTCAAAGCTTTCGTCTTCTTCATCGCCTGCAAGTAAGGGCGAGCGCAGTCTGGGCTTATCGCCAGGAGCTTTGGGCTTGGTAGGTTTTACGCCACGAAGCTTGGAAACATTGGGTTCTTCGTCATATGTTTCAGGCTCTTCATAACCGCTTAAAAGTGGTGATTTGAGTTTGGGGCGAGGCTCGCTGCGCCTATCAATGCGATTTCCGCATTCGCGACAAAATTGCGAATTGGGTTCATTTGAAACCTGACATACAGGGCATTGAATCATGCCAAAAACTCCAGTTTAGTTATAAGCATCCAGCTCAATCCTACCTTTTTTATGTCATTTTGCCGAAGCTTCATTACTATATGTGCCCTTCGCGCTAAGACCTGGCTAATTTTTGTCAAGACCATTACATGTTACTATCCTAGGGTCTAGACTTCTTGACTGCCCTGGTTGAAAACCCTGGCTAGCAAGGCTCCCCCTAAAATTGCCGCTCTGGAGGCTATATACAGAATGAGACGTAACGTAAGTTCCTATCTTTCTTTAACCCTGGCACTTGCCACATTCTGCTCTAGCGCAGTGGCACCTGCATTTGCGGCTGGTCAGTCAGACCTCAATTTTAAGATCTATGCTCCCGACACTTTCAAACCATTAGGTGTCGAGTCAGGTGCGCCAGCGCGTACACCAGAATCGAGAGCTACAACTACACCGGCACCAACTCTTGAAGCCGAAAGTCCAAAGCTCGATGAGACATCGCCATCAGTTTCTGAGTCGCCTACCATTCCTATGGAAGAGCCCAAATTAAGTAGTGATGCGCCTCAGACCGAGACTAGTACTTCCAGTACTGCTAGCACCACTAGCGACACCGCCGCGAATTCTACAAAACTATTAAAAGGATATGCTCGTGTCGTTCCTGTCGGAACCAAGATTCCTATAATCATGGATACGGCAATCGACAGCGATACAAGCCAAGAGGGCGATGAGTTCACAGCCCGTACATCTGAAGACCTTTCAATTGATGGCTCGACACTTATTCCTGCAGGCTCCGTTATCAAAGGAAGAATCGCACAGTTGAATGCTCCTAAGCATATGAGTCGCTCGGGTTCAGTCGCTTTAAAATTCGATACAGTCACTACTCCAGATGACAGACAAATTCCTCTGGTAGCCACTCTTGTTGCTCGCGGCGGTGTGGTTCACGCTAGGCGCGGTTTAAAAGATATTGCTTTTGACACAGGTACAGTCGCACTGCCAATGGCTGTGGGTCTTGGTATAGGTGCACTTGCTGCAGGCAGTTCTAACTCGAGTTCATCAAGTTCGTCGAGCGGAATGGGACGCGCTGGTGGTGCTTTGATTGGTGCAGGTGTGGGTGCTGCAGTCGGTATTGCTATTCTTCTTGCCAAGAAAGGAAAACGAGTTGACGTGCGCCCTGGCGACGAACTCAAAATCGAACTTGCCGAAGAGCTTGACGTCAACAAGAACATGTAAGGCGGCATCAAACCATAGGGAAAACCCTTGGTTCGAACTGTTCTAAAGCACCGTGTTAATGATGGTGTTTCCATTTATATTGAAAGTGAACAGGCGCTACAGTTGAAATTGATGCGAGGTTTCCAGCGGGAAGCCAAACATTTAAGGTGTTATACTGACAGTGCTTAATAATAGCTAAGAATATTAGATGGCGAAAAGAAAATGACTAGCTCTTCCAGAAATCCAAACGCTCGCACCAACAGAGATCCCTCGACCGCAGGCTTCATGTCTATTTTGCCTGGACTTGGTCAAATTTATAACGGCGAAATGCGGAAGGGATATTTATTCCTTGGTGCCGGACTTATAAATTTAGGATTGTTCTTCTTCCTGCTTTTCAATAACGCCATTCTAGGTGCCATTAGTAGTTTTGGACAAACTTTTAACATCGCACCAAATAAGCAGCTTATTGGTTCGATGATGCAGATGAATTTGGGCAGTCCCGTATCGCTAGTTTTGATAGGACTTTTCGTTTCCTTTGTCGCATACGCTATGCGCGATGCCTATGATCATGCGGCACGATTGCAGCGCAAGCATATATACGCGGATGCTGTAATGGAATTTCCAGAAGCAACAAGCGGCTCATATTTATTGCATGCATGCCTCATGGTTACTTGCTTGATCCTTGCATTTTTCTTTTTGATACCGCCACCACCCAGGGTGCAGGTAACTGATATTGAATTTATTCAAAATCAGGAAGAGATGAAAAAAGAAAAGACATATAAAAGAAAAGCGGAAAAACATTCTGAAGATCGCGGCAAACACGATCCTCTAAAGAAAATAACTCCGCCATCTCCTGCTCCAAAAGCTGCTGCTCAACCAACAAAGCAGAACACGCCCCAACCTCAAAAACAAGCTCAGCCTCAGCCGCAGAAGCAGCCTTCGCCGCAGCCGATGAAACAACCATCGCCTCAGCCGAAGCCCTCGCCGTCTCCGTCTCCAGCTCCTGCTCCAAGACCGGAACCTCGTCCAAGTCCAACTCCTTCGCCGACTCCGCGTCCATCTCCTTCACCAAGACCGTCTCCGAGTCCGACTCCAAGACCTATGGCTACTGCGACTCCTTCGCCTACGCCAACTCCGTCACCGACACCATCTAAGACACCTTTTGCTATGCCCAATCCGTTTGCGGCTCCGGTGTCTTCGCCAAAAGCGGCTCCAAGTCCAGTTGCGGCTCCAATTTCTATAGGCAAAGTCGGCGCTCCATCTGCTGCTGCACCTAGAATTGCTTCGTCTTCGACTGTGGCGACAGGTGGTGCTCCTGCACCAATTAGCAGCATTAAAGGCAGTTCCGGCGGTGGTGGCAGAAATGCACCAGCTCCCATCTTTGCAGGTGGTGGCGGTGGTCCCAAAGGCAAAGAAGGCGGCGGCGAACCAGGGTTTGCACCAGCTCCAACACGTGCAGGCGGTGGACGTCCAGGCGGTACTGAAGGCGGCGGTTCTCCGTTTGCTGCAGGTCCTGTCGTTCCGCGAGCAGATAGTGGTGGCGGCTCTCCTGGTGGCAGAGCGGGTACTCCTGGTTCTGGCGGTAAAGAAGGCCATGACGGCAATCCTCCTCCTGGAGCCAAACCTGGCAGACCCTCAGTTGGTGCTGAGAAAGATGTTGACTTTGGTCCTTACATGGCTGACTTGCAAAGAAGAATCAAGCGCGCATGGTTCCCACCTAAGGGTAACGAAAGTAAACGCGTAGTTGTAGTATTCAAGGTGCATGCAAATGGCACGATGTCAAACCTGCGTCTTGTAACATCTTCAGGTGCTGCAATCGCCGACCAGGCAGCTTTAAAAGCAATTGAAAACGCTGCACCTTTCAGACCGCTTCCAGACGGCGCTCCAAGCGATGTAGATATACAGTTTACATTCGACTACAACGTCTTTGCTGGTGGTGGGGTCGGCAAGCTGCGACGATTCTGATAGACTCTTGTAGGCGATTGCTATAGAAAGCAAGAGTTATTAATCGAGTCAGGAGAAGAGATGGAAAACAAGTTTCTAACTTACTTTATTCAGTTCATGATAGCTGATTGGTTTGCTTCCATTCCTATTACTATTTGCTCGGTGGCGACACTTGCCTGTATCGTCGAGCGCTGGATGTACTACAACCAGAACAAGCGCGACGTAACCGCATTCATTCACACTTTGCAGCGTGAGTTGGAAAACAACAACCTGCAAAAGGCGCAGCAAAACTGTAGCCGCCTGGGTGGTGTAATTGGCGAAGTGGCAGAAGAAGGTGTACGTCTTCTAGCTGAACAGAAAGAAGACTTTTCCAAAGCTTTCGACATCACAGTTTCACTGGTATCACGCAAACTGGAAAAACACTTAGCCGTACTTGGCACCATTGGTGCCACCAGCCCGTTCATCGGACTGTTCGGAACTGTAGTTGGGGTTGTTTTTACACTAGACGAACTTGGCGCTTCTGGAGGCGGTACATCTACGGTAGTGGTAGGTGTAGCTAAGGCTCTTATTGCAACAGGTTATGGTCTTATTGTTGCCATTATGGCGGTAATTTTCAACAACTGGTACACAAACACAGTTAAGCGTTTCAACGATGACTTCCAACTTTTAAAACTTCTTTTCCTCAGCTTCGCATCAGCCGAGGGATCGGATAGTCACTAGGAGATAGCATCTTATGTCGATGGGCGGAGTTGGTGAGACATTCACTGACATCAATATCACTCCTTTGACAGATGTGTTTTTGGTGCTTTTGGTCATCATGATTTTGATTGCGCCATTGATTGATAAGTCCGAACTTAAGATCAAACCACCCGAAACTGTTTATGCGCAGAAAGAAAATTCGCGCACCAAAACAATCATGATTGACGTTGATACCGAAGGCAAAGTTGCTCTTCAGGGTAAGGCTCTTCCAAGCAATGACGAAGCCACTATTCAAGCCAAATTGAAAGAAATAATTGATAAGATGGGTATTGCAGATATTCCGGTCACAGTGAATGCTGATGGTGACTGCAAACAGAAAAACGTCGTCGCGATTATGCAAGCTTGCTCCGCACTTGGTATCAAACGTATGCGCGTTGCCACGGTGCAACAAACTAATTACGCAAAGTAAAAATAATCACTTTGGATTTTTATAAACTGGCATTATTAGGACATCCGCTCGGACATTCTCGTTCGCCGGAGTTGCATCAAAATGCGCTTGATTTTTTTCAGTTGGATGGTGAATATGAGTTGCTCGACGTACCAGAAATTGAACTTGAAGCCACGCTTAAGCGGCTTAAAGAGCAAAATTATGCTGGATTCAATGTAACCATCCCATACAAAGAAAAGATTATTCCATTGTTGGATGATGTTAATTCAAATGCAGCTTATGTAGGCGCAGTTAATACAGTAAAAATAGATCAGGAAACGGGCAAGCTTATTGGTTATAACACCGACGCTCCAGCTTTTTTAACTTCTCTTTTAAGCTATGTAGGTGCTTCTGCTCGATTTGACAATGTTTATATTTTGGGAAGTGGTGGCGCCGCTAAAGCCTGTCGATGCGCTATTTCAAGTATTCTTTCAGTGGATGCACCGATTCATATAATTACTCGCAATGTGGAGCAGGCCAAAAGATGGCCGCAAAGATTTGGTCCACTGGAGATAATTGAATTGCAGGAATTTATCAAGCAACAAGCGCTCAATAAAATGGGTTCGACTATGTTTATTAATGCAACACCGCTTGGACAGTCGAAGGATACAACACCTGAGCTTGTATTTTTTGATCGTGTGGTGTCTAAATTTTCAAAGGACACGTTTGTTTATGACTTGGTCTATGCCAAAGATTTGAAGACTAAAACGCCATTTGTTGCTGCTGCAGAAAAGCGTGGATTTAAAAATTGTAGTGGATGGTTAATGCTTGCAATGCAGGCTGCAACTTCATTTTCTTTGTGGACGGATAAAGCTGCTAACCCCGACATTATGATTGGCAGTTGGCGAGACGACTTTCAAAAAACATAGGCACAAGTAACATAGCCAGATTCATGTCGCCTTTGATTGCAAGCATACCAGCAAGAGTGGCTGTCATTGCTGTCATGCGACCGTCCACTATCATTTCTAAGTCGCGTGTGTCGATTGTTATATAACAAGGAATTCGTGGATCTTCTGGCAGTTCTTTTTGCGGCACAAATTGACACTCACCATTACTTATTTGCAGAAGCCAGATTCCGCCTTCTTCTCCAGTAACGTTAAAGACATAGGCAATTGTGTTCTTTCCTGCAATTGCAGGGTCGAAGCGTTTTTCTAGTTGGGCAATTAAACTTTCTGATTTCAACATGGCAAGGATTATATACTCTGATATGCATAATTGGCTTATCATCTTCACATGACTCAAAGACGCAAAAAATCCAATTTCACCAATTTGTCTGACGTGCTTGGACCACTTGTGGCTGAAATTAAATTGGATCAACGTCTTCGTGAGCACAGCCTGTTTAGTTTATGGCCGTATATTGTGGGCGAGAATCTGAGTAGACTATCCCGACCTATTTTCTTTGACCATCAGGGAGTTATGGTGGTGGCATGCAGCGATGCATCATGCGCTCAAGAATTGAGTTTGAAAAAAATGCAGATTCAAGACCAGCTATACAAAGCCGGACGAGGAATGAATGTAAAAGTCTCCGGGCTTCGTTTTGATATCAAACTGGCTCGCTATGTCAAAGACGAAAGTGTGCCAGACCCGGTCAAAGAGGCAAGTAAGCTGCTTGCGATTCCTGAATTTACTGAGATAGAGCGTGAAGTCGATTTAAAACCAGAAGATTTGCGTGAGCTGGAAACGCTTAAGAGCGCTCTCATAAACGACGATGGTATTGACCCCAAAATGGTCGAGCGCATTTTGATGGTGCATAAAAGAGAGTTAAACTTGCGCGAGTGGTATCGTCAAAAGGGTTGCCCCTCTTGTCCCTCTTGCGGGTTGCCAGTAGCGCGTCTGCACTGGGAGGCAGGCGTCTGCGGAAATTGTTATATACAGTCAGTTAGATAATGATAAGCCTACAGACGGTTACGCAAGGGTTTTCCTCTTAACTACTGTGTTATGATTTTCCGGTCTCTATGGCAAACCCTATTCTTACTGCTGGTTAACTCGCTCGTAACATGATCAGACTGCAAAATGTCTCTAAAAGTTATGCTGGTCGGCTCGCCCTCAAGGATGTCAACCTTCATGTAGCGCTCGGCGAATTCGCCTTCCTTGTCGGACCATCCGGTGCAGGCAAGTCGACTTTGATGCGACTCTTGTATCGCGAAGAGACGCCTACATCTGGCAACGTCTTTATTGGCGGAGTCAATTTGAATAAGCTCTCTTCTCCGCAGATTCCGCTTTTGAGAAGACGTCTGGGCATTATTTTCCAAGATTACAAACTGCTCACAAGACAGACAGCTTACGACAATGTCGCTTATATTCTGCGGGCGCATGGCATTGACGAAAAAGAAGTACGCAAACGCGTTAACAGTGCACTGAATGTGGTGAACTTAGAAGATAAACAAGATGCTTTTCCCGACGAGTTGTCTGGTGGCGAACAGCAGCGTGTAGGTATTGCCCGCGCCATCGTGAATGGTCCACCCGTATTGCTTGCTGACGAACCTACAGGCAACCTGGATCCTGCTACCTCGCTTGAAATTGTGCAATTACTTGCTCGTATTTCGCAGCGTGGTACCACAGTTTTGATTTCCACTCACGACCATACAATCGTCAACACTATGCGTCGCCGCGTTATATCAATGCGTGCAGGCGAAGTGGCAACTGACATCGACAGTGGTTTTTACGAAGTGCAGGGACAAATTCAAGTATGAGACACCTGAGAGTATTCTGGCGTATTTGTGTTGAAACCACGCTTGGTATCAAGCATAGCGGCTGGTCGAATTGGCTTGTCGTGAGCATTTTGGCTATTGCCCTTACAATTTTTGGCAGTGTATTGCAATTGACTATGACACTAAAAGATGTGGTCAATTATTTTGGTTCGCAAATGGTTATCTCTGCATTTTTGAAAGACAATTTCGAACCGGGCAAAGTGGCTCAAGAAATCAGCCAATTTGTTGAAGTGCGACTGGTTGAAGTAATCGACAAAAATAAGTCCTGGGGCGAAATGCAAAAAACAATGAAAGTGGCATCGATTCCAAATCCACTTCCAAATACTTTGCACATTCGAGTAGCTAAACCAGAACAAGTAGAAAAATTAGCTCCAAAACTGCAATTACTTTCTGGTGTCGAAGCTGTGCGTTACCCGATGATGGTGGCACGACGATTAAATGAAGTGCGTCACTTCTTTGAAATTGCAGGTGTTGCAGTCACTGCAGTTCTTGCTTTTGCTACTTTGATTGTAATTGGAAACACAATCCACCTCGTTATTCAGGCACGTCACAAAGAAATTGAAATTTTGAGTTTGATGGGCGTGGGACATTTTTATATCAAGTGCCCGTTTGTATTGCAGGGTGCCTTTTACGGTGCTGTATCGGCTCTCTTTGCCGCTGTCGTGATTATTTGCGTCGAGCTCTATGTGATTAAGCCTTATGTTTCAAACGAGCTTGTAAGCTTTGCAAGTATGATGCCTACTGGATTTGGTTATAACCTGGTGGAAACTTTCCTAGTTATGCTCGCTCTGGGTATGGCAGTTGGTGCGGGCGGCGGAGCCTGGGCATCAGGACGTTACATCAAGATCTAACTTAGTTTGCCAATTTGCCAATTTGCTAATTAGCTGAATAGCTGTTTTGGTTTATCGCCATGTCAATGCTAAGAGGCATTTGACTTGCCTATAACGCTATCAAAAACTCGTTTTGAAACCCTTACTCCAAGAGCGTTTCCAGACCTGCATGTAAGAAATTATGCGCATATTTACTACTAGCTGAGTGGTTTTGTCGATGGTGGCTCGAAACCCTGGGCCTGTCAGCAGGTATTAAATTCGGGTTGTTTTTCTTACGGATGACTTTTGAAAGGCAGAGGCAGCAAGGCTTTTAGAAGACGTAAAAAGACGTCATTATAGGCAAATTAAAAGAGCGACATCACTGCCGCCCTTTTAATTTCTTGCTTCTGTTTTAGGTGCGAACTAAGCGTTTGGAACTGCGTTCAAAACACTTACTGTGTCCATCTTGTCGCCTGCACGAAGCGACATCATGATGTCGAGCCCTTCGATTACTTTGCCAAACACGGCATATTGCATATTCAAGAAAGATGCATTACCCAGTGTGAAAAAGAATTGCGATGTGGCTGAGTTAGGGTCGTTGGTGCGAGCCATCGACATAATGCCAGCTTCGTCGTGCTTGAGGTGAGGCTTAACTTCTAATGGTATAGTTTTGCCTGAGCCTCCACGGCCGGTACCATCTGGATCGCCGCCTTGAAGGCAGAATCCAGGTTCGTAGCGGTGGAATATCAGTCCATTGTAGAAGCCGCGATTTACCAAATCAAGAAAATTAGCTGCGGTAACAGGGGCATCGTTTTGGAAAATCTGACATTTGATTTTCCCTTTTGCTGTTTCGATCAAAACGATCGGATCTGTGTTTGTCATAACTTTGTCCTTAATTAGTTTTTTGAATGAGAGTTATTTGCCTTTGGCCTTGGGCTCTTGGCCCTGGACGTAGACTTTGGTCATCTTGTCGCCTTTGCGCAATTTCATTACGTTCTCGAGTCCTTCGGTCACTTTGCCGAAAGCGGCATAACCAGGTGGGTTATCCAAGAAACTTGCAGAATCCAGAGTGAAATAGAATTGCGAGCTTGCCGAATTGGGATCGTTTGTACGAGCCATGGCTAAAACACCTGCTGAATCGTGCTTTAAGTTAGGTGATTTTTCAAGCGGGATGGTTTTTTCCGAACCTCCCTGACCTGTACCTTGTGGGTCGCCACCTTGAATGCAGAACCCCTTCTCGTAGCGGTGAAAAGTAAGTCCGTTATAGAAGCCACGATTCACTAAACCAAGAAAGTTAGAAGCGGTGATAGGAGCTTCGCTCTTGTAGATGACCATCTTAATAGTCCCTTTGGTGGTTTCCATAACCACTGTCGGATCATCAGATTTGCTTGCTGCTTTGCCTTTTTTGTCGGCTGCAAACGCATCGGGTGCGGCAAAGAGCATGCTGAATACTAGAAGTAACACGGCGAAAAAATTCATAACGGCGGAAGGACCTCCATGAGGGCGCGATATGCCGTGTATTTTATAGCTTAATAAAAGCCAAGACCTAGAAATTAATAAAGGTCCTATTGTTTGAAACCATTTAGCTGATAAGTAACCTTGGCGCGTGGTCCCGGCTCACCTTGCTTAATTATCGAGATGCGCTCCATGCCATTCATTTGATTGCCATCGGGACTGATCTCAAGCACGATCGCTTCTTGAGCCATTGTGTTTTTTATTGGGTGTTGATAGCGGATGAATGCGCGACTGCCTTCTACCTTGTCAACAATGAGAGCACTTTTAACACCCATGTCGTTGCTGAAAGAGTAACCAGATTGTGGACTTCCGACAATATTCCAGACGTTTTGAGTTTGTGGCTGGAAAATACCATCTGCCGCCTGGTATTGGGGTTGCATAGCTTCAAAATTAGTTTTTCGACCCTGTATCGACCATCTGCCAAGAAAATTAGGTGGCAGTGCAACGCTCTTTTGAGTGCCCAGATTGAACATAGGCGATTGGCGCAACTGAGGCATAGGTCTTGCCTGTGGCATCTGCCTAATCAATTGTGGCATTTGCTGTTGTGGTTGATTCTGTTGGACTTGAATCTTAAGAGGCGCTTGCTTCTTGGGTGGTGGCTGCTTCTTTGCTGGTTTTTGCGGAGTAAAAGTTGGATATGGAGCGTAATCAGGCACGCCATTGTCGCCTGGAGTGTAGTTTTTCTGCTCTGCGTTCAGCTCGAATTGCTTAGCTTGTAGGCATGGTGCAAAAGACACGCTTGCCGATGATCCAATTGCGACGGCAATGCCCGCTAGGACGAGGTTTTCGACTAGACTACGCTTGCGCTCTGTCATCTTTCAGCTCCTGATAAAAGTCATTGTATATCTTTTACCCGAAACTCGCCGCTTATACCTAAATGGCGTTTGAGACACTCGCTACGCTTTTGGAAAATCCTAAGTCAACCAGGCGTTTATAGGCTTCCTGACCGGCTGTAGATGTTGGTTCTGCCACTACAATTTCGACCAGTGGGTCTATTGCTTCAGGCACTCGTTGTTGTTTTATCAGCAAATCGGCTTTCAATAATTTGGCTCTATTTTTTAATTTGCTGAATTCGAGCGCCAAAGCCTTTTCTTCTTTGGCCTGAGCTTTGGTCGAATCGTTTTTATCGAATACTTGATACATTTTCCAGTGCGAATTAGCTAGTTCTTGCATCCATTCACACGTGATGTAGATTGACTCCTGCATTGTGTTTGGAGGATTTGTTTCGAGCTTATCTTTTAGCTCGGCAAGCCTCGCTTGTGCCTGATCGACTGTTATGGGTAAAAGTGAATAGCCACCAGGGGCGGTGCCGGAATTTTTGCTTGCCTGAATTTGTTTTTGGGGTACTTGTTTCGTTTGTACTGGTGCTTTGGCTTGGGCACTTGTTTTTTCATTTAAATTTTGAAAAAAGTTGGAATTACTCGGGTTGCCCGGCAAGGGAGCTTGTCCTTGTGGAAAACCTGTTCCGTTATCGGAAGACGTTTGCATACCAGGGATGGGAGCCGAGTCTCCAAACGCCGGAACGCCCACCAGGGCAGAAAAAACGAATGCTACGCAAAGCCCAAAAGAGACTGCTTGAACGCGTAATTTCATTTTGACAACCTGCCTGAATTTTATAAAACTGACTAAAAAACTGCTTGAATACTCTATCACAGCTCTAGTTGAAAAGATTATTGGAGCCACATAATGCAAGACTTGTGCGAGTCGATATAGTGATCGATATGAGTTTTGTTGGCAAGCTTTTTAGAACTAAATCAAGCCGTCTTTTGATTGAAGAAGCCGGACACCCAGAACACCAGATGAAGAAAACATTGGGTGCTTTTGACCTGGTGGCATTTGGTGTGGGCGCTACCATTGGTTCTGGCATTTTTGCTTTAGCAGGAACTGCTTGTGCTGGTAGTCCTGCTCAAACAGCCGGTCACTGGCTTTCAACACCACTAATTAATTTTTTCATGGGAAGCACGATGGGCAGAGATCCTGCTGGTCCTGCACTTGTAATTTCATTTATTGTTGCAGCAATTGCATGCGCTTTTGCCGCTCTTTGTTATGCCGAATTAGCGGCAATGATTCCAGTCTCAGGTTCTGCTTACACTTTTGCCTATGCTTCTTTAGGCGAGCTTACAGCATGGCTTATTGGTTGGAACCTGGTGCTTGAATATGCGGTGGGAAATATTGCCGTTGCGGTTTCCTGGTCTGACCATTTTTTGCATTTTATTCACGGCATGTTTGGTGCCAAAATACCCATGTGGCTAACGACAGATACTAAAACGGCACTCAATAGGCTTGCTACACTTCCAGCCGACAATTTGCAGTGGCAATTTTATTCGACTACAGAATTACCCAATCTTTTGGGCCACCAGTTTGCACTGAATATTCCAGCCTTTTTAATCGTCGCGCTAATTACCTGGATATTGATTTTAGGCATTCAAGAAAGCGCCAAAGTAAATGCCATAGCAGTGGTGATAAAAGTAGTAGTAGTGCTCTTTTTCATAATCTTTGGGTCGTTTTACGTTAATCCTGAGAATTGGATTCCATTCGCACCGGGTGGTTGGACCGGTATTATGGGTGGTGCAGCGATTGTCTTTTTTAGTTTTATAGGATTCGACGCTGTAAGCTCAACTGCAGAGGAAACCAAGAATCCTCAGCGCGATATGCCTATTGGCATGATGGGCAGTCTGGCCATTTGTACTCTTCTATATGGCGGTGTTTCACTAGTTTTGACCGGAATTATGCGCTATAGCGAGTACGCCAATGATGCCGCACCAGTTGCTTCTGCGCTTGCTTTCACGGGGCAAGCATGGGCTCATGTTTTGATCAGCGTTGGCGCACTTGCAGGTATGACGTCGGTGCTACTTGTATTTCAGCTTGGTCAGCCAAGAATTTTTATGGCAATGGCACGCGATGGCTTGATGCCTGCTGTTTTTGCCAAGATACATCCTAAGTTTAAAACACCTTTGATGCCCACTCTTTTTACAGGATTAATAGTGGGTTTGGCATCCATGTTTGTAGATATAGGTGATGCTGCTGAGCTTACTAATATTGGCACTCTGAGCGCTTTTATCATTGTTTGTGTTGGCGTGTTAGTGTTGCGCAAAACTCAACCAGAACATGTAAGACCGTTCAAATGTCCGCTCGTTCCCTGGTTTCCCTTAGCAGGAATTACTTTTTGCTTTTATCTGATGTTGTCTCTTCCAGTGATGACTTGGATTCGATTTTTTGTTTGGATGGCAGTCGGGATTTTGATTTATTTTGCTTACGGATTTCGAAAGAGCCGATTGGCTTAGCGCTGCCTTTTGATAAGGCTTTGCGCTTTTGCAATACACTGATTCTGTCTTTCATTGCTTTGACCGTAAGTTCGAGGTCTTTGCATTTTCCTTTGGCTTCTTCGAGATCTGCCACTGCTTGCTCAGCGTCTTTGGATGAGCCTTCAAGCTCTTTCTTGCTCACAATTCCTTGAGCGAATAATTCGACAAAATTTTGAGCACGTTTTTTATTTTCTTCCACTAATGCTGTTTGGTCTTTAAGTTTGGATTGAGCATTTTTCAATCTCAACTCGTTACTTGTAAGTCGTGATTTGAGATCAGCTTCAGACATGAATGATAGTCCCGAAAGATCTATATCGAACGAACCCATTTCACCGGCGTTTGAGAAGGTGGGGATATTAGGAGGTGGTGGAGGGACGAAGGGGCCAAAGACGTCGCGCTTGATTTTGGATTTGGTTTTGGTTTTTTCTGGAACTTTAGTTTTTACCGCAGACGCTGGTTTTGCCGCAGTGGCAGCTTTTGCAGGTGTTGAGCTTCGTGTCGAAGATTGAGCGTGGGCAACACAAAGTAGTGATAGTCCAATCGCATTTGCGATTAAAATCGAAAAAATAGTTCTATTGATAATATTTCTCAATTTCATGGTTGCCGGGAGGCAAGTTCCTGTATTCTCATTGAATGCCTAAGGATAGTTTATCCGTAGTTTTTTTTGGAGATGTTGTCGGAAAGCCTGGACGTCGCTTTTTGCTTCAACATCTTAAAGAGCTGACGGGTGCGGCAGAGCCGCCTGAAATAATTATTGCCAATGTTGAGAATGCCGCGCACGGGTTTGGACTGACAAAAACGATTGTGGACGAACTGGCTGCCGCTGGCGTGCATTTATTCTCAGGTGGCAACCACACTTTCGACCGCAAAGAGACGCTTGCTTTTATTGCAGACTATCCAAATGTATTGCGCCCGGCGAATTATCCAGCCACAGCGCCTGGCAAAGGGACTTGTATTCTTGAGACCAAAGAGGGATTTAAGCTCGGTTTCATAAATCTGATGGGACGCGTTTTCATGGAGCCGCTCGAATCACCATTCTTGATGGCAGATAAGCTCATAGAAGAATTGAAACCTAACTGCGACGCCATTATGGTCGATGTTCACGCTGAGGCGACTGCAGAGAAAATCGCACTGGGTTGGCATATGGACGGACGAGTTTCGTGTATTGTAGGCACACACACGCATGTTCAGACGGCGGATGAGCGTATTCTGCCAGGCGGAACAGCTTATATCACAGATGTTGGTATGTGCGGTCCAATCAATGGTGTAATTGGCATGAGCCGCGAGCTTGTGATGCGGCGCTTCATTCAACAACTTCCCACCCGACTTGAAGTGGAAGAAGGACCTGCAATATTGAGCGGAGTAAAAATCGAACTTGATCGCAAAACCGGCAAGGCGCTGTCTATCAATCGTATTTACTTAAATGAGTCTAATTAGTTATGACTTTCGATCTGCATTTGCACAGTCATTTTTCAGACGGCAACTGGTCGCCTGAAGAATTAGTGGATGAGGCTCACAATCGAAATCTTAGAACAATTGCCCTTACTGACCATGACACCACAGATGGTATAGAGCATGCGCGCAAACATGCAGTTCAATACAATATGGAAATCATTCCGGCAATAGAGATAAGCACTCAAAGGCAGGGCAAAGATCTTCATGTCTTGGGCTATTTCATCGATGAGCAAAATAATTCTTTGAAGCAACTCTTGGCAGAACAAAAAAATATTCGAGTAAGTCATGTGGAACGTCTAGCTAAAAAAGCAGGAATAGATCCCGATTTTATTTTAAATTTCAATGTCAAAGGCACGATTGGAAAAGCGCACATTGCCAAAGCTTTAGTTGCATGTGAAGCGGCAGTAGATCTCAACCAAGCCTATTTTGAATATCTCATGCCCAATGGTAAGTTTTATCAACCTCGCAATTTTGTTGATACCGCCCATGCCGTCAAAGTTTTAAATCAAAGCGGAGCGATAGCGGTGTTAGCTCATCCACCCAAAGAAAATCTCGAATCCATTATTGAGGAACTCAAATTAGTTGGACTCTCAGGTATCGAGGCTTACCATGCTCTTTTTGGTCAGAATACCGAACATATTTTGGACTTGGCTAAAGAATATGATTTGCTCGTCACTGGCGGTTCGGATTGTCACGGTCCGTATCCGCCGTTTGCGCCGCAATTGGGCGGTGTGAAAATGCCGCAATTCGTCCTCGATAATTTATCGAGCCGCGTCTTTAATCAAAGATTGAGCGTCAGTACTAGAGTCTGAATTTTCTGAGTCAGAATCCTTAGCATTATCCAAATCGATTTTTTTGTGAGATGGTGCTGCAAGTGTCGAGCCTTTGGATGAAATACTTGACGCTGCGATGCTCAAAGGTCTTGCCAATGCGCCTTCAGTTACTTCGCCAATTTTGCTGTCCACTAAATTGCCATCAGCATTTAGTATTACCTGTGATGGTATGTAGCCTTTGTAATATTTTTTGATTAACTGGGTCACTGCCGGCGTTTTGTTTGTTTTGTCCACATCAACCAGTAAAAACTTCACGCCTTCTTTAGCGTATTTGTTGTAGAGACCAACCACAATTTTGGCTTGTCTGTTAGTGTTCAGATCGCCTGAACCACCAAAGAAAATGAAAGTTGCTTTTCCTGGGTCGATAGTCGCGTCGTCCATTTTTTGTCCGACAATGGGAAAGCCTGAGTCAATATCTTGATTGAACGAAATGCCGCGCTTCAAACTAATATTTTCTGCTGCAAGACACGTGTGTGTCCCCGATTCGATAGCCAGGACTCCGAGCAATAAAATTGAAGAGCGTTTTTTCATGATGAAGTTAGTGACGCCTAGTTAGGCTAATGGTTCCGCCAAATTTATTAGTCGATTTGTTTAAAGTCGCTAGCTTTTAGCGAATGTACAAATCGAGCCCATTTCTGGTGTTCAATGCTTAAGCAATACTCTACCAAGCTTTTGAGCAGTCGGTCGCCCGATTGAGAGGCGCCTTTAAACACGTAAATGTTTTGGGGTTGCCCACTTTTCTCATTGAGAGATTTTTCAATGTCTAACTGAGCAATTTGAGTGAGGTTGTTTTGCGGCACCGGCAAGATGTGTGGCATAGATGTTTTTGGCGCCTGGCTGATTCCTTGCGTACCGTTATCGGTACTTGATTTGCCTGGGGAGTTGTCATTGAGTTCGAGATAGTCGACTCGATCGACCATGATTTCGCACTGAATAACGCTGTCTACCGAATTCTCGCGCGTACTTTCACAAAGCAATCTTTCAGCCAGCCAGCAACTCAAAACTTCAGTGGCGTGAAGTTGTGGATCGGCCTGACGCAAATATTTGGCAAAAGCTTCTAGAATCAATGTTTTCTGCCTCCTAAATGCGAATATATCATGGTTTGTTTTTGGTGATGCAAAATTGCCAAGCGATATTTAAAAAAGCCTAAATTTCTACGCTTTGTAAATTATCAAATTAATCTTGTCAAATATCTATATATGTAATTTTCAGACGGTATAATGAAGGCACTCGAGGCCCACGTGGCTCGGGAAGGATGTAGTTAAAAGTCTAAATTTGCCTGAACTTCGTTGTTCAATGCGTTATCTAATCTATATATAGTGCATATAACAAGTTCGCTTTAGACCTTCATCCTGGAAAGATTTACTTATCTTCTATTGCCCCGCATAGGGCTTATTGCCAGTGACAAGGTCAACAACAAACACCGATTTTTCAAAGCTTCTGATAGAAGAACTTCTAGAGCAGGTCGAAAGACCCGGTCAGTATTTAGGTAATGAATGGGGGGCTGCACGCAAAGATTTCGATGCGGCTAAAGTCAGACTGCTTCTGTCTTTCCCTGATATTTACGAACTTGGTATGTCCAATTTCGGATTGCGCATTCTTTATCAGATAGTGAACGACCAGCCAAACTTCATGGCTGACCGCACTTACGCACCAGCTTCTGACATGGAAGTTTTGATGCGTGCAAAGAATATTCCCCTCTGGTCATGGGAAGCGCGCAAGCCGGCTTGCAAGTTCGACTTAATCGGCTTTTCTCTGTCTTACGAGCTTTGTTATACCAATGTTTTAAATATGCTCGACTTGGCTGGAATACCAGTCAGAGTCGAAGATCGTGTGGATTTGTTTCCACTAATTTTTGCCGGTGGTCCTTCGACTATCAATCCTGAGCCCATGGCACCTTTCTCTGATTTCTTCATTATTGGAGACGGCGAAGAGACCATGCCGGCCATCATGCGCATTATTGAGCAGGTTAAAGAACAGGTCAAAGTCGCACCAAATACGGTGACAAGAAAAGACCTGCTGAAAAAATTGGCAGTGGAAGTTCCTGGTGTTTATGTTCCCACTTTGTATACGACAAACGAAACATTAGTTCCAGCTCCAGTTTCCCAAGACGTGCCCAAACGTGTTTATCGTCAGGCTGTGCCACTATCTAATGTGAACCAACCCACTCAGTCGTTAGTTTCTTATCTATCACTAGTACACGATCGCGAAGTGCTCGAAGTTAGACGTGGTTGTGATCGTGGTTGTCGTTTTTGTCAACCTGGATACTCGTTCTTGCCGGTTCGGGAGCGATCGAGCCAGGATATCATTGATATAAGCAAGGCGGCCATAGCCAAGTCTGGGCACGAAGAATATTCGATGCTTTCACTTTGCGTCTCTGATTACACTGTTTTGCAAGAAACGATGCGACAGCTCAATCGCGAGCACATTGAAAATCGTACATCGATGTCTTTCCCCAGCCAGAGAGCCGACAGAATGAATCTGGATGTGGCGGAGGAATTAAAAGCAGTACGTAAAAGTGGTATCACATTGGCACCAGAAGCAGGTACCGAACGTCTGCGTGCAGTTATTAATAAAGGTCTTAGTCACGCTCAAATCGTGAATGCTATTGAGTCGGCTTTCCGCTCTGGATGGTCGTCTATCAAACTTTATTATATGTGTGGTCTGCCGACCGAAACAGACGAAGATCTAAAAGGCATTATCGATACTTTGGACGAATGCACAAAATTGTGTCACAAAATTCGTCGCGAAAATCCAGATATCAAACACAAAATAGAATTTACTTGCACCATTTCCAATTTCGTTCCAAAGCCGCACACGCCATTTCAATGGTTTGGTCAGGTCAAGCCTGAAGAGTTTAGACGCAAACATAATGTGCTTAGGCAATTCTTGCGCGATTCAGGTTTGAGAAACGTCAAGCTAAATACTACCGATACCGATACTAGTTTGCTTGAGGCTGTTATCTCGCGCGGCGGACGTAATGCAGGCGAATTGGTCTATAAAGCCTGGTGCAATGGCGCTACCTTTGATGCCTGGAGTGACAGGCTGAAAATGGAGCATTGGACTAAAGCAGCGGCAGAAATGAATGTGACTTTAGAGGGCATGGGCTGCGACGATCGCGAAGTTGGCTCAGCTCAACCTTGGGACGTTATTCATATTGGATTAAACAATTGGTGGCTGGTCAAAGAATGGAATAAAGCCATTGCTCAGCAAGAAACAGCTAACTGCACCGAAAACACTTGCCATGCTTGTGGAGTTTGCACCGAACTTGATACCACTCACTTGTTGGCTAATCCAAGTGCTGAAGTAATGAAGAAAAATCCCTTTGTAAAAGAGCTTTCGGCTAACACAAGCGATCCCGAATCTCATCCGTCCCTGTTCTTTACCGCACCACCCAAACTTCCTCAAGAAGAAGGGCAAAGTCGTTTTTGTCTGCGGTTCAGCAAGAAAGGCGATTTGCGTTTTATTGGACATCTTGATTTACAGACACTTTTTGTTCGCGCAATTCGTCGTGCTCAAATGCAATTAGTTTACAGTCAGGGCTTTAATCCTCATCCAAAACTAGCATTTGCAGGACCTCTTCCACTATTTATGGAAACAGAAGGTGACATCGCTGATATCGAGCTTGCTCAAGCAATTTCTGCTCAAGAATTTATGGAGCGCATGAATGCGCAACTCCCGCCTGAAGTGCGAATTTTAGAAGTTGTACCAGTACAAGACAAGCCTTCTGATTCGCTTGCAGCCATGCTAGACACTGCTACATACAGAGTAGACTTGGTTCGCGGCGAAATAGACAGAGACTCTATAGAAGCAGAAATGCAAAAACTATTAGAGCAGAAAGAAATTATTATTACTGTCACCAAAAAAGGGAAATATCCTGGTGAATTTGAGACTAAAAATCGGGACATAAGACCCGGTATCACAAGTTTAAAAATGCTGGACGCTCATGAAAAGGGCAGTTCGGTTTCACTTGAATTTGAGCTTGCAACAAATTCAAGTCTGCACATAAAGCCAAGTGAGGTGCTTGAGCTTTTGACTGGCAGCAAAACTGACGAAAAGAACAAATGGCGAATCGCTCGTCTTGACCTCAAAGGTAAAGATGGCAGATCGCTCTTGGATATTCGCAGAGATGCAAGCAAAAGTTTTACCGCTCAGACGGAGCAATCCGCCGTATGCGGTATAGGGGTTTTGTAAACACACTTAAATAGAGGATTCTATGAGAAAGTCACTGATTATTTCCGAACAAGACAGCATCGCAGCGCTGACTGAGAACGACCGGGTGGTCGAGCTTTTCGTCAACCGCGGCGAATTGTTGTTGGGTGATATTTACACTTGTTCGGTTGAAAATATTTTGCCCGGTATCGATGCTGCTTTCGTCAATCTAGGCAAAGACAAAATGGGTTTTTTACACGCAAACGATATTCCCGGACAAGGAACATTGAAAGAGCGGTTAGTGCCAAAGCAAAAACTACTTGTGCAAATCACAAAAGAACCGACTGGTCACAAAGGTCCAAGAGTCTCGACAGCAATTAGTTTGCCTGGAAGATTTCTCGTGCTCGTGCCTGAAGAGCGTGGCGTTTCGATTTCGCGTCGCATAAGCGACTCACGCGAGCGCGCACGTTTGAAATCGGTGGTCAACCTCATTAAGCCGCCAGGTGTTGGTGTCATCATCAGAACAGAGGCGAAAGGTCAAGGTGACGACGAGTTATACGAAGATTTCGAACAACTCTGGGATACTTGGCAGACCATTGTTTCTGAAGCAGAGGGCTCAATTGGACCATTGCTCATTTACAGAGACCAAGATCTTTTGTATAGAGTTATGCGTGATGCCTATTCGCAAGATGTGAACGAAATTTTGGTCGACACTCCAGACGGTCAAAAACGAGCCACTGATTATTTGCAAGGCTGGGCAAACAAAAATACAAGAGTAGTTTTGCATACAGAAGATACCCCGCTTTTAATCAACAAAGGCGTGGACAAAGAAATCGAAGCAGCACTTTCAGATAGAGCCGAATTGCCTTCTGGAGGTCACTTGAATATTCAGCCCACAGAAGCGCTTACTGTAATTGACGTTAACTCTGGTCGTTTCACAAGCTCGCGTACTCAAGCTGAAACTGTGCGTAGAACTAATATGGAAGCCGCTCAAGAAATTCCAAGACAATTGCGTATGCGCAATATTGGTGGCATGGTAATCGTTGACTTTATCGACATGGAATCGCGTCGTGACCAACAGCAAGTGCTAGAAATGTTTGAACGTGCTCTTGAAGAAGACCGTGCCAAGCCGCAAATTGGACAACTTTCAGACTTGGGTCTGGTCGAGTTGACTAGACGCCGTCAAGGACAGAGTCTTCGCGAGCTATTCACATCTAAATGTAATCACTGTCATGGACAGGGTGCCATTCCAGACCTTGAAATCGGTCATGCCGAACATCGTCGTGTCATCACCGTTAAATCGCCTGAGGAATCAGGATCGCGCGGTATGAGAAATAGAAACTTGAAAGCGGTTTCAGCTCTTGGAGGTCGCATTAGACCAACAATGGCTCCACCAATCGAAGTTGAAGCGGAAATTGAGCACGCTGAACCTGAGAACGAGGACATTCCAGAAGACATCCTGGCTCAATTGCCTGAAGATTTCGTCAGTGGTCACCCAGGTGCAAATCCAATGGTTGATGACGAGGATAGTGATGACGAAAGCAATGGCAATGATGAGGACCAGGAAGAATTTACAAGTCATGTTGCGCATGAAGAAAGTATTGTCCAAGCTCCTCATGTTTCAGACGAAGCAGTGCAATTGCACATCGACAAACCGGTAGACCTTGATGCTTTCAACTACGTTAATGACGATGAGGATGACGAAACTGAGGCTGACCACTCACATTTGCAATCGCATTCTGAATCTGATTCTGACCCTCATTCACAAGAGAGCTCAAATACAGAAGACCAATCAGAAAATGAAATTGGAAGCGAATCGAGTGAAGATTCTGAATTTCAGACAGCGAATCAAGTGGTCGAGACCATAACTGGTGTCTTTCGCCTGAAGCGTCAAGAAGAAGACGAACAAGCGCAAGCACACTTGCACAATCCGCCAATTCCACCGCGTCCGAATTTCATTCTTGAATCAAGACCAAATTTGGAGCAAGATCAATTTGGCGGCATCGGCACCATGACAGAAGCACAAAGCGAGTCCAAAGAAGAAGAATAATGTTGCCACCAAATGCGGGGCGACTAAAACTCTTTTCGATTCTTGCGCGACATGCTTAAACTGTAACCAAAACGCACTGCGTTTGAATGCATTTCATTAGGTAAAATGCTCACCGCTAGCTGTGGATCGCTGTCGCTTGCAACCAATTGATGGAGAAAGCCGATATCTTCGTTGAATTCTTGAGTTTCAACATAAAAAGCGCCGCGATATTTGCCTTCGTAGATATAGCCAAGACAAAGTCCAGTAGTTAATTGCGCTGCAATGGTTGCAATACCGCCTTGTTTAGAGAACCAGTCGAGAATAAAGTCAAGATACTGAGTAGGTGTCAGATTAGGTTGCGGCTGGACTGGATATCCCAAAAATGTGGAAGACATAGAAAGTGAGATATCGAGCGGTAAATCATAAAGTGTAACTACTGTATCAGGAGATTCTAAATCGGCAAGCATAGCTTGCAGTGCCACTTCTGTAGGCTTGTCTGTAGGATCTGATTTTGAGCCGTAGATGCAGCCGACTGCGCGTCCTTTGTATAAGAGCATGGCTGCGCGTGACAGTCGGCTTTCGCAAACTGCTTTGACACAACCAGTGCGCATTCCGCCTTCGAGGTCGGTGATTAGCCATTCTACGTCGTAGTCTCCAATGCGCAAAGTTTGCAAATTGCCATTGCCATGCACTGGAGGCATAATCAAATCGATTGCACGCTGTAAACGAAAACGTCTGATTGACTGACCGCTACCGTAATTGGCATAAGCTTGCTCTTCATGAGAAGCGCCCCAACCATTTTGAAAATCTTGCTCAGATTGACCTTGAGTGGCTTGTCCATAATTGTCGACAGGAAACTGTCCTTGACCAGGAGGAGAGGCCCATTGGGTTGTGTTTGGCGGATCTTCTCCGCTCAAAGCCTGTGCTTGCCAGTCGATTTGTTGAGGCACTTGCAGAGTGGTGGACGACTGCTGTGTCTGGAAACGCTCGGCAAAAATGAATCCCTTGTTGCTCTTTGCCTTATAGACGAGCAAGACTTCCTGCCCTGGGGTGTAGGGCATTTGCGATTCGACATAACCAGGAAAATTGTCTTTGACGACCACGACGGAATAGCCGCCCTGCTCTGCTTTGACAATTTTACAGACAACGTTTTGTCCAGCTTTATAACCCTGCATTTTCCAGGGGTTTAACTTAGACATCCTATTCTCTCGTTTCCGCTCCTAACCCTTCATTTTCAGACGAATATTTCTGAAAACCCTCAAGATCTATATTACCTAAAAATTTGAAATTTAATCTCTAGATATGTATAAAAGTCATTTTGCGCGCCACAGACTCGAGATTTTTTGTAAAAATCCATGCAGATAATTCTTGTTTGTAGATCCTGAACCGTTATCGGAACAGCATCCGGATTGACTGGTTTGAGTGTGCGACCCAGCGCAGGATGAGCAGCCCCCGCCGGAATTGCAGCCGCCGCCGCTTTGAATTGGATCGTTCCAGGTATTGCAACGTGGGCACTTAATCGATGCTTGACTACTGGATGCTGTCAGAGAATATTGGCATTTTTGACAATTTCTTTCACTCATTCTTTTGAGCTCACTTTTATTTGCAGGGCTAATTCCCTTCCTATGGCGATTTCTAATTGATTGCGACTTATGATTACAGGTCCCTTATGAATATTCTTTTGCACTTTGATGAGCGAGCCCTTGCCGATGCCAAAACGCAATGCCTGTTTGTTGACGGTATCATTAGCCATTTCAACTACTATAAGCTCTTGACCGTCTTTTGCATCTGCCAAGTTCATTTCTGGCACTTTGGGCAAAGTCCAAATATTTTAAACTGAGCGTCAACCACTTCAAAATTGTAGCGCGCCCCAATTTTCTGACCCGCCTGCTCAAGAAAATGATCTTCGAATTCGGTTGTTTGATTGCAACCTGTGCAGATAATGTGTTGATGTGGCAAATCATCTTGCTTCAACTCATAGTGCTTGTGACCTTCGGCAAAATCTAACTCGCGCAGTGCACCAAGCGAAGACAACAGTTTAAGAGTGCGATAAGTTGTGGCAAGACTAACAGCCGCTTCGCGTTCGCTTAATTTTTCATGTAATTCTTCCGCCGATAAGTGCTCACCATGCGGTAATTCGGCAAAAATTTCAAGAATGGTCTGCCTTTGGGAAGTGATTCGATGGCCTCTTTTGCGGAGGTTATCGACGGCTCTGTTTTGATCTTTAGAGTCTTGCATCAACTTCTCTCATCAAGCCATTATTTTAGATTTGGACAAATAGGGTTTTAAGTATTTGCCAGTGTATGAGCTTTGATGCTCGCATACTATTTCTGGTGTATCTGCCACTATAACATTACCACCTTCAAGCCCACCTTCTGGTCCAAGATCGATAATCCAGTCTGCTTGCTTGATTACGTCTAAATTGTGTTCGATAACAAGAACAGTATTTCCGGCATCGGCAAGTCTGTTCAAGACCGAAAGCAGCTTGTCTACATCGGCAAAAGATAAACCTGTAGTGGGTTCGTCCAGAATATAAAATGTCTTTCCGGTCGAGCGCTTGGATAATTCTGTGGCTAACTTAACTCGTTGTGCTTCGCCACCAGATAAGGTGGTAGCGGGTTGACCCAGTTTTATGTAATCTAGCCCTACTTCTAACATGGTCTGAAGTCTTGTGTGCGCTTTTGGAATGCTTGCAAAAAAGTCTGTCGCTTCTTCAACTGTCATTCCAAGCACATCACCGATTGATTTTCCTTTGAACTTTACTTCTAGAGTTTCGCGGTTATACCGAGCACCATTACAAACGTCGCATGTAACGAAAACCGATGGCAGAAAATTCATTTCGATTTCGTTCATACCTTCACCAGAACAGGCTTCGCAACGCCCACCTTTGACGTTAAACGAAAAACGTCCAGGCAGATAGCCTCTGGCTTTCGCTTCGGTAGTCATGGAAAAGACTTCGCGAATAGCATCGAACAAGCCTGTGTAAGTTGCGGGGTTAGAACGTGGTGTGCGACCAATTGGTGACTGGTCTATGTCTATCACTTTGTCGATGGCGCCAAGACCAGTGATGGTTTTGATTCCGTCTGGTTTTGGTGTGGTGCCATGTAAATGGTGCTTCATATATAAATGAATCAAGTCATTGACCAAAGTCGATTTGCCTGATCCGCTCACACCAGTAACACACACAAATTTTCCAAGTGGAATGGTCACTTCAACGTCTTTTAAGTTGTTTTTATTGGCGCCGTAGACTTTGATTCCTAGCCCATTTCCTTCGCGACGCTTGAGTGGAACATGGATTTTTTTTCGTCCTGACAAATAATCGCCGGTAGATGATCCTTTTACTTTTAAGATATCATCGAATTCTCCTTGTGCCACCACATTGCCACCATGGACCCCAGCGCCTGGACCAATATCTATTACCCAATCGGCAGCGCGAATTGTGTCCTCATCGTGTTCTACTACAAGTAATGTATTTCCCAGCTCGCGTAGTCGTTTGAGCGTGCCAATCAGTTTTGTGTTATCCCTCTGGTGTAATCCAATAGAAGGCTCGTCTAAAACATAAAGCACTCCAGACAATCCTGATCCTATCTGAGTGGCAAGGCGTATGCGTTGAGCTTCGCCCCCAGACAGCGTTCCCGCTTGTCGTTCGAGCGATAAGTAACCAAGTCCAACATCGACCAGGAATTTAATTCTCGAAGTTACTTCAATCAAAACTTGATGAGCAATTTTGGCATGACGTGCCGACAATCTGTTTTCAAGATCGTGGAAAAACTTCTGGCAATTGCTAATTGGCAGCTTGCAGACTTGTCCGATAGATAGATTGTCTACAGTAACAGCCATACTTTCCGGTTTTAACCTGCTGCCATCACATACGGTGCATGTGCGCTGGTTCATGTATTGCTCGATATCTTGGCGCACTTTGTCTGAGCTCGTTTCGTCATATCTTCGCTTGAGATTATTTATCACACCTTCGAAAGTTCTTTTGTATTCATAAAATCCAGTGCCGTCAAAAGCATCGTAAGCTAGTTTGATTTTTTCTCCGCCCGAGCCATATAGAAGGATTTCTTGTTGCTTTTCGGTGAGGTCGCAATAAGGCGTGGTAATTTTGAACTTGTAGTGTTTTGCCACCGAAGTTAGTATCTGTGAATAATATGGATTACCAGTTTTTGCCCATGGATAAATCGCACCTTCGTCTAGAGATTTGCTTGGATCTGGAATTACCATAGATGGGTCTACCTCATAGGTAGAGCCCAGTCCATGACAGTCTGCGCAAGCACCATAGGGACTATTGAAACTGAAAATACGTGGAGAAATTTCGGACAAGCTTATATTGCATTTTGCGCATGCAAATTTTTCTGAGAATAATAGTGGTTCATCGTCGTTATCGAGCACATCTACAAGAACGCTCGATTTACCCCATTTTAAGCCCACCGACAATGAATCGGCTAAACGTGAGCGAATGCCATCTTTCATTACGATACGGTCGACCACAAGCTCGATACTATGTTTCTTTTGTTTATCAAGCTCAAGCTCATCATCCAAGTGGTGCACTTTGCCATCGACGCGCACACGTACGAAACCTTCTTGTTTCAACTCTTGAAAAAGTTCTTTGTATTCGCCTTTTCTGCCCGAAATTAAAGGCGCCAGAATTTGCAGTTTGGTGCCGTCTTTGAATTCAAGAATGTGGTCTACAATCTGGTCTATTGTCTGTGGATTGATGGTGGCACCGCATTTGGGACAATGCGGTACGCCGACGCGCGCGTAAAGCAAACGCAAATAATCGTAAATTTCAGTCACGGTGCCGACTGTGGAGCGCGGGTTATGACTGGTTGCTTTCTGGTCAATAGATATGGATGGGCTCAAGCCCTCAATAGCATCGACATCTGGTTTGTCTAGCTGACCTAAGAATTGTCTGGCGTATGCCGAGAGCGATTCGACATACCGTCTTTGCCCTTCGGCAAAAATAGTGTCAAAAGCAAGGGACGATTTGCCCGAACCGCTAACTCCGGTTATTACAACCATTTTGTTGCGGGGGATTTTGATGTCTATATTTTTCAGATTATGCTGTCTGGCGCCGCGTACAACGATACAATCGCCGTCTGGTTGGCCGTTTTTGGAAGTTTTGCTCACTCTAATCAATCACCAATACAAGAGGATGCCGGGGCGATATGCCGCCCAAATATCTAATGTTAACTTTTTGGGGCCTAAGATGCACTAAATAATAAGATAAATCGGTTTTGTTCATTTTGCGCGCGGGTAGATTGCCCTAGGCGGGCTTTTGTGCTTGATGGGGATCCTTTGGAATGTGGCCTAAACCAAAGAAAAAAGGTAAGACTAAAAACAAACTCAACGCGATTGAACCGGAGAAAATTCCCGACGGACCAGAGCAGATAGAGCTTCTGCGCAAAGGGTCTACAACGGGGTCCAACTCAGGCGTTCATCAAGGTAGAGAAACAAATTCTCAGCCTCGTGAAGATATCAGTGGAGTTTGGAAAGCTAGCTTGATGAAAGCTATAGCGCCTGGCTCGCCTAGCGCGATTTCTACCGACTCCATTCCTAAAATGAAAATCCCTGTCAACCGTGATGTGCTCGAAGCGCAGGAAAAACAGCGTCGGCAAATGGTTTTTCAGGCGGTCATTCGAATCATCGACCGAATGTTCGACAACTTTCAAAACACTTCTTATGGTTTCAACCAAGTAGCATCAGGTTCGGATTTGGAACTTACTTGGATGCGCCCGCAAGTGCGCGAAGAAAACATGGCAGCCTGGCATGAAGGTCGCACGCGTTTGGCGCAGATTTTCAGTGGTCGAATTTCTACTCGCTTCTGGACAATGCTCGTGCGCGGCACCGACGAAGGCCTCGGTGTCTACATAATGCCTGCCGACAAAGTATTAAGCTTCACTCCAGAAGACAAGAATTTTCTGTGCTATCTGACGATGGCTCCAAAATTCGACGAAGAGCGCAACTTCACACAGTTTCTTGCAAACGGATTGCCGGTCGCAGAAGACCTTTATCCAAGCATTTTCAGAGCCTTGCTCGATGCGTTGATTCGTTTCGCTAACGAAGAAGCTGCACCAGGCGAAGTATTCGATTTTAGCGAAATCGGTATTGTGCCGGAGGCGCCACCACCGCCCAAAGAAGTTAAAGAGGTCGCTATTTCATCGAGCTTTAATGCGGATGTTCCACGCACAAGCTACGCAGATGCGGTCCAGCAAATCCAAGCTCACAACAAAGCTGGACACATTGACCAGCTCATCAGTACAAGCACTAACGCGCGCCCTGTCGATCCCAATGAATTTACACGGAGTAATTCGGGCAGCTTCCAAGGGTTACAAGGCAGTCAGAATCCCAATTTGAATTCTCCCCCTGTAGAAGAATGGAAAGGTTTCAGTTCGACGGGCTCGCAAAAACAATTCCAAACTCCCCAATTGCAGTCGCAATCAGGCAACTGGAGAACTCCTCAAGGACAGCCAGTGCCAGAACCTTTTGACACTCCTGCCAATACGCAGAGTGAATCGAGTGGAAGCGGTGCTTGGAATTTTATTCCAAAAACCGAAATTCAATCGCATCAACAGAACTCGGGTAATCAGCAGATTCTGCAGAATTTTCAGCAGCCGCAACCGCTGCCGCCTCAAATGCCTCCCAAAGCGCACGAACAGCCTCAACCGTATAGACATCCTCTTGAGCAACCACCGATTCCCCAACAACCGGTCACTCATCCTATGGCTGACTCCGGCATCATAAGCGAGTTTACTCTGCCGGAATTTCAGCGCCCATCTAGAGCCGAACTGGAGCAGTTGCGTCAAGATGCCAGACCGCCTATTAATCAGAGCCAAGAGTTGGCTGGAGTCAGTCCAGTTTTTAATATGCCTGCTGAATCGGCAGCGCAAATTATGGAACAAGAACAATTTGAGTTGTTGTCTGAAAATCCACCCGAAATGTCTGGTGACTTTGCTCCCATCACTGTTTCGCATAACTATGAATCGATTCAATCCGAAGATGCCATTGAAAGAGCTGATTCAAACCAATTTGGTGACGAAACTGAAATAGACGAATTCGATGCCATCTCAGATGGGCTGAGCGAGAATGTGGATGAATTTTCGAACGAACAAATCGAACAAATCGAGGAAGTCGAACAAATCGAACAAATTGAGGAAGTCGAGGATGAACAACTAGAACTGGTAGATGACGAACAATCCGAAGAGCATGCCGAATTTGATTCTGGTGAAGCTGAAGACTTGCAGGAGTTAGTTGAATCTGAATCTGAATCCGATTCCGATTCCGAATCCGAATCCGAATCCGAATCCGAATCCGAATCCGAAGAAGTATTTGACGATGATCAAGAAATCGAAGAAGTAGATGATTCAAGCGAAGTTGTAGAAGATTCAGAAGAATCTGATGAAATAGAATCATTTGAATCTGATGAATCCGGTGAATCTGTTGAAACTGAGGCGGAATCAGATTCTGAGCAATCGGAAGATTTAGAGGGGCTAGAAGAGTCTGAAGAATCTGAAGATATAGAAATCAACGAAGAGTCTGAGTCAGTTTCGGAACAAGACGAACAAGACGAATCTGATGAATCAGAAGAATCCGAAGCTGAAGAGTCTGAATCTGAAGAAATAGAAGAGACTATCGACCTTGATGAATCGGCAGATTCTGACAATGATTCTGAGGAAGAATCAGAAGAGACAAGTGCCTCAGATGCCGAGGAAGATTCTATTGCAGTAGTTGAAATTGAAGAAAAAGTTGAGATTGAAGAAGATGTTGAAGTTAAAGAAGAGCTTGAAGTTAAAGAAGAAGTTGAATTAGAAGACGAATCTGAATCTAAATCTGACCAAACCAAATCTGAATCAAAGGAAATCCAAAGCGGCGAAACGAAGGAAGAATCCGAAAAAATTAAGTCTAGTCCAACTCCTAGTTCTGAATCGTCTACCGATATCGGTACGCGATCTGCTGGCAAGGATGACACTGTGATGCCCACATTTACGAAGTTTCCCAGTTTGTCTGTCGTGGAAATCACGCTTGGCAAATGTCCAGACTTGTCAGATGCACTATCTGTACTTCTGCCCGTGCTCGACGCACAAATCGACGAATTGGCTGCACAGGGTGGAAAAGCCTTCACCACAAAAGACTTCAAGCGAGCTGAAGCAATTATCAAATTGACTGAGAAGTTGGAAGACTTCAAAACTGAAGCTTCGAGCATTCTGAAACTAATCGATGACGATGAAGATGATGACGATGACTAAAACTAAAGCAAATACTAATCGAGTAATCCGGGTCTATCGCTAGATTGAGACTGGTTAGATTCTTGATTCGGCATTTGCATTTGGGACTCGGATTGCAAAGGCTCTTGTATCTGCTGCGGGGAAGATTTTGGAATAACATCCATTTCGATCAGAGATTGAATAACAAAATTAGCTACATACTTGTTTGAGCTAATCATCCAAAAACTGACGAAAATAACTAAGAGCAAAAAGAAGACCTTAATCTCATTAATAGGTAGAGAATTGTTTTTTTCTCTAACCACGGTTTTACTATGGTTGGGGCGTTTCATCGCCTGAATAGGAGTGTGGAAAGTGCTTTCCTTGGCGCTTTCTTTTGCTTCGATTTGTGGCTGAGCGATGGCCTTAATTTTGTTGAAAGTGGAGCGAATCGTCTGAGCAATATTCATGGACGAATTTTCGGGCGGCGCAAAATCTATTACTTCAGAAATTGTGGTTCGTTGCTGATTTTTTCTTGCTGCATGTTGAGTCACCGGCGCTTTTCTGTTTGCGCTTAAGGCGCGCTCAAGGTCGTATTTGAGTTCTGTCATTGTTTGATAACGAGCTTCTGGCGCCTTTTCAAGTGCTTTGAAAATTATGCGCTCAAATACTTTTGGAATTTGAAATTCGGGACACAACTCATCAAATGGTTGAGGCGGCTCTGAAATTTGTTTGCTCAAAGTCTCCACATAATTTTTGCCAAGAAAAGGCACTTCGCCTGTGAGAGCTTCGTACATAACGATGCCCAGAGAATAAATATCGGTTCGCTCGTCGGTGTTGATTCCAGTTGCTTGCTCGGGACTCATATAAATTGGACTGCCCCAGACTTCGCCCATGCGCGTCAGCTTGGAGGCTTCTTCCACCAATTTGGCGATGCCAAAGTCAACAATTTTCACATAATCTTCTGTGTTGCCCAGTTTGACAAGCATTATGTTGCCAGGTTTTAAATCGCGGTGTATAGCGCCGTGTTTGTGGGCGTGTTGAATGGCTGCGGCCACTTGAACGAATACGTCTTGGAAGCGCTCAATAGATAATCTACCGTCTTTGCGTAAAACCTGGTTTAGACTTTTTCCTTCCAAATAATCCATTACAAAAAATGGTTGACCGCGTTTGCTTGTACCGTAGTCATGCACGCCTACAATGCGTGGGTGATTTAGTCGGTTTAAGACTTGCACTTCGCGCTGAAATCTCGTCACTACAGATTGGTCTGACAAACCGTCTGTGCGAAGCGCTTTGACTGCGACAATTTTTTTTGTTTGTAGGTCTTTTGCTTTGTAAACAAGGTTCATTCCGCCCTGACCAAGCAATGACAATACATAATATCTTCTGCTTAAAACCTGGCCGACGAGTAAATCCTGTCTGTTTGCCGGTATTTTGACTCTATATGCCTGCGAGCCTAAAAGACCTCTGTCGAGGCCTAAAGGGAGAAATTTAAGTGTCTGTTTAATCAGCATCAATTGAGCTTACTTGCCTTGCTTCCGATTTTTTCCAGTTGATGCCACTCCCTCTTTTCTTACGTTCCCAGAGTGACTCGCTGCCTAACAGATTGCCAATTGCTACTAATAAGTGATGGCGTTGACCAGAATTTGCATCAAGCCCAGAATGGCGCCGATTATGAGTCCAAAATATTCAAGTGCCTTAAGTTCGGTCTTGCAAATTTTATAGACCAGACTTTCAAGTTGTTGAGGCGAAAAGAGATCAATTTTGCTTGCAATCAAACCATGCACGCCCATTGCGGGTATGGCTTGCTCAATAAGTTGTCCCAGTTCGCGCTTCAAATAAGAATAGGTGAAGCCAGCCAGATTGCGCTTTAGATTGACTAAAAAAACTTCGGGAACGGATTCTGGATTGAAGCGAAGAATTGCCGATTGTACTGTCATCATTGCTTCGTCTTGCAGGCGGCGGCAGGCTTCTAGCAGATCTTCTTTGTGTTCGATCATAAATTGTCGTACAAAATTATTGACGTTCAATTTGAGCTTGGCTATGTTGTCGAGCGGCATAGAGCGTAAATCGAAATTGGCAATTTGAATGGCGATCTGATGCTTGATACCAAATCTGGTTATGAGGTCATTAATAATTTTCTGCGCTTCTTCAGGTTCTTTCTCAAGAAAATTGCGCCATTCATAACAAACTCTTTTAATGCCTATTAGTTTTGCCAGTAGTCTGTAAGGACCTGATGCGTGCACGTTTACAGATTCTTCTAAGGCGGCAATGTTTTGGGGACTGAGAAGAGTTACCAGAGCATTTCTGATTTTTTCGGGGGTAACTATATTTTCCATAATGCGCGAAGCCAGCTCAGTGGCTTGGTCTAGGTTAATGCGCGCGGAAAGTACAATTTGATCAAACACTTTGTCTACGATTGCAGGAATTTTGGATTCTTTTCCTTGTTCAAGAGACTCTATAGTACTTGCTACAAATGCTTGAAGAACGGTCGGACTGATTTGAGCAAGATCCTGAGCTAGTCTATGCAATTTAGTTGTGTCGCGAAATTCGAGCAATAAAACACGATCGAAAAACAAATCGATGGCGTTATAAATATTTGGCTCAGTAACAAGCTCTTCGGCTCTAGCCTTAATATCTTTTGGTGTGAGCAGCGTTTCGGTAATTGTGGTAGCTACCGCTTGTGAGAGCTTTGTTTGGCGCTTTGGGAAAATACCCGGTGTCAGAGGCACTGCTATTTTGGTGCCAGGAAAATACCAAGTGTTGTATGGATGAAAAAGCATTTTCACCGCGCACCAGGTTGCCACCCAACCGTGTGCGCCATAGAAGAAGGGAGGCAAAACTACTTTTATTAATACTGATTCTGGCGATGCAAAAAGTGTTGCCAGATCAAAGCCGAAACTCATTGTGGATATACTTTTTCTTTGGTTTCCATTTGCTGATTATTATGACAGGCTAATACTTATTTAATAGGATTTGACATCATATAATCTAACGAGTCGCATCGAGGTTTTTTCTTTCCTTGACCAATATTAAGAGTAAGACCAAGCCTGTACTTACATTATTACTTTATTTGATTACGTTTGCTCCAGCTTCAATGGCGCTGGAATTGCCGTCATTAACCAAAAAGCCTTACGCTTCAGGCGATAGATTATTTGCCTGTGAGGCATACAGTGAAGCCGCCCAGGCTTATCAAGTCTTGGTTGACCAGTATCCAGAAGATGCAAAAGCACATCTTCGTCTTGGTAAATCACTTGCAAGACTGGGTCAGGAAGAAACAGCTCTTAACGAGTTTTTTAAGACTATTTTTGTCAATAATGCCGCATCAAAAATGCCAGAAGAAAATCTTGAGGCCAGAGGTGAGATTGCAGCCATATTTTTGAAGCGCGGCGAATATGACGAGGCCGGCGGTCAATTGCGGCAAATACTGGCGCTTAGACCGCAAGACAAAGAGGTGCGTGGCAATTATGCTCTTTGCTTGCAGAATTGTGGTTTTCTAGATGCGTCCATTGAGCAATTCAACCTGCTATTGCGCCAGGAGCCCAAGAATATAACTACTTTGTACAACCTTGGTACTGTTTACTTAAAAAAGACTGACAGTCAAAATGCCAAAACCTGCTTTATGAAAGTAGTAGGCATGGACCCTAAAAATGATTTGGCTTTCATCGGGCTTGCTCGCGCATATCTATATGAGAAGCAAGTAAAACAGGCAATTGCAGTGCTCACCAAGATTGTGGAGCGCTCACCTTCTAATTATTTTGCCACTATTGCTCTGGCTGACGCTTATAAACAAGATGGAAGCGAAGATATTGCAGTCGAGTATTATCGTAAAGCGTTTCAATTAAATCCTAAAGATCCTGCATCAAAAGCCGCTCTTCTTTCCATAATCGAAAAGTCGAACACAAAATCGTTGGTTCAAAATTCAAAGGTAGAAATAAAATGAACAAAAACCAAAGTAC
>JACCDG010222386.1_pt1 | contig 35073 bp, 23 predicted proteins | sample 7442471 | NCBI WGS metagenome assembly JACCDG01 (sample SAMN15323444, study PRJNA562643) | freshwater metagenome | isolation source: river surface water | place: USA:Blue River Watershed | collected 2017-08-17 | reverse complement strand
ATACCGTTGGAGAAATGATGATGGTGGGGAAGGAGTACCTGACTCAGAGTGGTTTGACCTCAGTTGGACAAAGCGAAAGCGAGTTACGATCACCAACGCTGATGCAACAGGTTATACAAACGCAGTTGTTGAAGTGCCAATTCCATATGATAGCGATATGCAGGTAGACTTTGATGACGTGCGTGTCACTGATTCATCAGGTACTGCTGTTCTCGATTTTGCACGTGAGACATACACACTATCGACTGAAGCAACAATTTGGGTTGAGATCCCATCGCTCCCTGCATCTTCAGATACAGAAATTTATGTGTACTACGGAAACGGTGGTGCTACTTACGGCGGTGTCGGGACGACAACGTTCCGGGCGTTTGATGATTTCGAGGATACCAATATTACTGAATATAGTGGTGAGACATCACTGTTTAGTGTAGATACTACGTTTGCGTATCAGGGTGCATACGGTGTTGAAGCGTTTGATCCCGATGATCGAACTACCGATGGTATATATAGAACGAATGCAAGTAGCACTGTTTCGCAAGGTGAAATGATTCGATATCTGGAATATATCGATACAAGTGCTGGTAGTTTTGATGAAGCATGTACACTGTTCGGTGTTCAATCAGTTGATCAAAATGATAACTACGCAATCTGTCTTGAACAGGTTAGTGGAACAGATCGTATGTCAATTTCACGTGATGTTGATGATAACGACCTGAGTGGTACGATACTCGCTTCGACAACTGTTTCCTATACGACAGGTTGGTACGAAATAGAAGTCATGTGGGAGACTGATGATACTATTTTTGCTTCGCTCTATAAGGATGACGTACTTGTCGCGACAACAAGTGCAACAGATAGCAACTACACAGCAGGTGGTTTCGGCTTCACCTACTGGTTCCAGCATGGTGGATGGGATTACTTCACCTCACGCCCAATCTTGGAAACCGAGCCAACAACAACACTCGGATATGAACAAGTCCCTGGTGGTGCAACATGGGCAAGTGCACTCAACGCATCACTTGCAGGTGCAGATGTTGGTACCGTTGTTCGCCCTCGCTTCCTCATTGAGAATACCGGGCTCACCGTTTCGGATCAGTACCGTCTTATGTACGCTCCAAAGGGTGCATCGCCAAGTTGTGAAGCAGTGACTTCAGGTTCGTACAGTGCGGTACCTCCACAATCTTCATGTGGCAGCGCAGCAATCTGTATGCAAACATCGAGTAACTTCACAAATAACGCAGGGACGTCGGATCTTCTCGGTGGTGATGGATCGTTTACACCGGGAGAAATTATTGAGGACCCATCAAATACAACGAACAGTATTGGACTCGACCCTGATGAATTTACAGAGGTTGAATATGCAATTTCAGTAACTGGAAATGCTTCAGACCCAACATACTGTCTACGCGTGTCAGATGCTGGAACTGCTATTGATTCGTATACGCGAGTTGCTGAGCTTGGGCTCGTGTTTGAACCAAGTATCAGTGCGCTCTCACTCAATAATGGTATTGATATAACACTCACACCAGGAGCAACTACAACTATCTACGCTACTGGTACCGTATCTGATCAAAATGGGTATGCTGATATTGTGTCTGCGACGACGACCATGTATCGCTCGGGTGTAACTGATGCATGTACGTCTGATACTAATAATTGCTACATCGCAGGACCAACCTCGTGCTCGTTTACAAATTGTTCTGGTGACTCCTGCGATATTATCTGTAGCGCTGATTTCTACTATCACGCTGATCCTACAGATATTGGTACGTACGCAGGTGAAACATGGAGAGCACTCCTTGCAATACGCGATCAAGCAGGATTTGTAGCAACCGCAACAGCGCCATCAATCGACCTTGTAACTCTGCGCGCGCTTGAGGCGGATAGTTTGATCAATTACGGAACACTCGAAGTGTCACAAAATACCGGTGCATATAACGCAACAACAACGTTTACGAACATCGGTAATGATTCCATCGATGTACTCATTGAAGGAACGAATCTCTCCGATGGTCTCGCATCAACAATTCCGGTAACTGAGCAAATTTTTGCAACAACAACATTCACATACAGCGCATGTACCTACTGTACGCAACTCACTGCTTCTTCTACCTCATATGAACTCGATCTCACAAAGCCAGCAACGACAACACCTGGTATCGCTGATGAAGTATTCTGGGGAATTGAGATTCCATTTGGTGTGAGTGCAAATGCACATACCGGTTCAAATATCTTCTACGCGACGGGAGATTAGTGTGAACAAGTTGCTCTCTCTCTTGTAAGGGCGAGTGGTACACTGATATACACATGAAACGTGGGTTCATTTCTGTACTCATTTCGCTCTTTGTACTTGTCATCTATGCTGAGGAGGCTCTTTATGTGTATGGTGCCGATACAGACCCTCCAGAGATTACTGATGTAACGATTAGTGAAGTCGATGAGGATTCAGTCACGATTACCTGGACCACAGATGAAGATGCTGATTCGCTTGTTAACTATGGATTAAAAGAGGACTACGGTATCGTGCACGTACCGACTGTCGAAAGAACAGAACATACGATTACACTCGATAGCCTTGAACCGGGACGTACGTATTTTTTCCGTGTGGTTTCATCAGATACTGATGGAAACCAGGGTATTTCTGCAAACTACAAAGTACTTACCGACGGGGACCCATCCTCAGGTGCTGATGAGGGACAGGGGCAGGAAACACAGACAGAAACAAATCAAACTGTGCAAACAGAGAGTGATTCACAGACAGATTCGCAGTCTGAATCACAAACAAAAACTGACGCAGAGATTACTGAAGAAGTTATTGAACAGATAAAGCAGATTACGTCCCCTGAGCAGCTTCAGGAGATCATTAACGAAACAGTTAAGGCTGTACAAGGTATTACGGAGGATCTCACTATTGTTGGTCCACCGACTGTTATTGCAGAAACAACGAGTGCAATTATCAAGTGGACAACTGATCGTGAATCATCTTCAGAGGTACTTTTCTCGCCCTCTGAATCGTATGTCGATGGTCAATATGAATTCAATCAGGCCTCGACAGATGGAAATGTGACTGATCATGAAGTGCGCATTATTGGTCTAGAGCCATACACCGAATATCACTTTAAGGTTAAGTCAGAGGATTCCTTTGGAATTACTGGTGAAAGTCGTGATTTTACCTTCAGGACAAAAGCATCACTCCCAGATATTCGAAACCTCCGCATTGTAAAAGTCGAAGAGAATTCTGCAACACTTGCATGGGATACAACGGTCCCTGCGAAAGCGCTCATTGAGTATCAGGATCTCACAACGGGTGCGCAGAACTCTGTAGGACGTCCAACGCTCGCATCGACACATCAGATGCAAATAAGTGATCTCAAGCTCGGAACGCGATACGTCGCCTTTGTTATTGCTGAAAATGCGGGTGGGGATCGTGTTAAATCGAATCCCGTTACGTTTATTACCGTTAAAGACACCTCACCACCACTTATTTCAAATGTAACAAACGAATCCACAATCTTCCCAGGAGGTGAATCTCGTATTCAGACTATTATTGAATGGGACACTGATGAGCCTTCGTATTGTTCACTTTCATACCGTGAAGGAATTACCGGTGGTGTCGACCCAACGATAATCGAATCCGAAACCATCTCGTATGCAGAAGAGCATGTTGAGGTTATTGTTGAGTTTGCACCCGCGACGGTATATCAGTTCTGGCTTGATTGTCGCGATGAATCAAATAACGCCATGAAATCAGAGAATTACGTACTCTTCACTCCGATTCAGGAGAAGAACATTATTGATATTATCCTTGAGAACTTCGAGTCGACATTCGGATGGGTCAAGAATGTAAACAACTAGCATGGCAAAACCACTCATCGTTTGTAGAAATCTCGACATCACCTATAACAAGGGTAAGTCAAACGAGTATAGGGCACTCCAATCAGTAAATACTGACATCTACGAAGGTGAGTACATTATTCTTTTCGGTTCATCTGGATGCGGAAAATCGACACTCATGTATGCGATCCAAGGTTCACTTCCTCCGGCTGACGGCGCACTTCTTATTCGTGGAGATGATATTTACTCATATCCTCCTGAAGAGCGAGTCTATTTCCAGCGGTATATCATGGGAATTATTTTCCAGTCCTTCAACCTCATCGGATCACTTTCAGTGCTCGATAACGTTGCACTTCCTATGATTTTCTGTGGTGTCGACAAACCGACACGTGAACGACGTGCACAAATGCTCCTTGATCGCTTTGGGGTGGGGCATGTATCGCACAAACGACCAAATATGCTTTCGGGAGGGCAGCAACAACGTGTATCAGTAGCACGGTCAATGGTCAATGATCCACAGATTCTCCTTGCAGACGAACCAACTGGTAACCTTGACTCGGTATCGACACAGCAGGTGATGGATAAGATTGACGAGATTAATACATTCGACCAGCGTACGATCATCATGGTTTCGCATAATGCAGCGCACCTTTCGTATGCGCATCGCGTGTACTATCTCAAGGATGGAAAGGTGGTTCGTGAGGTTGCAAACCCGCAACGCAAGCAGATTAAACCCGTTAAAGAAGGGGAGACAATCGTCACTGAGCTCGAGCAGCTCGCGCGCCTGTACCCGTATGACTCTATTGAGACACTTCGCGTGAAGAGCCTTACCAATTTTCTCACGCAAGACTACTCGTTTGACCAAATTATTCGTCTCGAAAAAGCGATAGAGCTACTTATTGATGGAAAGGTGCACAAGAAGAAGTTCGTTGAAATGCTTATGCAGAAGTACGAGGATGGTGGTGCGGAGATACCACGAGAGACAGCCGAGCGCATGGCGGACATATCGGTAACAATTATCAAGCAATCTGATGATGTGCATCGCTTTCGTCTCAAGAATGATTCTGATGCCGCGTTCTTTGAACAGCACAAGTACGCTGAACGCGTGCGTGAGTACTTGCTCCGGTACCACACCATACAGCTCACAAAACGTGCATCAGAGAACCTCACTGAAATCATTGCTGATCGGCTTGCAGGTATCGATGGGGAAGCGGAGTTCAATAAACGACTCATGGAAAAGGAACGTGAAGGTGGACTCGGTCTCCGCGAATCAATTGCTGATGATATTTCCCGTTACATGGAAAAGCTTATCGCGCTCGGGGTTGATGTGAGCTACAAATGATTTTTCTTCGGAAGACGCAGATCAGTCTTTAAGGGAATGTTGTTCCATAATCCGTATTCCATATTTAGTAGTCTCTATTTAGAATACAGTAATGCAAGTCGCTGATCTCGCGCGTCTCTCAACTCGTATGTTCAAAACGAATCCACTTCGTACGTGGCTTACGATTCTTGGTATGGGTGTGGGAACTGGAGCCGTTGTGGTGCTTGTAGGTCTTGGTTTCGGTCTTCAGCAAATCATCCTCGAGCAAATCGTCTTCGGTGATAGCTTGCTCTCACTTGGAGTCTCTGCAACTGGCGCGCGAAATCTTTCTATAACGGATGAGGTAATCAAGGAGTTTGAGGATAATGAGTATATTGAAGATGCGGCACCACTTGCACGATATCCCGCTCTTGTGACGTACAAAGGGCTTACCGGAAACGTATTTCTTCAGGGAGCAGAACCTGCATATCTCCGGTATGCAGGTATTACAGCGTCAGCAGGTAAAGTTTTTGTTGATGAAGACTTGGGGAATGGAAACGAAGTGATGCTTTCTCCTGCAGTGTTAAAGCTTTTCGGTATAGAGGATGCTGAGGGTTTTATTGGACAGGAGGTTACGTTCCGACTGCTCATTCCTGCAGAAGATGGATCAGACGCAATTACTGAAGTAAACATAGAAAAAAAATACAAAGTAAAGGGTATTACAAAAGAGGAGGGAGTGCTCAATGCGCTTATGATGCTTCCAGAATTGAGAACGTATGTCGGTATCGAAGCATACGATAGAGCACAAGTTAAGGTGGTTTCTAATGAATTCCTCGATGCAACAGAAGAAGCACTCATTAAACTTGGTTATCGTGTAACAGCACTTTCAAAAACTGTAGAGCAAGCATCGAAGATCTTCCAGGGTATCCAGGCAACACTCGCGGTGTTCGGTGGTATTGCACTTGTGGTATCTGCTATTGGTATGTTCAACACGATGACGGTTACGCTCCTTGAACGAACAAAAGAGATCGGGATTATGCGTACACTCGGTGCTTCACCGAGTGATGTAAAGCTCCTCTTCATTTCAGAGTCGGTAGTTGTAGGTTTCCTCGGAGGTCTCTCTGGAGTTCTCATGGGGATAACCTTGGGATTTGTTGTGAATTTCATGTTGAATCTCGCAGCGTCACAATTTGGGGGACAGGCAGTAAAACTCTTTGCGTTCCCACTCTGGTTCCTTACGTTCATTAGTTTATTTTCTGCATGTGTGGGCTATCTCACTGGTATATTCCCAGCGCGACGTGCTGCACAACTTAATCCGCTTGATGCTATCCGTTATGAATAAAGCTGTGTATAACTCCCGCATTTGTAATACACAGTTCGTTACAATGTACGTAAGTTCTTAGTTATATGTCTTACAACACTGATCATTTGCGTACGGCTGGCAAGGTCACTGTGTATGCTGCAATAGTCGGCGTATTCGTTTTTGCTTTATCGTTTATTTTTAATCTTGGTCTTAAGGAGGTTCCAAAGGTAGTAGCACAGGATGTCGCAACAACTTCTGTTACCGTTTTGAACACGGCGCCATTCTGGACAGCTTCAACTACTGAAGTTCTTGAATCTTCAGCAACGAGCCCAACAAACTCAGGTGATATCGTTTCATGGCAAGCTATCGGTACTGACTCAAACTCTGAGGATTACTGGCTTCTCATTTGTAGTACATCCTCAGCGCCAACTGCGAACTCATCTTCACCACCAACGTGTAGTTCGGGCATTATGTGGGCACGCTCAGCGACAACAACGAGTGGGGCACTCGCAACAGCAGCAACGACTACCCTTGAAGCATGGGCTGAATCTAACGAGTGGTATGGTTGGATCTGTGACGGTAATGCTGGAACACCTCGATGTAACTCTCTCTATACACAAGGAACAAACGCCACAAACTCCTCTCCATTCATAGTTAACCACCGACCGTCATTCTCACTCTTCAGTGACAACTCACCAGCTGATCCAGGTTCTATAGTTACCTTCTACTCAACATCAACGGATACTGACACAGTAGGAACAACTGATACAGTAAAGCTAATAGTTTGTGCATCTGTAGGTTTCAGTACATCAACAGACTCATGTGTAGGAACTACTCTCGGATCAACGACAGTCTTTGCATCAGCAAACGCTACCGCAACATATACTATTGTTATCCCAACACAGGATCAGAACTACAGTGCGTATGGGTATGTAGTCGACAACCACGGGCATGAGGCATCGGGTGGAGCGCACGGGACAGACTCGACACTCACGGTGAATAACGTTGCGCCAAGCGTACCGGGTGCACAGATATCACTTACACAGGCATCAGGAACCGATCTGTATCTAACGGTGGAGTCAAATCAAACAACAGGATTTACCCTCTCGTTTGTTACCTCAGACAACAATAGCTGTATCAATGCAGCGTCAACAACTGAAGTTATCGATTACGAGCTCGCTCTCTATCGATCGGGAGTAGGATCAACTACCTGTGGATTCTCAGCAGGCAACTACAACGCAAACAATTGCTACACGAATGCAGTACCAACAGCGACATGGAACCTATCATGTACCGCATCAACCACATCATGTTCAGGTTCTTCTGACACTGATCAGCTCTGGAATTGTACGTATCCGCTTTGGTACATCGCAGACCCTACTGACGGAACTGCTACAACAACTCAGTATCCAACTCAGAATTGGCTCGCTCAGATTCGCGCGATTGACGATGATAACGCTACGGGAACGGCATCGCAGAGTACTATAGGTGTCGAAGTGAGAAGTTTCCTTGCATTTGCACTCAACACACTCACCATTCCGTACGGTGCTCTCGAACCAGGCCAGCAGAATGATCCGCTTGTGGCAACTACAACCATTGCAGCTACAGGTAACGTAGGTCTCGATAAGAACGTAGAAGGAGAGTCGATGTGTACCTCATATACAGCAAGTACGCTCTGTCCTGGATCTGCTACATCTACCATTGATGCATCAGAACAACGCTTTGCAACAGGTACAGTTACCTATGCAGCAGCATCAGCCCTCTCTTCATCAACAGTACAAGAAGTAGAAGTAAACGTGTTCAAGTCAACAGCTACATCGACACAAGCAACAGGGAATGCATACTGGGGTATCCGTGTACCAGGATCAATAACCTTCGCTGGTGACTACTACGGTCAGAATACCTTCTACGCAGTTGTTGGTGAGTCGGCTAACTGGCAGTAAATACAACTCGCACATACCTAAGGAGCCACTGTTATTCAGCAGTGGCTCCTTGCGTTTAGTGTGGTCGTAATTGATAATTAACAGACATGCGAAAAGGCTTTGCGTGTGTATTTCATAAATGATGGTTTTTGCTCGTATCATTGTTCTTACAGCGTTTTTGCTCGTTGGTTTTTCTGATGTAGCTTACGCTGGTTTTGGAATAACACCCCCATACGTCACAAACTCAAGTCTCACCCGAAACTCTGTATACGATCAGACAATTTTCATCGTGCGAAGTGATCCAACATCAGATCTCAAAGCAACCATTAGCGTTGATGTTCCCGGTGTAAATGAATGGTTCACTGTTATTGAAGGTAACGAGTTTATACTCCCGAAAGGTGAGCAAAAAGTTCCAATGACCGTACGTGTCACCGTCCCTGATGATGCTGACTTTAAACAATACAGTGGCAATATTCGTATCAAGACGGGAACACCTGACGGTGCACCAGCAAGTGCCGGCGTTAACATTTCTCTTGGAGCACAGATAGATGTTGATCTCACTGTTATTGATAGAGAGATTAGAGACTTCAAGGTACGAAAGATCGGCATATCTGATCTTAACGAAGGTCATAAAGTTGGATGGTTATATTTCCCTGGAAAAATTCGATTCGAGATGCTTATTGAAAACACCGGTAACGTACCTGTAGCGCCTTCTGATGTGGTCTTCAGAATTTATGACAGGGGAGGTAATGTGCTCCTTGAAGAGACGCGAAAAAAGGGAGCCATCGATCTTGTTGATCCATTCCTCACTGAAACTATTTTTGCAGAAATTCCAACTCGTCTGCCACAAGGAAGTTATCTTGCTCGATTTGAGATTAAGAATGGCGATGAAGTAAAACTTGAAGGAGAAGTCAATGTGAGTATCCTTCCATATGGAACACTTCAGGCCGCAGGGTTCGGATTTATCGGTCTCTCACTACCGCACAAGCTCTCTGTCATTGTTCCGATTCTCTTTGGAATCGTGCTCGTATTCTTTGTCATCTTCCGTATTGTTGGTTTACGAAGAGGTCGATAGGTATGCGTACGAATGCTCTTTTCTTCGCGGGTGTCCTTGCAACATTCACTTTCCTAGGCAGTTTTTCACACGCGTATGCGCAAACACAAGTAGGTGTTGCAACAACAACACTTCTCATTAGTATCTGCGGTGATCTTATCGTTAACTCAGGCGAGGATTGCGATATACCAACTGATACAGGTGAGTACAGCACAACAATACTTGGTCGGCAGTGCACCGGTGAATGTCGATGGGCACCATACTGTGGTGACTCTATCTTGCAGACATTGTACGGGGAGCAGTGCGATGACGGAAACAACGATGATGAAGACTTTTGCGCAGCAGACTGTACCGAAGAAACAGCCGATGCTGGAGGTGGCTCTGCTGGAGGTGGCGGTAGTTCAGGTTCGGGTGGACGTGACACACCGCTTGGTGACACACAAGTGACTCTCCAGGGTAAAGCGTACCCGAATGTAACTGTTACTATTCTCGAAGATGCTGTCTCGGTTGGAACTGTCCGAACAAATAGTCGAGGTGAATTCCTCTTTAATATTGAAACTGATCCCGGTACAGCCTCATTTAGTTTTTGGGCGAACGATACCGCAGGTACTCGCTCCTCAACATTCACGACGACATTTGATGTAACACAGGGTGCTGTGACCAATGTAAACGGCATCATGGTCCCTCCAACGATACGAACGACAACGACACAGGTAAATCCTGGTGCAGTAATTCGCCTGGAAGGACAGACAGTCCCAGATGTTACCGTGCAGGTATCTATTAATAATGGACTTCGTACGCTCACCGCAACGGCGGATGGGTCAGGTCTCTGGAGTGTTGATTTCAACACAAGCGGGTTATCAGCAGCAACGTATACTGCGAAGGCGCGCTTTGTAGAGGGAAGCGGTGCTATTCGTCGTGAGAGCTCGTATGGAACCATCTTGCAGCTTAATGTTGGTGTTGAAGGGCGACCACTCAGTAACTCAGACCTCAACCGTGATGGAAAAGTAAACCTCGTAGACTTCTCGATTCTTGTTTTTTGGTGGGGTGGACCAGGCGGAAATTCAAACCCACCAGCTGATATCAATGGTAATGCTCGCGTAGGTTTGGAAGACTTTTCGATACTCCTTTTTAACTGGACAGGATAGTTTCTTGAGTATGTACTCGTCACCTTCACTACTTTTTGTAGTGAAAAGAGTATGAAAATACAATCATGAACATCATTTTGTGCATAAGTGTACACAACTATTTTTTTGATACGATACAATCTAGGTACATTCACGCAAGAAATTTGTTCCATACATGTGAGGAACATTTTTTTGTGGGGTAAAAACCACCGATGCCAACAGCCGAGCGTCGTTGCGTGAATGGAGTACGTCGATAGTGAACAAAGAGGGGTGGAGACTCTCGTGTTTCTAGGATGCGAGTTATGCCGAAAGAGCACGGCATTCGTATTTCTCATTATCAGAGTCGATGTACTGAAGTAAATACAACGTAAAGCCTATGATCAACACGGTGAAAACCGTGGGAATTCTACAGGCTGTAGCGATGACGGTTGGAGTGGCGCTCTTCCTATGGAGCACAGGCCTTCCAACAATCTTCCGTACAGCGGAAGCGGCATCGATAACAGACGCAAGCGATACGTTGTCGAACTCAGCACCAAGTCTTGCCTCAAACCATACGATTGCGTTTGAATCACCAAACGGTATGCTTGCAGGTCAGACAATTCAGATTATTTTCCCGGTAGAGTTCACAGTCCCTTCACTCGGTGTAGAGGATTTTGACCTCACAGCATCTGGCACAGAGCAAACGCTCGCTGGATCTAACGGAACAAATATCTGGGGTGTGAGTACGTCAAGTCAGACGATTACGTTTACGTCACCATCAAACGTCGGTCAAGCATCAGCTACCCCTTTCGTTATTGAAATCGGTACTCATGCAGCATCAGGCGGAACTGGTAACTCACAAATAACGAATCCGGCTGCGACAACGTCATATGCGATTGATATTGCAGGATCTATGCCAGACTCAGGACAAGTCCGAGTTGCGATCATAGATCAGGTAACGGTTACGGCAAGTGTTGATACTTCTCTCACGTTCACTGTTTCTGGAGTTAATCCAGGTCTTACAGTAAACGGTAGTGCGACGACAACGTCAGCTACAACGACAAGTACAGCGCTTCCATTCGGTACACTGCCTATCGGTCCGTCACGAATGTTGGCACATGACATAGCTGTCGTCACGAATGCCTCAGCAGGCTACACGGTGACAGTTGCGCAAACAGGTCCACTTCAGTCAACAACAGGAGCAACCATCGATGGATTCATCAATGGTTCTGACACCAACACGCCAACAGCGTGGCAAGGTCCTTCTGGATTGATTGCAGACCCTGATACGTATGGTCATTGGGCGCTCACTTCGGATGATGCAACCATTACTGCACGAACCGCACAATTCGGTTCAGACCAGTGGGTAGCACCGAGTACGACGCCGATTGCTATCATGGGACATACCGGTCCGTCAGACGGAACCACTTCAGGTTCTGGCGCTGCACGAATCGGATACCAGGCAGCAATCTCAGCACTTCAAGAAGCGGGTGACGACTATACGACGACACTCCGCTACGTCGTGACGCCTGTGTTCTAACAGCAGTAGAAAAGAAAAGCCCTATCTCCCACCACGAGTGGGGTTTTTCTTTTTCAAAAAGAGGATTAGTGTTTAGGTTCTAGAATTACTATTTTGTTACTCGATCATGTACCCATATTTTTGTGGGTAGTGTGGCATATTTTTATGAAGTGGTTGCTATACTATGAGTACATGTGGAAGTATTTTTTTTCGCTTATTTTTCTCTTAGGCATCCCTGCTGTTTCTCATGGTGCGCTTCTGTATCTTGATCCTGCAAATCCAGTAGTGTACCGCGGTGATACGATCACCATGAGTTTGCGTATCGATACCGACGAAGGTGAGTGCATCAATACTGTCGATGCTGTCATTTCGTATGAACCAGGTATTCGTGCTGTTGACGTTTCTCGAGGAAGTTCAATTCTCAACATTTGGGTTGAAGATCCTAAGATTGATGAAACAAACCGGACGATCACGTTTGCGGGCGGTATAACGGGTGGGTACTGTGGTAGAGCAGCTGGTGATCCAAGTCTCACGAATGTTATCGCTGATATCGTTTTCCAGTCCCCAGGCTTCGCTATCGGTGGTGGTGAGACCTCTCGATCGCCAGCGGTCACTATTATGGATACATCGAGTGTTCTCATGAATGATGGCTTTGGAACAGAGGCAGTTCTTCGGACACAGAATGGAGTAGTGACTCTCGAAGACACTCCAGCAAACGAGCGAACTGATGCATGGAGAGATCGTGTTCTTGAGGATATAGATCCACCAAGCGATTTTGTAATCACGCTGTCAAAAGAAGACACAGCATTCAGTGGTCAGTATTTCATTACCTGGAATACACAAGATAAACAATCAGGTATTGATCACTATGAGGTTATGGAGGAGCCACTTGAAGACCTCTACGCATTCCGTTGGGGTAGAGCAGATGCTCCGTGGGTAACAGCAGAGAGTCCATACGTGCTCAAAGATCAGACGCTTAATAGTACGCTACGTGTCAAGGCGATTGATAAGGCAGGAAATGAAACGATAGCGGTACTTGTTCCTGATAAAGCAGTGCGTTCACTTTCACTCGATCGAATGATTACGCTTGCACTCATTGGTGGAGTGGTATTTGTGAGTGTCTTGTTGATTATTTTTGTCATCGTGCAACGTAAGAAAAAGCTTGAGACTGAATATGATTCTGATGAAGTCTAGTCATATAAAAAATGCAATTCGTCTCGCGCTATTCCTGCTTTTGTGTGTACCAGGTGCTACATTTGCTGCGACACTCCGTCTCTCTCCCGACACTGGTGTGTATACCGTTGGAAATACATTTACGGCAAACGTAGTAATGAATACACAAGGGAAGCCAGTTAATGCTGCTGATGCAACACTCGCATTTAATGCACGAGAACTCGCTGTCGTGAGTGTGAACCGGTCTAGCTCGGTCTTTAATTTGTGGACACTCGAACCAACATTCTCAAATAGCGCTGGCACGATTTCGTTTGGTGGCGGCTCACCGTCTGGGTACACCGGCGGAGGCGGGAATATTATCACGATAACATTCCGTGCACTCGCTCCTGGGACACCAAAGGTGACGTTTACTTCTGGTTCAGTGCTTGCGGCTGATGGAATGGGTACAAATGTACTCACCTCAATGAATGGCGGTACATACACGGTGAGCGCAAAGTCTGATACGCCCACACCTGAATACGTACCACCAGCAAATACTCCAGGTGCACCGAGAGTTACTTCCGCTACACATCCGGATGAAACTAAATGGTACAACAAAACATCCGCTACACTTTCCTGGGTGCTCCCATCTGACACGACGAGTGTTCGTACACTCCTCGATCAAAGTGCAGGTACCGTTCCAACAATAGTGTACGATGAACCGATTTCTGAGAGACAGATAGACGACCTTCCACAAGGGACATCATATTTTCATATTCAGTTTAAGAATGCGGACGGATGGGGAAGAGTTACGCATTATGCGCTGCGGGTAGACACTGAATCACCCAAAGCGTTTACCATCCGTGAGGATAACCCTGATACCTCTAATCCAAATCGAACACTCATTTTCGATAGTGAAGATAGTTCGCCGATTCGACAGTATAAAGTCCAGCTCGACGGTGGTGAATTTATTGATGTCACAGATTCCGAAGAAACAGGTACATACCTTCTTGAGAAGCTCGCACCAGGTCACCATACCGTTGTTGTTGAGGCATTTGATAGTGCAGGCAACAGTGCTGTAGCAACGTACTCGCTCGATGTGAGCGCGTTTAGTGCACCAGTATTTACTGAGTACCCTGAACGACTTACCACAGGTGTGGTGCCGGCACTAAGGGGTACAACGCGCGCATCCTCTGATGTTGTTGTAACAATTCGAGAAGGAGAAAGGACATTTGGGGTCTTTACGGTGAGAAGTTCTGAAGCAGGTGATTTTACAGTTATACCTGACACTGACTTGCCAATAGGAGTGTATACCGTGACTGCAATAGCAACAGATACACATGGAGCACAAAGTGACGTATCAGAACCCATTCGTATCATTGTTGAAGAGCCTGGGTATATCACCATAGGCACGTTCGTAGTACGTGTGCTTTCGGTCATTATTCCGCTTATTGCACTCATTATTATTTTGGTGTTTGGGTCGTGGTTCCTTTGGTGGAGACTTCATAGATGGCGCCGTGCAGTGACAAAAGAGACAATTGAAGCAGAGGAGCAGCTCACCCTTGAGTTTGATGCGATAATATCGAATCTCCACAGTAAGGTGACACAGCTTAAGGAGCTTCGAAAGAGTAAAATAACGAAAGCTGAGCAAGCACTTATTGACGAAATTGAATCTGATATTCGTGGATCGCAAGTACGGATTAAAAAGGAGATTACTGATATCGAACATATAGTAGAATAAGTTGTATGAAAGCGTATTTGAACACACACATTCTTGTTGCACTTCATGTAACAATTATTGCTGCTGTCATACTGGGTGCCGCGTGGTATATCGATCATTCAAAGAGTGTCACACAAGCTCTGCTCGAAGATCGTATACAAGAAACACTCACTCGAGTGACTGAATTAGCAGAAGTTACCGATAGGAATGGTGCTGATGAACTTACTGAGCGAATAATTACTGATTGCCCTCGTCGAGATGATTTTGAAAAGCGTCTGAACAACCTCGGTGTTGCTGGTCCGCGAGACCTAATTGTCACTCAGCAACTTTTTGAGAGTTGCGGCAATTTCTTCTCCGAGCGTAAAGCATTTATGGTAGCGCAACTTGAACATGAGTTTGCACTCCTTGAGGCAGATATTGTTCTTCTCGGTACACTTCGGGATATCACACAGGAGGAAGAAGGGTACGTTCTATGGAAAGAACTTATTCAACTTGAGAAAGATAGAAGTGGACTTCTCAGTGAGCAGACAGGGATTCAAGAGGAAATCATCACGTTGCTTATAGATGGAACAGGGAGTGCCCGTATAAACGAACTAGTAAAGTATGCGCAGAATGTGGGACAATCACTCTCAGTGATTGATACGCAAATTGATACGCTGCGTGCTAAGTTGATGCAATAAACATATGTGGGCATGGTTTTCACGGTACCTATCCCCATCACTCCATACTGAGCGGCAAGGAGTGACTGTTCGATATGCCTTCCCAATTCTCGCGGTGACTGCAGTATTCGCTGGTCTCGCTGCTGTGTCATCGCAGTCAAATTCGTACATCGCAATAACAACAAGTCAGTCGAGTGTTAATGAAGGAGAACAATTTTTGATAGAGGTGAGCGTCTTTGCACACACACCGGTCAATGCGGTAGATATTGTTATTGATTACCCTGAATCGCAATTAAAGGTAGAGGGGATCGATACAGGCACATCTGTTATTACGCTTTGGACAGAGGATCCGTACACAAAGGATGGCAAAGTGCATCTTCGAGGAGGAGTATTCCAGAGAGGTTTTCTCGGAGAGCATACCATTGCTCGAATCCGAGCGCGCGCAATAGAGACTGGAGTTGCGAGTGTTATGCTCGACAGCGCTTCGCTTATTGCGGGGGATGGAAGGGGAACTGAGGTTGCACATACGCAAGTTGCAGAGAACGAAACGAGAATTTACGTGCAGAATACTGACGGTGAACTGAGTGGAGTAGCTTCAATACAAATCATCACTGATGTTGATGGTGACGGTAAAGTGGATCTTTCAGATATATCTGCATTTATGGCTGCATGGTTTTCTAAAGGTAAGACGTTTGATTTCAATGGTGATGGACGCATGACGTTTCGTGACTTCTCAATACTTCTTGCAGATTCCTTCTTCAAGTAGCTGTTGATAAAACTGTGGAGAGTAGCTGTACAACTTGTTACTATTACTAGGAAAAAGGCGCACTGTGTCCGCGTACTTTTGACGAGAGCATGAAGAAACGGCAGGTTACAACAACTACAAGACGGCACTCGAATCGAGCACTAGAGTTCGTGAGGGCATTTGTCGCGTCCATTGTTGTTTCAATCCAACTGATTGTGCCTGTTGCTCCAGTTTTTGCTGATGAAATTGTGGACACTGCTGAGGAGCAGGGAGAAATCGCTCCAAGAGAGCCTGTAGTGAATGATACTTCTGAATCTTCTCTAGCGAACGAAACGAGTGAGGAAGAAGAAACTCTGGTAGATACAGAAAGTGTGGAAGTTGAAGAGATTACGGACACGATAACGGCAAGTGAAGCGCCTCCAGTAACTGATGACACACCAACTCGTAACGAGGAGTCTGATTCGGCAGACGAAGCGACTGATGTAACAACCTTATCCGAATCAGGCGAAACTGAATCTGATACTGGCTCGTCTAACACAGGCGAAATAAATATTACTGATACCGAAGATACGACTACGCCAGTAGCTCTCGAAGAGGATGGAGCGTCAACAAGTGAAGACGGTAGTTCTGATGAAACTGCAGCAAGTAGCGAAAACGAAGTAGTTCCAGATGAAGTAATTTCTGATGAAGTTGTAGAGTCTGTTGATGTCATAACTGATGACATCTCTCTGACACCTACACCAGAAATGGTTTCTGAAGAAGCAGGGACGACGACAGCCACAAGTACTGAAGTTACTGTTGTTCAGTCAGAGGTGCATACAGTTGGGACAGATGAGAGTAAGTACAGTTTTAGTTCAGATGAATGTGCACGTGTTGCGGACGGATCATTTTATTGCTCGAAGGAAGCAGATACAAAGATAGTGCTTGAAGATAGAGTGTATGCAGGTCCTGACATAGATGGTGACAGCGAAATTTTCATTGATAAGGATGGTATTTCTCGTCAGATCACGCACAACCTTGCTGATGATGTTGCACCGTTTTATGATCCAGTTTCTGAAACAATTGTTTGGCACAGACTTGTTGATGCGCGGTATCAAATCATCTCACTTGATCTAGAGACACTCCTTGAAACCCAACTCACGTTTGATAGCTACAATAATATGCAGCCAACACGATTTGGCGATCTTACTGTTTGGCAAGGTTGGGTAGGTAACGATTGGGAGATAGTGATGCGCGACGGGGAGGAGATCGTCATGCTTACTGACAACCTTACGCATGATGTAGGTCCACGAATTAATGGCGAGTACATTATCTGGCAATCTGAAGAGGCGGATGGGTGGAAAGTTCGTGTCTACAACACAAGTACACGTCAAATAGAAACAATTGATGACGCGGACGGGGCATCCATTGAAAATCCACGTTTACTTCTTGTGTATGATGCAAAACACGAAAATGGTGATATTGAAACTCGTGGTTATGACTTAGACTCAAAAGAGAATGTAGCTCTTAGCTCTGAAGCACCTGTACTGCCGAACAAGCTCCCTGATCCTGATCAAACTGGTGAAGATCGAGCTCTTATTACCGCTGCCACCCAACTAAAACCAAAGACAGATGAAGAGGAGGATGGTGAACCTGAAATCGTGCCAGTTGTCCCGGAAGATGATACCGGAACCAGTACTCCTGTAACTGAAGGTGATGTTGTTGTGCCCCCATATGAAGAAGATACTGATTCTCTTCCTCCAGTAATTGATTCAGAAGAAAGTTTGCCGGTTGAGGATCTTATTATTCCGCAACTCATGGAATCAGTCGAAGAGGTTGCTATCGATGATCTTGTTATTCCACCATTTGTAGAGACCATTGTCGATCCGAATGACTCACAGACTGAGGTCGCAAAAACAGAATAGGTGAGCGATAATAGGTGTATGTACGGAGGTACGCGCTATTCACGTGCCCTTGTTAAGCAGTGCATCACACTGTTGCTTTTTGTTGCTTTCTTCACTGACCTCTTAGATCCTTTCTCCTCACTAATACAAATTAGTCCGAAGGTAGCTGAAGCGGCACAGGTAACAATAGATCCTGATGCAAACGCAACTGGCGATACTCATTTAAAGTCAGGGCCATCAGTTGTTTTTACCGACGATCAAACGGGATACAAATTCTTCCGTGATTCTGCTGGTTATTGTGTGTATCGAAAAACAACCAACGGTGGTTCAACGTGGGGAGCTACAACTACGGTTGATTCCCAAACTGACTGTCATCAGATTTCGGTGTGGTATGACAAATGGACACCTGGAAGCGCGAGTTCGAGCATCCATATCGCAACCATTGATGCAAGTAGCGATGATGTCTGGTACAACCGTCTTGATACTGCGGGAGATACACTCCTCCTCCCGTCATCAGTGAGTACCTTTACCGGGTCGGGTCAGGGCGGTACATCGCTCACGCAGGCTGAAAACTTTACCTCAATTACTCGAGGGACAGATGGCACAATATATGTGATCTCAAATGATGGGTCAGGCACGAATGATTCTGCGGTACTTGAATGTACGAGTAACTGTGATCAGGCATCGAATTGGACCGAGCGAACCCCGTTCCCGCTTGATATTGCGAGTGATCAGAACGTACTTGTCCCGCTCACGGGTGGCGATATGATGATTATCCAGCGTGACATTTCTCTTGATGATGTGCGGTCAAAAATATGGGATGAATCAGCCGCTACCTGGACGCCGTGGACGATCATAGATGCAAATGCAACTGAAAATGCCACATACGACATCGGTATTGCAGCAGTGGTGAGTACAACAACTCCTGGACGGGTGTACATGGCATATTCTGCTGATAGTGCGACTCTCGGTACTGATGATGATGTACGTGTCGGTGTTTTTAATGGATCCACATGGTCGACTTCAAGCCCGAATGTCATATCAAACAATGCGTCACGTGCAATAACGAACGTTGCTATTGGTCTTGATGCTGCCTCTGATGATGTATATGTTGCGTATACAGCGCGAACAACAGCGGGAACAGCGAATACCGGTAACGTCTACTGGAAATGGTCTACAAGTACCATGTCAACATGGAGTGCTGAGCAAGGTCCAGTGAATACAAGTGCTGATGACCTCTACGGTCTTGATATCAATGGAGCAAGTGATCAAAGAATCCATGTGTCGTGGTTTGATAATACTGACGATGATATCTACGGCGACACGCTCGTTGACATATTCCCAGGAATTCATGCGACCACAAGCGGTGCACAGGTAAGCACAACCACGGCATCAACTACGAATTTCTATGTTGGAGGGAAATTTGTCATTTACAACACCTATAGAAATCGTTCCTATGATGTTACAGGAATAACAATTACAGAAAACGGTACCATAGATGCTTCGGAAGCTATTGCGAATGTCCGACTCTTTTATGAGTCTGATACATCCGCACCGTATAACTGTGCATCAGAAACGTATGCAGGATCTGAATCGCCATTTGGGTCTGCTGATACGAATGGATTTTCAGGTCCAGATGGAACATCCGCATTTACTGGGACAACGGTGAGTGTGAGTACCACATCTGCGCTTTGTGTGTACACGGTACTCGACGTGCTTGATAGTGCTGTTTCGAGTTCAACTATTGAACTCTCGATAAATAATCCATCGACAGATATTACAGTGACTGATCACACTGCTGGACCACTCACTGCACAGAATATACCCAGCACAACCTTGGTATATAACGATACACCGACACAGACTCACTTCCACTGGCGAAATGATGACGGAAGTGAAGCATTGGCTACATCACGAACAGGGGGGGGTGAAGATACTGCGCTTACTGCACTCCAACAAGGAAGTCCGGCTCGCCTGCGTCTGCAAATTTCAAATGAAGGAAGTACTTCGACTGGTCCAATGCAATATAGACTTGAATATGGATCAACTACCGGGAGTTGTGCAGAAACAAGTGCGTGGGTAAATGTCGGTGACGCTGGGGGAGAATTTGATATGTTTGACTCGTCTAATCTTACCGATGGTGCAAACACCACTAATATCGCTACCGCGGTCGGTGGTGTGACCGACGAAAACACCACATTCCTCTCATCAAACGCTGGTGTGAAAGATACATCATCGCAGTCAGCAAACATCAATCTGAGCCCGACACAATTCGTTGAGCTCGAGTATTCACTCGTTGCATCTACTTCAGCAGCTGAAGGTAATACGTATTGTTTTCGGGTCACCAATGCAGGCACTCCAATAACAGCGTACTCGCAACTTGCTCGTGCAAACATTGCTGCGGACGTACTTATTACTGCATCAGGAACGCAGATTTCTACCACCAATCTTCCCGCAACAAATTTCTATGTCGGAGGCAAGTTTGTAGTTGTCGATAATACTGGTTCACGAAATGTGACTTCAGTAACCATTTCTGAAAACGGTACCGTTGATGCACAGAATGACCTCGACAATATTAGACTCTATTACGATCTCGATACAACAAACCCGTATGACTGTTCGAGTGAGTCATATACTGGCGGTGAATTGCAATTTGGCGCGACCAATACAATTGGTTTTTCAAGCGCAAATGGTACGTCAACGTTTACCGATTCTGTAGGAATTAGTACTACCGCATCAATGTGTCTCTATACCGTTCTCGATACAACCTCGACTGCACAAAATGGAGAAACAGTCGATATCATCATGGAGAATCCATCACAAAATTTTGTGGTCTCTTCTGGTTCAGTAAGTCCTTCGATTACTCGTGATATGACCGGTTCTACAACACTTGCTGGACCGGTGCTCACCCAGACAAACTACCATTGGCGAAATGATAACGGGAGCGAAACTGGCGCAACCTCAATGACACAAGGAAGTGAGAATACTGCTGTTTCAAATGTACCACAAACAACCCCCGTACGTCTCCGACTCGAACTTTCAAATGAGGGAGGGGTGTCCGCCCCGTCACAAACATACCGCCTCGAGTATGGAGCAAAGATCACCACATGTAGTGCTGTCGCATCATGGATTGATGTTGGTGCTACTGGCGGTGCGTGGGACATGTTTAACAGTTCAAATCTCACTGAGGCTACAAATACAACGAATATTGCGGTTGGGTCTGGCGGTGTAACTGACGCCAACACTACATTCCTTTCGCCAAATGGCGGTGTGAAGGATACCTCATCTGTACTATCAGCTTTTGCCCTCAGTTCTACAGAGTTTCACGAGTCTGAATTTTCGATACGACAATCGAGTGAAGCTGGGTATGACACCACCTACTGCTTTAGGTTGTCCCAGAATGGAAATGCACTTGATGCGTATACCGTCTATCCCGAGTTAACGACGGCGCCTGAGAGAGATTTTGAGATTCAACGGGGAACCACTACTGTTAGCGGTACGTCAGCTACACTTGTTGCAGGTGTTGATTATGTTGCACCAAGTGCCTCTACAAGTGCCTTTATACGAATAACAAACACATATCACACCGGTGCGGGTGATAATTCTGCAGGTGGTACACAAAATGCAGATGATACTACTGCGTACATACTCAATCCATCAAACATCATGACGTCAATCACAATCGCTCGTCCCGCTACCGCCATCAGTAACACATTCGTTTCCTGGGAGATTGTTGAATTTATTGGAACACCTGGTTCTGATAACGAAATGATTGTCCGCGCACAGACTGCTGTGACGTATGGTACTTCAGCAACTGTCGCTACCGGCACCGCTGTCTCAAGCGTTGTAGATGACACTAACGTGGTCGTTTTTATAACAGGGCAATTGAATCCAGACACTGGAACAGGAAATTATAATAGTGGGCAATCGACATCATACTGGAACGCTGCTACTAATGAGCCTGTCTTTACTCGTGGTGCAGCTGGGTCTGATGCAAGTCAGGTGAGTTATGCTGTTGTTGAATTCACAGGCATTAATTGGGAAATTCAACGAGCTGAACATACATTCACTTCAGCGGGTGTTACTGAGACGGAATCAATTTCTTCCGTGAATAGTCTTGCACGCACATTCCTTCATGCACAAAAACGGAATGGCCAGAATGCAACTGGAACTGATGAGTTTGGTGCTGAAGTGTGGCTCTCAAGTATCGGATTCGCTTCATTCTTCCTTGAAACGGGTGCTTCTTTCCCCGCACAACAAACTTCTGTAGCGTGGATTATCGAAAATACACAAACATCTGCTGGAGAAATGAATGTGATTCGTAATCAAGGAACAAGTAACGGAGGTGTTGAACCACTCATTGTGAGTACCTCATTTGGTGAAACACTCGATGATAGAACGAATACGTCAATTTTTGCTAACTCACGGGGTGCGGGTACCGGTGTTCTTTATCCGCGACCTATCGCAGGAATGTTCCTTGCGTCGACGACACACTTTGAGGTCTGGAGAAGTGATACTGGTGCGAATCTCACGTATCGGTATGAACTTGTAGAATGGCCAACGGCTGGTCTAGCACTTTATCAAAACTATTATCGATTCTATGTCGATAATAATGCCCTTGATCCGACCGATCCATGGCCAGTAGGCGGCACAGATTTGGGGGAAAACACCGTTCTCAGTGCTTCAGATGAGCCACTCGGTGAAGGTGAGCGTATACGTATACGTATGTCACTTGATGTTCACAATGCAACACTCCCTACAACAACAAAAGCATTCAAGCTCCAATATGCGCCACTCACTACAACGTGTGGTGCTATCGGTGCATCAGTTTGGAAGACGCTCGGTGATAGTGCCTCAAGTACAATCTGGCGTGGGTATGATGCGACTGGAACAACTGACGGTACGGACCTCGGCAGTAACCCACCGGGAGTCGGTGAGCTTAATTTGTCAGTGAGTGATATACCCGGATCGCTTGAGGAAGAGAATGATTCTATTGCTAACCCGTATTCAGTTCCTGAAGGTAGTGATATCGAGTACGATTGGATTGTTGAACAAAACGGTGCGAGTGCCGAGACATTCTACTGTTTCCGTATGATTGAATCAGACGGTACGCCACTCGCTTCATACACACAGTATCCACAAATTCGTACTGCGAGTTTCACTCCACGGTCTCAAGACTGGGTGTGGTTTGGCGATGAGACCAATCTCACGCCAACTTCGAGTCTTGCAGGAACAAATGTTGCACCAATTGATATTATCGAAGGTGACAGTATTGTATTGAGAATAACGGTGAAAGAGACAAAGAATATTGCTCGCGACGATGTGCGATTCAAACTCCAATTTTCAGAATATGCGAATTTCAGCACCTCGAGTGATGTTGTTGCGTCATCGAGTTGTATCGCCACGTCGACATGGTGCTACGCAGACGGTGCAGGAACAGATAACACCGTACTCGCATCGACGACCCTCGAGGATGTTGATAGCTGTTCAGGAGGAGTCGGTGATGGATGTGGTACACGAAGTGAAAGTCCAACATACCTCACTGGATTTAGACATGAGAATGGTGCCGCAGCAGAATATTCATTCACTCTCCGTTCAGCGTATCCGCGGGTAAATAGTGTCTACTACTTTAGACTCTACGACCTTGTGCAAGATGCGCCGGTGGTCGCTAATACCGGAGAATCGTATCCGTCAGTGGTGACCGAGGGTTCTGCACTCACATTTGGTATGACGGGGATTGCTTCGTCCACCGTAATTGAGGGAGTAACGACTGATATTGATACAACACCGGTATCAATCCCGTATGGAAGATTGCCGCTCAATACCGATCTCGAAGCTGCGCAGAGACTTTCAGTCACCACAAACTCTCCGGAGGGGTACCAAATCTACATGATGCTCGGAAGTGATTTGATAAACTCTTCAGGTGACGTTGTTCCTGCCATTGCGAGCACGAACGCTTCTCCTGCAGCTTGGGATACCGCGTGCGTGGGTTCTGCGCAGGGATGTTTTGGCTATCATACTGGCGATGATACGCTCGAAGGAGGGTCGACGCGCTTTGCAGCAACGGACACATACTCGCGATTTAGTACCACCACACTCGATGAGGTAGTATATAGTAGTGCTCCGGTGGAGGGTGAGACAGTCGATATGATATTTAAGATTAAAGCGCGCGCACTTCAAGAGGCGGGGCAATACACGACGAATATTCGATATATAGCAATCCCAGTATTCTAATCATGCGGTTTCTATTCATTCTATCTTCATGTTTCATCTTCTACGGATTTTCATCCGTAGAAGCATTTGCGAGTTATTCTGTGGCACCACTGGTCATTGATGAAGAGGTTGAAGAACGTGATATCGTCGAGCACACCATAACACTCACGAACAATGGCGATTCACCGGTATCAATTTACCCAACGGTAAATAACATCAGTATTGATGCAGGTGGTCAAATACAGGAATTCGTCACCCAGGTTATGAGTGATCAGACCCGATCACTCGCAGCATGGATAGAGATTAGTCGTGCAGGGATTGATTTGCGACCAGGTGAAACGAAAACAGTGACACTCATGCTTCGCATCAACCCACTCGCAGCGGCGGGTGAGTATCATGCACTGGTAGGATTCCCACATGGAGGAAATAGAGACGAGGCGGAACAAATGCTCAAGCGCGGCGATGCACCTGGGACAATTGTTACCGTTACTGTCGTCGACAAGAAGAACACCATACTGAAGCTTGGAAGATTTTTGGTTGATCGCTTTATTACGAAACCAGAAAACTCTGGTGCCTCATTTACCCTACGAAATCCAGGTGATGAAACGCTCGTTCCGAAGGGAGAGATTATCTTTTACGATTCAAAAGGAAAGGAAGTTGGATCACTTCCAATTAATGAGGACAATATAGAAGTTCCGCCAGGAGGTGAACATGCATTTGTTGGTACGGTCCCCACAGATGGTCTTTTTGGAAAATATAAAGCCTTCCTTTCGGTTGAATACGGAGAAGGGAATATGGCTTCTGTGCAAGATACCGCATTCTTTTACGTGCTCCCGATTAAGACCATTCTCATCATACTCGGGATATTTATGGTCATTGTTGTCTTTATTTCGATATCGGTGCACAGAAAGTATTTCGATGAAACCATCGATGATGGCTCGGAGCTATTGCCTGTGCATGTTCGTGAATCTACTTCTGATCCACTGCATCACGATATTGACTTGAGAAAACCATGATTACTCGTCTCGTATACCACATTGGGGTTCTCTGTGTATTGCTTGCAATGCCGCTTTCCATATCACACGCACAAACGGGAGCTCAATCGATTAGTGTGACACCGCCACTCTTTCAACTTTCGGTACGCCCTGGTGATATTTGGCAAAGTACTGTACGCGTAGTAAATCCAAATGAATTTCCACTTACTGTGTATGCGGAAGTTGTTAACTTTGTCCCAGAAGGAGAAGGCGGCCAAGGGAAATTTATGCCGATCATGAATGATGATGAAGTTTCTGCAACGCTTGCCGAATGGATCGACATCCAAGATGGCCCCTACATAATCCCTGAAGGTCAATCACATGAAATCTCATTTATAGTTGATGTGCCAAAGGACGCAGCTCCAGGTGGACATTTTGCTGCAATACTCATTTCTACCGAGCCGCCTAAAGACGAGCTGGGATCACTCGCACTCGTTACGACGCAAACCGTTGCCTCACTTTTCTTCACGCGTATTGAAGGAGATGTTATTGAGTCTGCACAGATTCGAGAGTTTTCAGTTATGGATCGTTCGATTGAGCTTCCTGAAGCCGAGTTTTCTCTTCGGTTTGAAAATAAAGGAAACGTACATATACAACCCCGCGGAGATATTGTTATTACGAACATGTGGGGTAAGGAGCGTGGCCTAATTCCGGTCAATCATGGAACTCATTTCGGTAACGTGCTACCAACAAGTATTCGTGATTTCCGCTTTACGTGGAAAGGAGAACGTTCACTTACCGATATCGGTCGTTACAAAGCAATTGCTACGCTTGCATACGGTGAAGATGGTGTTAAGAGTGTTACATCAACGACGTACTTTTGGGTTATACCGGTGAAGGGTGCTCTCGTCACGCTCCTCTTCATCATCGGCTTTGTGGCAGCGATTACGTGGATGATCAAACTCTACGTACGAAGAATGCTTATGCTTGCTGGTGTTGATCCGGATGAGGAGAAGAAACTAAAACAGGAAGCACAACGCTCTACTCCTCAGGTTCGCCCGAGTGTGCGTGTAACTGCACCACTTCGTGAAGGGACGCTCGATCTGCGTTCACGACTTACGGATGTACATGAATCAGCGGAAGTGGTAATGACATTGTTGTCATTTATTGGACAGTACCGGCGATTCTTCGTTGCACTATTCATCCTCATTTGTGGCTTTGTCGGACTGGTGTTCTATGCACAGGAAGTTTCAAATACTGAAACTGAATATGAAGTAACAATCGATGAAGGGGACACCTCACGAACCCTCACGGAAGAAGAAGTCGCGCGTGAGCGATCAAATTGAAGAAACGGAACTCTGCTTGTGGTATACTAAAGGACAGTTAGTCGAGTAATCTACACCATATATGAAACAGCATGGCATCATTATTGCTATCGTCATATTTGCACTAATCATAATCGGGATGTTCACGTTTGCCTTCCTCAAACGTTCCGAATTGAATCAAGTTCCTGTGCCCAAAAATGACACCACTGTCGTACCATCACCGTATGACACAATTACTCGCATCGATGCAAAACATTTTTATATCGATGGGGTACACACACTTGTTGGTGAGGTACTTCTCCCAACAACCTGTGACCTTCTCAACTGGGAGAGTGTTGTGCGCGAGTCTATGCCCGAAGGAGTAACCGTAGAATTCACGGTCATTAATAATGCAGAAACATGTGGTGCAGCTACTCTTCCACAACGCTTCCTTGTGACATTTAGTGCGAGTGAGAATGCATCTATTGATGCAACGCTTAACGGACGACGCATTGAGCTCAACCTCATCCCCGCAGCTCCGGGTGAGACACCTGATAACGTAGAGGTATATCTAAAGGGTTAGCGCATGCCACAGCTTTCCAAGAGAGCAGTGATTTTAATTGTGCTACTTGTAGCGGTTGTTTTGTGTGGGTTTGCGGCTGTCTACTACGTATATCTTTCTCCAACTGGTTTGCGAGCACGTGAATCATCAGATTTAGCAAAGACAGTTTCAGAGGTGCCTGCCCGCTACACTGATATAGATGGTAATTCGATCGATCTTCGTGAGTACGATTCAAAAGTGCTTCTGGTGAACGTCTGGGCATCGTGGAGTCCTTTCACATCACAGGATCACGAAGTATTGAGCACTCTCAAGGGTGAATTCGGAGATGCAATAACGATACGTGCAGTGAACCGTATGGAATCAAAAGAGACTGCAGTGGCCTATCTCGAGACAATCGGGAGACGTGATGGTATTGAATACGTCATGGATACAACAGATCATCTGTATGTGACACAAGGCGGTTACGCTATGCCCGAGACACTCATTTTTGATGAGGTGGGGAATCTCAAGGGTCACATACGGGGACTGCTCGATCTCGATCAAACAAAGGCTCAAATCAAGGCGATTCTCGAGAGTTAGGCGACTTGCTTTCCGCTATTAATATGCTATAATATACGCAGATGTTCGCACGCGGTGCGGTTATGTGACGCAGAAATTATTTCAGCATTCTCCTCGTCAGAGAATGCGCGCCACAACCACCACACAGCATGTTTAGAGCAATTGGGGTAGTGATCGTACTTTGGTACCTATCACACCTCTTCTCGAGTTCGTTTATCAGTCTCGACAGTGCGCTCAGTGCCACGTTTGAGACCATGGAAGCAGCTGCAGTTGCTTCCCGAGATAAGCTCGAGTAAATCAATGACAAGGCCAAGCAACAGCTTGGCCTTTTTCAATGCGTAAAGACACGTTACAATACGTCTATGGCAACACTCGCGCTCGTGCAAAATACTTTTTTCTTTGTACTCCTCTTCCTTGCATCATTCTTGATGTGGAAACTCTTTGCGCCATTTTGGGGAGTTCTCGCGCTTGCGGGTATCGTGGTAACTATCTGTTATCCGCTCCATATGCGTGTGAAGCAGGTTGTATTCAGAAAAAACGAGACACTCGCATCGTTTGTTTCGCTTGCGATTGTGCTTTTTGCAATCATTCTCCCACTCGTGCTCATTGGTTCCTTTCTTCTTCGAGAAGCTGTTTCAGTATATACACTTTTCAATACCGCTTCGTACACATCATTCTCGAGCGCTCTCGGTGACGCTGAGTCTCTCATAAAAACTTTTGTACCTGAGTTTTCCCTTGACATCGCTGGCATCGTCTCACAAGTAGCGAGTTTTACTGCTTCGCACCTTGTATCGATCTTTGCTGGAACAGCATCAACAATTTTTTATTTCTTCCTATCGCTCATTGCTACATTTTATTTCTTTCGTGATGGGGCACGCATCACAAAGTATTTGGTACACCTCTCACCGCTCAAAGATGGGGAGGATGGTATGATCCTTGGTCGCCTTGCGACGTCTGTACGTTCTGTCGCTCTCGGCACCATCCTTGTTGCACTCATACAAGGCATCCTCACTTCTGTCGGATTGTGGCTCTTTGGTTTTGAGCGCGCAATTCTCTGGGGTGTTGTCGCTGCGATAGGTGCACTCGTGCCAGGAGTAGGTACTGCAATTGTTTTTATTCCATCGATTATCTTTCTTATTGCAAGTGGTGAGTATATTACTGCAGGAGGTGTTGCGGTATGGGCACTCCTTGCTGTCGGGCTTATTGATAACATTCTCGGCCCGTACCTCATGAGTCGTGGAAACCCACTCCATCCGTTTGTGATTCTTCTCTCCGTACTCGGAGGTATTGCACTCATGGGGCCCATTGGCTTCATCCTTGGACCAGTTATAGCAAGTTTATTTACCGTTCTTGTTGAGCTTTTTGCTTCACACGTCAAAGCCTAACTTCATGAAGTCACCAGAAACAGATTCAGATAACGCGCAAGTATATAGCGATTCAGAGCTTCGTTCGGCTGAAAATTTGATGTACCACGATACACCACTCACTCCTAAAATGATCTCTTCGCTCATGCATGTTGATGCGTCGATCCAGAATACGTACTATCACGCCGAGGAGGAACGGCGACAGAACAATGGTGGAGCACTGTACGTGATAGGGGTACTCGCTCTTTCTATTTGTATCGCTGGGCTTATCGGCTTTGTCTTTCTCTACTTCCACAATATAGGACCATTTTATGATCCCGCAGAAGCATCGATTTTGTAAATAGTATGGTGAGGGTTGCGTTCACACTTTTTGCGATTGCGCTCCTTATTACTGGAGGAACGGTATTGGGGAGTAGTGTGCGTGAGCTCAGTGCGTTGTCACTTCCGGTTAAACAATACGGGCTACTCTCCGGTCGATTTGAAGAAGGAACAATGCTGTTTGTCCCTGATATCATGCTCGGTCGAGCGGTAGAAGCACTCATGGAATCACATGGTAATCATGTACCTTTCACATATGTTCTTCCAGTACTTACTTCATACGATGTTGCTATAGGTAACTTTGAAGGGAGCGTTCCCAAGCGTCACAAAAAGACTCCCAATAATTCGCTCCAATTTTCAATACGCCCCGAGTATCTTGCTGTTCTACGCGATGTAGGTTTTGATACACTTTCGCTCGCGAACAACCATTCACTCGACTTTGGTGAGGATGGCTACGAACATACACGTGACGCATGTACAGCAGCATCACTCCTTTGTGTTGGTCATGGCGAACGTGTCAGTACTAGTTCTATTGCGCGACATACGGTGGGTGATACGGTAGTTACGACACTCATGCTTCATGCAGATGGATCCACTACGCCCGAGCATCTACAGTCATTAGTGACGTACATGAATGAAACGAGTCATGTGCAATTTGCATTTATCCATTGGGGAGAGGAGTATCAGCCTCTTCATAGTGAGGAACAGGAAACCCTTGCCCATACGCTCATCGACTATGGTGTCGACGCTATTATTGGACACCACCCACATGTAATTCAAGATATTGCTCAATATCAGAATCGACCAATATTTTATTCACTCGGAAATTTCATTTTTGATCAGTACTTTAACGAGTCAGTGCAAGAAGGGTATGCCGTCGGAGTAACGTTTAAAGAAGATGCGGTGACGTATACACTCCTCCCATACACCATGGAGACACGGTCAGTACCGAAGTTCCTTGAGAGTGCTGAGCGCGAGACATTTCTCGATGGGGTGACTGGGGCAGAGTCATTTAAAAATGGTGAAATGACATACCCGCTCTAGGTACTTGCACTATCATATATATGGCATATAGTATGAAAATTCATAATAGCAATATACATGGGACCATTTAGTAAATTTGAAGCAATAGGTATCTTTTCAGCAGTAGCAGTCATGGCTGTCTCACTCGCAGTTGTTCGTTTTAGCACAGACACATTTGCGCTTGCGCCAAAGAGTGAAACGCAAGTGGCAACAATCGTAACGAGCGATGAGAGCGCTACTGAAAAAGCAATTGCGGATAGTGTGGGTGCTGATGCAGAGCTCAAGAAGCTTGTCGTTGACGATGTCCGCATTGGTAGCGGTGTCGCAGTAGAAACTGGCGATACGGTGACTGTGCAGTATGTCGGAACACTACGCGATGGTACAAAGTTTGATGATTCATATCTTCGTGGGGAACCATTCACCTTTACTGTCGGTGCGGGTATGGTTATTGCCGGATGGGATCAGGGTCTTGTAGGAATGAAGGTAGGTGGCGAGCGTATTCTCGTTATTCCAGCAGATCTTGCATACGGAAACCGTCAGGTGGGACCTATTCCAGCGAACTCACCACTCATCTTCAAGATAGAACTTCTCGCTATTGAATAATGGGTAAGCCAGTCACATTCGATATTGTGAAGCGTCAGCCCGGGACTCGTGCCCGGGCTGGTGTTATTCATACTCCGCATGGCGACATTGAAACGCCTGCGTTCGTCGCGGTTGGTACCAAAGGTACGGTGAAATCGATTAAACCCGAAGATATGGAAGCGTATGTCGGGAATCAGGTACAGCTTGCAAACACCTACCATCTCTATCTCCAGCCAGGGCACGATATCGTGAAGGAGGCAGGTGGCATTCATGCGTTCGCAAATTGGAAGAAACCGACCATGACAGACTCGGGTGGTTTCCAGGTGTTCTCGCTCGGTGAGGCCTTTGAGAAAGGAGTAACAAAGTTTGCGACCGAGGAACCTGTCGAAGAAGTAGAAGGTTTGGCAGTGTACAACAAAGATCTCGCGCAGAGTCACGGGAAGCTCTGTGCCATTGATGAAGAAGGCGTTACATTTACCTCGCATGTCGATGGCTCGATGCATCGGTTTACTGCGGAGCGCTCGATTGAGATACAGCACGCCATTGGCGCAGACATCATTGTCGCGTTCGACGAGTGCACGTCACCGACCGCTCCGTACGAGTACCAAAAAGAAGCGATGGACCGAACACATCGCTGGGCGAAACGCTCACTTCTTCACCATATGCGTAATCATGATGCGATGGGGAAACAGGGGCTCTATGGTGTTGTGCAAGGTGGTCGTCACCTCGATCTCCGGAAGGAGAGTGCGACGGCGCTCGCCAATATGGATTTTGATGGCTACGGTATCGGCGGTTCGTTCACGAAGGACGATCTTGGTGAACCACTCTCCGCAGTGAATGATATTCTCCCTGAAGATAAACCTCGTCACCTTCTCGGGATAGGGGAGCCGGACGATATCACGGAAGGTGTTATGAATGGATGTGACACGTTCGACTGTGTCATGCCAACGCGCATCGGTCGCACGGGTATGATCTACACGCACACGCATGATGGAATAAAAAAGATCAGTATGCGAAAGTCAGAGTATCGTAAAGATTTTGGAAAGCCTGATCCGGGCTGTGACTGCTACGTCTGTACGCACTACACGCGCGCGTATCTCGCACATCTCTTCCACTCACATGAAATGCTCGGTCCACACCTCGCATCGCTCCATAACCTCTATTTCATAGTGAATTTCACAAGGCAACTCCGGGAAGAAATTCTAACGGCATAAAAATAGAAAAACCCCTCAAACACAAGATTTGAGGGGTTTTGGGGTGTGAACGTCGGCATTCTTCCTAGAGAGATTTCTCCCTCAGAAAGCGCGGGAACAGACACTACCTTATTTACAATTTAACAAATAAAGAGAATTTGTCAAGTACCTCAATTGGTATGCTAGAATTGCCGTAAATCTATGAAATTTAAGCTTGCAACTGACAAAACGCCGGCTGGTGACCAGCCGAAGGCAATAGAAAAGCTCGTTACTGGGCTTAAATCTGGTATGCGTCACCAGACGCTTCTTGGTGTGACCGGTTCAGGAAAGACGTACACCGCAGCGAACGTCATTGCACAAATCGAGAAACCAACCCTCGTCATCGCACACAACAAGACGCTTGCTGCGCAGCTTGCGCAAGAGTATCGCGATTTCTTTCCAGAGAACGCGGTCCATTACTTCGTTTCGTACTACGACTACTATCAGCCGGAGGCATACATGCCCGGTTCTGATACGTATATCGAGAAGGAAGCGATGATAAACGAAGAGATCGATCGTCTTCGTCATGCCTCGACACAAGCACTCCTCACGCGGAAGGATGTCATCATTGTTGCATCGGTCTCCTGTATCTACGGACTCGGTTCACCAGTCGAGTACGAGAAGGTACACAAAAAGATAGAGCGGGGATTCGCTATGGGACGTGCTGACATGCTCCGTCTCCTTGTCTCGATGTACTTTGAGCGCACAAATGCGGATGTTACCCCGGGTCACTTTCGTGCAGTAGGGAACACCATCGAGATCATGCCAACAAACGAACGTGCCATCTATCGTCTCAGTTTTGACGGAGAAACTATTTCAAGTATTACAAAGATTGACGCAGTCTCGCGCGCAATTATTGAAGAGAGTGACGTATTTTTCCTCTTTCCTGCAAAGCATTTCGTTACTCCGGAAGCAGAACGGAAGCGTGCGTACGAGGACATCAAGCTTGAGCTCAAAGAGCAGCTCGCCAAATTCAAGAAAGAAGGGAAGATACTCGAGGCAGAGCGACTTCGACGACGCACCGAACACGATCTTGCCCTTATCCGTGAAGTCGGCTACTGCAATGGTATCGAGAACTACTCACGACACTTTGATGGACGCTCTCCAGGCGAACCACCGTACACACTTCTTTCATACTTCCCACACAAAGCGGATGGTACTCCTGACTTCCTCACCATCATCGATGAGTCGCACGTTACCATCCCACAGCTCGGTGGTATGTACGCAGGAGATCGTTCACGAAAGGACACACTCGTCGAGCATGGATTTCGTCTTCCTTCTGCAGTCGATAATCGTCCGCTCAATTTCAAAGAGTTCGAAGAGCGTGTTGGACAGTGCATTTACACGAGTGCAACCCCAGGAAACTACGAACGCGAGCAGGTGAAAGGTGGCGAGGGGCAATTTATTGAAATGGTCATTCGACCGACAGGACTCATCGACCCAATTATTGATCTTCGACCAATCACCGAAAAGGGAACGTATCCCGGGCAGGTGAAGGATTTTATCGACGAAGCTATCAAAGTGATTAATGGCGGTTTTCGCGTACTTACAACAACACTTACGAAGCAAATGGCGGAAGACCTTGCTGATTTTCTCACTGAACGAGGTGTGAAGGCAAAATATCTTCACAGTGACGTAAAGACGATTGAACGCATTCAGATACTCACCGATTTTCGCAAAGGAGTCTTCGACTGTCTTGTTGGAGTGAACCTTCTTCGTGAAGGACTCGACCTACCAGAGGTGGAGCTTGTTGCGATACTCGATGCAGATAAGGCTGGGTTTCTTCGTTCAGAAACGTCGCTCATCCAAACAATTGGTCGCGCAGCACGTAACGTGAATGGGCGCGTGCTCCTCTATGCAGATGAAATGACTGATTCTCTTAAATATGCAATTTCAGAAACAAACAGACGCCGTGAGATACAGCTCGCGTATAACAAGGAACATGGCATCACTCCAAAGACTATTTTGAAAGAGATCAAAGACATCACTGAGAGCATTCAGAGTGACCACGCAAAAGCTGTTGGTGTCCTCATGACTATCGATCAAGAAGAATATCTTAAGAATCCTAAAGCGACACTGAAGCAGAAACGGGCGGAGATGGATGAAGCAGTAAAGGTGCTCGATTTTGAGACAGCGGCACTTATTCGTGATGAAATACGAGCACTCGAAGCACTTACAGAAAAGGGAAAGCGAAAGAAACGTTAGTTATCGACAAACAGTCACTTCGTGATACTCCTCTAGAGACGTACAATGTTCGTATGAGAAAGCCGAAGGCTCCGGAGGTTGTTCCTGTAGCGCTCGCTACGGCTAAGAAACGTGCAACTAAAACGGCTAAGGAGTCTCCTAAGAAAAAGACGGTAGCAAAACCGCGCGCAAAAAAGAAGGAAGCGAAACCGCTTTCACCGACAAACGTTCTTGGAAAATCAATTGCGATTGTCAGCACCGATGAACTCGAGCGAAAAATTCAGATAGTAGAGAATATTTCATCACGCGGTCAAACCAAGCGTACAATCACTGAACGGCAGCGACAGAAGATGCCGACACTCGCCGAGTTTAAGACCCAAATTCACCTAGGTCTTATGACCCCGTTCAAGTTGCAGCTCGACCAGTCGCAACTAGCATCGAACATGGCTCGTGTTGCTGGTATAGCGTTTACGGTCATGGGAGCGTTTCTCACGCTCTACAACATGAATGCGTTTGCTACCTTTGTTTCAATTCCTGTTACTGAACAGCGAGCTCAGGCAGT
>JACCDG010109557.1_pt1 | contig 35087 bp, 32 predicted proteins | sample 7442471 | NCBI WGS metagenome assembly JACCDG01 (sample SAMN15323444, study PRJNA562643) | freshwater metagenome | isolation source: river surface water | place: USA:Blue River Watershed | collected 2017-08-17 | reverse complement strand
CTTCACCCCTGTACCCCTTTTCTCTCAGAACCTCAAACAAAAGATTATCTGCTTCCATAATACCAATCCTCCAAAGAGCCTCACTCGTGCTACTCATGTAGCCCTGAATAATCGCAAACTTAGGATGATCATCAAAATCATTGACAGAAGGAACTGCTGCTGGTCTCTCTGTTGTAACAGAAAGACCAGGAATGCCTGCCACCACCTCTTCTTCTGGATGTTTTATGGTGTGAAGGCCGTGATCACGCTTATGATCTTCATGATGAAAATGATGTTCGTAATGATTGAGTCCAGATAGGAAGGTTAAGAACCATCTAAATGCTGCGTAAACCAGCGCCACAATAATAACTATAGATAACACAGAAAGCACATCAGCAAAAAAAGAAAGTACTGGGTTCTGTATAGAAAAAGTAAATCCATCCGTTGCACCCTTTAAATCAAAGGATGTAATGCGTCCAATGTTCTCTGGATCCAAAACATAGGTATCCATATTATCTGATATACCGTCGCCATCAGTATCTTTTTTAAGAATATCTGAACCTAACAGCTTTTCAATAATATCACTTACTCCGTCACCATCTGAATCTGTGCCATTAGAAGAAATCATTCCATCTAAAGGAGCCTCATCTCTGCCGTCTAACACCAAATCTCCGTCTGTGTCTGGATTAAGAGGGTCGGTTCCAGAAATAAGTTCTTGACCATCAAGCGCACCATCATGATCTGTATCTGCATCACGCGAGTCAAGGCCATGATTCTTCTCATAACTGTCCGGCACCCCATCCTTGTCACTGTCCACAGGACCAAGGCCAAAAGCATCTCTTAGATGATCCCATAACGAGTATTCTTCTTCATAGCGCTCTTTAAGTTCAGCTTTAGTAAGATTGTCGCTATCATATGGACGAGAATCAGTTATATCTGGTGTTCCATCGTTATCTGAGTCTCTCACCTTTAAACCAAGACTCTCTAACATTCTCTGCCAAAGCGATACATGTACCTGAGCAGAAGGAACCACTTCCCCTGTTGCGGCAAAATGAGAATCAAACCAACCTCTGTCTCGTAATCCATCCCAGTCTCTATAAGAAACCTCTTCTATATATGCATCCGGATCTTTTCTTAGAATAGTAAAAAACCACGTATACTTTATCCAAAGTAATACGTCGTAGATACGATTGAAAAGATAATCAAGAGAGAGAGAATACATATAACAGCTTTTAGCTGTTAGCTTCTAGTTATTAGCCAACACTTTAAAAAGCTAAAGGCGTATAGCTAAAAGCTCATAGCTTCTTTTAGTATAGCTTTTCAAAGTCCTTCCCGATAGTGAATAATATATCTTCTCTAAAGTGCGGCGCAATAAACTGCATAGAGAGTGGTAGCCCTTCACTATTTTTACCCGCCGGAATAGCAATCGCAGGAACGCCAACGATGTTTACTGGAACAGTAAAAATATCCTCAAGGTACATTGCGAGTGGGTCGCTAATCTTTTCACCAATTTTAAATGCAGGAGATGGCGTGTTAGGCATAGCGATAGCGTCGACACTTTCAAAAACTTTCTTAAACTCTTCTCGAAGCATTTCTCGAACTAGATTTGCTTTATTATAATAGGCATCATAATAACCACTAGAAAGAACATATGTTCCAAGGAGGATTCTTCGGCGCACCTCTTCTCCGAGACCTTCTGTTCGTGACTTGAAATACCCTTTGATGATATTGTCATCGGGAATAGAAAGGCCGTAACGAATTCCATCATAACGAGCCATGTTAGAAGAGATTTCTGCGAACACAACGACATAGTACACAGACAAAGCTTTTTCGAGATGGTCAATAGGCACGTCTATTATTTCGTAACCAAGACTCTGTAATTTTTTAATTGAAGATTCAAAATTCACTAACACCTCTTTATCAATACCGTCACGCCTGATAAATGACCAAGGAACTCCAATTTTCTTTTTTATTTCTACACTTTTAGTTCTTTGTTCTTCGTCGGACGCTGAGGTTGCGTCTAGCGGATCCTTACCTTTTATTATATTAAATACTGCCTCTGCATCTTCTACAAAATTAGCAAATGGCCCTATTTGATCTAATGAAGACCCCATTGCCATGAGGCCGTAACGAGAAACAGCTCCATATGTTGGCTTTAGTCCAACAATGCCACAAAACGATGCGGGCTGTCTAATAGACCCCCCAGTGTCTGAACCCAAAGAAACAGGTACACCATCGTATGCAACTACTGCTGCTGACCCGCCTGAAGAGCCTCCTGCTACACGAGTAAAATCATGAGGATTTTTGGTTACGCCGTATGCTGAATTTTCGGTAGAACCTCCCATAGCGAATTCATCCATATTTGCACGACCGATAAGTATCGCACCTGCTTCCTTTAATTTTTTTACCACAGTTGCATCATAAGGCGAAACATATTCTTCTAGAATCTTTGATCCAGCGGTTGCTTTCTCACCTTTTACTACAATATTATCTTTAAGAACAATGGGTATTCCCGTGAGTGCTGTGCCTTTCCCATCTTTAAGCATCTCTTTAGCAAGCGAAATTTGAGAACTAACGAAGTCATCTGAATACATACCTAAGAGCGCGTTAACTTCTACATCTTTTTCCGAGATAGTTTTTTGTGCTTTACCAACAAGAGCCTCAACCGTAATTGCTCCAGTTTTTAGATCTTCTTGAATTTGTCGTAATGTCTTTTGCATATGGTATTTATATTTATCTTTTCTGGCGACTGCAGATTAACGACTAATAGTTATTTCAGTACTTGCGCAACCTTAACATAACCATCTTCTGTTTCGGGTGCTTCTCTTAAAATAACCTCAGTATTAGAACTAGCTGTGTGAGTAACGATATCCTCACGCACGATGTTGTAGTGACCAGACATCTTGGCAGTAACCTCACGCCCCGCAACTTCACCTTGAACATTATTTATCTCTGAAACATACCCCAGAATCGCCTGCATATCAGCAAGCATTTTATCTTCTGCTTCTTTAGGTATAGTTATACGTGAAAGAATAGAAAGGTTGGCGAGATCTTCTTTAGAAAATTGCATAATGAGATTATATCATATTCTTAAGAGCCTCTTCATCGATAACTTTTACCCCGGATAAGAGTGCGTCCTCTCTCTTACTGCCTCCGCCTTCTCCAGCCAAAAGAAAGTCTGTTTTTTTAGAGACGCTACCTGTAACTTTTCCTCCATTATCTTCTATTAGTTTTTTTACTTCATCTCGAGAAAGGTCTGGAAAGGATCCTGTTATAACAAAAGTTAACCCTTCCAGTTTAGAACTTACTACTCTTTCAGTTTCCTCTATCGACACCTCTTTTAAAAGCCTTTCTATAACTTTGATATTTTCACTATCATTAAAATAAGAAATAACTGACTCGGCCACCTTTTCACCAACCCCTTCTACAGAAGAAAGCTTCTCATAATTAGAAGCACGTAGTGCCGAGAAGGTCCTAAAAAACTTAGCTATATCCTTTGCTGTAGTCTCGCCAACATGACGAATACCCAGTGAGAATAAAAATTGATGGAGTGGCACGTGTCTTGATTTCTCGATTGCTGCAAGAATATTCTCTGCAGACTTTTCACCAAATCCTTCGAGGCCTTCTATGTCTTCTTTCTTAAGATGAAAAATAGAAGCATAATCGGAAACTAACCCAATTTCTCTAAACTGAGCAATAATCTTTTCTCCTAAACCATCTATATTCATTCCTTTTTTGGAAATGAAATGAATGAGACCTTCTAGATGCTTAGCAGGGCAGTCAGCATTCTTACAATACCAAGCAGCAGAAGACTCTTTACCAACCACTTCTTTTACTAGCAATGAGCCACACTCAGGACACACAGCTGGCATAACAAAAGCACGAGAGCTCTTTGGACGAAGTTCCTTGAGGACATCAAATATTTCCGGTATAACATCCCCTGCCTTACGTAAGGCAACCGTGTCTCCTACACGAACATCAAGCCTTTTTATCTCCTCTTCGTTATGAAGGGTTGCTCGTTTAACAGTTGACCCAGCCAAGAGCACTGGCGCAAGTTCAGCTACTGGAGTGACTGCCCCTGTTCTCCCAACCTGTACAGCAATAGAGAGAAGCTTCGTTGCCACCTCTTCTGCTGGGAATTTATATGCTATACCACCACGTGGAGACTTGGCGGTATATCCTAAAGCATCCCAAAGCTCTCGCTCATTAATTTTTATCACCAATCCATCGATTCCATAGTCCTGATCTCCTCGACTACCAGTCCACTGTTGATAAAAAGTTTCTATGTCTTCTAAACTCTCACAGTACTTATGATCTTTGTTTACTAAAAACCCATAGCGAGACAAAATATCTAACTCTTCTTGTTGAGTACGAATCCCATAGGTCTTGCCTATGGGACCTTCCGTTTCAATATCATATGCAAAAAGCTGTAAATTACGTGTTGCAACAATCCGTGGATCAAGCTGGCGCAAGGTCCCTGCTGCTAAGTTACGTGTGTTAGCATACAAAGGCAAGCCACTGTCTTCTCTTTGTTTATTAATTCTCTCTAGATCTTTTTTCTTCATCCAAGCCTCACCAATAACAGTCAGCGAAACAGGTTCAGGTAACATAAGAGGAATACTTTTGAACGTCTTAACATTTTCAGTTATATCCTCCCCAATCTCACCATTTCCCCTAGTTGCCCCACAAACAAGAACACCTTCTTTATAGGTGAGTATGATTTTAAGGCCGTCGATTTTTAGTTCGGCAATATACGTCGGCTTCTTAATTATGCCTTCTTTTTTGAGGAGAGTAAGATTCCGATCTTCCCAATCTCTCAACTCTTCTAGATTAAAAACATTATCGAAGCTCCACTGTTTGACGGCATGCTTTACCTTATCGAAATGATCGATTGGCTCACCCCCGATACGGTGCGTTGGAGACATAGGAGAATCTAGTTCTGGATACATTTTCTCCAATCTATCGAGCTCATTTAAAAGCGAATCATACACCTCATCGCTAATCGTAGGAGCATCAAGCACATGATACAGGTAACGATGATGTTCAAGCTTTTCTCGCAATTCTTTTACTCTTTGCAGAGCTTCATTTTTACTCATACCTTATTGTATAGTATACCACAAAAACCTTTATTTTATAAGACTATTCTGACCTATTTTCTAAGCTAAGCCACCATCCAAGATCGTTAACATTTACATACGAAGGGATGCTTGTTTCAATTGTCGGGAATTGAGATAAAAGATAGCTATTAAATAAAAGACCTTTTGAAGCATATCCACCGTAAAACGAAGAGAGTCCGACTGATACCCACGGCCAAGGGCTACCCCGGAGGGTCTGTTCCCAGTCATTAATCGTTGTATCAAATGTTGCCCAAGCAAGTCTCGCTGGAGATCCGTATGACACATTCCCATATAGTGAATAAAAAAGTGCTGGCCATATTTGTGCAACGGCATCTGGATACCAAGTGCTTAGATTAGCTTGAGTCACATTACCTATTTCATTTTTATGAATAGCAAATTTTTTATCTGTTGGGTTATATAATATTGTTTGCACAGCAGTGTAATTAGCTGAGGCTTGCGCATTAAGAGTAGATGACGTTGATGCATTATTAAAAACATTACCATAAATATTTGAGGCCGCTTTTAATCCCGCCCAAACCTCAACGTTATCCATAAGATATTTCACTGGGTAGGTATCTTTTGCCCAAGTTAAGCCATCAGTATCAATTAAAGCAACAAGAGTATTCTTAAGATTATTAATAGTGGTTTGGTTTCCAGAAATAATAGCAGGATCTCCTCCACTTTTAACATATTGATCAAGAACAACGAAAAATAAAGCTATGTTACTATCTGTGGCATCTTCAAGAGGACAACTTCCTGAGCCTATTACTGACGCGCACGATGTTTCTGTTGCTCCCGAAAGGGAATACCACCGATCGTAAACCGTATACTTTACTGGATCAACATGATTCAAATACCAGGTAATCCATTTTTCTGCTATTTCAACACCTTTTTCATCGTCAGATAACAATGCTTGAATAACAGCAATGTGAGCAAAGTAAGGGTTCACATTATAATAAGCTGTTCCTGTGACATACACAGAAGGGCTAGAAGCTAATCGAATTGCTCCAAAACTATTATACGTACCATTCTGATACTGAAGACTCTCTATATGCCCCAAAATAGTCCTAGCACGAGAAGAGAGCTCCTGGTCTGCTCCTTCAATTATTGTTGTATTTACAACGGCTCGCTCCACAGAGCCGACCGCACTATTACATAAAGCATATCCTTGAGCTATAATCTGTCTAAATGAAGGTGTCTTATTAACGGTAACCTTTGCACATCTAAAAGTTCCATCTCCGACCGGCATAGTCATATCAAAGACTGAGGTTTTCCCTGTCTCGAGCCCTGAAGGACCACTGTACTCATAATTAGTAGCAGACACAGCGAAATCAGATTCCGAAGTATCAAAAATAGGCACCTGTGCACACTTTATATCATCTCGAGAGATAGTAGCCAACCCATCAAGTAATCGCTGATCATTTATATTCGTTATTACAGAGTCGATATAGTCATCTGGCTCGTCGGTTGTGCCTCCTGGGAAAATACCATACCCATCGATACCAACAAAAGTGTCATCTACAACTATGGCGCAATTAATCGCATCGTCTGCAGCATAATATGCTGTCTGACTTTGTTTATATACTTTTGAAAAGTAAAGTTGCTTAGAAAGAATTTTTGACCCAGTTCCCACAACCAGAAGAATAATAGCCACTAAAAGCATTGTGAACGGTAAAATAAAACCGCGTCTTAGTTGGGAGAGATTTTTGCCTTGTGGTAGTACTTCAATTAATTTCATATTATGGCCGAGGATGTATATACCTAACTATCTTTACTGTGCGAATAGTTCCATTCACTGCACGGTAACTTACCTCTGAAGTTACCCTAATATCGTCGTAGTCCTGCTCATTAAATGGAGTATTCTCAAAGGTGGGCAAATGCTCTAAGTATACAGATCTCTTGTAAAATAACCCTGTCGCTCCACCATTAATACGAGCAGGGATACCCATACAAACGTATGTCACAAGTCCAGTCTGTCTTGTTGAAATAACTTGTGAACATGTACTGGCCGAAGCGCTATATCGAGAAGGGTTAGTGCCTATATCTGTCTGCATATCTATGTAATCAAACGAACATTTGTTTGAATTCTGATTTAAAAAACAAGATGTTAATGTACTTATTGTAGAAAAACGCTCTTTAAAAATTCTCCATGCTATCTGACCTGACGTTTCATCTCCCGCCGCAATGCACGGCGCAACCCCCGGCTGCTTAGAGCATAACACATAAAGTGAGTCATACTGATTCTGTATGAGCTCTACCATTTCCTCTGCCAAGTATGTAGCCACGAGCGCTTCTTTTGTCTGCCGAGCATATGAAGAAGAAGTAGCGATGAAAGAGAGTGGACCTATAATAGTAAGAGTTATTATTGTTATAGATACTAAAGTCTCAAGCAATGTTAATCCTTTCATATAGTGTTTCTTTTCTTTGGGAAATGGGAAGGTCATAATCAAATGTTATCAAGAGGACGAGGCGATATAGTTGTCTGAATATTAAAAGTTGCCGGCACGGCCGTCGGGCGCAAAGGCTTTGATCTTCCTGATACTAAAAGAGTAACCCTTGGTTGTTTGTAATCAATCGAAGACCTGTCTGTGCTTAAAGTTGGATCTGTAGCATAAGCACCATCTACATAAAAATGAAAACTATCAATAAAAACATCATTAGATGTTACCTGGTATGTAAAAGAATCACCTATAATAAAATCTGCTCTTTTGTATAAAATGCCACCCTGAAGATAATAAGTTACTCTGTCATCTTCGTTAACAGCTTCAATACTTTTAAAACTTAAAGCAGTACCACCACCTGAGACATAATCACAACTTCTCCTTGTTGTTGTTGCAGTAGACACAACACTTGAGCAGTAGAAGTCAGTGCCGTACCTAATATCTCTAGTGATAGTTTGTAATGAAAGGTTAACATTATCAAGAATAGACTGATTTTCAGTGAGCTTGTTGTTAATCGTTTGTGTATTAAAGAGAGCGCCAAGGGCCAAAGTGGCAACACCAGAAAAAAGACCAAGTACTACAAGAATCTCGACCAAACTAATACCTCTTATTCTAAGTATAGATTTTTTAGCAAAAAAAACTAATTGCATGGGGTTGTGGTTTTGGTGATGACTCCAGAACGATAGATAAATAAAGATCTAACATGTCCTTGGTTTGGAGCCTTTACAGTTTCAAACTGCACACAAGCAGAAACATAGTTAGTTTCTTTCGAGCCGTTAATATAAATATTTGCATTAGGACTAGGACGACTAAAGGAAACCGTAAGAGTTCTTATCACTGGATCATTCCCCTCATTGCAGGAAAAAGTAGTTGTACCAGTGGAGACACAAAGCCTTTTTACTTTACTACCACGAATGAACTCAATAGTTTCTGACTTTTCATTAACAGGGCCAGTTTCATAAAGGCCGTTACCGATACCTATAGTTGACGGAGTCTCGTCATCAACTCTATCTCTAAAATGAAGAGCTGTTGTGGATGTTGCCAGATTAAAAAAAACTCCAGCTCCTCCATAGACATCGTTTAAAGAGTTGATGGCACTCCCCTGTAGCTGAGCTTCCCTAACCATTAATTCTACAGAAGAGATGACATCAGCAAGGGAAAGTTTAAGAGTTGCTTCTGGTCTTTGCATGAGTGTTATACCCATAACAATAGTCATAATGGAGATACTTACTATTAACTCAATAAGTGTAAAACCTCTTATTAGATGAGATTTTTTAGGCACATACTTCATTGCTACATAATAGCACTAGCTAAGTAGAAAAGCGATTGAAAATATATCTATCCCTGTGAACAAAACAACAAGAAACGACAAGACAATAAAGGGAACGAACGGAATAGCATTTCCCTTCTTAACATTTTTATCATGAAGATATTTATAGTAGAGCCCAACAACTGCTCCAGACCATACCGAGAGAATAAACACCGCAAGCCCTTCGTAGACACCGAAGAAAGCACCGATACCAAAGAACAGTATTACATCTCCAAAGCCAACCCCCTTTCCTCTAGTGATTAACCAAACCAAAAGAAAAGGTAAAGCAACAATCAGAGGAGCTATCAAGGCTTCGACTGAAAACGAAGAACTAAGACGGATGCCAAACATGACAAACATAAGCACAAGAAACGATACCAAGAATGACACAGGTATGAAGCTGTGAGCTCTGTCATAAAGAGCCATAACCCCAAGCACAATGAAGAGCATGGTGTAATAAGTGAGCCACCAAGCTCCAAGAAGTAGAGATGAAGTGTCCTGAAGAATAAAGTGGTAAAGAGCGACAAAGGTGACTCCGAATATCACTTCTATAACAACCGAAGATGCACCATAAGGCACCTTACAATACCTGCACTTACCTCTAAGGAAAAAGTACGAGAGAATCGGCACAAGATCAGAAACGCGAAGTGCCTCTCCGCATGAGAGGCACTTACTACGTCCTTTAATTATAGGAGCGACATGGAGGCGAGTAGCAATTACTTGCGCGAAGCTTCCGATAGACGCACCTAGGATAAAAGATAGAATATAGAACACAATCAAACTGATACTTAGAAAACTATTGCTGTGAAGTTATGTCAAAAATACAGTCGTTGATATCTTTACACGTACTTTCTCTGTCTTCATCTCTATCGTCCACGCTTGTAGAGCTAGCTGCTGGCGTACCACCAAAGAAGTCTTCTCCTATAGAGATATTACCAATTCCTCCGGCTTGAGTAATAACTTCTGGACCAAAAGATGCAGCACCTCCGCCATCAGTAGGGGTAATAACTGATCCATTAGAATCAACGGTTCCTATCAGGCTACCTGTATTTGCTCTAGTAGACATCATTGAGTCACCGTTATAAACAGAGCAGAACGGGTTATCTAATTCGGAACCTAGTAGACCAAAGACACAGTCTCTATCGGTATCTAGCGCTGGACCATAAACCTCGAGTTTAGAACCTATGTGGAAAGAGAATATCTGGTCTGAGCTTCCTGTTGAACTCGCTGTATAAGTAACATAAACGTAAGCATCTCTAGGTGAAGAAGTTGTTGATGCAGAAAATGTCGGAAGAAGTGGCATATACGCAGGAGATAACTGGCTGAGTGTGAGCGGATAGTTAGCATCATTTGATTCACCATACTGTTCGATCGCTAGCTGAAGCGACTTGAGTTCAGCGATCTTCTTAGCGTCACGAGCCTTCTTACGAGCGTTCTGAATAGGGGCTGCAATAATGGTAGACAAAAGTCCTATAATAGCGATCACCACGAGAAGCTCGATGAGGGTAAAACCGCGGGCACGTAATTGTGTAATTGTGTTCATATTATTATTCTATCTTTGTAGATATTAGAAAGTATATAGTGCTTTACCCCAAAAATACAAGTAAACAATAGAAAAGATGTGGATAACGTGGCTAGTGGTTAGTTAAAAAGTGTACTTTTAATTTTCAGTGCATTCAGTATTTTATTATTTCGTATTTTGGCCACAAACTACAATCTACAATCTACAAACTACCGCCTACAAACTATTATTTAATAGCTTCTGAGAGTGAGTACATTGGTAGGAGGATAGCTGAGACGAGAATTCCTACACCAATACCGAGAGAGACAATCATCGCAGGCTCGATAAGCGATATCATGCTATCAATTGCATTCTCAAGCTCGCGCTGATAGAAAACAGCAAGGTTCTTCAAGATAAAACCAAGTTCTCCAGTCTCTTCACCGATGTGCACCATTTGTACTAAGATATTTGGAATAAGCGGCTCTTCATAGAGAGCCTTAGAGAAGGACTTTCCAGTCTGGACCTTGACAGACACTCTTTCGAGAAGCTTTCGATATACCCTGTTCTCAACAATAGACGCAGTAATATCAATGGACTTCACAATTGGCACACCATTAGTAAGCATCGTATTCATGTTATCTGAAAGTCTCTGCAAAAAGAGCTTCTGGATGAGCGTCTTGACTACTGGCACCTTAAGGACATACGTATCTATAATTTCTCCACCTTCTTCAGTCTTGGCCCACTTACGGAATAAAATGATACCTATTATGATAGTCGGGAATGTTATATGCCAATACTTTACGAAGAGATCTGATGCTCCGAGTACAATACGAGTCACCAAAGGAAGCTGCACACCTTCCTCTGCAAACATCGCCGCCATCTTTGGAACCACAAACGTTAGCATGGCTATCATAATTATGAAAAACGTTGAAATAACGAATGATGGATACGTGAGAGCCTTCTTAATCTTTTGATTAAGCTCATAGTTACGATCAAGGTAGTCGGCAAGATACAAGAAAACGTCGTTTAGCTTCCCACTCTCTTCACCTGACTTCACCATATTCACATAAAAGTTCGAGAAAAGGTTTGGGTGCTTGGCAAGAGATTGCGAAAGAGAGGTTCCTTTTTCAATGTCATCTGATATGTTGAACACCTCTTCCTGCAAAGTTTTATTCTCATTCTCTTGACCAAGAAGTCTAAAAGCTCTTAGCGCTGATACACCTGAGGCAAATAGTGTCGCAACCTGCCTTGAAAAGATAACAACATCTTTGTTAGTAATTTTCTGCTTAAATAGATTTTTAAAAATAAGCTTAAGCGCATTATTTTCCTTATCTACTTTTTCCCTAACATCGACAATAGAAGAGAATCCTTTCTTCTTAACTATAAAAATAGCATTATCTAGAGACGTCGCGTCGACATCTCCTTCTTCTTTGTTTCCATTGTCATTAAGAGCTGTATAGTGGTAAAGCATACTAATCTACTATCTATCAAATAAGTCTTTCAAATAGACCTCTTCTCTTTACGAAACCAAGTGCTACATCTCTAGCGACGACCCCAGAGCGCACAAGACCGGCCAAATATCTGTCCAAATCTATCATTCCTTCATCAGTTCCTGTTTCAATAAGAACATCTATTTCGTGCGTCCTCTTTTCACGAATAAGATTAGAAACCGCCGTTGTGTTAAGTAAAAGCTCAAACGCAGGGATAAGCCCACCTTGAATTGTTGGAATAAGCCTCTGAGAAAGAACACCTATAAGAGACGCGGCCAACTGCAAACGTATCTGCCCTTGCTGATCTCCTGGAAAGGAATCAATAATACGGTCTATTGTCTGCGCTGCCGAGTTAGTGTGCAGTGTAGAAAGAACTAAATGTCCAGTCTCTGCGGCTGTTACAGCTGTTTGAATTGTTTCTTTATTGCGCATTTCTCCTATCATGATGACGTCTACATCTTGCCGAAGAGCATGAACAAGAGCGGTATTAAAGTCATCTGTGTCTATCCCAACCTCTCTCTGTTCAATAAGTGATTTATCTTGGTCAAAATGGAACTCTACAGGGTCTTCAATTGTTAGAATATGACGACGTGACTCGGCGTTAATAAGAGATACCATGGCAGCTAATGTTGTCGACTTACCTTGTCCAACTGGACCCACCACCAAGAAAAATCCTTGTCTTTCTCTTGCAATCTGGACAAGCTGGTTTGGCAAGTTAAGCTCTTGAATGCCCTTTACTTTAGGAACAAGACGAAGGGCGACAGAAATCATTCCTCTCTGGAAAGAAGCATTTCCTCTTAAACGATACTGCCCATGATGAGAATAAGAAAAATCTAATTCTTGTTTTACGACGAAACTAGTTAAAATTTTTTCACTCACCATTTGCCTTAAAAAACCAAGAGTATCCTCTGCCTTAAGCTCTACCTTTCTGGTAAGCGGAATAAGCTCTCTATTAACTCGGATTGTTGGAAAGCTCCCTACAGTCAAATGTAAGTCAGAGCCACCCTCTTTCACTAAAGTCATAATCAAATCATCGAGCTCTACTTCGTAGTTCATATCAACTAGTTTATAGTTAATAGTTAATAGTTGCTAGTGGACAAGAGTCCGGCTGTTAGCTGTTAGCTGTTAGCTGTTAGCTGTTAGCTGTTAGCTGTTAGCTGTTAGCTGTTAGCTGTTAGCTGTTAGCTGTTAGTAAAAAGTATATTTATAATTTTGTAAGTGTTTATACAATCTTTACTATGCTTTTTGTTTTTACTTTGGTATCCAGAAGCTCAAAGCTAATAGCCAAAGGCTAACGGCTCACCTTTACAGTTCTGCTAATTCAGTAAATGGAATCTTACCGGCCATACACTTGAGCATTGCATCTTCTTTAATCGAAGTCATTCCCTTTAAGCGGGCAAGTTTACGTATCTCTTCTTCACCTTTACTTCTTAGTATCGCTTCTTCAATATCATCATCGATCGGCAATACCTCAAACACAGGAGTTCTTCCCTTCATCCCCGTTGGATTTTCTGCGTTACCTCTTGCTTGGTACAATGGTCTATTAGTCTGAAAGGCTTTCTTAAATTCATCCGGTAAGTCAGCAAACTGACTTTCCACTAACTGCGTTAAAGAAGGAGTCATAGTCATTTCTTCTCCGCAACCTTCCGCAATTGAACGAGAAAGACGCTGACCAAGAGCTGCTATAAGAACGGGGGCAATAAGATATGATTCTACTCCCATGTCAAGTAGACGTGTGATTACACCGATTGATGTGTTGGTGTGGATTGTAGAAAACACCAAGTGACCAGTTAGGGCGGCCTGAATAGCTAGCTGAGCTGTTTCGCCGTCACGAATTTCTCCCACCATAATTACATCAGGGTCCTGACGCAGGATAGAACGAAGCCCTGAGGCAAACGTATATCCGATATCGGGGAATACCTGGGATTGATTCATGCCACCTACGTTATATTCCACAGGATCTTCTAGTGATACCACGTTCTTATGATCTCTATCTATTTCATTAAGCATCGAGTAGAGGGTGGTGGTTTTTCCTGAACCAGTAGGTCCAGAAATAAGCACCATCCCATAAGGAGCAGCAAGGGCCTCTCTAATATGTTTCATTTGCAAATCAGAAAAACCAAGATCATTAAGAAGTCTTACTCCTCTTACGCTATCCAAAATACGGATCACGATCTTTTCTCCATAATAACTCGGGAACGACGACACACGGTAGTCAATCTTGCGTTCACCGAACTTAGTACTGAAGCGCCCATCTTGCGGCTTACGTTTTTCGTCGAGCTTCATGCCACAAAGCACCTTAATACGGGCAATAACCATTGGATGAAGCTTCGCGGGAAGTACTGCTATTTGTTCAAGCCGTCCGTCCTTACGAACACGAATACGGACATTTATACCCATGTGCTCAACGTGAATATCTGATGCCCCGTTATCAATCGCATAACGAAGTACCGTGCTAAATATTTCTGGCACGGGGAGCTTGGCAAGGTTTTTATCGAGCTGTCCTTCAGTGTTTGCAAGATCAATTTCACCATCTTCTATTTTATCGTCCTCTAACTTGTCATCTTCTTTCCCAACATAAGAAAGTACTTCATTATCTACCTTATCGACAACACTCGCCTTCTCTACTTTTTCTATACCAGTAATACCAAAATGAGACTTAAAAGCATCGTAACTTACTAGATACACTTTGTATGGTTGATGATTGGCACCAAAGAGAAACTGCAATCCCGCAAGAACATTCCCATACTCTGGATCAACAACCCCAACCATAAGCACTTCGTCTCTTATACCCAAAGGAACTGCAAGCATTTGCTTAGACTGCGCAACACCAATATACTTCGCCAACTCTTCATCTCCCGCGATCTCTTCTCTATAAATAGGAAGACCATGTAGTGTACTCCTCACTTCTGTTATCTCCTCACTACTAATACCTTTTGCGGAAAGAAGGTCGTCAACAAAAACTCCTTCTTTTTGAGAAAGATCAGCTTCAATTTCTTTTGCCTCTATTTCGGTTAACTTGTTTTGACTAACGAATAGATCTAAGAGGAGCATACGTTACGGCGCATAAGGAACAAATGGGTCTTCTCGTCCACGCTTCTCGCTTAAGGGGATATTTTCTGGAAAGTTAACAAAAGACTTATATAGAACACTCTCAGTGAAGAGAAGATCCTTTTGTTTAAAAGAAATTTTCTGTGCTGGGTTATTTAAAATAAGAGCTGCCTGTTGTAGTTTAGGTCCCAGTAGACCCGTATTAACTGCAGCCACGTCTACAGAAGCTTGCTCTGGAGGGAAGAACATTTTGTAGCCCAAATAAAGCGTGTAGCACACTAAGCCCACGACTACCAGGCCGACTCCAATGTCTTTTACTTTTGAAAGTGAGATATTCATAATAATTATTTTGCTTGATGAACTCTAAACCTTACCTGTATATCAAGCATATCTTTATCTATTAAAGAAGACTGTGCACCTTCTTCTACTTTTCTACGAGTAATACTAAGAGAATCGATGTGATAAAAACGTGTACTCTTATCATATTCTTCTAACATTTTCTTAAAAGCAGGGTACCGAGATCTTAAGGTGAACGTAACACTGTAAAAATCAGCTATTTTCGCCCCTCTGTTATCTTTCAAAACGCTAAGAGAATCAATAGCTATGCCCTGTTTAGCTGCGATTGCAACAACCTCATTTCTTATTTTTGCTTCATCGAGCTCAGAAGAAAAGAGTTGTGCGTTTTTATTTAAAATATCAACATTTACCTTTTGATAATCTTTATAAATACTCTCAATACCTTCCTGTATAGAGCTGATATTATTTAATGCGTTAGAATAATCGCTATTTACTCTCTGTAAAACAGGTATCGACATCTCTGGAGACCACAAGGTCCCCTCTCCGGTTGCAAGAGGTTTAATTACCATCAAATACAGCACAACCGGTGCAATGATAAGAAGTATGTTGAGAAGTTTAGGTGACATAATTAATTTTGTGTTGAAGTACTGGTGAACTGAGTAGTACTTGGCTGAGTAGAGGTCCCGACCTGACGACCAACATCTACTATATTTTCGAAAATAATAGAATCAGGATGAATACCTTGAATATTAAGTGGTGCCACGATTTCAAACTCTATTTGCCCGTTCCTATTTTGCATATCTTCTTCTATTTTGCTTATTTTTTGTGAAGGGGCAACTTTGGTATACGAAGCAAGCTTCAAAGCTTCTAGCTGTTGAATTAAAGCTTTATAATTAGAGGTAACAGCTGTTAGCCTCATAGTATATTTGCCGGTAGCCCCTCTTCCTGTTGTGTCTCTGGTTAACGAGAAGCTGCTAAAAAGAACTTCATTTTCTACTACTTTTTCTAATAGCATCAAAGGTGTCCTAGCTGACGCATATTCTTTAAGTAGAGTATTAAGGATCGTCATATTGTTATACGTCTTCTTCATTTCTTCATACGGATATGTTTTAAAGGAAGCTTCGCTTTCTTCAACTAGTAACTTTTTGGATTCAATACTCTTCTTAAGATACATACTGTAAGCAAAAAGAGTGATAGATGAAATTACAGCAAGTATGAACACGGTCATTAATAGTACCTGCAAGTAAGCTTGCACAGTTTTATCCCCTCCTCTTTGCTGAATAAAAAGAAATGGAGTATCTGGTACAGTTGGAGCATCAGAAAGTGGCGCTATAGGCGCCGAGGAGAAATTACCAGTAGGAGCTAGTGGTGCACCTCCTGTTTCTGGCTGATTACCGCTTTGTGCTGTTGGATTAAATGAGAACGGCATGAGTTAATTTTATGAGATGAGTTTTTTGAGAGCGCACCCAACCGCTACAGCATAAGATGGTCCAATACGCTCCATCATCTCTGCCAAAAAATCAGGAACAACCACTTGCTCAAAAGGTGTCACCACTCTTCCTGCTATGTGCACAGTCTTACTATACGCCTGTAACATTCCAGGAACCCGGGCCCCACCACCTGTCAGGATTATTCCCTCTATTGTTTGATTATACTTTCTTTCAAACATCAAGGATAGCCTAGCAACCTCGCCAAACAGTGGATAACTAGAAAGTTCTAGCACGTCTTTAAAGTAAGGATTAGCTTCATCTCCCTTATACCCGAAAGCTCTCTTAGATTCTTCTGCGGTATCTATTGTAATTGAGAGAGCTTTTGCTAACTGCATAGTTCCATCTTGTGAACCACGACTGATAACATGCATATCCATCACAATACCTTGATATGCGAGGGAGAGCGCAGTACTCTGCGCTCCAATATCTACATATAAAACCATCTTATGGGTGTGAGGAGGCGCGCTACGAAGTAGGCTATACCCATGAATTTCATACTCAACATTAGTAAGCATTAATTTTTTCACCAGACTGTCATACCCCATGAGAATATTATTACTCACAGCAGCTAATACGACGCTTACGGACTTATTGTCACCTCGAATACGCACTGTCTGTGGAATGTGCCACCAATCCATCTGAACTTCAGTAAGCGGCATCGGAATATACTTTCTAGCCTCAATGGGCATCATAGTGCGCAACTCATCGTCGCTTACCTGAGGAACGGTAACGAGTGAGACGAAAGCTCCACTTGGGTCTATTGCAACTACTGTGTTAGTGGCTGTAACTTTAGCTTCTCTAAAAAGGTCCTGCACAGCCTGTAGCAACTTCTCCTCACCTAAGTGAATAGCTTGCCCAACTTTTAATCCACCATATGGGCCAAGAGCCACTTCTCCGTACGTGTCTAAGATAATTCTATTTTTCTCTTTTCTGAGTTGTACAACTTTCACAGAAGATGTACCGATATCTAGCCCGATGGCCTGAGCCACTTCTTCTTTCTTAATAAAGTCGAACATATACAACTCAGTATACACTTACTATTGTAAAAAATTTCTATACACTATGCATAAGGATGTGGACGATGAACTCTCTCGCGCAATCTATTGTTAATTTTCTTTTCCCGACACACTGTTTCGTATGCAAAAAAAGTGATGTCGTTTTATGTGATAAGTGCTTACATGCCATGCACCCTCCTCTTGATACGCCGCACCACTTCATTTCAGCTCGTTACTCATACAAAGATAAGAGGATGAAAAAAATAATACATGCCATTAAGTTTTTCCACAGAAAAGACTTAATTAGACCACTCTCTCGTGAGTTGTTACCACTATTGCCACACATAAATGGAAATCTTGTTCTTGTTCCTGTACCCATGCCTCGCTTTAGACGACTACTCCGTGGTTATAATCAGTCTGAACTATTAGCTCACACACTAAGCTCTCTATCCGGGATACCAGTTGATACATCAATATTAATAAGGCGCACCTCACCCGCACGACAAGTAACCACACACAACAGAAAAGAACGTCTACGTAATCAAAAAAATACTTTTATCACATACAAAGATCTTACAGGGCGAGAGATTATTATTATAGATGACGTAACAACAACAGGTGCAACTCTCTCAGAAGCTAAAAAGGTTCTTGATAGAGCGGGTGCAAGCAAGGTGCATGCCATAACAATAGCGCACTAAAGAAAAATGCACTCGTTTGGTGCATTTTTCTCCATACTCACGCTATACGATACTACCTAGGTGTCGTCGTAGCATTAGCAGTCCCCGTGAACATCTTTTTTTCAGTCACTCGTTCTTTCATTTTTTCTGACGAACGCTCCTTCTTAGAGATTTCTGGTTTACGCACCTTGCTGACTACTGTATTAAGGTCTTTAGATATAGCCCTCATGTCGCTACTAACGGAATCAATTATGGCCTTACTAGTAGTTCCGTAACTAGCAGGTGTAAGAGTAGCGGTCTTCTTAAGTAATTCATCAAGTTTAAACATATTCTGCGCAACCAGCGCCTTTGCATCATCAAGATTCTTTTGCCACGCCGTAACATCGTTCCCTTTAGCTTTGTGTTCATCTATCTTTGTCTGTATCTTTATGAATCTCTCAGACAGAGTAGTTGTGTGGTTCTTCAACTGATAAATACGAGACTCTAGTCGTACCTTTGGTATTACGATTCCATAGATTCTATAGTCCTTAAAAATAGACTCACTGAGCGCCTTTGTTGTTGTCGCATCGGTAGAGGACGCAATAGAAGCTTTAAGCGTAGTTAAACTAGCAACATTAGTAGTTAATGACGTTACAAGCAATGTCTTTTGCTCTTCTGTTAATTTATTATTTTTTTCTATAGCTGTCTTATTGCCATGTAAAGCTTGTATTCTTTCATTAATCAATACGGTTGCCCTCTCTTTTGTTTGAGTCTTTCTTACATTGAAAGAATTAACAGAATCTAATGATTCAGTAACCGGAGTTACAGAAGAAAGAACCGGAGAGAAAGGCACGTTAATGTTTTCCTCTGCAAAGATAACTGGAACTGTAATAGCTGCGGTAAGCAAACTAGTTATAAATATTTTTTTCATAATATTATAGTAATTATATCTATAAAGGTATTTTATTTCCCTGTATATGTACTAACAAGTTACAAGGTTATTTGTGACACTATCTACCACCTAATTGCTATATTCCCGTTACGCTCAAGATACATATTGCTAGTTGAGAACGGCCTGCTACCAAAAAATCCGACTCGCGCCGAAAGTGGTGACGGATGCGCAGATTCTATAATAAAATGTTTCTTAGTATCTATCAGATCTTTTTTACTCTTAGCAAAGTTACCCCACAGGATAAATACAATCCCTTCACGCTGCTCTGATAAAGTTCTAATCACGTTATCGGTCAACTCTTCCCATCCTTTTGCTTTGTGTGATGTCGGAGCACCTGAGACAACCGTAAGGACAGAATTAAGAAGTAAAACACCTTGCTTTGCCCATGATTCTAAATCACCATCACTAAAATCTTTTTTAATCTTTAGGTCTGACTCTATCTCCTTATATATATTCCTTAGAGAAGGTGGAAGTCGTACTCCTTTGGGAACGGAAAAGGATAATCCTGTTGCCTGACCCTTACCATGATATGGATCTTGACCGAGAATAACCACCTTAACCTTACTAAAAGGAGTAAGGTTAAACGCCTTAAAAATATCATCTTTAGCCGGATACACTTCCTTTGAAGCATACTCATTCTCTATAAAAGCTATAAGCTGTGAGAATTCTTTTGAACCAAAAAAATCTTGCAACTGATTGCTCCAGCTTTTTTCAATACGCAGCTCGTTACTCATATGGATTAGTAAAATAGTTACAACTTAAGTTATCTTCATCTAGTTCTAGTAAAGCTTATTGCGATGCGGTTTAGATGAATAAGCTGCGATACATAAATCACGACAGACCTCCTTAAAACCTAGCTATCACGATAAAAGTCAGCAAAAGTCTCACAGTATGCAAAACAGACAAAACAAGGTGTTTAGACTCCTCTGTATTCATTTCTATCTAAATAACATTGTACCCCCATTTTTTTTAAGTAAGAGAGCGAGCTCTCCTCTGGAAGTGAAAGAGTGCTTCTCTACATCCTTAAGCATCGACTGAAACTCCGTCTCTTGTGAGCCTTCACAGAACATTTTAGTTGATGCAATTGGACCAAATGAGAGAGTGTCTGTAATTGTCGTATACTCTGCACTCATGCTATTACAGTCCGTTGTAAATGAGACTCCGCCCTCATCTGTAAAAGTTATAACGAAAGCCTCCTTCTTTTTCGGAAAGATTTCTTTGTCATCTGTGTATGTAGTCTTTATCCATTTCCACTCCTTCATGGAGAGAGTCATCTTACTCTGGTCAGCTTCACCTTCAAAATCTTGCACCACTTTACCAAAATCAAGTGCTATGGTGTCTAGCCTCAGTCTTACTGTCTTCCCAACAGATGGTTCCGCAGTAAAAGGCTCGTCTGGTTTTCTGTCTGCATAATTAACGATAATAACGCCATCACGTACCTCTAGCTGCTGCGGGGCGATTCTGTCTCCAATAAGGGCAGATTTGGTTCCTCTCGGCAAGACGTCTGTCGCAAGCATGCCAACAACATAATAAAAGAGCCCGGTACCACCAGTTGACCTTGTAACAAAGAAAACTTTATCATCTTTACCGTCTCCATTAATATCTCCTACAGCTTCGTTACCAAAATAACGTATCACATCCTTACTAACACTTCCTGGTGCAATCTCTTTTTCAAGAACCCCATCTATAAGAGTAATAATCTCACCATCTAGAATGAATGTTTGCTTACTTGCATCTTTACAGATAGCTACAACTGTCCCATTTTGCTCAAAAGTAAACTCCCCTTGATGTTCCCAAAACGAACTCATTCCATCTCTTGTAGCAAACTTTGCCCCACTTGCAGCCACGGTGGTAAGCATGAGGTACTGTTTAATATCTTCGCCTTGCGCGGTTACCAGAAGTAACCTTTTCATGACACCGTCCTTAGCTGGATCATAATATGTAGCATTAGCTGTGTAGCCGTTGGAGCATACCAACCTGATTTTCCCTGCATCTTCTGGTGGCAAAATATCTATATTCTTTTTTGACTGAACGTAGTAGACACCAACAATAACAAGAATCACTGTCACAAAAATCAACGAAGCGATAATAATAATTTTTTTCTGAATGGACATATGGTGCAAGTATACATGAGCATTCTTATTTATGTGCCGTGCATATATACATAATATTATGTACACAGCCACCTAAAACATTATTTTTTTATAAAATACATTTTCTCTCCATTCCCTGAAAGAAGATATAATGAGTTGCCTTTACCATCGAGAAGAAACCTATTCATCTTTGAAACTGAACCTGTAAAGATTCCCTCCTGAGACCCATCACAAAACATGAGAGTGCTTCCAAAAGGTCCAAACGTAATTAATCCATCACTTCCGAATGTATAGCTTCCAAAGAACCCATTACAGTCAGTCTTGCCTGAGAGATTCCCGTCAGCATCAAAAGCAAGTGTGAAGGATCCGAGCTTGTTAGGTTTTATAATACTCCCATCTGCCATAACGGTCTTCTCCCACACCCAAGTACTTGATTGAACATTCTTTGCGTCAGCAACTGGCACACTAACCGCTTGGAGCTTCGCTTTTTTTGGAATGATTTTAATATAGTAGTCTGCGTTACCATAGAGCGTATAGCCATCGTCTGTCTTTTTAGCGTACACTTTTGCATGGGCACCGATATTATTTTCTATAGAACCAAAGTCTGGTATACCGACAACCTTCCCAACAACAGCCTGTGACCAGCCAATTGTAGTTACCACCTTTTTATCATCAACCGTGATACTACATTCTCCGTCTGCAAAACATGCGGTTGAGTATGCAGTAACTGTTCCTTCGAAAGTGTCGCCATTCTTATTCTTTGGATGATGCTTCTTTACTACAGACTCACGGGTAAGCGGTCCGAAGTATCCTGTCTGAGGGAGGTTGTACTCTTTTTGGAAAGCACGAACCGCGCTCATCGTAATACCACCAAAATAGCCCGTTACATCTCCTTTGAAGTATCCAGCATCACGTAATATTTCTTGCAGGAGAGAGACATCTCCCCCTTTGCTTCCAATCCAAAGATTACGAAGAAAGGCATACGCGGTAGTTGTTGCAGACGAGATACTCTCATCTTTTTTCTTAGTTACGAATTCAACTGAGAGACTTTCGAATTCATTTCCTGGGCACGGCGTTGTAACACATCTAATAGTAGAGTCTCTTTTATACTTCGCAGTATAAGAAGTATCTGCTTTTAAGTTCTTAATAACTACTGTTGTAGAGCCTAGTTCTGTCTTCTTTGGGAGACAGTATTCTGGGGTCGGATAGATCATGATACACACCTGATTGGTCTCAAAGTATTCAAAATAAACACCCTTCTTCTCCTCCTCTGTCATACTAGCCAAAACAGCCTGAGAAAGGTTAAGTGTCGCATCGCTTGAGCCAATAGTCACAACCGTTGGACCATTAAAAAAGCGTGCCGTCTGCTTCTCGGTAAGAGCATGTAACGAAAAGTCGCTCATGAGCAAAGCCATAAATAATGCCGAGAAAGAAATAATGAATTGCATATAAAATAGTATCTAGGTTTCCTTATACTGACTATAACCGCTCATCTACTATTTTTGTGACACCTTTTCGAATAATCTCTACTTAAGATAAGAGGATAACTCTTTTAAAAAACCATCCCGTTCATCATTTCTCCACCCTATACTTTTTACCCATATCTGTAATTGATTGTTTGATTATCATTTTTAACATCTTAAGGTCAACATCTTCCGGAGTCTTTATTGCGAGGCACGACTTACCAGAAAGCTTGTAGCGCCCCAGTTTTTCTATGTCTTTCTTATATGTTTCCCAGCCCATCATGTTGTAGAGCGTAAAACCTGTTTTAGATATTGCAAAACCAGTCATGAGGTAAGAGTGTTCCCCGCCCTTGCTGTCGTTATAATAATATTTCCCAAATCCAAAAATCTTATTCCACATCACGCACTGCGAACCAGTTACTTTTGAATACAAGTCAATTAGAGCAAGTGCTTCACTTTGTACTTTTTCATTCCCTTTAAAGTTTTCTTTCAGGTACTTCTCGTGACTAATGGTAGTTGGTTGTGTTTTGTTGGTGTAAGACATGTTAATGCTTTGGCTATATAACTATTGTTATCGCAAAGTATTTTTATTCAACGATTGCAATGACTACATTTCCTTTTTTTCTTCCAGTATCAACATATCTGTGTGCTTCAACTATTTGATTTAATGAATATTTTCTATCGATTACTGCTTGTAACTTATCTTTCTCAAAAAGCATTTTTAATAGTTCCAGTTGATCCTTTGACTCAGTCGCAACCTCTAAGCCACCCACTGTTTTATATACACCTCCTTCTTTTAAAAGTTTGTCACATTGTCTTTTAGTAGTTTTACCAACCGCATCAAAAATGAAGTCAAATGTAGTAGCACACTTACTAAAATCTTCTTTGTCATAAAGTATAGTTTTTGAAATACCCAGACTTTCAACCAACTGTTTACCTTCTGAACCACAAACAGCAGTAATATCAGCGTTATAGTACTTAGCAATTTGTATTGCAGAAATGCCGACAGACCCAGTTGCGCCAATTATCAGAATACTCGCACCCGGCTTTTCTTTAACTTTCATTTTATCTAAAAATGATATAGAAGCATGTCCGCCGAAGACCAGTGCTGCAGCCTCATCATACGTAGCATTACTAGGCATTTCAATGACACTTCTATCTTGATCGATAGTCAGATATTCAGCATACGTACCGAATGTAAACCCTGTCATCCCAAATACCTTATCGCCAATTTCAAAGCGTGTCACTTTGTCCCCAATACTTTCCACAACACCAGAAAAGACAACCCCCAGAACAGATTTTCTTGGTTTAAAAATCCCCAAGATCAATCTCATTAATAGTCTCATAAAGAAATTACCCACGAGACCTCTGGCTCTTACATCTCCGGAGTTGACTGCTGTCGAAAAAATTTTTACTAGTATCTCCCCTTCTTTTGGGGAAGGTTTTTTAATTTCCTGAATTTGCAAAACTTCAGGAGGACCATATTGTGTGCAAATAACTGCTTTCATAAATTGATTTTCTTTCATAGTATTAAAATTAAAGTAACCTCGTACACACCTCAATCAAAAAGCCATTGATGTCGCGCAGATACCCAACAGTTTGACCCCACGGTTTTTGAGCCGGTTCTTTTACTATTAACGCACCGGCTTCAACTGCCTGCTTCCAGGTACTCTCGAGATCATCACATACAAAAGTTATTTCAAATGGTGGAGGTGGTGTATCTGCACTGATTGTGCCAATGGTTATCCCGTTATACTCTGCAACACTATACGAAGCAAAAGCGAGTGTCGTATCCCCTGTTGCGAGTTCTGCATAATCTTTTTCGGGTGTGATGAATTTTTGCGCAAAGCCAAAAGCGTTGTGATAAAACGCTATCGTCTCTTCAACATTCTTAACATATAGAATTGTATAGCCGAATCTGATCATATGTTTATTTTAATCTATTAAACCACTTTTGTGCATTCGATATTCGGTGTGGGCACCCAGGCCAGCAACATGGTCTTCGTTTTCCTTTAACCAAGTCCTCACGCAGTCGGACCAGATGTTCCGCACGTGTCTCTTTTTTCTTTACAAACGTCACCCAGCAAATCCATTCATTACGAGCAAGGGGCGTGAGTGTTTCCCACTTTTCTTTCACATTCGAATATGTAGCTAATGTCTCCCTTATATCTCTAGGTACAGAGTGCGGTAATTTTTGCGCTGTGGATTTTTTCATAGTATTATCGCCCTGCATGTTTAAGAATCCATTTTGTATGTTCGTTTTTAGATTTTGACCAACGAGCAATAACCTTTGAAGCCTCTTTAGGATTTACCTTGACCCAATCGCGCAGATGATTCGCAACTGATTTTTTAACAAATTTTATCTCATCTTCTTTGAGTAGTTCGAGAATGTCAAAAATGGGCTTAGGGTTTTCATTCCAAACATCGAGTTTCGGTGCCCAAGGAAGTTTCGGGCGAAGCCCTTCTGATGCAAGGCGACGCAGGTGAAAGTTCTTACTCTTTGCCCACTTAGTACATACTGCGAGCGTTTTATCAGGATACATGCGAGCATACGGGCGAATGGCATATTCTCCAGTGTTTCTTTTAGTGATTTCTTCGATTGCTTTTATCGATAATGTAAAATGCGCTAGCCCATACCTCTCAACAAATTTTCCTACCGGCATGAGCCAATAGAAGTTAGTAAACATCCCTGTTTCTTCTTGATTTTCAGGACCGAGTATTTCTAAAAGAATCTCGAGTGCTTCCGGATATTCTTCTGGTAGATATTCTTTGAGAACAAGAGCTATGATCCCCACCCTCTCTGTATAAGTCTTACCAACAACTTGTTTCTTCACATCACGCACAAAATTTTTTGTATCAAACTTTGTATAGACGGTAGATATTTTGTCAGCCAGTAGCAGCGCCAGACTCTCACCGAATGCTTCAGTGATAGATATTTTACCTGTTGCAGGATTTATAAAATTATTCTTTGTGGTGGGTTTTGTCATGGTCTATAAAACGCGTCAATGTTAGTAGTATATAACTAAACGCTTGGGTCATATAGTAGGAAGGAGAAAATTATAAGACGGAGAATCTGGGTTACTAATTTCTTAAACCGTAGTCAGTTCGTTGAAATTGGCGATACCTCTGGGCTCCATGTTTAATTAGATTGCTCCCGACTTTTTAAGTTGTTGTACTATCCCACCACCTCTGAGACTTTCTCGTATTTCCTAGTATACGCAACTGGAGAAAGATAACCAAGTTCGGCAATCAAAAAACCCTTGTGATGCAAGAGCTTAATGATAATTCTAGCGAATTGTGTACCGCTTTGCGGTGTTTTTTGAACGAAGTTCGAACATTTTTTGAGCAAAACCTTGAAAACTAATTTGGACTCGGCGGGGCAAACTATTTTTCTGGGGAAATGGAATTGCCCCGCCTCGGCTTTCTTCCCGCCCGCAGGAGGGGTCTGGGGAGGAATGCGGGCGGGATTTTGAACCTTTCCTTTTTCGCTTCCGAATTTCGTGCCAGTTGAAAACTGGCGCGCCACCTAATAATACTTCAATTTTGAATAATGCAATTTGTCGTGTGCTTCAAACAATATCTTGATCGCTTTTTTTGCATTTTTTTCTATTTCATTTTGTAAAACACTTGATTCAGTCCACATAAACGCATTTTTTATTGAATCTTTAAATTGCGGTCTCGTTCCTTTTTTGTCTGTTGTGTTTTCTTTGCTTATCCCGTGAACAAATTCATTCCTTAAATCAAAAAGCGTCACTAATTTTTCAAATAAATCTTGATCAATAATTTTCTTGTTTTTTGCGGCTTCTAAAATTTTCCATCCAGTTTTTGTTTTCGCCGTTTCTTCATCAACTGGATTTTGATATGGCAAATCAAGCAATTTTGCAAGTTGTCGCTCTATTGTTACGGCGCACATTATAATACTTGCCACAAAATCGCCCACCAAAAAGGCGTGGCGCGCTTCTTCAAAGCAGGAATGAACATCGGGAGAAGAAAGATAGTCTTCATTTTCTGGGTTGTAATTGTCCAAAAGAAAACGCAAGCGCTCTTTTACCTCTTTTTCGTTACTCCGGATATAATCTTTCCAATACTGATCAATTTGTGTTTGGGTGTAGTGCATAATTAGATATCGGTGTATTTTTTAAAATTTTCCGCTTGCTCAAATATTTCTTTAAACACCTCATCTTTTGGCACAGGAGGATAGCCATTTTTATCAAGCGTAAGAATTAAATCAACTTTCAATTCGGCTTTGATATTATCTCTAGCTGACCAATCTGTGTATCTGGCTTTATCGTCGACAATTTTTTTAATCTCTTGCGACAATATAATCAATTTATCTTCGGGATATTCAAATTTATATTTTTCAGCAACTGCCTTCAAAATATCGTAAAAGGCTTTTTCTTCAAAATCTATCCCAAGACCCTCAAACGACTTTCTTTCTTGTTGCAATTGCTTGAATAAATCCGCAAATTTATCAGCCACATCATCAAGTACATGACTTTGAAAAACATCAAAATCTTTTCTTTCGTTATAAAGCGCGATCAATTTCTTTAGCTTCTTCGAAAAATCAACACTCTTAATTCGGTTTGTCTTCTTAAACTCATTAATAGCTTTTGCTAAAAGTTTTTGTAATAGTTTGATTTTCGTGTTTGGCAATTTAATTTTTTCAATTTTTGCCAAATATTCATCACTAAAAATATCTGCGTTATTTTCCGGTTTGTTTTTATCAAGTTTAAATATTTCTTCTACTCCTTCACTAATCAATGCTTCTTGTATCATCTGACGCACTTTTTCATTCATTTGTGCGGTATCCGGCGCATCTCCCTTGGTTAGTTTGTGAATAATTGATTTAATGGCAAAATAAAAATGAATATAGTCTCGTTCAATCTGCGAAATTTTCTCACTTGCACAACAAAGATCATAAGCAGACCGCAACTTCTTCGTTATAGACATGAAGCGATTCTCTAAATCAGCCGTAACTTGAACAAATTCAGCTGACCGATTCAAGCAATTCAATTTTTCCAAAGGAGAACCCTCAAAAAAAGGCTTGGTATCAAATCCATGAAATAATTTTGAAAGCAAGTCGAGTTGATCTTTCACAATCCCCACCGCTTTATCTGCATCTGCAAAATCATCGCCATGCACCTTACTATATTTTGCAAGAGCAATATTCATGTTGCTTTTTATTCCAATATAATCAACTACCAAGCCAACTTCTTTACCTTCATAAACACGATTGACGCGAGAAATTGTTTGAATTAGTGAATGTTGTTGAACAGGTTTGTCAATATAAATCGCCTCCAAAAAAGGCACATCAAAACCAGTAAGCCACATATCAACGACAATAGCGATTTTGAAATTTGATTTTGCATTTTTGAACTGGCGATCAAGCTCTTTTCTATCTTCTTTTGTCCCTAGCATGTCATACAGCGCTTTTTCATCATCCTTATTGCGAGTCATCACCATTTTAATCTTCTCAATTGGCTTGATTTCTCGCTTTTCCTCTGTAGTGAGTTTTGCGCCTTCCTCGCATGCTTTAATTTCCCCCCATTCTGGTCTAAGTGAAATCACTTCTTTATAAAAATCGTAAGCAATCGGTCGGCTAGAGCAGACGAACATAACTTTACCTTTGACGCTTGCTCCTTCCTCAATTCGCTTTTCATAATGTTCAACAAAATCTGTCGCTAAAAGTTTCAATCTCTTTGGATCACCCAAAATAACTTCCATCTGCGCTACAGCTTTTTTGCTTTCTTCTATTTGATATTCATTTGCTCCTTCTTCTGCGCATTTGGCATAGTACTCTTCAATTTCCTTCAATTTAGCCTCATTTAATAGAACCTTCGCTGCTCGTCCTTCATAAACAATTCTCACGGTAATTTCATCTTCTACCGATTCTTTCATTGTGTAGGCGTCGGCAACTTCACCAAAAACAGACAATGTGCCGTCAATCGGCGTACCGGTTACGCCAACATAAGTCGCATTTGGCAAAGAATCATGGAGGTATTTTGCAAACCCATATTTAACTTCCACACCCTTATCGGTAACCTTTAATTTTTGATCAAGATTTATCTGTGTTCGGTGTGCCTCATCGGAAATACAAATAACATTTGGCCTATCAGTCAAAAGCTCCGTATCTTCAGTAAATTTTTGAATCGTTGTAAGGTATACACCACCACCTTTGATACCTTGTAAGTGTTTTCGCAAATCAGCACGACTTTCAACGCTCAAAATCTTTTCTTCATTGATAAAGTTTTTGGCATTGGTAAATTGCTCAGACAATTGATCGTCCAAATCGGTTCTATCGGTAATGAGTACAATTGTCGGGCTAGATAATTCAACGCTCTTCATCAAGAGGCGTGATAAATACAACATCGCAAAACTTTTACCCGATCCAGTCGCTCCAAAATATGTTCCACCTTTTCCGCTTCCGGTTGGCTTCATGTTCACCTTTATGCTTTCATAGAGCTTTCGAGCGGCGTAATATTGCGGATAACGACAAACGATTTTTGCTTCGCTTTTTGAAGTGTCGGGGAAGTAGATAAAATTATGAATAACATCAAGTAGCCTGTTTTTGTCAAACAATCCTTTAATCAAGGTATAGAGTGAATCAATACCCTCACTTGGTTCATCAGTATTATTTACTTTTCTCCACGCGTAGAAAAAATCATAAGGTGAGAACAAAGACCCCATTTTGTTATTCACGCCATCGCTTATGACGCAAAAAGCGTTGTATTTCAGAAGTTCAGGAATATCTCGGCGATAACGAACGGTCAATTGAGTATAGGCGTCTTTAATCGTGCAATTTTCTTTGACGGCACTTTTGAATTCAAAAACCACCAAAGGCAAGCCGTTTATATACACGATTCCATCAGGAATTCTTTTTTCAGTTCCTTGAATTTCTAATTGATTAACAATTTTGAATATGTTATTCGAAGCAGTTTCAAAATCCAAGAGTTCAATATAAATATCTTTTTGACTGCGATCTTCTCTTTTGAGAGTAAAGCCGTCAGCAATCAAACGAATAATATCCCTGTTGCTTTCATACAGCGCCGAGCTTGGATAGAGATCGAGTTTTCGCAAAATTGAATCAATTTCATTTTGCGTTATACCAACACCCGCATATCTATTTTGAAGAAACGCACGCAAATCGTCACGCAGCAAAACATCACTCATTTCTTTGTGAATGGTTTCTCCGTGATGGTGCGGGATATCCACTTCTCCAAAAAGTTCTATAACCGCTTGTTCTAATGTTTCTTCAGTAAATTTCATAATTATTTAGTCGTTAAAGTATCAACCACTCCTTTCATCAAAACCGGACACAAAGGTGTAATCATATTTTTTAAATCTTCATTGAGTTTTTTTCTTGATTCCAAAACATAATGAATGGCAACAATTGATTTTTGCACTTCAATATCGGGTATTGGCAATCTTACTTCGCACATATCCTCCCAGTTAAATGTTTCTCTAGCACTACCCCAAGAATGAAAACGCGCGTATCTATCAAAATCAGGACGAGTGAACCAAAGATAAAGAAATTCAGGCAATAATTCTTCTTTTTTTGTAATCTCAAAAACGGGATAAATTTTTGAAACGATAAAATCTTCTTCTGTATTTAATGAAATTGGAATTCTTTCTCCCATTCTCGCCGTATTAGGGTTGAATACAAATTGACCAACTTTCAAAAGTTTATAGCCAGAAAGTTCTACATCAGTCATGTTAGCTTTTGGCTTTATCAAAATTTTATGGATTGATACACCTCTTACTTTACTAAGGGGCAAACCATAATTTTCGTATTCAGATTGCTGAATATAATCACCCAACCTCTTCAAGTCTTTTTTCTTTGCCAAATCTTCAATAAAAGTATCACAAATCAATTGCAAATCATCCAGACTGCTCTCATAACATTTCTGATTGCGAAGAAGTTCGTTATATACCGCCACAACATTTTTTTGAACTTTAATATCGGGAATTGGCATTTCAATATCACAAACATCTTCCCAAGTAAAAGTTTCTCTGGCGCTACCCCAAGAATTAAATCTTGTGTATCTATCAAATTCAGCTCTGTTTACAAAAATGAATAAATATTCAGGTAATAATAAATTTCCATCGATAACTTCAAAAACTTGATATGCTGGTGAAATAATTGCTGATTCAGCCTCTTTTAATAATGCGATTGTAAATTTGTCACCGTTCCTAGAAGTAACAGGACTAAAAGCAAATTGATTTTTTCTAACTATACGATAAACACTCATATCTGTTTCAGACACATTTGCAATAGAAGGTATAAACTTTTTCTGAATACTAACACCCAAAAGATTACTTATTTCTAAGTTTTTATTTCGCTCATCTACGAGCTGTATATAATCGCCAAGTTTTTTATAATTCAATTTCATAGCCAAGATGTTTAAATGCCTCCATTAGTTTTTCTTGCGAATCCTTTTCCTCTGCAAGAATATTGGTGAATTGTTTTTGAATCCGCTTCATTTCTTTGTCGTAGTTAATTTTGCTATCACGATCAACAAATTCAATGTATTTGCTCGGAATGAGCGACCAATTATTTTTCTCAATTTCTTCGATGTTTGCGCTATAGCAAAACTCCGGAATATTTTTGTAGCTTTTTTCAAAACCCTCTCTCTGCCAGTTGTGATATGTAGAGACTACCTCTTGGATATCGGCATCAGTGAGCTGAATATACTTTTTTTCGTATTCTTCACCTTTTCGGCGTAAATCCATAAACAATATCTCATCTTGTCTGTTGCGGTATTTCACCATTGCACCATTATGTTCAATCGTTCGTGCTTGCTTGTTTTTATTAAGAATCCAGAGCGTAACACTAATATCCGTGCTATAGAACATATCTCGTGGCAAAACGATAATTGCTTCTACAAGGTGATTTTTGATAAACTGTTTTCTTATTGCAACCGTGTCAGGATCTCCAAGTGCGCCATTGGCAAGCAAAAATCCGGCTACTCCATTTGAGGAAAGCTTGGATGCCATATGTAAAATCCAGCCATAATTTGCATTACTAACCGGAGGCACATCATATCCCGCCCATCGCGGATCAGTGGTGAGTTCATTTGCACCTCGCCAATCCTTTTGATTGAATGGCGGATTTGCCATGATGAAATCTGCTTTGAGATCTTTGTGCTGGTCTTTTCCAAAGGTGTCAGCGGCGGTTTCGCCCAAATTAGAAGATATACCACGGATAGCCAAATTCATTTTTGCCAATTTGTAGGTGGTTGGAATACTTTCTTGCCCGTAGATTGCTACTTCTTTGGTATTACCGTGGTGCGCTTCAATAAATTTAATTGACTGTACAAACATGCCCCCCGAACCACAACAAGGGTCATATATTTTGCCCTTATATGGCTCAATAAGTTCAGCAATCAGATTGACTATATTTTTGGGAGTATAAAATTCACCTTTACCTTTTCCTTCTGCGATCGCAAACTTTCTCAAAAAATATTCGTAAATTCTGCCGATAATATCGTGAGACTTGTCTTTGAGCGTATCGATTTTATGAATTTCGTTTAGCAACGCACCGAGTTTGGTTGTATCAAGATTTAAACGAGAATAGTAATTGTCTGGCAAAGCGCCTTTTAATGCTGGATTCTTTTTTTCTACCGTAAATAAAGCAGTGTCAATCTTTATTGAAATATCACTTTGCTTGGCGTTTTTTATCAAATAACTCCATCTTGATTCTTCGGGGAGATAAAACACGTTTTTCATCGTGTAAAAATCCACCATCTCCAGATATTTTTCTTTACCCTCGGCGATAAGTTCATTTCTTCGTTCCTCAAATTTATCACTGGCAAATTTTAAAAATATCAAGCCGAGCACAACGTGCTTGTATTCAGAAGGCTCAACAGTTCCCCGAAGTTTATTGGCAGATTCCCAAAGAGATTCTTCAATACTCTTCTGCTTCTTTTCTTTTTTAGGTTTAGTAGTTCTTGTCATACTTATATTTTATTAAATGCCTTTCTTATAACTCCCGCCATGAGTTTTCTTCTTTCTTGGAGGAATGTATCATATTCAAGCTGATAAAAATTTTCTGGAATAGCGTGCTCTGCCAGCATTTCTTTAATTTCGCTCTCGCCGAACCTTTTTTGCACCATTGCAAAATATTCGCTTGGTTTGTCGTCGCTGATTTCGATATTATCTTCAAATTCCAAAAATGTCAGATTGGCAATCTGGTTTATTTTTGCCTTGTCTTTGTTCTTATCAAATCCATATTTTGAAATGAGATAATTTCGTGGGAATATGTGATGTTTTTCCAAACGCTTCTTTTTAATCTTTAAAGACGGATCATAAAGATCGCCTACAAGTTTGCGAGAAAATAAAACTGGCGAGCCGAGCTTGTTGAGCGCGGCATAAAAAGCATTTGCCTCTGGGCTTCTTGCTGATGATGTTTCCATTTGCCCGACAAGCGTAATATCCCAAAAATCATTGGTTAAATTCTCACCAATTATCTTTTCAAGTCCGCTGATAAATCCGTCGTGGCTAAACTCTTTTATTCTGTTTAGATCCTTTTCAAAGGCGGTTTCTGGTGAAGAAGAATATCTACCTGTCAGAGAAGACATCACGAACCAGCGCCCGATAATTCTTTGCAATTCGTGATTTTGCGTATTGAAATTTTGTTTTCCAATAAGATAAAGAATATAGCTATACAAAACGGCATTTTTTGACGATATAAGTTCTTCATCTTTATATCCGCCACCAATAAGAATTTTCAGAAAACTTTGCCAATTCGTATTATCAAGGATAGTCGGCAAATTTAATTTCAATTTATCAAATTGATGCGTTCGCAATTCTTCTGAAAATTCTCCTGTTTCCATATCGCGTCCGCGAATAATGGAGTAGACATCTTTCATTTTTGCTCGGTGGAATGTCAGACCAACTAAAACGCGAAGCATATCGTCCGGATCGGGCTTTATCAAATAATTGAAAGACGAAAAACGAGTTTCTTTTTCTGGAATTTTTCTTGAATCAATACAAAACTGCTCAATTTCTTTCCTGCCCTCTTCCCAATAGACGGAAAGTAAAGTCAAAATGAAATCAGCTTGCGTCAAACTCACCCCTTGACTGTTTATGCGAACAAAAATATCCGAGACAATTTCTTCCTCTAAATTCGGGGCAATTTCAAGAGCCGTGAGAGGATATTTATTGATGTTTATAAGCGATTGAATGTTTGAGGAAATTGTCTTTTCCTCTTCCTTTGTGATTTCTCTTTTTTCTTTAAGTGCCGAAATGAAATTGCTAATGATAGCAAAATCACCCTCGCCAGACCAAAGAGCTGAAAGGTCGGGAATATATTCGGGGTCGCGATCGGTCGCCGCGTCGCCGACTTTGAAAAGTGCGTCTATTGGGCGAAAAGCAATTTTGATAGCTTTGCTTTCATAATCAGGGGTCAAAACTTCCTGATTTTTCATAACGGCAAAAAGAGCCGTCAATCTTTGCTGTCCGTCAATTATCAAAAATCTCGGAATTTTCCTTTTCTTCTCATCAAAGCCAATATTTTTATAATCACTGCGATTGGCATTTTCCCAGAAAAGCAAATATCCGATTGGATAACCACGATATATTGAATCAAATAAATCTCTAACTTTTGAGATTTTTTTATACCAAACGAACGGGCGTTGAATGTCTGGCAAAGCAATATCGCCAATTTCAATATCGTCCATTAGTTTTCCAATCGTATAATCTGTTGTTTTGAATACTTGTGCCATATTTTTATTTCATTAAATCATCAAGCGAAACGCCAAGAGCATCCGCAATTTTTTTAACTGTTTCAATGGTGGGGTTGGGAGTAGAGCCAGCTTCAATTTTGGCAATCGTATGAAAAGCCAAATCCGCCTTTTTTGAAAGCTGATCCTGCGAAATGCCGAGCTTGTTTCGGTATTTCTTTATATTGTCTGCGATTGTGGATTTTTCCTTTGACATATTCGTATAGTTTTACTATGATAGTTGTATAGTATTAAAAATATCACTTATCAATAGTTAGTATATGAAATTTTTAGCATTTAGTCAAAGAAAAATTTTAGGGAGTTCCTTAGTGTTGCCCGCGAATGGGTTGGGTGGGTCAAGGGCAACATCTTCTTTGGCGGCGCATTTTACTTTGCAAAATACGAAATTCGGAAGCGAAAAAGGAAAGGTTCAAAATCCCGCCCGCATTCCTCCCCAGACCCCTCCTGCGGGCGGGAAGAAAGCCGAGGCGGGGCAAGTCCATTTCCCCAGAAAAATAGTTTGCTCCGCAGAG
>JACCDG010716511.1_pt1 | contig 35108 bp, 29 predicted proteins | sample 7442471 | NCBI WGS metagenome assembly JACCDG01 (sample SAMN15323444, study PRJNA562643) | freshwater metagenome | isolation source: river surface water | place: USA:Blue River Watershed | collected 2017-08-17 | reverse complement strand
CGTTCTTACGCGCCTACGGCGCGTCGCAACTCCGCCATCACCGCGCTGCCCGGATCGATGGCCATCCCGCTGGCGTCCTTGACCGAGCTTTGGTGCGCGTAATCGGCGAAGATCTGCGATTTCTCGGCGACGAGGCGGACCAATAATTCGTCGATCGTGCCCTTGGCGATGAGCCGATGGGCGTTAACCTTGCGCGTCTGACCCATGCGACGTACCCGCGCGACGGCCTGGCGTTCGGTGGATGGCTTGAACTGCGGCTCCATCAGGATGACCACCTGGGCGCATTGCAGGTTGATGCCGACGCCCCCGGCTTCGATCTGCAGGGCAAGCACGCCGAAACCCTCCTGGGAGGCGAAACGGTCGATGACCTGCTGACGTTCGACGGAACCGATCCCGCCGTGGATCTGCGCGCAACCTCCCACGAGCATGCTGACGTCATCCAGGACTTGTCGGAAATATGAGAAGACCGCGACCTTACGACCGTCCTCACGATAAAGCTCCAGCAGCTCCCTGAGCCGATCGAACTTAGCCGACTGCAGGCCGCCTGCGCCTATGGTGGCGGCGAGCCTCTTATGCATGAGGTTGTCAGGACTGGCCCGGTATGCCTCCACGTCAGCCGGTTCCAACGGGACGATTTCATCGGTCTCCGTGATATCCGGCAATTCCGTCAGCACATCCGCCTGCGTGCGCCGGAGATAGACCGGCGCGAGCTTTTCCCGCACCTGAGCAGGAACCGGACGGACCTGCCTCAGCAGGACCTGCACCTCATCATCGAGCCGGGGCTGGACGGTCGTGACGAGCGTCTGAAGCTCGCTCAGGCGGTTCTCCAGGGCGGTGCCGGACATGAAGGCGACATGCCGGGAAATGCTGGTCAGGCGCATGACCGCCTGGGTGCGCTGGGCTTGCTTGTTCTTGACCGAGTGGGCTTCGTCGACAGCCAGGAAATCGATCTCAGTGATGCCATCCACTAATCGGCTCAGCGTGGTGTAGGTCGTGATCGCCACCCCGCCCTCCCGACGCCACTGGTCCAACTCATCATCCCGGTCCGTTCCGTGCACGACGATGGCGCCGAGCTTGGTGTGCTTCTTCACCTCGCGCTCCCAGTTGATCAGCACGCTGTTCGGCGCGACCACGAAGAAGTGCTTCCTGCCTTGGGCCGCGAGATGGCACATCGCGGCGAGAACCTGCATGGTCTTGCCCAAGCCCATGTCGTCGCCGAGCAGCACGCGCTTCTGGCAGATGATGTACTGGGTCCCGAACTGCTGATAGCGTCGCAGCGTCGCCGTGAGCAAACGGAGGTCGACCTTCGTGGCTTCTACCGCATCGGCGATCGCCGCCGGCAGACCGCCGCGAAGATCAGGAACAGGCACGCCAGCCCTTACGACAGCGCGTGCTGGCAGCAGGCTTTCGAGCAGCGCGATGAACGATGCCGAATTGTCCGCGTATCGTCGCCATACGGCTGCCTGATCGAAGCCCAAGCGTTGGGCATAATCAGCCAAACCGCGGGATTCGGCGGCAATCCAGCGGAATTCCGCGCTCAATACGTCGCAAGCCCTGGCCAATTCAGACTGGGCGGAAAAAGAAAGCACCTGATCGCTCAGGCGGGTCCCGGACTGCGTCAGCTGGAGCCTCTGATTCGCGTCGTTGAAACGGATGCGAGCCTCGGCTGGGCGCGATCCGAAATCACGGACCAAGGTCTCATACCTGACCAGAGACACGAGCAAGCGTGTGTCGGATGGGCGACGATTGTCCGGGTCGGGCAGCAGCCTGACATGGCCACGAGCAGCGGACTCGAAGGCGGCAAGCGCCTGTAACGCAGACCCCGCCGTCACCGCGCCGATTCCGCGATGCCCCTGAAGGGATGCATGGGTATGTCCGACAAGGTCAGAAACCATGCGGAAGCCCGCCGCCTGCAGCGGGCCGACCGATGCGCCGTAATCCTTGAGCTCCGTGATCGGCGTCGAACGCAGTTCGGATACGACCGCAGCGGTGACGATGGCTTCCACGGCGACCAGGACCTCAGCACGCGCCGCCGGGACAGCCTGCTCCAGCCGGCCAAGCTCCGCGGAGGCCTTCAACCTCTCGGCATGTACCTCACCCTGACCGGAACGGACCCTGAGGGCACGTCCGATGCCGGCGACATACTGTGCGAAACGATTGAACATTCGACCGCCCTAACTGTGCCCGCTCCCCGGCCTCCCGCCAGCGCTAACCTAATCAACCCACCAACTCTTCATCAGCCTGCATCACTACCTTGGGTAGGGCGGGTTGTCCCTGACCCGCCGTTCGCAGACAGAAGTACGCATCCCAATGGAGAAGCCATGCTCCCATCGCCCAACGTCGCGCTCGGAGAGCCACGACCTACCAGTTGCCTTCCTTGCCAACTGGTCAACTTGTCAACCCACCAGCTAGTTGTCCATCTGGCCAACCGGCCAACCAATCAACGGGTCAACTCATTGCATCTCACTTTTGTACCTTTGCACGCGACGAAGCCGCATTTGCACGTTTGCACTTTAAACCCTAATCAACCGAGCCTCCGAGCCTCTGGGCCTCTGGGCCTCTAACTTAACTGCCCAAATCTCGTAACAACTTAGCTTCGACCACGGGCTCATGCCCCAGGTGCTTGATCGTCCGGATGACCTCTTGGACATCGTAGGACGTCCGGCGCAGCGTCACCTCGCCCGCCAAGGGGTAATAAGTCGCCCAGGACGCCCTTTTGTCATCTCCGCGAGGCAGACCCACGCTGCCGACATTGATGACTGTCTTACTGGATGCCTCGAGGTGGTAGACACCCGACTTAGGACATGTAACGGGGTCTTCCCTGCCCTCGGTCCAGATTTCCGGGACATGGGTATGCCCGACGAAGCATAGCGGAACCTTCTGAGCGGCAAAGTGAGCCTTGAGCGCCCTCGGAGTCAGAAGGTAATCGAATACAGCATCAGGATTCAGGGATGCATGAGCCAGCTGGATGCCCTCGAACTTCCCGGTCGGCCGCCACTTCGAGATGAGCTCACGATCGGCACAGGTGAGTTTCTTACGGGTCCATTCAATCGCGCCCCAAGCCGCATCATTGAACCATCGCTCGCCCAAAGCACCGATCACACCGGCCTCGTGATTACCCTGCAGGCAGACCTCGGCCTTGGCGATCATCCGCAGGCAATCGTTCGGAAACGGTCCGTAGCCGATCACATCGCCCAGCACCAGCATTCGCTTCACGCCCAGATGTCCCATCTCAGCGAACACCGCCTCCAGCGCCGGGCGGTTGCCGTGGATGTCTGACAGGATGGCGATCATGACTCGGTGTTTTTCGTGGGATGAGTCCAGTCAAGTTTCTCGAGCAGTATCTTCTCCATCTGAACCATCATCATGATGCGACCGCGGATTTCTTTGCCTGCAAAACCATGGCGCAGAAACAGCTCCAAAGAACTTCGCAGCTTCATCACATCGGTCTCGCTGCCCATGAGTTCGAGAGGCGTCTTACCATGACGATAAAATTGCATGTATACCTCATGGACGCAGTCGCAGTATCGCTGACCGAGTACGGGATGCTGGAGGTACGCACGCGCCTCGTCTTCGTCGGCGATGCCGTAGAAGATCGAATACTCCGACCTACCTAGCCCTCTCAGCTGCGGGAAGATCCACCAGATCCAATGGCCGGTCTTCCTCCCTCCCTGCAACTCGGCCAGAGCCGATTCGTAGGTGCCTTCCTGGGCTTGGACGAAACGATCGATGGACATGTCAGCGGAAAGAGACGCCCACATGCCCACGATAAATTCGCCCAGCTTACTTGGAGTCGTCTCCGATCTTGCCCTTGATGCCGTCTTCCTTGCGCATCGCGTATACCTTCTTCAGGACCGCCGAAAGTTCGACGGCGTCACGAAGGGAATGTTTCTCGGCCTTTTCGAGCTCCCTGGTGTCGATTCCCTCGGAACCATACAGACGGAGCAACACACGCGACTCAGGCGACTTGGCGATGGCCTCCAAGGCCTTGAGGTCAGCTTCGGGGTAGGAGCAAAGCTCCAGGACGATACCATTATCCATCACTTTCCTGGAGGAACGCGCGGTAGAGACCTTGGTGGAATCAAAGGTCTCATCCCCGACCTTCACGCTGAACCTGTCGTGGAAGATCCAATCATTTCCGCGATGCCGCGTGAAAAGCATGATCCTTCCTTCGTCCGTGACCGTGATGAGGAAGGCCGGCGTGAGGAACAGGTTCGAGCGTTCCGTCAGAGGGACGTACTTGGCTTCCTTCGTGAACTCGTCCCTGTCGATCTTGAAGCGCTTACCGAGCACCATGATGCGTTCGGCAAGCATACGGTACTCGTCGGCACGCGAACCTGGCACGGTAGCCGGAAGGGCTTCGCCTGAAGGCTTCATCACAGCCGGAGCGGGAGCCTTGACGACCGGCTTCGGCGGAACGACACCGCTGTAGGTCAGCGTGTACTGATCGATAACCCAGAGATTGCCAGTGCCCTCGCATCGCGGACACTCCACCTGGACGACCTTGTTATCGACGATGGTCGCCTTCATCCCCCTGGTGCAAGAACCACAGGTCTTCCCAGCCTCGATCTTGACGACAGGCTTGTTGGCGGCGACATAGCGGAGGAAAGCAGCCTGGGTTTCAGCATTATCGGGCGTGGTGGAGGCATCTTCGCGCACGAACTCTCCATCCGGGCCGATGGAATACTGAGAGCGGAATACGGACCAGATGCTGGCGAAAAGGGCGGGCGTCTCGAGGGCCCGGGTGGGGCTCACACGGCCCAGGTCGAAGGTGTGCGTAACGACCTCGGTAGGCTTGCTGTTGGAAGGCTCCTTGAAAGGCGACCGTGCGCTGCTCCTGCCCGAGCCACCGAAAGGATTATCCTGGGCGACCAGACCAGGGATGACGGACGCGAAGACAAGCAAGGCGGCAGAGCACTTGAGTAGGCGAGATTTCTTGAACATTGCCGTGTAGATAAGACAGCGGAAGTCCTTGTCCAATCATCTTTCCCCCTCGCCGCGGAGCATAACACTTCTGTTAAAAGACCGGACCGTGAACCATATCCCTTCGCGGAGCTAGCTCGCCCACCCTCCGATACGACAGAGCGTGACCAGCCCCGATACCTGACTAGCCGGAGATCGTCCGCCGTCCTGAAGCCCAGCCTAGAGATCGCGCCTCTGGACATGAAGGATTTGCGGAAGGCGACACACCCCAGCCCCAACCTGGAATCAGGTCCAGTAATCCTAAATGACGGAATCCAATCCTAATTTGAAACCGCTCCTTTTACGACAGGGATAGCCTCGGATTTGAAGGGACACAGCAAAAAGGCGAATCGACCATCCGCGAAGAGCCGCAGCATGCATGCCAAGCTGATCTGGCGCGCATCCACCCTGCCGGCAAAGGCAGGAACGGAGGCGCAGGCGTGTCAAAATTTGGTTAAAAAACCTCTCATAAAAATAATATAAAACCGCCCCGTTTTCGCTGTACCGCGGCCAAGGCATGACCTAGAAAGAAACCGTACTCCAATACACATGATCAAATCCATCCTCGCCATCGCCGCTCTCGCGCTCGCTGCCGTCGCCGTCTCGGCTTCGACCGCCAACGCCAGCGCCGGTTCTTCGTTCTCCTCCCCTGCCGCCCAGGTCAGCTGGCAGACGAACGCCAACATGTCCGCCGACGCCTCCGAAGTGGCCACCGCTTCCGCCAAGTCCATCCTCGGCGTGCAGAGCCAGGGCTACGGTCGTCCGACCGGCACCTACAACTGCACCAACGATTGCACCCGTAGCTGCACCAACACCTGCAGCACGAACTATCGTTGCCGCAGCTACTGATAGATCCCGTCACGTTCTCGAAAGGGGCAAGACTAGTCTTGCCCCTTTTTGTTTCACGATGAAATCGTCTGCATGCCGTCAATGATCCAGAGGTTCTTCGCGTCGCTAGCGATCGGTACCAAGCAGGAAAGGCTCTCCGCTTTCGTCATACTTCTCTTCTGCTGCTGGGGCCTCGGAGTGAACTGGATTCCCGCCGTAGGCCTCGCCGCCTGCTGGCTTCTCCATGCCGTCGAGAAACCGGATGACCGGCGGACCGCGGTCACATGCGGGATAGTGGCGGTCGCCTTGGCGGCCAACCCTCACGTCGGAATGCTCTACGGCGCGCTGGTCGCGACCATCTGGCTGACCACGAAAAACAAGACGCTGAGCTCCGCGCCCTTGGCGCTCTGGATCGCGGAAGAACTCCCCGTCGATTCCGGGATGCTTCCGATGATGCCTTCGCTGCGCATCGCCATCGTGGTCGCGGCGTTGCTTGCGGGATTCAGGTTCAAGACATGGCCAGCCGTCCTGATGGCCGGATGCGGCGTCGTGACGATCATCGACCTCACGCGGCCGCCCCGCTTCGACTCCATAGAGGAATACAAAGATATCGGCTCGGGATATTCGCCTGGCGCATCGCTCCGCAGGACCCTCGGTTCGGCGCTTCCGGCAGCCTCCCCGGGGAGCGCGCCGATCAGAGGCTACCTCCACGGCTCGAAGATGGACTGGAAAGTCCCCGGACTGATCATGGTCGAACATGACCAGTGGAGCGGGAGAACCGAAGAGCCCATCGCCGAGGGCAACCAGCAGGTCGACGTCCCTTGGCACTCGAATTGCTGGCCAGGCCGGCAATACCTGAGGCACGCGATCGCCAAGGACGGATTCGTCTCATCGAACCTGGGAGGCAGGCTCACCGACGACGGCCGGGTCGAGCTGTGCTATTGGGAACACGGCGAAATCAAGCCCGTGCTCGTCAGCAGAGGCAGGACCACATGGAGCAGCGACTCCGATTACCTGAACAACGCGCTCACGATCTACAACCGGTGGTACGTCCCCGAGCTGAACCGGACCGGAGCATATTTCACGCTCTCCCGGCTGGCCAACCTCGCGATGGCCTGCGTCATCTTCATCCCGACGGGCGCAGGAGCGTATCTCGCCCTCATGGCGGCGTTGGCCGTCGGAACGACCGCGCTGCCGGGTGACGTGAGGATCTCCGGCGGTATCGGCGACGCCCACGACGAAGGCGGCGCCTCGGGCGTCCCCGACATCATCAACGGGAAAGGCATGGCGGCCCTTCCTGGTTCATTCGGAGCGAAAGTCCTCGTCATACCTCCCCGCACATGGGCCTTCCACCACGGAGAAAAGACCGTGGTCATCGGAGGCGGAAGCACGCTCATATCCTTCTCCGTCGGAATCATCAGCGCCGAAGACGTGCCCCTGGGGGAATCGGAGGGCATCGTGGATGCGCGTGAGCTACGACAGGATGGAAAAACTTACGTAGGACGACTCACCACCGCCGACGGGACGGTCGTCATCGGAACCTCCTCACCCGGAAGACTGAAATGGGAACAGTTCTACAAATAATCTGCCTTCTGGCGGGCTTCTTCGCTTACGGAGAGACCGGCAGCCTGCTCCTGCCTTTAGCGTCGGGGGCCGTCCTCGCCTTGGCGTCCAAGCTCTTACGCTGGCCGACCCTGGCTCCGACGTTCCTGATTTCGCTGGGCGGACTCGCCGGGCTTCATCTCGCCTCCGGAGACTGGATCGCCCTCAGCCTGACCGGTCTCGCCGTCATCATCGTCTGCGGCAACCTGCCCCACGCCGAATCCGACCGGACCGGGCTTTGGGCGGGCCTGGTGCTCACGGCGGCCGGCATAGCCTCCGGCCAGCAATGGCTTCTGATACCCGGCCTTATGTCTCTGCTCATCGCGGTCAGACCGGGAGCCCCGGCGCTTACGCAGCGATGGATTCGTCCCGCCCTGGTGATCGTTTACGCGGCGCTCGTCCTGACGTTGCCTAGCTTGCGCGATGGCAAGTCAGTCTACATCGAGCATGGCAAGTGGGCGACGGACAACGGGGACTTCGGAAACAAGGCCCAAGGCCTGAAACTGAAGAACGAGACGACCTACTCCTACACCTGGATGGTGCGCCTGATATCCGACCGCAAGGGGGACATCGGCTCCCTGTCCGAGAAGGATTCGACGGCATGGATCGTCACGCCTACCAGCCCATTCAGCCCGGAAGAAGCGGATAGGCTGATGGCCTGGGTCAGGCATGGCGGACGTCTGGTGGTCGTCGCCGACCACACGGATTACCTCGGCCATGCCAGGTGCCTGAACGGCCTCCTCTCGGCTACCGGCATCGACGTACGTTATGGCTCATTGCTGCCTGAGCTGGACGCCGAGGAATCCAGCCAAGGTTGGGTGGGCGAAAAGATCCTGACGAAGACCCCCACCGTCGTGACAGGCATAGGCATGGTTCCGCTCACCAGCACGAAGGGATACTTCGAGCCGCCGGATTATTCCAAGCCCGGGTTCTTCGGCCCCTGCTCACCGTCCGCGGACGACAAGTTCGGGCGACACATGACCGGGGGCTCGGTTCGGCATGGACTTGGCTCAGTGGTCATCTGGGGAGACAGCACCCTGTTCTCTAATTTCTCCATCTTCCAGCCGGACAGCATCGAGATCCTCTCCCGGCTGGCGTCTCCGCTTTGGACGGCCCTTCTCTCCCTCCTTTGCGTGGCGATATTCGCCCTCTGCGTCCTGGAGCTGCCGGCGCTGACGCTCGCCATCCCATGCCTTCTCGTCGCCGCGGCGGCTATCTGGGCCAAGACGCCCGGGGATATCCTAGCCGGACATGAGAGCATCGCATGGTCGGGAGACCGGAGGCTAGTGGATGACAAATCCCCGCCCAAAGCCTCGTTCTCGACCGTCTATGCGGTATCGAGCGCGAGCGGCAAGATCCCCCGATGGACGGACTCTCCTCAGAAGGAAAAAGGCGGCATCTGGGTGAGCGAGGAACCACCGCCCTCCCCTGCCTGGAGATGGCTGAGCCCTTATCTTGAGGTCAAGCATGCGACCAAGAACCCGGAAAACATCTGGGACGAGCTTGCCCGATTCGTGAATCCGGAAGCGACCTATACCACCAGCGTCATGGACAAGATGACGGACCAGATGGACGCCGGAGGGCTATGGACCAACGAAGGGGCCGGCAGCTGGTGGTTCGGCATGGGCACGTCTCCCGCTCGCATCGAGAAGATCGCAGCCTTCCATGAGTGGATCAGGAGCGGCAGGGCTGCATGGAAGGAACCGCCATTCGCCAAGCCATCAGGCAAGGCCCTCCCCTGCACCGCCGTCATCGAAGGGGGCAAGAAACTCCAGCTCAAGCTGCCCAGGTTCGACGCCAAGATCGGGGAGTATGTCTACCTCGGCGCCGGCGTATCGGGCATGGTGACTGACGTTGACGGCAAGACGATGATAACCGGCTCAAGGGACAAGGATTGCTTCGGTTATAGCAACTCGCCAAGCCAGGCCACCTGGGTGCTGTTCTACGACGAAGACATGCCTAAAACGAAAGGGAAATAATCATGAAATACGTTACGCCGATACTGGCTCTGATCAGGCCCTGCGCACACAGGAGGGCTAAGATGAAATTGATCGCGACATGCTCCGTCATCGTTTTCCTCGTCGGGTGCGAATCGTCAAAAACCTCGGAGAAAAAGCCGTATCGTAATACTCATACTTACGATGCCAACGGCAGGTACCGTAACAACGACCCGCGTCTTTACCTGGGGCAAAGCGACCTGCAGCAACAGGCCCTCTTCAAGCAACGGCAAGCCGAAGCCAGGGCGAAGGCTGAGGCGGCAGCCAAGGCCAAGGCGCAGGCGGAGAGCAAAAACTAAGCCGGCCGGCGACCACGGTGCCTCGCTGGACGAAGATTTATCCTTCAGTTCAGACGAAGGAATGTTATTAAAATACGCATGCGCACCCTATCATTGTTCGTGCTGGCCATGATGACCGCCCCCTTCGCCTTCGGAGTCCGTTTCGGCAGCGGAAGCATCCAGTCCGTGCCCGCCGACGGCATCGCCTGCGGCGCCGAAGGCCGGGTGATCCTGATCACGACGCGACAAGGCTTCCTCTATCGTAGCGAGGATTCGGGCAGGAGCTTCATCGAGCTGAAGGGATTCCATCCCTCCGTCCTGGGCTGCGTGCCGGCGGAGTCAGTGGCCTGCAGCGCGGACGGCGAAATCGTCTACGTCATGCTGCCGAGCAGACAGGTGATCAAGGCGATCGACGGAGGCAGGAACGGCCTCAAGAGCTTCTATCTGCTCAAAGGAGCCGGCAACCAGCAGGCTACCGGCATGGTGGTCAACCCAGTGAGAATCGCCTGCAGCCCGGACGGCCAGGTAGTCTACGTCATCGACGACAAGGGCCAGGTCCATCAAAGCACCAACGGCGGAGAGGGACTGAAGAGTTTCCGCAGGCTTTGACACCTAGGTCAAAGGGTCACGAAACGACCCGCCTCAACGCAAGAGCTTAGCCCTGCCGCTCACGCTCATCGTTGAGACGCCCAGAGGGCGATTACGGGTCGTCTGCATGGTCAGCAGCTTGTCTCCGTCAGGATAAGTCACGTTGAGATGTATCGTGTAAACCTGGATCACACCTTCGCCACGGAGAGTGCAAACGAGTGCGTCACCGCTTTTCACGACTGAAAGGGTATCCTTTCCACCTTTGTACTCATTACTGGCCAGCGCGTCGATCGAGCCGTCCTTATGGCGAAGGGTCATCACGCTCAGGATGCTCGGCTGCACGCGAGTGCCCTGCATGACAAGAGGCTCCGGGAGCAATGGCATCTGAACACCAACCTTCCCAATGGCACCCATAAGGGCTGCCCGATCCTGATCGTCGATCTTCTTGGGGTCCTTCATCCCCTCCGGCTTGATATGACTGGCGAAGTAAGACTGATACCCAAGCATTCCCGAAAGCTGATAGATCTCGATTTCCTCGACAGGATCTTCCTTGGCCTCGCCGATCACGTTGTCGTTCTTCTTAACGACAGGAGCATCCGCCTTAACCAAAGGCGGCAGATTTCTCTTTGCTGCCGGCGATACGGCAGGATTCTCGATGACCACCGTCTCGGAAAAAAACAGCATTCCGGAGATGACACCCAACGTAGCGGAAAACAAAGCAAGGAGAATGACCCTTCTGTCTAAGAGTATGGAGGCATCCCATGTCGATTTCTGTTTCATGTGAGTCAACTTACATAGGTTAAAGCAAGGGGTCTATGCATTTCCCTCGATAAAGTCACACACAGGCAAGGAAGCCAGATGCAGGGCATTCAAGATAAATGCCGGAGCGGCGCCACTTTACATACAGCGGAAACTTACCTGCGGCCTTTCCACACCAGCTGACAAGGCAATCACCATAATGCGACGAACGGCACCCCGCCCTACGGCGAGCGTTGAAGCCCTAACGCACCTTGGTCGCGATCGAACCACCGGCCTTGATACAGCAGATGATGTAATAGCGACCGACTCCATCGACATGAAAACCGCGGGAGCGGGCCACGCCGTATGCCAGAGAACGCGCCTCGTTGAGCTTACTCTCCCGGTTAAAGTAGTTACATTCGACGCTTCCGGCGAAATAGTCGGCGTTGGGCGCCTTGTTCTCGTCGTAAAGGTAGACATCCAGGCGGGTCACCAAGAACGGGACGTCGTCGGCCTTGACCTCGGTCGCACCGAAGATGGCGGTCAGCGCGAGAAAGAATGCGAGTCGGGAGGACATGCTCATTTGATGCGCTTGGCCTTGCCGCTCACCGTCATCGTCGAGACACCGAAAGGACGGTTTCGCGTGGTGTGCATGGTGACAAGCTTCTCTCCATCCGGGAAGGTGACATTAAGATGGATGGTATAAATCTGAGTCACGCCTGCGGCAATCATCATGCAAGTGATGGTATCATCCTGCCTTAACACGACTAAGGTGTCCTTTCCGTCCTGGTATTCGTTCTGACCGACCTCGATGACTTCGCCATCATCCTGCTTGATCGTGATCAGCCGGATGATGCCGGCCTGAACCTTGGTCTCGTCCCTGACAAACGGCGTCTTGAAGCGCGGCATCGCGATACCGGGCTTTCCGATGGCGCCTTGCAGCGCGGCACGGTCTTCGTCATCCATGCTGGTCGCCTTCAAAGACTCCTGCTTGATATGACTTGCGAAATAGACCTGAGAACCGGTGAGCTCAGACAGTTCGTAGACGGTGACACTTTGGACCTTCTGGGCCAGCAAGGCCATCGGAACGAACAAAAGTAAGAAATATTTCATGGGTACTTCTAGGCATGCCAAACCGGGCAAGCAACCTACATATCATTCACGTCTGCAAATAGGCAAAAACTCAAAGAATGGCATCAATCGACCTCAGCCATCAGCAGGGCCATGATCAAGGACTAGAATAAGTAATAGCCTAAACCTCCATAAAAAGTGCGGTAATCCAGAAACAAGGAGCACCATACGTCGTCACCAAGAGATCTTAATCAGTTTATAGAAAAAACGTCGGCCCTACACCCTCCTTGACCGGTTAGATTTAAGAATAATGATGCCCAGACCCCAATGCACCTAAAAGGCATAATCTGTTTCCTGGCAGCCATAGTCACAACCGTTGCTCTTACCGGCTGCAAAGAACAGACCCGGGAGGAGAAGGAATTCAATGAAACCAAGAAGTATGCAAACACCGGCGGTTATCATGCCCAGATGTATCTGGGATCATACTACGAAAGAGGACATGGAACCGAGAAAGACACGAAAAAGGCAATTGAATGCTATCTTCGCGCGCTGGAACTGATGCATGAAGAAAAGCAGAAGCTGCCTACGACCGTAGAAGGCTGGAAAAAACTCGCGGCAGAGGAGACACATAGCAACAGGATAGACTACCTGCTTGGCCTTTATTTCGAGGGCCGGATTCAATATAATCCCGGGGAAGTACGCGTTGAAGACCCAACCAAGTCGAACCCTCATAGCAAAAACGAAGCAAGAAAGTATTATGAGAAGGCGGTAAATGGCGACCTCATAGGCGAGTACAGTTCAGCTTACATGAGACTCGTTGAACTGAGTGAAGACGCCAGAAGCGAGAAGGACTACCTAGATACGGCAAGCGCCAGGGGATCAGCTCAAGCAAAGTATGAACTCTCGAAGAAGATGATCTACGAAAAGAGCGATGAAATCACCTACGAGAATGGTGAACGTCGAGTTCTTATCACAGAATCAAGAGAGGAGAAATTCACAAGAAACACCCTGCGCCTATACAAGGGCTTAAACCTGATGAAAGAATCGTCAGAGCTTGGTTGCTCAGAGGCGAGCTTCCATCTCTACGCTCTTTACAGCAACTGGAACCTAAATTTCCCGCTCGGGAAGGACGAAAAGACCGCTTGGTCTTATAGCAGAAAATATAATGAGCAACAAATGACCGCCTCCAGCTGCCGACTCTGGTTCCTATCCAGGAACGAAGTACCAAGCCTGGCATCTTTCCTCCCCTACTCCAAGGAAGGCGTGGAAACGGTGCTCAGGCATAGGCTCCATGCGCTCAAAGGAGACCCGGAGTCGACATTCGCACTATCGGTCTGTCACCAATATGGCCAAGGTGTTCGTAAAGACACTGACGAAGCACTGCGTCTTTGCAAAAAATCGGCATCGCTCGGGTATCCGCTGGCCTTGCTGAGCATGGGGAACCGCTATTACGAGGGGACCGGAGTCATCAAAGACGAGATCGAGGCTTACGCCTACTGGAATCTGGCCGGGGTAAGCCTAAAGGAAGGCGCCGAGTATATCGCAGAAATGGAGAAGAAGCTGACGGAATCCGCCAGACTTCTCGGCCAGAAGCGCTCACGCGAGCTCCAAGCCGAAATCGAAGCCAACAAAGCAAAGTAGCGCAGAATCAACGAGCTGATATTCTGCGATTACGAGGCAAGTGCCGAGACAGCTCACACCCACTCAGTTTGGGAAACTGAGTAGCTCAACGCTCGGGGATAACAACCGAATGGACTCGGCCATCACCACCGAAAAAAAACCATACGCCGCCGCGCACATTTCCGGTACGCCATTCCCACATGATCAACTGCGCGCCGGTCTTGGTATCGAATGAGATATCTCCGTCCGCCCTCGAAGGCGCACCCAGGATGTCAGTCACATCCTTGCGTGTCATGCCGACCTTGATCTGCTTCCACATCGCCAGTTTTTCAGGTGAGATCAGGAAGGCTTCCGCACCGTTAACTCCCTTGGTTCGTTCGCTCACGTATACTATTTTTTCGACGGGCACCTCGATCTTCTTCTCCACGACACGCTCAACAGGGACCTCGATTCGCTTTTCCACTATGAAAGGCTTTTCGACCACCATCGGGAAGACGGCACGCCCAAGGAGGACGCCGATGAGAAGCAGGCCTAAGCCGGCAAAGACATGAGCAGGCTTCCATCGGGACGGAGAAGCGGGCTCAGAAGAGATAGGCTGATTCATGTTCGTCCGGCTAGGGTCTGATTTGAACACATTAATTTTCAGATAGTTCCTTCAACAACAGCAAACTACCGGATATAGGACTGCAACATGACAATAGTCGGAATCACGCAGGCATGCCGCACACGAGAGCCAAAAGGGGAGATCTCAGATATGGTTCGCACCGCAGATGGCAGCCCGAAACCTTAGGAATAGCCATGTCTGAAAGGGCCTGATCAGAGGCACCCTCTGACAGAGCCAGTTGCGCTTCATGAGGCAGGGGTAAGAAAGCCCCAAGGGTACTCACCCACCCTGCACAAGTATTCAGAAAGCTCCGTCAGGGTGCCCAGATGAGAAGCAAGGGGGATAATCAGGCGAGAGAAAGCTGATTTAAGCCAAGTACTCAAGCACCCCTAGGATCATCACCATAGCGATTTGCACCAAGCTGACCTGGCTCGAAGAACAGCCAAAGATTGTAAAAAGGAATCAGCAGGAACCAGCCGGAGCGCCCGCAATCATGCGAACGACGGACGGCGCCCATGATCATGACACCCCATGCGGCCATGCCGATCAGGCCTCCGAAAAACGCGAGGACATTGGCGACAAGTACAGCCACGACCAGAAGGAGGAGGTAAATTCCGAACAACGCCGCATACTGGCCCCTGGTGATTCGCCCATCCGTCGTGCTTATCGACATGAATTTAGTCATAAATTCTTTAATAAAACAAAAGCCTCACATGTCGAGCAATCTCATTGAACCACGAAAGCCGAGACCAGCAGAACCGGAACGGAGCGTGGCGTGGGTAGCTCAGGAGAGCGGGCAGCCTTGGAATTCGAAGTGAATAAAGCGCCGTTTAAGCCAAATCGCCAGGACGTTGCAAAATCTGCCTGATATCAAATCAGCACTTTATCCAAGTATTTAGTATCAACACCTGAAGAGTAAAGGCCTGCCCCCTAATTCGACCAGCTGACTAGCTAAAGCCTGACCACGTGTTCGGCCAACTCTCAACCGGGGAAAAGTACTACGTAAAGGGTTGATTAATACGCTAAGCCGACTCGCGGATAGATTTATCGACGCGGGTTGATCGCAGCAACCAGGCGCACCCAGCTGCAATGATCGCAAATATCACACCCACCCACAAAACAGGAAACGAGAGCTTAGGCCCCACCGCATCGATATAATAGGCCTTCGTGAACTCATCCCAAGGCCTGACATAAAGTAAGTAGAAATTGGCGTTGGCCATCGAGAAACCGGCTAATGGCGCAGCGCCAAACAAGAAAGGCGCGGCTTTAGGCCGGGATTGATTTCTTTGAATGATGAGAGCCAATCCGGAAAATGCGACAGAAAGCGAACAGGCAATAGCCACGACAAAAAGAGTAGCATAACCTTTCAAATCTAGGGCAGCCAGGTTGGCCTCAATCCTTCTGGATAAGACAAAACTGGCAGCCTCGTCAGGCAATCGGATTTCTGTGAATACTGCTATGGGACGGTCGATTGGTCGTCCCGCTTTGTCGACGGCGATAAGCAGTTCATCGGGCGCGAGGTATTTTGGCGCCGAACTTGTCTTCGGAGGCATAACCTTATGTGACATCCAATCGCCTACAGCTAGATAACATTCATCATGGAAACGTCCATCGTGGACCCAGTTCAATGCCACAAGAACAACCGAGGCAGCGAGACCTGCTGCCAACATTAAGGCTGCCAGGTATTTGATTAGCTTCTGATCCATGTATTTAACCTGCATAATCATGAATTAAAATCCAGACGCAAAGACCCTATCCATAGCACCCAACATCTCCTCACGCACTATCGAGTCAGCTTCCGCCTTCAAAAAAGGCTAAGCAGCGAAGACTTCGCGGCGATGCCAGGCAAGGTGGGCGGGATCCGGGCGCAGGGTGGCCTGAGGCGCGAAGGAGAGCGGACGGCCGTTGAGGTCGGCGAGCTTGAAGTGCGAGCCTCCGGGGAGGATGGACTCGGCGATGTCGGACTTGGCCACGCGGATACGGAGGTTGTCATCGACGGTCCAGAGCCCTGCGTCGAAGAGATCGTGGGCGGTCGGGGTCAGGGCCAGGCCGTTCTCGGGGCTGTCCGGGCCTTGCTTGGAGTGGGCATGGATGTGCGCGGCCTCCAGCGGCACGTAGGTCGACTTGGACGCGATGAGGCGGTAACCGGTCAGGGCGCAGGTGAAATGGTAGCCCGAAATGACCGAAACCTTGAAGCGGGCGTCCCGGCCCCGGCTAAGTTGGGCCTTGTAGGCGGCCTGGTCTTGGCGGACCTCGGCTAGTTCGTCCGAAGACGGCATTGGCATGCCTAGGGCGGCGTATAAAGCCACTTGTTCAGCCGGAGGGAAGTAGGTGGCCACGATCCGTCGTCGGGCATCCTGGCGGAAGCGGGGGTCCATGAACCTGGCCAGCAAGACAGGATCTAGGCGCACTACCCTCTCCTCATCCCCCACGTGGGTATAAATCCCGTCGGAAGCCAGATGCCGGAAAGGAAGGTTCAGATCGATGGCATTGCCACGGCGTGGGACGCATATCGGAGAATAGGACCGAAACCGCAGGTTCAACTGGGCATCCTTATGGACAAGGCCATCCGGACCAATCAACCCTGCCTCGAACAAATCCAAGATCGCCAAGACCAATAGAGGTTTATTCGGCGCCATCCCATTCCGATCCTTGGCGACCTTCAGGTTAAGCAAGAGATTCAAATGAACATCAGCCATGGATCATATATATTAGCGGTTAACTCTGCCTCAACGATAGACAGCTACGCAAACTGTTCTCCTCTGCATAAGAGGACAGGCCGTACCCATAAGCAGCCTGAACCTAAACAGCGTAGAATGGACGAACTTAGGTTCGGTCAGAAATAGCTAAGATCTGAAACCGTGTTATACCTTCTGCGCCTTCATGGCCAATGCCGATGAATGTCACCGAAGCCGGATCAAACGTTAGGCGACGCCCCCCCCCCCCACCCCCCCATGAACACCGAGCAGAAATTCCGGTAGTCACGATTGAGAATCCATCAAATATACGACAACTCGAGCTTGGCTCCCTTATGGAGGGCCGAATGACAAGTGGGACATACCAAGATAAAATCTTTAATTTCAGGTTTTTTGATACCTGAAATGGAAATCGGCACGACATGATGCGCTTCAATCACCTCTACTCCAAACTTAGCGCCGGGAGCAATCCTGCATGCCCTGCAGAAAATAAACCCTAGGTAGTCTTTGTCGCTAGTATTCTCCTTCAGATAACTAACAATTTTCGAATTACGTTCGATCCTCAAGTGCGTCACCATTTGCCTCTCCCCTTCTAGCCCCCCCAGATCAGTCATCTGGAGGACATTATTTCGCTTAGCAGCGCAGTCTGCCTTTGCGAAAAACTTGTCGGTACTAGAACAAACAGCCGCGAACCATGCCGGCCAATTTGAAGCGGTGAAGACGCCAAGATCCACCTGGGCACATCCAAGCCGACGACATATTGCTGGCGGCAACTGATCTGTTGGCATTGAAGTGAATCCAGGGACACCGCCTATCGATCGAGCAACTGATTCCAAAAACATGCGTGTAGGCATACCGTCATGGTCACAATAACCCTCCGACGATTGCATGAGCAAAGAACGCGTGATTTTCTTAATTTGAGGACGGAACATAGCGCTTTACTCAGATATAAGTTCTTACTCGCGTAAGATAGTAGAAGGCAATAAATTAACCCTTTCCATGAGCAACACGGATATTAATGTAGAACCAGGCGTTGGAATCTTCGAGGTGATTAGGCACCTCTCCTACAAACCGCAATACGCACTAGCAGAGTACATCGACAATTCGATCTCTAGCTTTGAGAATAACAAAGTAGAACTCAGACGACTCAATCCAGGTTACAAGTTGCGCGTAACTATCCAGTTTAGCCAAACAGAAATCCGGATCAAAGATAACGCCGCAGGCATCTCTAGAAATGACTATTCGAGGGCTTTTAAGCCTGCAGCAATTCCACCAGACAGGACTGGCCTAAACGAGTTCGGAATGGGAATGAAAACAGCGTCAATTTGGCTAAGCCGTCACTGGCAGGTGGTAACAAATGCGATTAACGACCATCAGACGGGCATCGTTGATTTTGACGTAGACGGAATCATTACATCTAAGCGTGCGACTTTAACGCCTAAGTTTCAGGATAAAGTCCGCCGCAACGACCACGGCACCGAAATTATCCTGACAAAGCTTAATCATGAACTAAATGGGCAAGTAATTCGGCGAGTAAAAGAACACCTATCTGACATTTACCGGAAATACCTTAAAAACGATGAAGTTGAAATCGTCATCGAATCAGAATCTAAGTCCGAACCGCTTATCGCCTACAAAGAATCCAACGCTCTAGTTGCAAAACCTGCTTATAATGGACCGCCCGCCGGCGATCATAAATGGGAACGTGAAATCAATCTCTTGCTCTCAAGCGGAAGGAGCATCACCGGAAATGCTAAAGTTCTAGCAAAAGGCGACACACGAAAAGCCGGCCTCTACCTCTTCAGGCGTAATCGTCTTATCGTTAGTGCGGCAGATCCATTCCGCCCATACGAGATTTACGGGCAGGGAAATAGCTATCCATCACAACGCCTCTTCATCGAGCTCGACATGAAAGGCTTTGAGGTAACGCACACGAAGGATGACTTTGTTTGGGGTGCTGGTGGCGATGAAAAGAGCGATATCATCAAGAAGATCAAGGAAGCCCTTCAAGAAGGACCTTACAAACTGATCACCCAGGCTAGCGAATATCGCGTACGAGAAAACGAGCGCACTGAGGAAAAAATGAAGCAGGCCTTCGTCGAAAAGACTGAGGGGGTACTAGACGAACTAAACAAAAATAAAGATAAACTTGGTGAGGTTGACGAAGTCATGAACCCGCCCTCCATCTACACGAAGCCAATGGCCGCATCGCAGCTTTTTGCTGATACAGATAAGGTCATTACGATCAATGGAGTTGACTGGCTATTCAACGTATCTGCAGCACGGGGAGATCGAGGCGGCAGGGTCTTCGCGCACACCTACGAAGATCGAGGCGAAAAAGGCCATAAGTGCGTTATCAAAATCAATGTAGACAATGCGTTTTCGGCGAACCTCCTCAACGAGAACTTAAATAACTTCGACCTTCTTGCCAGAATCGCGATCGCAACAGCATTTGCCCACGCGCAAAGCGTGAAAGCCAACAGGGCATCGGGGCTTTTGGTAACAAACATCAACCGAATGCTTACTGACTTCTTATCGGGAACTAAATAATGAACAATCCAATCACCCCCAAAGAGGCAACGCGTGCTTTGCTTGCCCAGCAAACTAAACTCACCGAAGAAGAGAGGGCGCAACTGCTCAACGAGTCGATCGACATTCTGGATAAGTGCAACCGGCCAGGAACCGGCACTGGAAAGGCCGGCCTCGTTATTGGTTATGTTCAAAGCGGAAAAACCCTTAGCCTGACAACTGTTACAAGCCTAGCCAGAGATAATGGTTATGGCCTTACTATTATTCTCTGCGGTGTTACAAAAATCTTGTTCGAGCAAAACTCAAATCGACTAGATGAAGAACTCGTTGCCAACATGCCGAAGAGGTTTTTCACCTCGATTCGCAGAGATGAATATAAACCGGACACCCTAAGCTCATTCCTCAAGGGGTGGAGTAGTAATAAAAAAGACCCGTCCCTGATCATCTACGTCCTAAAAAACCAGAAAAATATCCGCAAGTTAGCAGATGCACTATCTAAGTGCCGAGACAATATTCACAAAAATACCCCGACCCTAATCATTGACGATGAAGCTCACATGGCCGGACTGAACACCAGCCAACGCGAAGGAGATGAAAGTGAAGTCTATGCTTCGATCAAAGCCCTGCGCGAGACATTGCCAGACCATACATACCTTCAGTACACAGCGACACCTCAGGCCCCCCTTCTCGTTGAGATTGCCGACTGTGTATCACCAGACTTTGCAGTCACCCTGACACCAGGAAAGGCTTACGTTGGAGGCAAGGATATGTTTGCCCCCGACGCGATCAGGTCGTTCGTTAAGTCTATCCCTGACGATGAATTACCCAGCGAAGGTAACTACGAAGAGTCTGCACCACCATCCCTAGACAGCGCACTCCTCCTGTTCCTGGTTGGACTTTCCGACGGAATCGCAAAAGGTGAAGCAGAACTCACAGACAAAAATAGGACCATGCTTGTCCACCCTGGGTCGGCCCAAAAGAGCCACGACCTCTACGCAGGGCATGTTAAAGCACTCCTAGATGCATACGAGGTCACGCTGAGTCCACATGGCGAGACCATCTCAAGACAACACCTGCTTGAGTGTATTCAAACTGCGTACAATGACCTAAAGGCCACCCATCCTCAGATTTCATCGCTTGAGGTAATCGAAGAAACGATGCCTGCGGCCATCAACATGGCAAACGGTGGCGTTCAAAAACTCAACGCAAAGGCCGTCAACAAAGTAGACTGGATGAAATACGCTCACATCCTCGTTGGAGGCGAAGTATTAGGCGTGGGCTTCACGGTTGAAGGCTTAACGGTCACTTACATGCCAAGAGAAGCCAGCAACGGACAAGCTGATTCAATGCAACAGCGCGCCCGCTTTCTTGGCTACAGAAAGGGCTACATTGGGCTCTGTAGGATTTTCCTATCTGACGACGATCGAGACCTGTACCAGTCATACGTCACGCAGGAAGAAGACATGCGCTCTGAACTTGCGGAAATGACTCTACAGAAGAAAACGATCAAGGAATGGCGAAGGAACTTCCTTGTTCATTCCCGCCTGAGGCTCACTCGTGCCAACATCCAGTCCTTAGAAACCACTCGTTATAAGTTGCAAAGGCGTTGCCATCCTAACGCTCCGTTCAAGTGCCCTGCCACAAAGCACCGGGAACTTTACGAGTACATCCGAAGTAATTACAAATTTAGCCTTGATCCGCTTTACAGGGACGGCTGGGGGGACCTACAGAGGCACCTTTCAACTAGGATTCCGATGAGCGAAGCCCTTGAAATCATCAATCGGTTCGAGTGGGCAGATCCAAATGATAGTCGCAGGTGGTCGGTGTCCTACTTGATTCTAAAGGCCTTACGCGAAAGTGCCGAGTCTGATTCTACCTGCAAGCTAACGCTCATGAGCCCGGTTTCACCAAAACAACCAGATCGACGTTCACGCAAGGTAAAGAACGGCGTATGGGATTCATTCTTCCAAAACCGCAATCCGAACGATGGGCCCAACACATATCCTGGCGACCAGAGGCTAGAAGATCCAACATGCCTAACGATTCAGTTGTACGACTTTCAACTGAATTTTCATGACGATCAAAAAATCGTTGGAAAACTTGATTCTGTTATTGTTCCAGTGGTTATTCCTGGAAACGACATGATGAATCAAATCGACTTAGTGCGCGAATAAGTAGCTTATCTTTTCGGCGACTCTTGCTAGATGACATCCGCACTTGAGGATTTTTGATACATCTGAATCACCTTCCTGCTAGAAGCAGTGAGCCTTGCATCTCAATCGGAAGAGCCTCCTAGCATCAAACTTAAGTCTAGATAGGCTCATCTCGTGTACCTGGGTCTTGTCCGGCATCTAGTTCTCATAAATGCTTAGGCTGTCGACAATGGTCCTCCCTGAACCGTCCTTAGCCGATAACTCTGGCATCGGCTCCGAGGCCTTAATGCCCTGCTCAAAGCGCTGGGCCTAGTACCCGTAGCCCAGAAGCCGGACATAGAGCCGTTTGGCCGCATCGACTTCGCCGGCGTAGACCGATCTTCGGAAGTTATGCAGGACATCGGCATCAGGGAGTGGGACCATTTCACTGGTCCCCTCGGCCTCTCATGCCCGGACTGCCACGGCCGAGGCCCTTTTGGCCGTCGAGCCGGTGGACGGCCACCTTGGCGGGAGAGGAGGACTATTCCATCGGCCCAGAGGGCTTTACACATGATGTACTTGTGGCCGTGAAAGATGGCCTTTTCGACGGTTGAAAAAATTTAAACCTAAGCTTGCCTGAGCTGCTTTAGCTGCCAAGCTTCTAACGTGAAGACAGTAAAGTTCATCGATCTTTTTGCCGGCATCGGAGGTTTCCATCGGGCGCTTTCGAGGTTTGGTTGCTATCGTGGGGAATGCGTTTTGACCTGCGAGATGGACCGGCATTGCCGGCTCGTTTACGAGGCAAACTTCGGAAAACAGGACCGTTTTTCCGAGAATATCCGCCTTCTCACGAGGGCCGATATCCATGATGAGGATTCCGCTCTTCCCTCGGAAGAGATCCGCAAGCGCGTCCCTGCGCACGACGTGCTCTGCGGCGGTTTCCCATGCCAGCCTTTTTCCAAGTCAGGCAAGCAACATGGGGTTAGGGACAAGACACGCGGCACCTTGTTCTTCGATATAATGGAAATCGTTAGGGCCAGGCATCCGAAGTTCCTGATGCTCGAGAACGTGCGTAATCTCGCTGGGCCAAAGCATGTCGACACGCTGGCAACTATCATCTCAGCGATCCGCGCGGAGGGTTACTCTGTATTAGATCAGCCTATCATTCTGTCGCCGCACCTGCTGCCCCCTCCCCGAAAAGGAGGAGAAGGCGCGCCCCAGGTTCGTGAGCGTGTGTTTATCTTAGCTATTAAGGGCGAAAAGCATGAAGCGAAGCTTCGAGCTATAGCCGATGAGGTCCGCGCGTACCGTGATCTAGAGAAGGGCTGGAACCCCGATGACTGGACACTTGATGACGTCATTAAGCCCGACTCTGAATTTGAGCCCGATCGGATCTCTAAGTTTAAAGTCAGTAAGGCTGAGGCCAAATGGCTTGAGGCCTGGGATGCTTTCGTAAAGGTCATTCCCTCGGACACGCTCCCTGGCTTCCCGATCTGGGTCGACGTTTTCGTAAAGAATAAGCCTTCCACTGCTGGATTCCCTGAATGGAAGGTGGAATTCATCGAGAAGAACCATAAATTCTACCTGGAGCACAAGAGGGTGATCGACGCATGGATTGAAGAATACGACGTGTGTACTTTCCCTCCCTCCAGACGCAAATTCGAGTGGCAGGCCCGCAAGCGCCATCCGAAGCGCAAGGGCAGGACTATCCGCGACTTGGTTATTCAGATGCGGCCAAGCGGTATCCGTGTTAAGCCGGCCAACTACCTGCCGGCCTTGGTGGCCATCACGCAGACATCAATTATCGGACCGACCGTGGCAGGCCACAAAGTGAAGGACTACCGCACTCTTACCCCCCAAGAGGCGGCTGTCCTGCAGGGTATGCCTCCGGACACATTTACCAAGCGTGGCCTGACTCTTCCTGACGCCACGGCCTATAAACAACTAGGCAATGCGGTTAATGTCGGCGTAATTCGTTTTCTAGCCGAGCGGCTTATTGCTTGATCAGGCCTGCCAATCTCAACCGTTTGGCAACTTCGCCCATGTTGCAGTTGTCCGCTTTGTGGACCGCGCGGTGGCAGCTCGGGCAGATCATCGCAAAGTCCTGAGGCATTACCCGGACCGGGGCCAACAGTTTGTTGAGCGGGAGCCTATGGTGAGCTTCGATTATGTCCTCCTGGTAGGTTTTTTCCGGAATAACCTGGCAAATTTCGCAGACTAGCAGGCCTTCAGGGTGCCCTTTTCTAGCCAGTTTCCTGGCTGATGCGCTGAGTGTCTTGCTTCGTTCCCTACGGTAATGGATAACTAGTTTTATCCTTCCCTCGAAGTCTCCTTCATGGCCCGCTTCTGCGGCATCCTGTATCTCCTTGGTCGTAATCTTGGCACTATCTACAGTGACGCCGTTTTTCTCCGCATACCTGAAGTCCTCAAGGGCTTCCTTCAGGACGGTGAAGTATGTGTTGGTTACCGTTCCGCCTCTGCTAAACATCTTTTTGGTCATCGACACACCAGCCTTGCTGCCACCTCCAACCTTCAGTAGGAGGGCTTCTGCAATGCTACGTTTTTCGATCTTACCGTCATAACGCCGACCAACGACAACGGCAAAAAGGTCCTCGAAATACTTAGTAGTTACGGTGCTTCCCCTAGACCAGTGGTCCGTGGTGATTTCCAGGCCAAATGGCTTGGCTAAGTCGCTTATGATTGGTCTTGGTCCTTGGGGCTTGGCCATAAGTTAGCATCAGCTGATTTTAAGCCGAGGTCAGTCAGAAACCGAACCGAGGTGCTGACAACTAAGGTGCATAGCTGGCCTTATGTTCGTAGTTGTCCGTGGGTATTAGAATGAGCCACACCGGCTCCGCTGGCGCCCTATTCGATTTGATGCTCTATCGCGAGCATTGCGGACGGCTTTGCCCCAGCCTATCAAATCCATGTCACAAAAGGCTTACACCGCTTAGGTCAACTTTGCGTACAGTTTACGGAAAGATATTACACAATCATGTAAATCCTAATCATTTCTGCTGAAATGAGGGACGCTAGGCACTCTGCCGGCGGCGAAAGCCTACAGATAGTTCAACGTTCAACACTCTTCTAAGAAGCCGCTTGATCGCAGCCCAGGCTGCCCCACCCTGGGCTGCGATGAGACTTGAAGAGCGCATCCTGGCTTTGCCCGACAAGCGGCATCAGGAGGGCTTACTCTGGTTCCTCGAGCGGAGTGGCAAGGAGATCACAATAAGTTGGCCAATGAAAACAAACGGGGGGGTATTCCTCGCAACCCAAGCGGCGGGCATTCATAAGCCTGACTTCACTGAATACGTGCTGAGCATACGATCATCTACGGGCAAAGGAGCTACTGAGCTTTACTCCGACAAGGAACCCGTATTCGAGAAAGATGGCTCCTGGACATATCTTTACCGCCATGAAATCAGAGGCGACGCGCTGCCAGAAACCATCTGGCGAAATAAGGCGCTTCTTAAGAATATGCATGACGCGGTTCCGATTGCCGTTATTCGCCAAGCCGATGTCGGTCGCTATCAGATACTCGGGCTGGCCTACGTAACTGACTACAATCCGAGAACTGGCTACTTCTTCCTGATCGGGACATCAGTTGCCAGCGGAACGCTTTCCGCCGATCCCGGCGCGACCGCAGAGCCACTCGACATCGACGCCGACACCCGGAAGTTCCAAGAGACCCGACAAGCTATCCGCCAAGGCCAAGCCAAGTTCCGGCTAGACCTACTTGTTGCATACGGTTCGCGCTGTGCAGCTACGGAATACGACGTCACAGAAGGCCTAGAAGCTGCACACATCAGGCCTTACCGCGGGGCACACACAAACGAGACTCGCAACGGTATCCTACTTCGGGCTGACATTCATAACCTCTTCGACTACGGCATCGTTGGCATAGATCCCGACGCCATGAAGGTAGTACTAAATCAGCGCGCCAAGGGGTCTAAGTACGCGCCACTTCATGGTCAGAACTTGAGGCTTCCAGATGACCCAGGACATCAGCCAGATAGGGATCTGCTTTCAAGGCACCTGAAGTTGCACGGAATCAGCATTAACTAGGCAAAAAGCCAAGCGAACATAACCGCCCTGAGTGCCAACTAGATAGAACAGGTACAGGTTTGGCCAAATAGACGAAAAGATTGCTGCGTTCCTAATTGAACGCCTAGACGGGGCTTGTCTCTTATCGAACTAAATCCTTAAAGTTAAAAATGCGGCAAAAGATTAGGCAACAACTACTTCCACTCTCATCAGTGGAAAATAATCAAGCAGACTGGTACGTTATGATGAAGGACAACTTAGGCGTCGAATTAGCCCCCGGATGGCCGGATCGATTTGGCGATGAACTTAGAAAATGGCTTGAGAAGCATAAGTCGCCTAAAATCAAGGCACTTAGCCTTTTTAGTGGCGGGGGCGGACTGGATATAGCCTTTCACGACGCAGGGTTCGAGGTCGTTGAAATGGTGGAATATGAGGCCCGGTTCTGCAAAACCTTGGAGGCAAACACGACTAAAGGACATCGTCTGGAGGGCGCGCATGTCAGGTGCATGGACATAAGGGACTATACCCCCTCGAAGGACCTCAAAGTGGACTTCATAATTGGAGGACCACCCTGCCAAACATTTTCTGCAGCAGGAAGACGAGCGGCGGGAGTCAAGGGAACATCGGACCCAAGAGGTACACTGTTCCAGGAGTATGTCAGACTCCTTAAGCAGCTCAAACCGCGCGGTTTTCTATTCGAAAACGTTTACGGAATAACAGGCGCAGATGGCGGGAAGGCTTGGTTACAAATCCAGGAAGCATTTATTTCAGCGGGGTATAAAATCAAATTCCGCGTACTTGACGCAGCAGACTACGGCGTGCCGCAACACCGCGAACGCCTATTTATTGTCGGTATAAAAATCGGAGATCCAGCCGAGTCGGTTTACAAATTTCCTAGACCTACTCATGGACCCGACGCCAAAGTTCCGTGCGAATTCTACTCTGCAGGAATGGCAGTTAAAGAGGGCTATATCGCAGACCCTACTTCTAACGAAATACGCGGCAGGTGGGGACATTTGATTGCCGGAATCCCTCCTGGGCTAAACTACTCATTTTACACAAAAGAAATGGGGCACCCCAAACCAGTCTTTGCATGGAGGTCCAAATTTAGCGACTTTATGTACAAGGCAGACCCAGAGCTCCCTGTGAGAACAATTAAAGCGCAGGGAGGCGCGTACACGGGTCCATTTTCTTGGGAAAACCGCCATTTCAGTGGGTCCGAAATCAAGAGACTTCAGACTTTCCCTGATAATTACAAAGTGTCAGGCGGTAGAAACATACAGGTGCATCAACTTGGGAACTCTGTACCACCGCAACTTGGCCGCATATTAGCCCTTAGCATCAAAGATCGTTTATTCGGCCATGAATTACCAATCCCCATCGAATACATCGAGGAAAGCCATCAACTAGGGTTCAGAACGAGAAAAAGAGAACTCACAGAATACTACGCACATAAGGCGCATGAGGCAATTTCCGAACTCGCCCATACGACTCCGGAAAAAGTGAGATCGGTTCTTCGAAGAGGGACTAAACTATCCCTCTCCACGAAGTTCAAGTTAGTGACAAAACCTGGCAAGGCTAGCGACATGGCGATCGGCATCATTACGCAGTTTAAAAAAGCGAGGGATATTCGCCTAGAAATCAAACAGGAGAACGCCGACCAGAGCGAAGCAGCATGCACAATCCTCTTAAATCCAGTACAGGAGAACCCCTGGAGTATTGAACTAAAGACAGCATCAGTACATGTAACCTCCGCCAACCTCAGTGGCGTAACACTCGCCTGGAAAACACTCGAGTTTGCCGTACGCGAACTGCATAAAATCGATGATTTTGTCCAGTTGTATGGCTACTATCAGTACCAACCAAAGTTTAGTGCCTTAGTAGATTTTCAAGGCAACTGGGGCGAACAAGCTGCAGTATGTGCCCTAGTATCTAAAATTGCAAAAGGAGTTGCAGTCGGACGCCAGATGCAGGCCAAAGAGATGGCTGATTTTTTCTCCATCAAAACAACACTTCTGGAAGGCAAGCTGAAAGAACTACGGAAGCTCGGCTACGAAATCAGGAGCAATAATACTAATCCTCAGATCCAACCAGGAGAGTACCTCATCCCATACACCTTCCCCTCGCTCACCAACCGAAGCGTCCAACTCAACAAGTTACTATGAAGAAAAAATCCAAGTTTAAATCCGACTACCATCTTCGTGTTTACGAAGACCGGAGCGAACTAATCGTACCAGGCTTAAACCCAGTAATTTTTGAGGAAGGAGAACTGAGCGCTCCCGCGGCTGAAAGATATGCTAAAATCGTAGGCCAGCTTGAGTCCGGATTCCTAGAGAAGATCCTACTGGATTCAAAGATAACAAAAGCTGTGCCTGAGATCAGAATAAAAGCCTCTATCGACGGCCTAATCGGCGAAGTGACATCTGAAGTAGGCCGAGCGCTTGTCGCACTCCTATACTTACAATTAGTCATTAAAACTATTGAGCCTAAACAAAGCATACGGCTTCACAAAGGATCAAGTAGACGCACAGGCTTTGGATGGAAAGAAGGCCTACCTATGCGCACAATTGACTCTAACTTTGTCACTCCTTTTCTGAGGAAAAGCGAACTCTTGAAGCTCAATAAGTTCGGCCTCTTCATGACACGGAGTTTGGCCGAAAACTACCCATACTCCAGAGTGTACAAGGCGGAGTCACGAGGAGGAAAAGAACAGTGGCTGGACGCTATCGATCTACTCGAAAGTGGAAAAACGAACCCACGAGCAGCCTTACTCTACATGACATCTCAACTTAGTGGAGGGGTAAAAGAGTTCGCATCTCAAGCGGAAGAGGTAATGAATACTTATAAGAAAAAGCAGGGTGAAATTAAAACAATTGATCGCGCCGCCGAACTGTTGGTCTCCCACATGAAAAGCTCAGATTATGCAGCCAGGATCATGGAGATTAGCATGCATGCACTGATGCAGGCGCTATCGGACCTAGACTATCTCGGCGACCTTGAACTCGTGCCCTTATCGCAAATGAGAAGCGCGAACAAGAAACATGGAAATGTTGGGGATATTGAATTAAAGTCGGGATCAAGGATAGTCGAAGCATGGGACGCAAAGTATGAAAAAGATTATCTCCGAGAAGAAATCGACGAACTAGTCGATAAACTGATGGACCATGAGTCTATTAAGCGTGCAGGTTTTGTCACTTCACGTCCGGTTAGGCGTTTCCCGGAAATCGATAAAAAAACCTTTGAAGTGCGTGAGGCAACTGGGACAGAAATCGAAATATGCACATTTACTGACTGGGCAAAAGACCAGGCATCCAGGGCAAAACAGCATGGGGCGAAAGCCGAGCAATGCTTGGCTAGGCAATGGGTGCTAGCATACATTGAAACACTATCGCTCAGGCGCACAGAAATAGCCCCGATAGATGAACCCAGCATCGTTTGGTTAAAGACATTTAAGACAGTTCTTTCGAAAGCGTGAAACTGGCTGACTTGAAATTGGGCTCGTAATCATGCCCGCACGGCCAAGTCCGACCCTGTAGTCAAACTGTAGTCAATTTTGGACGAATCGATGTAATCCTAAAAATCTACCGGGCATGAAATATCCCTTTAAGGCCTTATTCTGATTCAATTTGTTGTAAAAATAGCGGAGAGAATGGGACTCGAAGAATACCTCGCATCTAAAGCCCCCCTACCCCCGAAAAAAAGAGGCCTTCAGGTGCGAGTCATTTTGCAATTTGAGGCAACACCCTAGATGCCCTAAACGTAGGTAGCAAGCTCGGGGCCAGTGATATAGTCGTGAAGCTTGCATCAGTAGATCTCGACACTCCAATCAGCTGACCTGTAGCTCCCGGAATGGATCATGCGATTTTGGGTATTCGTATCAGAGATACATCATTATATGCCCGCCGACATGGGCCCCCTGTTTTCACAGATAAGGGTACGTGACCAGTTTTCATAACGTTGTGTACGGCGGCTGGGAAAATTATGCGAACTTGGTGTAGGCATGGGGTCAATCAGCCTCTCGGCACGCAATCGGCTCGCTGATTGCAGAGCCGAAGAAAAGGCCAATTTAGCCCGCATTCAATAAACAGGTATTAATATCTGGCGCGAAATGTTCGGGTATTTATATCTGCAATATGGAATCTAAAATATCGCAGCTTCAAGTAGGTAAAATCTATCGGTCGAGCGACAAGGTAATCGACCATCAGGTGGAAATCGTCGACGGCCATCCGAACTACTACGCTGCCACATATACTCCAGGCGCGACGAAAGCCACTATTGTCAAAGGCATCAATACGCTCCAGGCGGTCAAAATGCCTCAGAAAAAAGAGCGCATACCGGCTATTGTCATCGTCTCAAGCAGCAAGAAATCGGGCACCGAATCGACGCCATGGGAAAACTACATCGACGAAGACAATGGATACGTTCGCTACCATGGAGACAATGCAAGTTCCGACCAGAGCCCAGAGGATTCACAAGGTAACTACAGGCTCCTCGAGCAGTTCAAGATGCACAAATCCGACGATCGATCGGAAAGGACCAAGGCTGCACCCATCATCATTTTCGAACGCATTAAACCTGGGTACCTCATATTCCAAGGATTCGGAGTAATCACAAACGCCGAGAGAGTAATGCAAAAATTACCGGGAAGCGCCACCGCCTTCGCGAATTATGCCTTTGAAATCGTCGTCCTCAAGTTAGACGAATCGAATGACAGGTTTGACTGGAAATGGATCAGCAAAAGGCGTGATGCGTCTTCCAGCGACGAACAAAGCCTAGACGACGCCCCGGCCAGCTGGAGAGAGTGGGTAAAACTCGGGACGTCATCTCTCACCTCACTCAGGAGAAGGATATCGAAAACCAGAATTGTAGTCAAAAAAGCCCAGCTCCCAGAAGAAAGTAGCGCCGAATGCATAGACTTAAAGACCATATATGACTTTTACACCGACAGTAAGAACAAGCACGGCTTCGAACGGTTGGCCGAAAAAATCGCAGGACGTGTCTTCAATGGAAACGGAAATGGATACACACATGGATGGATCACTAAGGCTTCTGGAGACGGTGGCACCGATTTTGTTGGTCGCTTAGATGTCGGGGACGGTTTCTCGAAGCTCAGAATCGTGGTCTTAGGCCAGGCTAAATGCGAAAAAATTGACGTACCCACTAACGGAAATCACATAGCCAGACTTGCGGCACGACTGAGACGAGGTTGGGTCGGCGTATATGTTACGACAAGTTTCTTCTCCGAAGCGGTCCAGCAGGAAGTCATCGAAGATCGATGCCCCATAATGATGATCAATGGCATGCGCGTCGCGCAAGAGACGCGCAAAATGGCCAAAGAAACAGGTATGGAGATACTCGATTACATCAAACAGATCGAAGACGAATACAAAAATAAATCCGACTCGCTTTCATTAAGACATCTAGACCCAGAACAAGTGCTATTCATCTCCTAAATTCATGAGCAAACACGAGACCAAGATGACCCGGTGGTATGCCAAGACGCGCTACCCGAAGGGGTTCCTGTTGGAGGAGTATCTGTCCCTGCCTCAGGGCAAGACCAACGGGAAGCGCCTAATGGACGGGGTCATCGTCTTCCGGAAGCCGTTCGTGAAGCGTAAGCTGATCAAGGGCGAGCGAGTCGTGGTCATCCAGTCGAAGAACCGCCGCCTGGGTATGGGCCTCATCGGCCAGGTCATTGTCTCCCGTGACCTGGTGGAACGCCTCGGCGTCACGGTCATGAAGTCCGTCGGTGTCTGCACCGAGATGGACACCATCATGCACCGGATGCTCCGCAAGCACCCTCGATGCCGCGCCGTGGTCTACAAGTCCAGCGGCAAGAAGAAAGTCAAACGGTGAAGCAATAGCCTGACCGCCCAGGTCCACCTAGGAGTGCGGAAATATCTGGCCTAACTTTGGCGGAGAGGTTGCACGCGAGCCAGAGGTAGGCATAAAGACCCCTACTCTTCATGGCGCTTCAGGCCCCACAGTTCATCGGTTGGTCGAAGCCTCTTGCCGAGGGGGTAGCTCATGCTCTCGTCAAAGAGTCCCAGAGGCTCGGAGGCTCGGAGGCCCGGAAAGGCATGCCGATCGACCTCGGGGCGTACAGGGTCATCGTTCCCTCCAGCTTCGCCTCCAGACTCATCCAAGAGAACCTAGCCGAAGAAGCCAGCGGACTACTCCTGCCCGAATTCCAGACGCCCGACAAGTTCCTCAATTGGGGCGATAGCCACGTGAACGTGGCGTCGAAGGAGACCTGTCTGCTGGCTTGGGTCGAGGTTCTGACGAGTCCTCATTTCTCGCGGACAGACTTCCCTGCCCTGTTCCCGGCGGAGTCGACGCCGGATTTCACCTTCGATGAGGCGAAGAAGTTCGCGGAGCAGCTGATGCAATTGCGCGATCAGTTGGGCGCTTCCCGTGATGGCCACGACTTCGCGGCGGTGGCTGCCGTGGTTGAGACCAACCCGGATCGCTGGAATAATCTACATCGGCTGGAACTGGCCTACCTGAACGTGCTCAATCGCCTGGGCCAGCGTGACCACAACCAGGTCCGCACGGAATTGGCCAAGGGCGATGGGATGCCCGAAGGGGTCACGGACGTCTGGCTGGTCGGACTGCTGGAACCGCAGCCGCTCCTGCTCGAAGCCCTGGAACGCCGCAAAGACCGCCTGAACATCCACATCATCGTGGGCGCGGATGCCGCGGACGCTGATTTGTTCGATGAATGGGGACGCCCGATTCCCGAACGCTGGGCGAATCGCCAGATTCCTTGGCCAAACTTTGCTGACTCGGTCCACCTGGCGACCGACCCGACCCATGCCACGGAACGGATGTCCGAACTGCTGGGCCATACGAAGCCCGAGCACGGCACCTTCGCGATCGCCCCATGCGAACGCGAGACCTACCCGGAACTGATCGCCGACAAACTCCGCAGCCTCGGCGCCGAAGCAGTCAATCCCCTCGGCGAACTCCACTCCGGCCACGTCGTCCACCACCGCGTCCGCACCCTGCTCGACGTCCTGGACACCCCGACCTTCGCGACCCTTCGCCGCACGCTCCTCCACCCGCCCCTGGCCGCCAAGCTGACCGGCGGACGCGTCACCTTTCATGCGCTGAACGCCCTGCTCGACGCCCTAAGCCAGCTGAAGCCCCCGCAGGACCTGGCCCGCACCTTGGACTTCGTCCTGAACCTGGCCGAGCCGCCGGAAAGCGACCGACGTGGCCGCTTCCAGTGGAAGCAGGTCGTCGCCCTACGCGAACCGCTGCAAGGCATCCTGAAGCAGATCGAGACCCTCTCGGCGCAAACGCCCAGAGAACTGGCCGCGAGCCTGCTCTCCCTTTCGATCGACGCTCCTAAGTCCGGCGAGCCGCTGGCCTTGGAATTCTCCAAGACGGTCGCCGACGCCATCGAGGAAACCGTCCGCTCCCTCTGCGCGCATCAGCACGGCGTAGACTTGTCCGCGACGGAATGGGTACGTCTAGCCCTTACCCTCGCCGGCGAGCAGCGCTTCCGCCAAAGCCTCGCCGCCCAACCGGTGAACCTCCCGGGCTGGATGGAAGCCCCGTGGGACCCCGTTCCGCACCTGGTCGTCTTCGGCCTGACCGACGACCTGATCCCTCGCGCCAGCCACGCCCACCCATTCCTGCCGGCCAAGCTACGCGCCAAGCTGGGCCTGACCACCCAGGAACATCACTTCGCAAACGCGGCCTATACCCTAGAACGCCTCCGACGTTCCCGAGAAGGCATTGACGGCGACCGCACCCACGGGCGCTTCGACATCATCGTGCCGCGCTTCGACGCCAACGGCGACGGCCTCCGCCCTTCCCGCCTACTCTTCCAGTGCGTCGACGACGAACTCTCGGACCGGGTACGCCATCTCTTCGAACAGGAACTCGAGACCGCCCCGGAGCCCTATTGGCAGATCCCCGATAAGCTGCGCTTCGACCCGGCCGCCCGGGCCGAGCAGGTGACGTCCTTCCGCCAGCGCATCTCGGCTACGGCGTTCAAGGACTACCTGGCCGACCCGGCCAACTTCTGGCTCAAGCACGGGCTGGGCATGCGGGAGACCTCCCATGACGACCTCGAACTGGACCGCGCCGGCTTCGGAACGCTCCTGCATGCGGCGCTCGAGCAATTCGGACGAGACGAATCTATGCGGGCGGTCGCCGACCCGGAACGGATCGCCCAGAAGCTCTCCGAGTGCCTCGACACCCATTTCGCCAACAGCTTCAGCGCCGACCCCGAGCCGGGCTTGGTCTTCCAACGCGAGACCGCCCGCGAACGGCTGAAGGCGTTCGCGAAGCTCCAAGCCCGACTCGTCGCCGAAGGCTGGCGCACGGTCGAGGTCGAAGGCAGCCTGCCGAAAGTAATCGCCCACGGCGTGGAGGTCGGCGGACGCTTCGACCGCCTGGACTACCATGCGGCCACGGACACCTGGCGCGTGTATGACTACAAGAGCTTCGACGAGATCAAGGATCCGGCCAAGGTCCACGCGACCAAGCTGAAATCCAACTCCCGCCAGAACCCGGACTTCCAGTACGTCCGGACCGAAACCCTCAAGAGCGGGAAGTCCAAGGAGTACACCTATCGCTGGGATGACCTCCAGCTGGCCGTCTACTACCGTAACCTGTCCGAGAAGGACGGACGCGTCCACGGTCATCGCCTCGAGGTCGGTTACATCATCCTGCCATCGGCCGACGACGCCCAGGCGGTCATCTGGGAAGATTTCGACGAGGTCAGGGACTTCGCCGCCGCCGCCATCGACCGCGTCTGCGAGCGCATCGCCGGCGGACAGCCCAAGGACTTCCAGCCCGCGCCCAAGCCGGCGCCCTACCCCGTGCTCGAGGCGTTCAAGAGCCGTAAGGCCGAGCAATACCTCGACCCGACGCGCCTCGGCGCGATCCGCGACCAGAAGGAGGCCTCCCGATGAGCACCCTCCCCAACATGTCGATCCTGGCTTCGGCCGGGACGGGCAAGACCTTCCAGCTCTCGGATCGTATCGTGAAGCTGCTGGCCCTCGGGGTGAAGCACGAGGAGATCGCCGCCCTGACGTTCACCCGGGCCGCCGCGGCGGAATTCATCGTCAAGGTCATCGCCAAACTACGCGAGGCCGCTGAAGACGACCGTAAGCGCGAAGAGCTCTGCCAGCGACTCGGCCTCGACCCGCGGCAGTTCAGTAAGGAACGCTTCCGTACGATGCTGAGACAGGCGCTCCTGTCGTCGAACCGCCTGACGATGGGGACGCTCGACAGCTTCTTCGCCAAGCTGGTGAACAACTTCCCCCTGGAAGTCGGACTGAGCAGCGGCTCGGCGACCACGATCCCCGATCAGGAAACGGAGAACCTCCGCCTCAAGGCCGTCCAGACGATCGTCCAGAAGCTGGATGCCGCAGAGGCCGAGGTGTTGCTGGCCAATCTGAAGG
>JACCDG011012712.1_pt1 | contig 35123 bp, 35 predicted proteins | sample 7442471 | NCBI WGS metagenome assembly JACCDG01 (sample SAMN15323444, study PRJNA562643) | freshwater metagenome | isolation source: river surface water | place: USA:Blue River Watershed | collected 2017-08-17 | reverse complement strand
CTGTGACATGAGCAGGATAACGAGGACTTAAACCCATTTTATTTAATCTGGTACCATTAAAAGCATTAGGGTTATTTATCATATTAGCATCAGTTGAACCAGTATAGTCTTTATTTAAGATACCAGGGTTGGTATTGACTTTTTTAACTAACATTTCAAGGTAACCTTGGAGTTTATCATTGGCAGCAATATTTTTATATTCAGGTTCAGAAAGTTTAGAAGTACTAGAAGCACCAACCATTTTAGCTAATTTTGTAATCCATTGGGTGTAGCTAATAACTCTATATAATTTACGACCAGCTGTTTCATCAACGTATTCTTCTTTATCGAATTCAAAAGCTTTTAAAGTTTTGAGAGCAATAGGAGGAAGCATTGAGTTAACTTCAGCTTCAGCATTAATCCAAAAATCTTTGGTTTTTAAGAATTCTTTGCATTGACTAACATCACCACCTTCTAAGCATTCTTGTAAGTAGTCACCACAACCTTTACCACCATGTTCACTAAAACCGGTACCAATACATTTAGCATCTACACTGAGTTTAAGAACAGCATCAGATTTAGAATCAACGGTATGTTCAACACCATTAGGGTCTTTCATGTATAAGCGACCATCAGATTTGCGGTAGTATTTGTATTCTTTAGGAACATCGTCTTGTTCGGAAAACCAAGATGATTCACCAGAAGGAACAGGACCTTCAGCAGCATCAGCTAATACTCTTTTAACAAAGAATTCGTTTAATTTGTAACTAAAAGTTCTGGATTCCTTAATGAATTTTTGGATTGATTTAATAATTTCAAGACCAGCTCTTTTAGCTTCTGTAGAAGTTGAACCAGTGTTTTTTGTTGTAACATCGTTGCTCAAAGCTTCTATATCAGCATATGGACCGGTTAAATTTGAAGAACCAACATTGAAAGAAACAGCACTCAATGGTACAAGGCCTTTAACTTTTTTAATTTCATTATCAGCATAAGCTGTTAAAGCCAAGAAATCAGTTAACTTTTTGACATCAGTTGTAGGAACAACAGCATTATCGATAACTGAGGCTAATTCGGTTGCTAAATCTGTAACATCCTTAAATTTATATGTAAAAGCTGATCCCCAATTTGAAGGGTTGCCTTTAATGTCTGCTGATTTGTTATCTTTCACTTCAGCTAATAATTTGGACAAAAGTAATTGAACTAATTCTTCAACAGAACCAGCTTTAGGATTTGCTACTGATCTAATAATATCCAAAACTTTAGCATCACCTGTATTATCAGCTCTTTGAGTAATAACGGATGCAACAAATCTAGTCCATGCAGGATGAACTTTATCGTCATTAATACCTTCTTTATTATCAAAGTAGCGAGCAATAAAACTTGGGTGGGTAGCATCTTTTATTTCAAGGTCTGAAGCAGCATAGTTAGCACGGCCACTAGCAATTCTAGATTTATTAGCAGCATGTTTTAATTCACTTAAGAAAAAATCAGAACGGTGATCACCAGATGTGTTAGTGAATAAAGGATAAAATTTTTCGTATTGTTTTACTGACATTTATATATATTAAGGTTTAGAAAATATTTTATAACAAAAAAAATTTTTAAATATTTTTTCCTAAATAAATAATTTTATCTTAGTTAATATAATGTTAAATCAAAAATATTTTGGTCTACCTTTATGGGTTTGGTTAGTTGTCGCTGGTATTGTCATATATAGTTATAATAAATCTCAAAGTCAATCTAAACCTAAAGCATCTGGTGAAACTAAAGTTTTAGCTGAAAAGAAAGAAAAATTTTCTGATGTTTCTACCACAAATTCAAATACTAAAATAAAAATATTTAATTTTAATACCGAATGGTGTGGATGGTCCAGAAGATTCCAACCTGAATGGGACGCTTTTACTAAAGCTATTAGTTCCGATAATAAATTAAATGACAAAGTTGAAGCATTTGATGTTAAATGTGACAATCCTGAAAAAGAATCCATGTGTGAAGCTTACGGGGTACCCGGATATCCTTATGTAATTGCTGAAGTAAATGGTAAACGCACCCCTTATAATGGGGAACGCACCGCTAAAGCCTTATTAGAATTTGTTAGCTCAATCTAAGTTACCTAATCTAACTATTTTAACCCTATTAAACCAATACAATTTATGAGAATTTTTAATAATTTTCCATAAATTTTATTTTGTTATTAGTTCTGAAACTTTTTTAATTTCTTTATAAAATTCAAGCTCTTTAAACCTATTAACATCAAAGCCGGCGAAACCATTTAATGCACCAAACCATGTACCTCCTATAGAGGCAGTTGAGTCTGAGTCACCGGGATGCACAGATACCAGGGTCATAAATGTATCCCAATTATGTTGAACATTATCCACATCCAATGTTTTAGATCCAGGTGATGTCATTGATAATAATAAACAATCGTAAGCATAAATACATGAATCTAACCCAGAACCTCCCAGTCTGTTCCAGTCCCATTCAAATTTATTAAAACTTTGTCCTTTTAATACCATCGCTTTTATTTTAGGATTTGGGAAAAATCCAAGCAAAAAGTCTGCCCTATGATCAGGAAAAATAAAGTTATCAATTGTATTTTTATATTTGAGTTTGTTTACTCTGGTTTCTTGATATCTTTTCCAATAACCCATAAATTCATCCAAATCTTCCATGTTATGTTCAGGTGGATAGTGTTTTTCTAAAGTTTTGTTATTATATAACCCAATTAATTCCTCACACCATTTGTGCGCGGGTATACCATTTACTGCAAAAGCTGTAAATAGCGCGGTAACCATCCCACCCAAAAACCCAATATAATAATTATGTGTTAGTCTAGATGCACAGATAGATTCTTCAATTACCTTGTTAATATTTTTGTGCCAAACCAATCCAATTGGTCCAGTTCTCATTGAGGCACCATTACCACCCATATCTGATTTAATTGGTAGGGTTTTTATTGTTGAACCCCTTTTTAATAATTTTAATGTATCAATTGTATTTAAACCACTAACTCTTTTAGAATCTGATAATAAATCAAATGAATCAATATATGCATTTTTATAGTTGGATTCACCACCTCCTTTAACTACAGCATCAGCAGTTGCCAAAATCATAATGGTATCATCGGAAGCAATCCAATTTGTTAAATCAATATGATGAGATCCACCTAATATTGTATAATGATGTGTCAGAAATGCAAGAATATTAATGTATGTACTTAGGGTATATGTTTTTATGTTATAATTAAATTCCCAGTTTCCATTTTTAAAACCTAGGGTTTCAAAATATGATGCAAACATTAAACTTGCTTCTACTTTTTCATTGTATTTAACCATTATAAAATCATAAGAAAATATTATTTTATCTCTATTAAATACCATAACCATTTGCAATTTTTAAAATATGAGTTTTAACTATTTAAATGATTCCAAATAAAAAATCCAAAACTATTTAAACCAATTTTATTATATATTATTTATATATAAATGTCAAAGGTTGAAATCGATTTTAATAATCTTAAATATAATTTATACGAAATTTTAAATGTACCCGCTAATTCTGAAGATATTAAAATAAAAAAGAATTTTATGAAAATTATTAAAAATTTTCACCCAGATAAAAATTCAGATTTAGAAGAAGAAATTTATTATCATATTGTTTTGGCAAATCAAATTTTATTAAATAAAGATTCTAGAAAGAAATATGATGAATTTTTAGCTGGTACTGCAGAAACTTTTATGGAATTAAAACAATCATTTGATAAATCAATTAAAGACGTTGAACAATACTTTCCATCTAAAGACAATAGTAAAGCAGCATTTGAAAGCAAAATTGAAGAATTAAACAAAAAACATGGATTTAATACCACTGAAACTTCTGGTTCAATTATGGATCGTTTTAATAAAATTAAAGAAAAAAGAGGTGTGGAAGAAATTAATATTGAAAAAGAAGACTTTAAAACCATTGATGAATTTAATGATAAATTTAATGCTAATAAAGAAGATGGTGGTAAATTTAAAGATCAAATTGTTGAATTCAAAGGTAACCCATCTGAATTATCAACTTATGTAATTGGTGAAAATTATACCAATCTAAATGATTTGGATAAATTATACGTGGAAGACTCAGTTCAAGGATCTAAATATTCTAGTTTAGATCGCGCTTTTATGTTACAACCACAAACCCAAACTAACCTTAATAAATCAGTTGAAGAAAGAATGAAAGAATATCAAAACCAAACTGAACAATATAAAAATATGCAACCTACTGATTTTTCAACTAGAAAATTCGATGAATGGTAGAATAGTAGATAAATAAATAATAAATAACCAAATAAATAATTAAAATAAATAACTTTAATTATTTGTTTATGAAAAATCTGTTTGAGTTTCTTTTTCTATAAGAGTTTTTATATTGGATTCAATTGGTTCAATTTCTTTTTGTTTATTATTTTGGTCTGGGTCTTCTTCTTCAAATTTAGCGGATGATTTATCAGGTTCATTAATTATTTTATTTATTTGTTCTGTTGGCTTATTATCTGATTTATTAATTTGATCTATTAATGGTTCTGGTTGTGAAACTAAAACTGAATCCAAGTCATTTTGTGAAACTGAAACTGAATCTGAATCAGAAACTAAATCCAAGCTATTTTTCAAATCTGATTCATTTTGCGAAACTGCAACCGAAACCAAGTTATTTTGTGAATCTAGGTCATTAATAAATTTTTGGGCAAATGTTTGACCCAATTTAATTATTTTTAGTTTTTTGTCACGGTCTAATTCAAAATTCATAAATTCTTGACCAAAATTATCTATTTGAACTATTTTATAATTACCTAATTTAGAATCTTTTAATGATATTGCATCAGATATTATACCAATAGATCCGTAAATTAAACTAAACATATTAATCGAATTATTACAACACCCGTTTTTAATATAAATACCAATAGTTGTATCAGGATTACAATATCTGAGGGGAAAGTTATTTATTAATCCACCATCAATATAATAGTCGCCATCAAATAATACTGGTTCAAATATTACTGGAACAGAACAACTTATTCTAATTGCGGTTATGACTGACATTGATGGATATGTTTCATAATTAAATACAGTTTCACAAGCCTTTGAAAAATTTGTTCCAATAATAGTTAATTTTTTACCAGTTAGCTTATAGTGATCAATAAAATTAATATCCTCCAAGTTATATTTTTCTTTTAAAAAATTTGATAACAGAATAATTATTTTTATGCCATTATTTAATCCATGCGACTCTAATAATCCATCAATAGATATATCAGATTCAAGTGCTTGAAAATTAAAATCAAGTATAAAATCGCCAATATCTTGAATTGAATATCCAATCGTAAATAAATAACTTAATATTGATCCTGCTGATGTTCCCACCCAATTGGTAATTTTGCTAATATTAATAAACGATTTATTTTGAAGATAGTCTAGGGCACCAACAAATGAAAAACCTTTCATACCTCCACCGCTTAAACATATTGTATCATATTCATTTGTTTTGTCGTTATTTAATGGCTTTTTATTAGGAGAGTTTGATTCATTACTTTTTGATTCATTGTTCATTTATTTTAATATTAAAAGTTTGCGATTCTTTAAATAAAATAATCTAATCTAATAGTATTATAAACATAACTAATGGTGAAAGCTGATGATCTCATAAAACAACAAAAAGAAAGAGAAGAAAGAAAAAAGGCAACTTTTGATAAAATTTATGTTCATATTGAAAAAAAAATTGTTACTGCAAGTGCAGGTGATTACTACTATACTTGGTATCAAATACCTGAATTTTTAGTTGGACTTCCAATGTATTCGGTTGATGAATGTCAGCAATACATTCAAAAAAAATTAAAATCAAATGGTTTTGACACCGATTTTTTCCCACCAAATATTATTCACATAAAGTGGTTTCCTAAAAAATCAAATTAGCAAGTGGTTCCCTAAAAAATAAAATTAACTAAGTGGTTCCCTAAAAAATAAATTTTGATAATAAAATATTTTTATTAGCAAATAATATTATTTATTTGGAACTGGTTACGTTATTAATTAAATTAAAAAATAACAAAATAGAAATGCCAATTAAAATCAACACAATTGTGTCGCGATTATCTTCAATAATATCTTGAAAATTTTCAACTAATTGTGGTTTAAATTGATTTCTCATACGATTGTAACATTTTCTACAACTTTTGACATGAAGCATAAAATCATCACATGAATTTATTTCTATGTGATGATCGTCAAAACTGTCTGCCAATTTAACTTTATTAACAGGCTTAGATTTAAGTATTGGTTTGACTGATTCAAATGTTTCTATTTCTGTTTCTAAATTAATTGGTTCTTCAGATTTTTGTGGGGCAGGATTTCTTTGATTTATATATTGGTTTATTTCATTACTCATAGAATTGCATTTACTGCCCCATGCATCTTCTATTGAACAATAGTTCATATTCTATTGTTAAATGTTAGATAATAATTTCTAAATTAAAATATAATGAATTTTAATAAAATCCATGAATTAAAATCAAATAATTTATTTAAATTATTTTTATTAATTAGTTTATTTTTATTATTTAAAACCAATAAATTATTAGGAAGTATTGTAGCTGTTTTTGGTATTGTATATTATTGTAATTGTTTTTCTGACACTGAAAAATTTATAGAACAACCTGTAACAATTGAAAAAGCAATCGAAAACATTAAATTAAATAATTTAAGCTACAGTCATAAGATTAATATTATTAGACTTGAAGAATTAAGTTATCAACTTGGTAAAAAAGCCCAAAAAGATAGAAAACTATTTGAGTCCATAAAAGCCAGTGCAATTAAAATTTATGGAGAAATTCAAAAAAATACTGAATTAGCAGAATTTTTAAAATTTAATAATTTAATAAATGGGGAAGGTTTACCTGTTTTTATAAACGAATCAGCTGAAGTTTTATTAGTAAATGAAATTAAAATAATATTAATTACAATGAAACCAAATGATTTTGAAAAATTAATAATATAAAATTTTATAATAAACTAATTTTTAAAAATAAATAAAAAAAATCTAAATAATATTATATCTAGTATGGAAGTTGCTAATAACAAATATGTATCTACTGCTATAACCATTGGTTTAGGCTTATATGCTGCTTTATTAGGTCCAAATTTACCTAAATTTGTCAAAGACTTATTCACAAACACTTTATTTAGAATTTTAGTTTTATTTTTAGTTGTTGTTAGAGGCAATAAAGATCCTCAAATGGCTATTATGATTGCGGTTGCTTTTGTTTTAACTCTTGACTATATTTACGTTAGAGATGCTAAAGAAACTTTTCAAATGATTGAAGGTATGGGATGTACAGGCGAAGCAGCAAAGAAAGTAAAATGTGAAGGTCAAGGCGGTGAATGGTCTAGTTCTCAATGTAAATGTATTTTTTAAACAATAATTTTAAAAATAATTAACTTTTTAATTTATTATAAAAAGATATTAAATTAAAAACAATAAATATTTTCTATATAAAATATATATTATGGAAATTTCCAATAATAAATATGTATCAACAGCCATTACAATTGGTTTAGGTTTATATGTGGCATTATTAGGTCCTAATTTACCTAAATTTGTCAAAGACTTGTTCAATAATACATTATTTAGAATATTAATTTTATTCTTAGTAGTTGTTAGAGGTAATAAAGATCCTCAAATGGCTATCATGATTGCTGTTGCTTTTGTTTTAACTCTTGACTACATTTATGTAAGAGATGTTAAAGAAAAATTTGCTGATATGCCCCCATCTGGTGGCAATACATCTGGTGGTGCTCCTGGTAATACAACTGGTGGTAATACAACTGGCGGTAATACAACTGGCGGTAATACAACTGGCGGTAATATAACTGGCGGTAATACAACTGGCGGTAATACAACTGGCGGTAATACAACTGGCGGTAATACAACTGGCGGTAATACAACTGGTGGTGCTCCTGATAATACTTCTGGTGGTGCTCCTGGTAATACTTCTGGTGGTGCTCATGGTAATACTTCTGCTGGTAATACTTCTGGTGGTGCTCCTGGTAATACTTCTGCTGGTAATACTTTTGGTGGTGCTCCTGGTAATACATCCGGTGGTGCTTTATCTAGTGGAACAAGATAATTAAGTTAAAAAAATAATATATAATTTCTATTTGTTATTATATAATATGGAAGTATTAAACAATAAATATGTATCCACAACAATTACAATTGGTTTAGGTTTATATGCTGCACTATTAGGTCCTAATTTACCTAAATTTGTCAAAGACTTGTTTTCTAATACCCTATTCAGAATTTTAATTTTATTCTTAGTAGTTGTTAGAGGTAATAAAGATCCTCAAATGGCTATTATGATTGCGATTGCTTTTGTATTAACACTTGATTATATTCATGTTAAAGATATTAAAGAAAAATTTGCTGAAGCCTGTCCATCAGGAACAAAATGGGACAATAGAATGGAAAAATGTATACCAGACTGTAAAAATGGCTCTGTATATGATAATAGAGCTGGTCAATGCTCACCTGAATGCCCAGCACCTGCTAAATTTAGTTTAGCCGTTAATGCTTGTTATGATAGTTCAGCTCCTAATTGTGCCTCAGACTCTGGTTGGAATGTTAATACAAAACAATGTGAAAAATGCATACCTAGAACCTCAGCTGGAACAATGGATCGTGGTACAACAAGAAATTCCAGATATAATATTTGTGTTCCAGATCAATAAAAAATAAATTATTTTATTTTAACTATATAATTTAAATAAAATGATTGCGTTAAGTTAAAGGAAAGAATCTTTATATTTATATAATGTCAGATTCAGAAACTTCAACATCAGATATCAAAGTTAAATATCAAAATTCTAATGGAGATAATTTACTTGAAGATAAAAGCAATGATAAAAAACAACCACAAACATCAGACACCGACTATTATTTTGGAATGATTGCAAATCCAAGTAAAATTCAAAATAAACCCAAATCTGAAACAGAAACATCAGAACTTGATAATTTGTTAAAATCCACTGATTCAGAATCTAGTAGAAAATCAGAATCTAAATCCGAAGAATCATCTTCATCAACCGAAACAAGTAAAAGATCTAGTTCATCTAGCTCTTCAAGAAGAAGCTCAGAATCTAAACCTAGATATGAACAAATTAATGTATCTCCAAAGAATCCTCAAGCTCCTGTATTCAAACCTCCAACTAATCCTGTTCCTTCTTTACCCAATAATTCTAATACTAATGCAAATGCTAACTCTAACTCGCCTAGTTCTAATAATAAATCAGGAACTGCTGATATTAAACCTGTGGAACAACCACCCAGACCATTAACTCAACAAGAAATTAGAATGAAAAAGATTGAGTTGTTAAGAAAATTATGTGAAATTAAAGCAAAAGGTTATCAATTATCAAAAGAATATGATTTTAATTCATCACTTGAAGAAATGGAATATGAGTATGAATTATTAAGAAGTTTTGCAGACAAAAGAAATGGTGTTAAATTATTTAAGGGTGGTTTATTACAAGCTGTTTCTGTTATTGAATTTTTAAATGACAAATATGATCCATTTGATTTCCAATTATCTGGTTGGGGTGAACATATGTCAGTAGAAGCAGATTCATGGGATGATGTATTTGAAGAAATTTATGAAAAATATAAAGGCACAGGAAGAAAAATGGCTCCTGAAATTAAATTGTTATATCTTATTATTGCATCTGGTTCAGCTTTCCACTTTTCAAAATCACAATCAAATAAATTACCTGGTTTAGATTCTATGTTGGCATCAAATCCCGCATTATTAAGTAAAATAATCAATCCTGGTAAAGGAGAAAGTTCTCAATTTATGACTCCTCAAGAACTTAATATAGAAAAACAAAAAGAGGAACTTAGAAAAAGAGAAGCTGATGCCAAACAAAAAATGCACCAACAACAAAACGCAAGTCAACAATCATATATTGAACAACTTCAGGCTCAATTACAAAGACAAAATGAAATGATATCAACTCAACAAAACATAATTAATCAAAAAAGTGAACCAGTAAGTTATGGAGCAGGATCTGGTATGGGTTTTGGAAATACTTCAATGAACGAACCACAACCAGCAAATTCAAAACCTAGTGTATTACCTAAACAAATACCAGCAAATCAATTGAGACCAAACGTTCCTGATATTAGAGCCCCTGATCAAGTTAAAAGTATTTTAGACAGAATTCATAATATTAAATCAACAATTAAACCATCTAATACCGAAACTCAAGATGAAACATCATCTAACAATGATAGAATTGTAGAAGAAACAACTGTTAGTGAATCAAACCCAAATAAAAAGAAAGGTGGAAGAAAACCAAAAAAATCTAATATTTCCATTTTTTAAATAAAATAATAAATAGTAATAAATTATTTTATTTGTTTTAAATCAACATTAATAAATTAACTTAACCAAAGATTTTTTTAAGAATTGAATTGGTGTTATTTTCACTTTCAGTATTTTGTAATTTGTTAACAGAGTCTAAACTTAATTCAATTTCAGACAAACTGTTATCTAAAGATTTCTTTTCATCCTTAAGTTTACCAATGGTTGTTTCAAGTTCAGATTTAATTTTATTTAATTCGCTAATTTCCCCATTAATTTTATCAATTTTAGCTTTAGCATCTTTTTCTACTTGAATAACTAATTCTTCTCTGTTTTTAAGTTCTTTTTCTTTATTTTCTAATAAAGCTTCTTTTTCTTTTAAAATTTTGTTTTTCTCAAGTACTAATTCAACTGCTTTTTTAGGTGTCATCTTGGTGCTAGAATTTTCTTGTTTTGAACTAGATTGGTTACCAAAAACATCTGATATATCGGATTTGGAAACAGTTGGAAGATCAGTTGTAGTTCTGTTTTCACTGGATGTAGGGCTGTTTAACATAGATTTAGTAACGGATCCTGGCATAACACTTGATGTTTCACTAGTATTTTTAGCTGGCATGAAAACATCAGAAGTAGTACTTGGTACAATTGAGTTAGGAACTGCTGAAGATGTTGCGCTCATATTTTCATTTTTATTAGAAGCTGGTTTAGCTGGAATAAAAATATCTGAAGTAGTGCTTGGTACTACAGAATTTGGAACAGCAGTAGATGTTGCACTTGTATTAGCATTACTAGTTTCAGATGATTTAAATGGCATAAAAATATCAGAAGTAGAACTTGGTACTACAGTAGAAACAACATTAGAAGATGTAGGGCTAGCACCTAAATCTTTTTTGTCAGAAAAACCAGATGATGGAATAAAAACTTCAGATGATGTAGTAGAATTAGATACTTGAGTAGAAACTGGTTTATCAATTGATCCAGTTACTTTATTAATAATCTCAACAGTTTTAGGAGGAACAACAGAACTTTCACTAACAGATATTAAAGGTAACCCAGTTGATGCAGGCTTGTTTTGATTAGTTGAATTTGCTTCAGAAGTATTACCACCTACTAAACCTCTATTTGTAATCTTATTCATAATTTTATTAATGTATTCGGAAGAATAATTATTAATTATAGAATCAATTTGTTCATCACCAGATTTACCTGTATTTGATATTTTATTAATTATTTTTTTGTTATCATCAAAGGATGTTTTCATCATTTTATTAAATATTATTTTGAATTCGGATTTTGAAATGCTCATTATATATATATAATAGAATAGATTTATTTATCTACCCAAATCTTTATATATTTTTTATTTTAAATTTAAAGATTAATTAATTATTACATTAATGTCAGAAATTATCACAAAGAAAAAAAGAGGTCGTAAACCTAAAAATTTTAATAGCTCAATAGCTAAAGCAGATATTAACATAAGCGAAGAATCAGTTAATACAGAGGAAGAAAAAATTATTCTTCATTTGCCCATAACTATGGATGAAATAAATAATAATGATAATCAAGATAACTCGCTATTTATTAAATCTGAAAAAGATATTAAAAATCCCAAATTAAATTTAAATAAAATAAAATCATCCGACGAATCTGATTCAACTGAAACTCTTAAATCTTCAACAATGAATATAAATACAAACATTAATTCTAATATTACAATGACCGCAAGCAAATTTTTACTAAATAATAATGTAAATAAAATAATAACTCATGCACTAAATTTTAATAAAAATACCAAATGTTGGTGGTGTAGAAATTGTTTTAGTACACCTCCTGTTCAATTACCTGAAGATTATTTCAATGAAACATTTTATTGTTATGGTCATTTTTGTAGTTTTAATTGTATGAAAAGTTATAATTTGGAATTAAATGATTCATTAAGTTGGAAAAGAGAATCTTTAATGAACTTGTTATATTATATGACTTATTCAGTTCAAAAGGAAATAACTCCCGCACCTCATTGGATGACATTAGATGAATATGGTGGTAAATTATCTATTGAAGAATTTAGAGAAAATTCATTAGTTAATACCAAAGAATATATTGTTCTTCACCCTCCAATGATTTCTAGACAAATGCAAATTGAAGAATCTTATAAACAAAATAAATTAAAAGAAGTACCAATTGATAAAGTTAATAAAATTTATTCAGAAATAGATTCAGATTATGTTATTAAAAGATCAAAACCAATACAATCTTCCCAATTAAATTTGGAAACAACAATGGGATTGATTAAAAAGAAAAAATCTTCAAAAATGTAAATAAATTATTTGTTTTCAATTTATTAAATTTGTTATTAAATTGAAAATTATAAAATAAATTAAATTAATGGTGATTTACAAACCATTTATTCTGATTTTTTGGCAACATATGTTGGCTCCACATGAATGTCTGATCCAAGTTCTTTTGCTTTCGACTTTAACATTTCAACCAAAGTTTCATGATCAGCTTTTGTTGTGTCAGTTGAACTAGTTTCGAATAAATAGTAAGGTGCTGATTCATATCGACAAGAAAACTTGTATGTTAAATCCTTAAAAACAGATGAAAACATGTTCTTAGTTAGTTGAATACTGCCCCTACTAATAACAATAAATTTAGAAACAAGTTTAAATTCTTGTTCTTCTGTTTTCTTACTGTGGAGTTCTTTAATCTTAGTTCCAACAGATGCATCAATGCTTGTATTTCCAATCCATTCATCAACCTTGTCAATATTTTTTGAAAAATACTTCCAAATACTAATGTTTTCATCATGATCTTCTTCATCATCATCTTCATTTTCATCTTCGCCATCAATATATCTGCGTCTGGCGCGATCTACTTCATGAACGAATTCAGTCCAAATTGTGTTATAACTATAATTGTTGACAATTGATAGAGTTTTAACAAAACTTTCCATCATTTTATTCTCAACAAAAGGCACCATTAATGTTTTCTGAACTTCATCTGGTGTACTCTTAGAACTATTTCCATTGAAAAAATACGCGAGTGAGAGTTGTACGTTTGATTTATCAGAATCAACTTCTTCAACTCGCGCAATCATATTTTTATTAAGTTCAATAAAACTTCTAAAATTTTGAACACGCTTTTTCTTGGTGATTGCATCATAATTAATCATTGCTTCATAATTATAATCAACTAGATGACCTTTAAAATATCCATTTTCTTCTTTAGTAAAAACGACTTGAACATTTTCTCCTTCAACAGGATCAACCACTGAATAGTACTGGATTTTTGGGTCGGTATTGGTAATTATATTGGTTATATCGCTATTAGATTCCATTAAATAGCCATATAATTACGATTTAATCTTTAAATATTCAATTTTTTTGATTTTTTATTATTTAAATTAAACCTCAATTTCTTCTTGTTTTTTCTTTTTAGGGGATGCTAAAACTATTTTTTTATTGTCTTTTATATTTTTTGATTCATCATATATTAGTTCTTTTACTTGATCAATTTTAAATAATTTATAATTTTGAAATTTTTTATTTTTATTGTTCTCCACAACCATTTCTGTATAATTATCATTAATTTTTTCAATTAGTTCTTCTAATATCTCAACAACTTTTGGACTAAGCTTTTCTTTATATTCTTCTAATGAAATTTCAATGTTATCCATGTGATTATCAATTAGTTCATTTATTGCTTTTGTCTTTTTTGTAGTAACGAATTTGCCACCATCAAAAACATATGCTAAGTCATCTCTTAAATTTGTTATTAAAATATTTTGATATTCGGGACGTTTTTCATTAAAATGAATTCTTTTAATTGATTCTTCCAAAGACAAAAACCGAGCTTCAAGTATTTTTAATTTTTCTTTTTGATCAAGTATTTGATTAATATTTTCATTTCCAAATTTTATTATATTAATATTATTGTTATTAACTGTTCCAGAATTAATATTTATATTATTTGAATCTCCAGTAATAGTTGGATTATTTTGATTTTTAATTAGATTTTTATTTATTTTTTCAAGTGTTTTAGGGAGCGTGATTAAACTTTGTTTAATCCCTCGTGGTTCTTTTGAACCAGGTGTATTTTTGATTTTTTAAGTAATTCCATTAACATGCTTTTTATTTCTGCATTTTCTTTTTTTAGTTCTATTAATTCATTTTCTTTACTATTATTATTTTTATTTATAATTTTATCACCTATATGTTTACAATTTTGTTCATGTCTCCATTTTGAATGTCTGTTAGCCAGAATTTTATTACAAAATTTACACTCTTGTTTATTTGTATTGGGTGAACGATCACTTATGGTAACGTTTTTGGTAACATCTAATATTTTAACACTTTTATCGGTAACATTTTTGGTAACATTTTGATTACGGTGTTTTATACGTCTATGATTACATAGACTTTGTCTAGAAGTATAATATGAATTACAAGTTTCACAATGATAATCCTTTAAAGATAATTCTTCCATATACACTTTATATAGATTTTATTCTTTAACTAAATATATTTTTTGTAAACATAAATGTACACAAAAATGTAAACAAAATGTACACATATAAAATACCTCAAAGAGAGAGAGCTAGGGTTAAAAATTTGTTGGTCTAAAAATTAAACACAAAGTTAATAATTTATCTGTTAAAAACAAATTAAACCTCAATTTCTTTTGGCTGTTTTTTCTTAGATACTTTAGTAACTTTAACAGTTTTTGTAGTTTCTTTAGTTAAATCAATTGAAGAATCAATAGATATATTTATTTTTTCTGGTGAAGTTGTAGTATTTTCTACAGGAGCTGTTGTTGATTTTTTACTAGTTTTTGTTTTTGGTTTAGATGCGGTTTCAAATCCATCATCAACATTATTGGTATAAAAATAAGCACCTTGTAGAAAACTATCAGCTAAATCATCTTTCTTCTTAAAAGAATTAAAATGTTTTTGCCAATCGGGTAAATGAGTTGTTAAATCCAAACAATATTTAATACCTAAACTTTTAGTCAATTTGTATGCTTTAGTATCATCAGTACTCTTAGCTTTAATTAATTGTTTAGTATCACCCTCATCCGCTATTTTAAGTTTATTTGATGGAGACATAAATTTAACTTGGGATATATTTGATTTTGTGATAGATTTATCAATAATACCTCTAATTAAATAATAATCATATAATGTTGATGCTATTGATTTCATTCTTGGATTTTTAAATGATGGTTGGTTTTCAATAACTACATAATCGGCACCTAATAAATTGGATCTTTTTTCTAATTCCATCATTAAACCATATTTAACATCATCAAAATTTAAAGTAGTTGAGCTTTTGATTTTAAAGTTTTTAAGTTGGGACGATTTAGTTTCACTTGTATGTATTTGGGTAGCATGTGTTTTACAATAATAACATGTATTCTCTTCTTTATCAATTCTATAAAAAGAAGCATTTTTACCACATTGTTTAGATTCAGATTTTGAATTAATTTGGTGACCGCATAATTTAGTTTCAGTTTCTGATTGTTTTTTACCTTTGGTCTTAGATCCAGCACAAGCCACTTCCTTAAAACACTCTTCAAAAGGTACAATATTTGTATCTACTTTTTTTCCATGTGTTTTACAATAATATTTAGTTTCGCCATTAACTGTATTAGATAGTTTTGCTTTAGCACCACAATGACATTTTTGTTCATCGCGATTGGTTAAATCAATATTATTCCAATCAATAATGTGCCAGTCTAATTTTTTAGTACCATCTGGTTTAACAAATTCTTTTTTAGTCAATAAACAATAAGAAAGGTGAATAACACCAACATCAAAAGATAAAATAACAGGACATGATTTTGATTCCGTACTCATATATATATTTAATACAAAAAATCATATTGTTAAACCAATATTTTCCATATTTTGAAATTATATAAAAATTGATATTTAAAACAATAAATTAATATGGTTGTTATATAAATTTAATGTGTGGCAAACTAGAATTATTTATAGGTCCAATGTTTTCAGGCAAATCAACTGAATTAATTAGACAAATCCGGCTATTACAAAAAATTGATAAAAAAGTTTTAGTATTAAAACCTATTATTGATCTTAGGTATGCACAAGATAAAATTACATCACATAATTACGAATCGGTTGAATGTAAAGTTATGAACAAATTAGATGAAATTAATGATGAAGAAATTAATAAATATGATACAGTTATTATAGATGAAGGACAGTTTTTTCCAGATCTAGTTTCTGTTATTTCGAGGTGGGTAAATAATTACTCGGTAAATATTATCGTTGGTGGTTTAGATGGAGATTTTCAAAGAAGACCAATTGGACAAATTTTAGAATTAATTCCCATGGCTGATAAATGTATTAAATTAAATTCATTATGTAATATTTGTAAAGATGGTACTGAAGCTCCTTTTAGTTTTAGATTAGTAAAATCTAATGATAAAGTTTTAGTAGGTGGTTCAGAATCATATATCCCTGTTTGTAGAAAACATTTCATCGAGTTGTCAAAAGATAACTAAAATAATAACATTATGACCTTTTTAATTTATTTCTGAAAAATGTACCAAACTATAATTTTTAAACATTGCAACATTTTTCATTAAATTATCATCAACTAATTGAAAATTAAGTGCAACCATTTGATGTTTATTTTTCCAATGGACACTAGGGTCATAATTAAAAGATAAATGCCCGGACAAGTTACCAGTAGGATATACTCGCTGAACTACACCTTTTTCATTGGGTTTGTTTAATGTGTTTGTATTGCTATTATTTAACAAATTGTCTTGATTAAAAACCCCATCAATTATGTCAGTTAATTCCCCAGTTATATCTTTTTCTCCAATAAAAATTACTTTATTTAATAAATTTATAATTGGTTCATTTATAAAATTTTGTTTGTTTTTGCCATGGGATAACTTAAATTTAGAATCTAGCAATTTATCACCCAATTTGTTTTTAATAATTTCTTTCATTCTTGCTTGTGTTTTAACTAATTTGTTAGTATTTAATTCCAAACAAATAATTAAAGGATCAGATGTTAAAAATCCATATGTTGCAATTACATCAATACATTCTTCAAAGCTAACTTGAGATGTTGTAAATATATCTCCTGATGATCTGGGTATACCGTGTGCAACTATTGGTTCTAAATCTTTAGACTCTTTACCCAAATTATTTCGAGCAAAACAATCTAATTCAATAACACGAGCTCCCATTGCTAAAGCTCTTTTTATGGATTCACTTGATGCTACATCAAAATTTTGTGTACAAGGAATATAAGTGTTATGTGATGTATTTATAAAAAATTCATTAAATGGCTTTAATAACAAATCTTTTTTATGTTCTATTGGTTTAATAGTTTTATTAAAAATAATGTGATTGGATGTATTTAAACATTCATTAGTTCTCAATAAATTTCCAAATTTAAAATTTCTTCGATAATATATTTTAACAATATAATGAATTATAATTAGACCAATTATAGCAAGAATCATCCAACGATTAAATTGTTTATTACATTTATTACCACTATAAGAAGTATTTGAACAAGGTTCTAAATTTGGTCCAACATATTTAAACATATGGGGCATTATTAATAAATAAAAAACAAAAATTAACAAAAAATTATCAAAAAATAAATCTCTCAAATAATGATAATAAAATTCTAATTTATTTGTATTTAATGATTTATTAATTTTATTTTTATTAGCCTCAATTATATAATCAAGATTTTTCATTGGCTATATAATAGAACGTGAAATTATTTTTTATTTATTGAAAAATCATTGAACGTGAAATTATTTTTTATTTATTGAAAAATCATTGAACGTGAAATTATTTTTTTCTTCTTAATATTTTATTTATTGCTTTATCATCTTCTGTTTCTGTCTTAATATATCTAGATCCATAGCTAACTATCTTTTTCTTTTTTGGGTTTACAATTCTTTGTTTTAAATTTGTATCACCTGTTGCTATAATTTTATCTAATTTATTTGGCTCGTCTGAATCATCATTATTAACCGGTGAATAACCCCAGTCCAGAAAATCATGTGAAATTGGTGTTTTTTCCATATTATTAAAACAGGGATATTTCCTTTAAATTATATATAAAAATATACAGATAAAAAATGAAAATTAATATTTAAAGATTTATTTCTTTAACTATATAACTATGTCTATTAAATCAAGATGGGATACTTTCGAGTTCACAGACTACTTAAACGTGGATAAAAAGGAAATTAAAGATTTACCAAATGGTATCAGTATTTCCACCATGTGTGCGTCATGTAAACTTAACACCAGGTTAAATATACCTAATATCGAAAAGTATTTATTATTAAACTCAGACGATATCCTTACAGTAAAAATGAATAAGGAACGCATGAGGACATTAGTTGCGATTAAAAATAAACCTAAGAGAATGAAAAAAGTCGAAACTAAAACAAAACAAAAAGATACTTCTAAAAATCATTTTTACAATCAAATTACTGTGGTTGTTCGTGTTGGTCAAGGCCAAGCAAAAGATTTAAATGAAGTTCCTAAAATTAATATGAAGTTATTCAAAAATGGATCTGTACAAATGTCTGGTTGCAAGTCACTTAAAAATATTAACATTGCACTCAACAAATTAATTTGCAAATTAAAAGAGGTTAAAGCTAAAATTGAAGATGGCAAAATTGTTGAAAAAACATTTATTGAAGAACCAGATAAAATTACTGTTAAAGATTTTAAAATTGATATGATTAATTCTAATTATCAAGTTGCTATGCAAATTGATCGTGATAAATTATACAATTTATTATTAAAGAAGAAAATTAAATCTTCTTATGAACCTTGTATTAGAGCATGTGTAATTATTAAATATGTACCATTGGTAGAAAACATTGAACAAAAGGAAGTTAGTGTTTTTGTTTTCCAAAAAGGTAACATTATTATTACAGGTGCTAGATCTAAGAGTCATGTTATTTCCGCATATAATTACATGAACGATATTTTATTAACTCACAAAGATGAAATTATTAAGAAAGATGAAAAAGAGGAAGAAGAACTTATCCTTGACATCTATAAAGATATTCTTAAAGAAATCAACGTGGGTCTAATCAAAGTATAAATATAAAGTATAAAATTATTTTATTTAATTAATAATAATTATTGTTAATTAAATGATTAAACTAATTAATCTTATTAATAGTCTTCACCTTTTGAAAACACTATTTTTTTATTGTCACCAATATACACAGTATGTTCGTATTGTGCGGTCCAGTTGTTTTTGGACACACATAATGGAGGATAGCCATGAATATAGCCATTATTTGATAATATTTTAAGGTTTGTTTTATAATTGGGTATTTTAAGATTTTCCAAATATCTATCTGTGAATGGCAAAGTTTTATAATTTTTATTTATGTCATATAATAATTTTTTGGTTGAATCTAATTTTAATCCTTGGGTTTGATTTAATTTTGATGGGTTAATTCTATATAAGGTTGCATCTCCTATTTCATTTACAATCTTTTCTCCTGTTGATCCAAAAGTTTCAACCGCATAAACTCCTTCTGTAAATCTATAATTTTTAGGTAATCTATCCTTCATATCAACTGCTGGTAAAAACATACCCCCGTGAATAATTCCCTGAACTATATTATGTCCACCCAAATTACTTATCGCTTTAATTGGATATGTATTACCTTCAATATTAACTTCATATGATTCCATAACTTCTTGAATGCTTTTACCCCAATCTCCAATATCTACATCAATACCAATATTTTTAATACCTGTTTCAGTTGCTTCCTTTACCGCAGTCATTAAATTATCAAATTTAGAATCAAAACATATTGTAAAAGCTGAATCAATAATCCACCCATTTGCCTCAGTTCCAAAATCTATTTTTAAAATATCATCTTTGGTTAATTTAATAGAATCATTTGGCTTTGGGTGAAAATGAGCAGCACACTCATTAACAGATAAACCAACAGGAAAACCGATACCCTTATTAATTGATTTAGATTGATTTGATAATTCTTCTGTTTTTAATTCAATTAATTTAGCAATGTCTGTAAATTTTATTCCAGGTCTTAAATATGGTTGTAAAAATCGTCTAACTTCTTTATGAATTGCAGCAGCATATTCTAATGATCCAATAACATCATTGTAATTTGGATATTGATTGACTGTATTAATTGGATTTAAAATTGAATTAACTCCTCTTAATTCATCGTATATTTTCTCGTAATTTCCGAAAGCTTTATACATTTTTTTGGTGATATATATCATTAACTAGAGGATTATTCTTTAAAGTATTTATAAAATATGGATTAACATAATAAGTAGATGTTTCAATTACAGGTTTACTCATTGAATAAACTGTTTCGATGGTTTCTCTTGTTGTTGTAGGCATAACACTATGATCTAATGGTTTATGAGGATTGGATACATAAGAATATAATGTTTTCTTATCATTAAATCTAACATTTTCTTCATCAATGTATGGTCCATGTTGATCACCTTTACCGTTTGGTGCACGGTTATATGTTGATATTTCACGTCTATCATCAATGGTCATATTATTAGCAGCCTCGTGAGATATTTGTGCATCAATTTCACCATGTAATCCACCAGTGTAATCTTGGAGCATTGTAGTTTGTTTGATGGTAACTTTAGCTTCATCATTAACATCTCTAGCATAATTACCCATATTAGAGTTATTTAATCTACCAGCTGGAGTAGCATAAATGGTTGTTTGTTTAATTGTTGGTTTAGCAACTTCATCTTTATCTCTAACATAAGTAGCTTCGTGATTTTTAGCATTAGCGTGACCAATGTATTTGGTTTGTTCGGTTTGTTGACGAATAGTTGTTTTAGCAACTTCATCCTTATCCCTTACATAAGTAGCTTCGTGGTTCTTAGCATTAGCATGACCTATATGTCTGGTTTCTTCAGTTTGTTGACGAATAGTTGGTTTAGCAACTTCATCCTTATCTCTCACATATGTTGATTCAATACCATTAGATCCAACATGACCAATATATTTGGTTTCTTCAGTTTGTTGACGAATAGTTGGTTTAGCAACTTCCTCCTTATCCCTTACATAGGTTGATTCAATGCCTTTAGATCCAACATGACCAATGTATTGGGTTTCTTCAGTTTGTTGACGAATAGTTGGTTTAGCAACTTCGTCTTTATCTCTAGCATAATTACCCAATGCTTTTGATGGATTACCTGTTGGTCTATTTGAGATAATAGTAGTTTGTTTAATTGTTGGTTTAGCATCATCTTGTAATCCCGTGTACACTTGTTCAATTTCACCCCTAAGATTTTTAGCAGGTGTCATGAATAGAGTAGTTTGTTTAACTGTGTTTTTAGCTTGATCATCATTATAAACTGGAGCTTGTTTTTCTTCACTTCTTGCATTAATTACCAAGTTATGGCTTGTTCCTTGTCTTAATGTTGTCTTAGCTTTATCTTCGTTATAAACTGGAGCTTGTTTTTCTTCACTTCTTGCATTAATTACCAAGTTGTGGCTTGTTCCTTGTCTTAAAGTAGATTTAGCCTTGTCTTCGTTGTATACAGGTGCTTGTTTTTCTTCTCCTCTAGCATTAATAACAAGATTATGATTTGTTCCTTGTCTTAAAGTAGATTTAGCCTTGTCTTCGTTGTATACAGGTGCTTGTTTTTCTTCTCCTCTTGCATTGATTACCAAGTTATGGTTTGTACCTGGTCTCAATGTCATTTTTGCTGTATCATTATTATAAACACGTGCTTGTTTTTCTTCTCCTCTTGCATTGATTGCTAAATTATGATTTGTACCTGGTCTTAAGGTCATTTTAGCAGGATCATTATTATAAATTGGTGCTTGATTAGATTCACCTCTAGCATTTAAAATAATATTATGATTAGTAGTTTGTCTTGTTGTCATTTTAGCAACATCTTTTTCATCACGTACAATACTCATTTTAATTTCTGCATTAGGACCTAAAATTGGATTATTTTCAGATTGAGTTTCTCTATGAGTAACTGGTAAGACCATATCATTAGAAAATACATAAGTACCTTTTTCTCCATTATTTGAAATACCAATATTAGTATTTCCATGAATCATTAATTCTCTTAAGGTTGTTAAAGGAACATCTTTGTAATCAACCGCATACAATCCACCATTTCCTCCAGCAGCATTTGATACTGGACCCTCATATTCAATATTAGTAGAAGCTCTTTGATTGTCATAATTTTTAAATGATTTAGCGTTTGTCATAACTGGTTTGTTATTTACTTCACCTACACCATGAGCAAAATCATTGGCATATGATTCTCTTTTAGCAGGTTCAAATCTGGTTTTTCCTTTGTCTGGACCATCACCAATTGTTGTATTAACTGCATGACCCGGCATGTAACTTTCTGCTTCATTTCTTTGTGTTTTCATATCAGTATATTCACCGGTTTGTTTTGGTGCTTCAATTGCAGCTTTACTTGGCAATAAATCTCCAAAATCAGTTTGTCTAAAATCTGGTAATTTATATTTGGTAAGATTTGGATCTGGACCTCTAAATTCACCTTTTTTAATTGTTTCTAATGGTTTGCTTTCATATGATACTTTTTGATTTATTTCACTTCTAAGAGCATCAATATTACGTGGGTTAACACGATAAACTGAATAGTTACCTTCTTGATTTTCCATTTCTAAACCAGGTTTTACTCTAACGTTATGTTCAAAAGGAAGGTTACCAAAATTATTTTTATTAGATGGTAAATATCTTTTTTGCAATTCGGAAGTTACCACAGGCATACCATTTACCCAAGTTAAATCGGGCATAGGTTGAAATAATGGTACTTTTTCTTTTTTTGCCACATATAATGGATCAACACCACTAAATGCTTCTAATTTTCTTTGTGATCTATCTGCATTAACAGAAAAATCTCTTCTAGAAGTATTTGGAACCATATTATTGTGTGTAAATTGATCTTTGCTGACAACATCATAATGCATATCAGTTTCTTGAAATAATGAATATCCATTTGCAAAATCTAGATTTCTTTGTAATGAAGTATTAACCCCACTAATTGTCTTATAAGAATCATTAACTCCAACAGGTTCTGAAATATTATCTAATCTTAGATCATCAAATTGATTTAAAAATTCTGGTTTATTAAAATTTTGACGTGATTGTTGTCTTTCAATAATGTTCATTTTATTTTCAATATTTGAATCATAAACTGAATCTAATTTATTTTTAGATTTTGATTTTGATTTAGGTATTGAATTATCGATCCCAGAATATGCTAATGAGCCTAATAAAATACTTGACATATTAATATTAGATACATTTTATTTTTTTAAATTTACTTGTTTATAACATAAAATAAAAAATAGTTAATAATTATTTTATGTTAGTTTTTAATTTATATTAGATATCACACATTTGTTTAGTTGTTGGAATTTCTTTTGGTAAAGCTTCACCTTTATCCCAAAATTCTTGTGCTGGTAATTTATACATATCTTTAGAATATAATCTTGAGTTTAATCCAATACGATCACCTGATTCTTGAACATGGCATTGAGGATTGATAGGTAAATAAGGTTGAACTTGGTAACTGGTAGTACTCATGGAACGATAGTTATCAAGAGGATGAGTAAATCTAGTGTCTTCAGGAGCTAATTTTTTTGAGCAAACTGGTTTATGGTGAATTTTGTGTTTGCCTAAAGGAGTTTTATTATCATTGCATTTGGTTAATAATTGACTTCTCCATGATAATTCAGATTCTGTTTGAGCCATTTCTTTAAAGCACAAATCCATGGGTTTTTTAACTAATGAAACATCAGCTTTGCTACCAATTGGACCGTCATAAGATAAGCATTGACCGCAATTTTCAGCAAAAGGTGCAAATAATCTGTAATCACCGGGAGCAGTACTTCTTCCCATTTGAAGATCATATGCGCTGTTATCATATTTAATTCTATTAAATGACATAGTCTATATTATAAGAATAGATTTTTTTTATAATTTTTTTATTGATTTTTATTGATTTTTATTAATTAAAAAAATTTAAATAATAAAATTAAAAAAAGTTAAATAATTAAACTCTTAGCTTAATTTTTAATGAGAAGTAAAATATTTGAAAATTTGTTAGATGCTAGTTAGGCGTTACCAAAAAGCTTTATTTTTTAGCAACAGGGCAAAAGTTAATGCCTAAGTTCTTTTCATTTAACATATTAGAAGTTGGTTTTTCTAAGTTATTAGGAGTGATGTAGTAAATGTTTTCACACATTCTAGCAGGGGAAAGTTCAGGGTATTTGAATTCTTTCTTAGGATCGAATTTAAGTGAAGGGCATTTGGTTCCAGGTCTTGTTAAGCCATATAATTCATTTTCAACATCAGCACGAGAGCCAAATTCAAGAATATTAGGGAATTCACCTGCAGGGCATTGTTTGCAGTTTTCGTATTTTCCTCTAAATAAATTGTATTCTAATGGACCTGTGCTTTCTTTGATTTCTGTAGCGTAAGCGCATTTATCATAAATTAAGCGGTTAGAACTCATATCTATATATATTTGATTAGAAAAAATATTTTCATTCAAAAATAACTAAACTTTTATTTTACAAACCCATTGTAAAACAATTATTTGAATTAAACCCTCTGGAATCAATTCTGGCTTTATATAGGCTAAATATAAATATTCAGTTAATTCTTTTTTTAACTGGGTTGTATTTATTTTAACTTTATTTTTTAAAATTTTTAATATTATAAATTTTATTTCTAAGCTTATTAACCAATTTAATCTTAAATTATTTTCATAATTTATAAAAGGAACTAGATTATATAATACTATTTCAATTTTATTCAAAGGACATCCTAATTTAAATGCCAAATCATTTGATAATTCTTCATTTAATATTTTAATTAATGTACTCCTTGCATCTTCATTTAAATCATCAACTACTACATCTAATTTTTTTACAAAATCGCCCCATGTAATTTTTTGTTTTGGAATTGTACTATTAATTGGATCACAATATTCTAATTCAATAAAATCATCTTTATTAATATAATCAAATAAAAAATTTAAATGTTTGATTTTTCCAATTTTTTTATTTGTTTCCATAATTTGTTTTTCCAATAATAAAATATCAATTTGATTACCCGAATTAAAATATTTTTTACCTTCTCTAAACTCCAAATGTTTTTTCATGTCTGCACCACAATAAATTAAAAAACTAATGATGTTAGGATCTTTTTCTAAACATGCATATTCTAATAATGTATGTCCATGTTTATTTGTTTTATCAATTCCTGCTCCTAATTTAAATGCTTGTTTTAAAAATGTAGTATCTCCAAATTTAATAGCCATATGTAAAGGTGTTGATCCATTTTCATCCCAAACATTAAAGTCAGCATCACCGTATTCCAACTCTTTTAACTCATTAATATTACCGGTTTCTATTATTTCAAATAATTTATTATCTTGATTATCATCTACTTTAATTTTCTTTTTTGATGGTCTATCTATTGCTTTTTCAATTGCTAATGTAATATATTTGCTACATTCTGTTTCAGTTTCATCTATAATTTCTAAATACTCTTTACCTATTGATATATTCTTTTCTTTCAAATCATTTAATATTTTTATACACTGTTTAAAATATTCATAGGATTTTTCAATATCAGTATCATAATATTTTTTTGCTGTTAGATATGATTTTAAACATTTTTTTACTTTTCTTTCATTATTATCATTATTATTCATTCTATTTGCATCAATCATTTCATTTATTGGATCCATATTATATTTAATCTAAAAATAATTTTGTTATTGAAACTCATTTTTAGATTAATAATTAAATTTAATTGTTTTTATTCGTTCATCGTCATTACTAATTACATTATTACTTCTCATCGTATTTACCGATAATTGATTTTGTTTTCTTGTTGATTCGCCTCCCCTTGGTATTGGCATAACTATATGATTTGGATCTTGAAAATTTCTATCTAAATATTGAAATTGATAATCAAAAAATTGTTGAGCTTCTTTTTGTTCTTTGAACTCTTTTGTACTTGTTCTTGATGCATCTCCATATCTCATATCATTTGAAATATTTAAATTACCAAAACCTCTACCAGGTCCAACATCTCTATTATTATAATAAAATCCTGTTTTTTGTGTTTGATCTTTTCTCAAGTTATCAGTATAATTTAATTCATAATCAGATGGATGAAAATATTTTTTTAATTTCATTTGAGTTTTGTCTTTGGAATTTAATGCTGGTGTTAATAAATCTGATTCATTATCAATAACATCAGATTTCGTTAATATATTCTTATAGTGTCCTGGTACGTCTTTACTAGGATCAGATCTTGTAAAAAATTTATTTTTAACATTATAATTTTGTTCATCATTTTTTGAATTATCAAAAGATTCTCCAAAATCAATATTAGAATAATAACTCATTATACTAATTAAGATTTTATTTTTTAACTTTATATTATTTCAATAAACTTGATTTATTAGTCTAAATTTGTTAGTTGGTTCTTAGTCTAAATTGGTAGCTAGTCTTCCTCTATGATAAGTAGGATCTCTTTGTTTCAAACAATTCTTACCAGTTGATTTACATTCACCACTATTTCCAAAACACCAAAGAGCAAATCCTGTTTGATCATTTACTATATCAGTGTTTGGCATTGTATAATAATTTCTGTCTGTAATAAATTTACCCCAAATATCGGATGAGTCTGAATATAAACTTGATCTAAATTCTTTTCGCATTTCTTCTTTTGAATCTTCGTATTTACAAGCAGGAGGTCTATTTGTGTTTTCAATTAAATCACCCAATGTATAATTCATAAAAGGATTTGCTTTAGTTGGTTTTTGACAATTTTTTGGATCTGATTTATTACCAACTGCAACGAACTTTTCAGTTGATCCAAGGAAGCAACTTATTAATAATATAATAACACTAACTGATAACCATTTAGTATCTTGACCTAGCATAATTAAAATTACCGAATAGTAAATTGAAAATCTAGCCAAGGAATTAATTTTTTCAGTTCTATTTAAATTTTTATTTGGAAAAAACTGGTCAATATTTTCCAATAATATTTTTGGGTTATGATACCACAATTCTGTCATTTAATTATAAAATATTAGATTTTATTTTATTTTAACCTTTTTATTTATACAAGTTTTTAATTAACTAATAAATTATACCAGTTTCTAAACATAATAATAAAAAAATTGATAATCATTTAATTTAACCATTAAAGGTATTGAAAATAATGGATGTAAATAAAATTACAATTAAAAGAATTAATGGCGATTTTAAGCTTTTTGAATCATCAAAACCTCAATTCTTTGATATTTTACCTAATAAGGAAAATATTTTAGAAATCTACTTTCTCATGTATGGGCGTCCAGATACTCCATATCAAGGTGGTCAATATATTGGTAAAATTGTTCACAATCCAGAGTATCCTAGAAAAGCTCCAGACTATTATGTTCTTACTCCAAACGGTCGTTTTGAAATTAATAAAAAAATCTGTTTGACTAATAGTTCATATCATCAAGCTGATTGGGCTCCTGCTGCTTGGAATTTAGTTAGTATTTTAGAAGGTTTTAGTTCAGTTTGGCATTCTGAAATTAAAGAAGATAAACACGGTATCAGTCATATTTCAAATGCACCAGTAGCAACTATTAAAGATCTTGCTTCTAAATCTGTAGAATATAATAAAAATAATAATGGGGGTTTGTACACACAATTTCCTAAAGTTATTGCTAACTATGACCCTTATTCTAAACCTGCAGATAATGCTTCATCAAACAAAGAATTAACGGTATAAAAAGTATAAATATATAAAAATTGATTTATAATTACTAAGGTTTTATTAATTATTGTTTTAATGACCTCAATTTCTCCTCCATCAGATAATAATAGTAGTACAATAGCTGAATCAAATCAATCAACTAGTTTGTTTTCTAATTTTTTGAAAGAGCACTATTATGCTTGTAGATTAGAAATGCCTAAAGATTATAGAAATATAATCGAATGGAATTGTTCTAAATTTGAAAATCAAATGGATGCAAAAAAATTTATATCAGAAAATAAAACCAACACAATTGTTAGTCGTATTATAACAAGAAAATGTGCTAATCCATTTGATAGTTTAGAACCAAGATGTTTAAGCGATATTGTTAATTTTCCTGTTAAAATTATTAATAAATAAAAATTGAACCTTCTTTTATTTTATTCTAAGAATCAATAATTAATGTCGTCTAATTCAAATGAGGATTCTAATATAAATAGTAATATCAATGTTGTTCCTGAAACAAATATCAATCTTATTCCAGAAACAAATACTAATATCAATGTTATTCCTGAAACAAAATCAGTAACAATAACATGTCCTGTCGAAGTAGTAAATAATCCAAGTTTTTTTCCTCCTGCTCCTGAAATGGAAAGTGGTAAAATAATATATGAATCTATGTTTCCAACCTGTTATTATGGATGTAAACTTGATTCTCTAACACAAAAATGGGATTGTAAAAGATCAATAGATTTTAAAACCGCTGATTCATATGCTTTATCCTCTAATAAAAATGACGGTCGTAATTACCCAACCAAAATTATACCAGTATCTTGTTATGATTTTAAATACCCAGAACTTTTACAAAAAGCCTTTTTGTATCATAAATTAAATTTTGATGTTGGGCAAATTAAGGAGGATGATTATGTTAGACAAAAATAATAAACAAATTTAAAAAAATTGAATTTTATTTAACTATCAGATGAATAATATTATTTTAATGACCCTATTTGACCATATTAAATTAAAATACGAACCTGTGTTTAATTCCTATCTTTATTTAGATAAGGATGAATGGACTCGAATGATTAAAACTTTCTGTAGTAAACTCGCGGAAAAACCAGTTGGTAACATTCTTGGATCTAAACTGGTTGAGTTTATCGAAAATGGTAACCAGATTATTATCTCGAATAATGATTATCCAATTAGTCATACTATTTTTCCAAAAATTAGATATGTAAATAAATTTACTGTTTTAATTGTTATTCCAAATGTTCCATACTTTACCTCAAATTATACCATTAACAGAAAACTATTAGAAGATATTGAAGATATTGATAGTAATGAGGATGATCAAACTAGCAATGTACTAACTCATTATAAAAATATATGTGAATGTCAACCTACTAATAAAATTTCAAATAAAGACGCACATGAATACAAATTTTTAATTGGAGTAGAACCAGTTCCTCCGTTTATTCACTTTGCACATGAACTTGTGCATTGTTTAAGATTTTTTAGTAAATTTAATAGCGAAGATCGGCACGAAGAAGATGCAACTATTTATGGATTAAAATCCAATGTATTAAATTACAAAACTAATGGTAAAACAGTTTATATTACTGAAAATACAATTAGAAGGGAATGGGGTTTAAATCCACGTGTAAATCATGACTCAGTTGAAATTTTTTGTCATGGGGTCAATTTTACTTATCCCAATGCTAAAATGTTTAGTAAAAAAGATTTTTTTACCTTTTAATAATATATTAAATAAATTACAAACTATATAAATTAAAAACTAAAATATAAATAAATGATTTAAGGAGATTTTAACATTTATCAATATTAAATTTATGAGAAATAAAAATTATTCTTGGGTCGAAAAATATAGGCCAGAAAAATTAGATGAAGTTAGTGCTCAAACTAATGTTATTAAATCATTAAAGTCCGCTATGATTACAAAAAATATTCCTCATTTGATTTTCTTTGGACCTTCTGGATGTGGTAAAACATCAACAATTTTAGCATTGTCCAAAGAACTATTTGGTTCAGAAAATTATTCTGATAGAATCATTGAATTAAATGCATCCGATGAAAGAGGTATTAATGTAATAAGAGAAAAAATTAAAACATATGCTAAACAAGCTGTTAAAGATATTAAAGATGCCCCCCCTTGGAAAATCATTATATTGGATGAAGCAGACACAATGACATCAGATTCTCAATTTGCTTTAAGACGTATAATGGAACAATATTCAAAAATCACCCGATTTTGTATTATTTGTAACTATCATAATAAAATTATTGATCCAATTATTTCAAGATGTTCATTATTTAGGTTTAAGCCAATTGAATCTAATGAAATAATTGGAAAACTACAATATATTTGTGAAAAAGAAAAATTTAATTGTGAAGAAAAATTATTGGAAAAAATTGTTAGTATTTGTAGAGGTGATTTAAGAAAAGCTATTAACCTATTACAAAAATGTTTTAATTCTTATGGAGATAAAGTAAATGAAGAATTATTAGATGAAATGTCTGGTATTATTCCAACTGATAAGTTTAACCAACTTATGAAATATGTTATTGATAAAGATTTTGATAATGTTGATATTTCAATTAATAAACTTTTTTTAGAAGGTTATTCAATGGTTAATCAAGTTATTTTATTTCATAATTATATAATTAATTTAGACATTCCAAGTGAAAAAAAATCAGACATATTATGTAAATTATCAGATATAGATCAAAACTTAATTAAAGGATGTGACGAATTCATTCAATTTATGAAATTAGTATATCATATTATGGTTACAGTTTAACTATAATATAGTTTAACAATAAGCTATGGTTTGGCTAATAACCATATAATAATAAAAATATTGATTAAATAATATTTAATATAATTTAATATTAGATTATATTAAATGGTACTAAAATTTGGAGAAATTTATATTTATCATGACCAAAAAGAAGAATATTTTTCTAACTCTATATTTAGGTTTTTTGGATACGAAACATATGTTGACAAACCATCTAAAATATTAATCATATTTGACGATAATAACGAACTATTTGATGTTAACGAGTATTTAAATAATATTAATAATAGTAATGCTTTATTAAATGAACTTACTATTACTAATGAAACATTACCTGAATCATTTGTACTAACTAATGGTAAAAAGGCTACTCATAAAAAAAATATTATAGTCGGGGCAATAACAAAACAATGTTTTAAACAAATATTCACGAACTATAAAAAATATAAAACGGTAAAGGGTATTCCGTCCATATATAATTGTATTTATAAATATGATTTAGAAGAAATATTTGGAATCTTAAGAATTTCATCAGCCGAAGAAACTCCTCGATTTATTTTTGCATTTGATGATAAACTTATAGACAATCAACAGGCTGTTTATTTAATTAATTACATTTTTCGAGGTGGTAAATTATAAAAGTATATTTTTGTTCAGCTGATAAAATAAATCTATTTTTTAGTTAAGTTGCTTTATTGGTTGCTTTTTTGATCAGGTATTCTTGCATTAATTTCTCTTATCGATTGTACTACTGTATCTTCTTCAGGATCTATAATGTTAGCTTTTGTAAGTAATGGAAACATAAGATTATTATAACCTAAGGAGTTTTTTAAACCTAATAATGTGTAAGATAAATTAGTTTTATATGGAGCAACGAACAACATTGGTCTAAAACTAAACATCAAATTATGATTTGTTAGATTTAGTGTTTCGTGCCACCACCAAGGAGGAACAAATAAAAAATCACCTTCTTCTGCTATTATTTCGTAATGAGGAATCATATTTGTTTTTTTATTTTTCTTAGCAAAACCTTTTGAAGAAACATGAAATATATTATTTTTATCTGGAATTGAATGAAGATGTTCAGAATATTTTGGATTTATTAAATACCATTTTTTAATACCAGATAATTGTAAAGCACATGAACTTACAATCTCAGAATGTAAGTGTGATGAAGAATGTTTATTACCTAAAAATATATTTTTAACTCCATAATTATCAAATAATTTTTTATAAAAACTAATAAATTTTGAAATGTTTAATTTTGCAGCTAAAGAATTATTAACTGTTAAATAATATTTTTCACCATTATCTATTTTCCTAACATATTCTTTTAAGGACACTGTTATACTATTTATATTAGCATCATCACTAGTATTAACAGCCTCAACTATAACATCCCCATAATTTTTAACAATATTATTTACATTAAATTCCTTTAAAATATCACTATTAAAAATATTTTTTATTAATATTGGTTTTGTATAATCATAAGTTAATTCTTTAAAATAATTCATATTTAATTTATCAGCTATTTCTGAATAATTAACTGTTTTTACACTTTGTAGTATACACTTATTACTATAATCAGCTTTAATTTCGTTTTCAAAATTTTTTTTAATTTGATAAATTTCATCACTCATTTTTTTATTATTTTTATCATTTAATTTTGTTGGTGCAACATTAGTAAATAAACTTGTTATAATAAAATGTTGAACCTTTGAATTTAAAATTATTAATACAAATATTATAATAATTATTATAATCGTATATTTGTTTTTTATATTAAATATCAAATTTTTGGTATTATCCATATATATATTCAAGAATAATTTATTATATAATATTAAATTTATTTGTTGAAAAAAATTATAATATGTACAATACAAAAAAACAAATAAAATAAACAAAATTGAGTTTAAGCAACTTAGGCTTTCTCAAATGCAGTCACTCGCTCAAGCCAACCTTCAGGTGGATTGTAAGCCTCGTCTGTGAAGTCTTGAGGTTCGCACCAGCGGAAACACTTGTTGAATGAGTTGGTAAGCACATAGTCCTTGGTAAGCACATAGTCCTTGGTAAGCACATAGTCCTTATATGCATCTGGGTACCTTGGAAAGATTGCCCAATCAAGATCAGTGAATGGGTTGTTGTCATGATGAGACTCCTCAATGTGAGGGTTCATGATCTGGTACCCGTGTTCCTTGAGAAATGCAACGAACTTGTTGTGCTCAAGAAGGAATGTCTCAAGGTCAGTCTCGTACATCCGGAGAGTTGTCACTGGATATGGTCCCTTAGCAGAGTCAAAGTTGGAGAGCAATGGGACCGAAATCTTTCGTTTAGTCCATGCGGAACTAGCACAAAGCTGTGCAAACTCACGCCAAGTCTCAACTGTGTTGATGCTAGTAACTTTTCCTGTTTCCTTGTCCTTCTTGCCTGTCACCTTGCAATGAGATTCAAAGTAGCCGGTTCCGTCGACACGACGAAGCTTCTTGGACTTTTCTTGAATGAGACCTTCAGACTTTTCGCGGACTAGGCCTTCAGACTTTTCGCGGACTAGGCCTTCAGACTTTTCGCGGACTAGGCCTTCAGACTTTTCGCGGACTAGGCCTTCAGACTTTTCACGAACGAGGCCTTCAGACTTTTCACGAACGAGGCCTTCAGACTTTTCACGAACGAGGCCTTCAGACTTTAGGGCATCTTTGACAGTTTGTGAAAGTTTCCTAGTCCATTCAACTGACTCAGCGTGATCCTTGCAACGAACTAGACACGTAACCATCGGCTGTGTTAGAGACACACCAACGGATGTTCGTGTTGCCATGTAACGAGCATTCAGAAAGCCTCGTTTCAATAGACTTTCTTTGTTAGAATCAACCCATTTTCGTAGTAGGGCATGCTTTTTTGGATTGATGAGCACATGTATCTCAAAAAAGTCACCATCAGATTTTTCTTCTGAGAAAAACCATTGAGTCAAAATGTACTGAACCAACAACAAAGTCAAGGTGGGTATAATGTATGTGATAATCGATATTATTACGTCCATTACAAATCTTTTTTTATAGCTCCCAGTAGGCTTAATTTTTTTCAATTTTTTATGATGTATTTGTTAAAAAATTTATAGACTCATCTATTGTTTTAATAAATAAATTTATATTTTGATCTGCTGGTAGAATGAATCTATCCCTATTTGCTTTTTCTTTATATTTTTCAAGTTTCTTTAATACCACACTTTCTATTATTTTAGTTGATTCTTTATCTGGACAATGTTTATAATAAACAACAGTATGTTCTGAACTTTTATTATAACTACTTAATCTATCTTTTAGCGAAGTGGCTTTTCCAATTATATATGTTCTTTTTAATTTATTTTCATTTGATGTAACGATATAAATACAATTATTTGGAAAGTTCTCTCTTGATTGTTTTTTAAGAAAATTATCTTTTAATACTTTTATTTCATTTTCTTTTAATTTAATTGTATTATTATGTTGATCAATAATATGATTAATTATCAAATTATTAATTAATAACATAAATTTATTTGATATCCATTGAGAAATCATTAATGCAACATCAAAGTTTATCCAATATATCCCATCTGATTTTTCTATTTTTAATCCCATTTCATTCACCAATTCTTGTGTTGAATCTAATGAAAACCAGTCGTTAAATGACAAGTTTGCAATATTACATAATTGTTCTCCATTAATAAATTTATTGTCTTTAACCAATATTTTATGATTATTATCATTCCATAATACTGCGAACTTTTTATAATTTTGTTTAAAGTTGGTATTTATATTTGTTTTGAATTCGGTATCAGTTTTTGCCCCAGTTTCCACATTATCTTTTAAATTTTGTATTTGTGTATCTTTTACTATCAGTTTTTCCATTAAATTATTTATTATATTAGTATTTTCTAATTGTTTTTGTTTTTTGGCATCATTCTCTAATTGAGCCAGCTGTTTTTTTATTATTTCTTTTTGTTTACAAGAGTTTTCTATGTGAGTTTCTAATCCTTGTTTTGATGTAAATTTTTTATTACAATACTCGCATTGAAAATTACGTACTTTATTATCATTTTTTTCAATATGTATAATGTTATTTTTATGATATCTATT
>JACCDG010246507.1_pt1 | contig 35136 bp, 36 predicted proteins | sample 7442471 | NCBI WGS metagenome assembly JACCDG01 (sample SAMN15323444, study PRJNA562643) | freshwater metagenome | isolation source: river surface water | place: USA:Blue River Watershed | collected 2017-08-17 | reverse complement strand
TTTCAACTTCAGGAGCTTTTTTCATGAACTCTCCCGCGATGCAGGGCCTGTCCCTCAACGCCCCCAGCTGGGTGCGCAACGCCAAGCTGGTCGCCTGGGTGGCCGACATGGCCGCGCTGTGCAAGCCCGACGCCATCCACTGGTGTGACGGCAGCGACGCCGAATACGACCAGCTGTGCCAGCAGCTGGTGGACGCCGGCACCTTCAAGCGCCTGAACCCCGCCAAGCGCGCCAACTCCTACCTGGCCTGTTCCGACCCGTCCGACGTCGCCCGCGTGGAAGACCGCACCTTCATCTGCTCCGAGAAGAAGGAAGAGGCCGGCCCGACCAACAACTGGATGGCCCCGGCCGAGATGCGCGCCACCCTGCAGCCCCTGTTCGACGGTTGCATGCGCGGCCGCACCATGTACGTGGTGCCCTTCTCCATGGGCCCCCTGGGCTCGCCCATCGCCCACATCGGCGTCGAGCTCTCCGACAGCGCCTATGTCGCGGTCAACATGAAGCTGATGACCCGCATGGGCAAGGCCGTGTACGACGTGCTGGGCGTGGACGGCGAGTTCGTGCCCTGCGTGCACACCGTGGGCGCGCCGCTGGCCAAGGGCGAGAAGGACAAGACCGCCTGGCCCTGCAACCCGACCACCAAGTACATCGTCCACTACCCCGAGACGCGCGAGATCTGGTCTTATGGCTCCGGCTACGGCGGCAACGCGCTCCTGGGCAAGAAGTGCTTCGCGCTGCGCATTGCCTCCACCATGGGCCGTGACCAGGGCTGGCTGGCCGAACACATGCTGATCCTGGGCGTGACCAACCCCCAGGGCAAGAAGTACCACGTGGCCGCCGCCTTCCCCTCGGCCTGCGGCAAGACCAACTTCGCCATGCTGATCCCGCCCAAGGGCTTCGACGGCTGGAAGGTCACCACCATTGGCGACGACATCGCCTGGATCAAGCCCCACGACGACGGCCGCCTCTACGCCATCAACCCGGAAGCGGGCTACTTCGGCGTCGCCCCCGGCACCAACACGCTGACCAACCCCAACTGCATGGCCAGCCTGAACAAGGACGTCATCTTCACCAACGTCGCCCTGACCGACGACGGTGACGTGTGGTGGGAAGGCATGGGCGAGGCCCCGGCCCACGCCATCGACTGGCAGGGCAAGGACTGGACCCCGGCGATCGCCAAGGAAACCGGCGCCAAGGCCGCCCACCCCAACGCCCGCTTCACCGTGGCCGCGACCAACAACCCGGCCCTGGACAGCGCCTGGGACGACCCGGCCGGCGTGCCGATCGACGCCTTCATCTTCGGCGGCCGCCGCTCCACCACCGTGCCCCTGGTGACCGAGGCCCGCAGCTGGACCGAGGGCGTCTACATGGCCGCCACCATGGGCTCCGAGACCACCGCCGCGGCCTTCGGCCAGCAGGGCGTGGTGCGCCGCGACCCCTTCGCGATGCTGCCCTTCGCCGGCTACAACATGTCCGACTACTTCCAGCACTGGCTGGACCTGGGCAAGAAGCTGGCCGCCTCCGGCGCCAAGCTGCCCAGGATCTACACCACCAACTGGTTCCGCAAGGGCGAGGACGGCAAGTTCGTCTGGCCTGGTTACGGCGAGAACATGCGCGTGCTGAAGTGGATGATCGACCGCATCGAAGGCGGCGCCAAGGGCACCGATCACGTCTTCGGCGTGAGCCCCTCGTACGAGGACGTGAACTGGACCGGCCTGGACTTCTCGCCCGAGCAGTTCAAGTCCGTGACCAGCATCGACAAGGCCGCCTGGCAGCAGGAGCTCAAGCTCCACACCGAGCTGTTCGAGCAGCTGGCCTACCACCTGCCCAAGGAGCTCACCGAGACCAAGGCGCAGATCGAGAAGCGTCTGGCCGCCTGATCGGCCCGCGCGCTGCCTGCGGGTGGCGCGGCGCGCCCGACATGAAAAAGCCCCTCGTCGAGGGGCTTTTTCGTGGGCGGACCGCCGCCGGGTCAGGCCGCGGCGGGCTGGAGCGGCGCCGACGCAGGCGCCTGCACCCCCGGCTGTCCCACCGGCTGGTACCGCGATCGGTTGTCCTCCAGCCAGCGCAAAGATGCCGAGGCGTCGTGGTGCGAGGGGTGGAAGCCGGGCTTGAAGTAGTCGCGCCAGGGGCCGAAGGTCTGGCGGATCAGGCCCTGCTTGCCGAACAGGTGCCGCCAGGCGCTGGCCCAGGTGGCGCGCTGCCACAGCGTGCCGTCGGCGCGCAGGTTGGTGATCGTCTGGCGCAGCGCGTCGGTGAGGAAGAAGAAGGTCACCAGGCGGAACCAGCGCAGGCGCCATTTCTCGTTGCCGCCCAGGGCCTGGTACAGGTCGAAGGCGGTGCAGCGGTGCTCGGCCTCCTCGGACGCGTGCCACAGCCAGAGGGTGGACAGGCGCTCGTCGGTCGAGGCCAGCACCTCGGGGTTGTGCAGCAGCCAGGTGGCGAAGATGGCGGTGAAATGCTCGTTGGCGGCGGTGGCCGCGACCGCGTGGCGGGGGTTCAGGCCCTCGAGCCGGCGGATGCGGGCCTTGGCGCGCGGCTCCCAGGCATTGGGCAGGCCCAGCGTTTCGAGATGGGCGTTGTAGAGGCCGTGCAGGCGGCGGTGCGTGGCCTCCTGGCCGACGAAGCCCTTCACCTCGGCGTCGAACTGCGCCTGCTTCTCGGCGGGCAGGGCCTTGAAGGCATTGCGCACCGAGTCGATGAAGAACTGCTCCCCGACCGGGAAGCTCATGGACAGGGCGTTGAAGAAGGCCGAGCGGAAGGGATCATCGCCACACCAGTGGCGCGGGATCGGGGCCTCCATGTCGACAAGGAGGCGGCGGACGACGAGATCGGTCATGGGCGCATTCCTGCAGGAAAGGCCCCGTGCCGGGATACCAGCGGCGGGGCGGCGCCGCGCTCCATACACAGGTGTATTTTGGCCCGCGGCAGGCGCATCATAGCGCCTGCGGCCAACCCGGGTTCAGCGCCGGGCCAGGGCCTGGTCCCGGCGGCGCTGCAGGCGCCGCTGGGCCTCGCGCCGGGCCCAGGCGTCGAGGAGGCGCCGCAGGGGCGCCGGCAGGTAGCGAAGCAGGCCGACCAGTCCGGTCAGCAGGGCAGCCTGCATCAGTCGCGGCCGAAGGCGCGGGCCTCGGCGTCCATCGCCCGGCTGATGTCGGCCATGAGGCGGGCGTCGAAGCGGGCCGCCTCCATGAAGCGGGCGTCGGCGGCGGCCTGGCGCCAGACGGCCAGCGCATCCACCACCGGACGGCCGATGGCGGCCAGCAGGCGCAGCACAGGACGGCTCTCGAGGGTCTCGCGGAGCCACTCGGCGGCGCGCTCGAAGCGGGCGACGCCCGGGTGCTGGATGGGGAAATCGACGTGGACGAAGCTGGTCATGGTGGGAACTCCCTGTATCTGTTGAACGGCTCTTCCGTTTGATGGACCGAATACTAGGGTTCACCCTGATATTTTTCCAATTTAGATTGATGATGCATACTATTTCCAATCTGAATGTTTAAGCCGTGAGCCCCAATTTCCGCACCCTGGACCTGAACCTGCTGCGGGTCTTCGACCAGGTGATGGCCGAGCGCAACCTCACCCGGGCCGCGCGCAACCTGGCCATGACCCAGCCAGCCGTGAGCAATGCGCTCGCCCGGCTGCGCGAGTTCCTGGGCGACCGGCTGGTGGTGCGCAGCGGCTACGGCGTCGAGCCGACGCCACGCGCGCTGGCGCTGTGGCCGGCGGTGGGTGAGGCGCTGCGGCAGCTGGAGGCCTCGCTGGCGCCGGGCGAATTCGACCCGGCCCATGCCGAGCACAGCTTCGTGCTGGCCATGGCCGACGCCACCGCCGCCACGCTGATGCCCGGCCTGGTCGACATCGTGGCGGCCGAGGCACCGGGCGTGTCGATCCGGGTCGTGCCGCTCACCACCCGCGACCCGCGTCCGCTGCTGGACGAGGGCCACAGCGACCTGGCGGTGGGCTACTTCCCGGCGGTGCTGGCGGACCTCACCGCCCAGGTGCAGGCCGGGGTGTCGGCGAGCTTCGACCACCAGCGCCTGTATGAAGGACGCTATGTCTGCGTGATGCGCAAGGGCCATCCCCTGGCCGCCGCGCCGCTCACGCTCGATGCGTACTGCGCCGCGCGGCACCTGCTGGTGAGCTTTTCCGGCCGGCCCTACGGCTTCGTCGACGAGGCCCTGGCCGCCCTCGGACGCCAGCGCCGCATCGTGCTCACGGTGAACCAGTTCTTCACCGCCGGCCAGGTGGTGGCGACCTCGGACCTGCTCACCGTGCTGCCCCGGCACTTCGTGCCGGTGACCGGCATGGCCGATGAACTGGTGATGCGCGAGCTGCCCTTCGTGGTGCCGCCGGTGCATGTGGATGCCCTGTGGCACCGTCGCATGGGCCAGCGCAGCGCCCACGCCTGGCTGCGGGAGGCGGTGCGCCGGGCCGCGGGGGGCGACCTGCGGGAAGACCTGCCCCTGCCCAACGACGCCTCGCCCGGCGCAGACGCGAAAGGCCAGGCCGCATGAAGGTGCAGCTGCTGTCCGACCTGCACCTGGAGGCGCAGCCGCAGTTCGAGGTCGCGCCGGCCCCCGGGGCCGACCTGATGGTGCTCGCCGGCGACATCGGCTCGTACCAGGCAGGCAGCCGGCTCGCGGAAACAGGCGATGAGGACTTCGGCCTCGCGCGCTTCTCGCCGCGCCAGGGCTGGCCCGTGCCGGTGCTCTTCGTGCCCGGCAACCACGAGTACGACGGGCTGGAGTTCGAGCCGACCATGGCGCGCCTGCGCGAGACCTGCGAGCGCCTCGGCATCACCTGGCTGGACCGCGAGGTGATGGTGATCGACGGCGTGCGCTTCATCGGCAGCACGCTGTGGTCGGACTTCGACGCGCTGGTGCCGCCCGAGGCCACGCCGACGGTGCAACTCAAGGCCCGCGAGAAAGCCTTCCGCGCGGCCAATTTCTACCTGCGCAAGCACTCGACGCTGATGAACGGCGAGCGCATGCTGGCCGAGCAGATGCGTGAGGTGGCGCTGGACTGCCAGCGCTGGCTGCGCGAGGCGCTGTCACATCCCTTCGAAGGCACCACGGTGGCCGTCACCCATTTCGCGCCCAGCCTGCGCAGCGCCGACCCGCGCTACGGCCTGGTGCCCGGCACCGCCGGCTTCTGCAATGCCCTCGACGACCTGCTGCCCCTGGCCGACTGGTGGCTCCATGGCCACCTGCACTGCACCCAGCACTACCAGGTGGGGCGCTGCCGGGTGCGAGCCAACACGCTGGGCTATGCGGGCAAGGGCGAGCAGACCACCTTCCGTCCGGACTATGTGATCGACCTCGCCGCGGACTGACATGCCCCTGCGGCCGACGCCCGCATGGGCCCGCAGGCATACTCGTCCCCTCGGCCCCCTCACGCAGTCCCCCTCCATGCCCTCCACCCGCCAGGCGCTGGCGCCCAGCTTCACCCCGCGCGAATTCCGCAGCGCGCTGGGCATGTTCGCCACCGGCGTGACCATCGTCACCACCCGCGCCGCCGACGGGCAGCCGGTAGGCCTGACCGCCAACTCCTTCAACTCGGTCTCGCTGGAGCCGCCGCTGGTGCTGTGGAGCCTGTCGCGGGCCGCGGCCTCGCTGGCGACCTTCCGCGAGGGCTCGCACTACGCGATCAACGTGCTGGCCGCCGACCAGAAGGAACTGGCCGAGCGCTTCGCCGCGCGCGGCACCGACCGCTGGAGCGGTGTCGACACCCTCGCCGGCACCGGCGGTGTGCCGCTGATCGCCGGCGCAGCCGCCACCTTCGAGTGCTTCAACCGCAGCCGCTACGAGGAAGGCGACCACGTCATCTTCGTCGGCGAGGTCGAGCGCTGCACCTGGCGCGAGGGCGCCTCGCCGCTGCTGTTTCACGGCGGCCGCTTCTACACCGAGCACCCGCTCTGAGGCCTGGCGCAGGGTGCACCCGGGTCACCCATGCGGCAGGGCCGGGCCCGGCCTGCCGCTAGCATCGCCGCCATGCGCGAACGCAAGGACCACCTGGACGGACTGGCCATCGGCCTGCTCCTTGCCTGCTGCCTGGCCTGGGCCGGCCAGCAGATCCTGATCAAATCGATCGTCGCCGAGGTGCCCCCGCTGTGGCAGGCGGGCCTGCGCTTCGCCGGGGCCACCGTCCTGCTCATTCTCTGGTGCCGGCTGCGGGGCATTCCCCTGCTGGCCCGCGACGGCACCGCCAAGGCCGGCCTGCTCTCGGGCCTGCTGTTCGCCGCGGAGTTCTGCTGCATCTACCTGGGGCTGCAGGACACCAGCGCCTCGCGCGTCACCGTCTTCCTCTACACCTCGCCTTTCTGGGTCGCCCTGCTGCTGCCCCGCTTCGTGTCGGTGGAGCGCCTGCGCCTGCTGCAATGGGCGGGCCTCGCGCTGGCCTTTGGCGGCGTCGCCCTGGCTTTCGCGGAGGGCCTGCACCGGCCCGTCTCCGGTCCGAACCAGATGCGGGGTGACGCCCTCGCCCTGGCCGCGGGCATGTTGTGGGGCCTGACCACGCTCACCATCCGCAGCAGCCGCCTGGGCCAGGTGAGCGCGGAGAAGGTGCTGGTCTACCAGGTGGCGGTCACCGCGGTCGTCGCGCCGCTGATGTCACTGGCCATGGGCGAGACCTGGCAGCTGGCCTATTCGGCCTGGGCCTGGACCTCGCTCTCGCTGCAGGTGGTGCTTGGCTCCTTCGCCAGCCTGCTCGCCTGGATGTGGCTGCTGCGGCACTACCCGGCCACGCGCATGTCCACCTTCGTCTTCCTCACGCCGGTGCTGACCCTGGCGCTGGGCGTGGGCGTGCTGGGGGAGCCGCTCACCCTGCAGCTGGTCCTGGCTTTGTGCGGGGTGGTGGCGGGGATCTGGCTGGTGAACCGGCCGGCGGCGGACCGGGCGCCGAAGGCCCAGTGAGCGCGGCAGAGGCTCAGGCCTCGACGCGGTTGCGGCCGGCGGCCTTGGCCTGATAGAGCTTGCCGTCGGCGCGCTGGACGGCGACGTCCTCGCTGGTGTCGGACGCGTCGGCCATCGCCAGGCCGAGGCTCACCGTCACCGCCAGGCCCGGGGCCGCCGGTGACTGCGACACGCGGACGCGGATTTTCTCGGCGACCAGGGTCGCCTGCGCGCGGTCGGTCATCGGCAGCAGCACCAGGAACTCCTCCCCGCCCAGGCGGGCGACGAAGTCGCTCTCGCGCAGCACATCGCGGATGCGGCGGCCGACCTCGACGAGCACCGCGTCCCCGGCGGCATGACCCTGCGTGTCGTTGACCTGCTTGAAGTAGTCGATGTCGATCATCAGCACCGCGTAGCCCGCGCCACTGCGGCGGAAACGGGTGAACTCGAAGCCCAGGCGCTCGACCGCCGCATGCCGGTTCGGCAGCCCGGTCAGGGCGTCGGAGCGTGCCAGCGCCTCCAGCTGGACGTTGGCCTCCTGCAGCTGGCGGGTACGCTCTTCGACCTTCTGCTCGAGCGCCTGGTTGGCCTGCTCCAGGGCCTGCCGGCGGGCAATGAGCGAGCCCGCCATCGTCTCGAGGGCGTCGGACAGCCGCTGCAGTTCGACCGCCTTGAAGGTCTGGTTGAAGTGGACCTGCTCCTCGCCGCGGGCGATGCGGCGGGCGACCGCGCTCAGGCGGGCCACCGGCTGGGTGATGTTCCCGGCCACGATCCAGGCCACCAGGCCCAGGATGGCGGCGGCCACGAGGGCCGTGGTGGCCGAGGCCCACTGGATGCCGCGGACGTCGGCCAGCACGGCGCTCTTTTCCTGCCGCACCACGACCGACCAGCCGAGCGAGCCGGCATGGCCACTGTCCTTGACCGCCTGCCGGGCGATGAGGAAGTCCTGCCCCCGCGACCAGCGCAGGAAGGCGCTGTCGAAGCGGCTGCCATGGACCCGCAGCAGGGGCACCGGCGGGTCGGCCTCGGCGCCCTCGGGATAGATGATGCGCCCGTCCTGATTGACGATCAGGAACTCGATGGCCTGCTCCCGGGCGAAATCGGGCACGGTGGCCGCCAGCACCGCCTGCGCCCAGCGCCAGTGCACATGCGCGGCCAGGACCGCCTTGAACGTGCCCCGGCTGTCGTAGACCGGCACCGCGAAGTCGATGAAGCGCACCGTCTGGCCCTCGGGGCTTTCGTCCTTGAGCAGCTTCTTCAGGAGCACGGCCTCGTGCAGGTCGCCCAGGTAGGTGCCCTCCCGGCCCTTGCCGAACCAGGGGCGGGCCGACACGTCGACACCCACCAGATGCCCGCGGGTGGCGGCGCGCACCCGGCCGTCGGGCGCGGCCAGGCCGATCCAGGAGTAGAGGGGGTAGGAGCGCTGCACCCGGTCCAGGCTGGTGCGAAAGCCCGGGTCGTCCAGCGGCTGTTTGACGTAGAGGTTGGTCTGCGCCAGGAGCTCGATCTCACGGCGGCGCTCGTTGAGGCTTTCGGCCAATACGGCAGCGGCGGCGCTCGCATGGGCCTGCAGTTGCAGCTGCCGGTCGGCGATCAGCTGCTTGCCGTAGCCAAGCGTGAGGTAGTAGAGGGTCGGCAGGCCCACGCCCAGGACGGCCAGGGCGAGAAAGAGGGTGAGCCGGACCCGGAAGCTGGTGATCATGCTGGGGAGAGTGGCCGTCTGGTTCAGCCGAGTGTAGCGGCCCGCTCCCGCGCCAACGCGACGAACCAGTCCATGCTGGCCGGGTTGGCCATCGCATCCCGGTTGACCACTTTCTCCAGCGGCTGCCCCAGCAGCAGCTTCTTGACCGGCAGCTCCTGCTTCTTGCCCGAGAGCGTGCGCGGGATCTCGGCGACCTGGTAGATCGCGTCGGGCAGGAAGCGCGGCGAGAGCGCGGCGCGGATGGCGGCCTGCAAACGGGCCCGCAGCGCGTCGTCGAGCGCGAGGCCCGGACGGAGGACGACGAAGAGCGGCATCCAGCTCTCGCGGCCCAGGTACTCCAGGTCGACCACCATCGAGTCGAGCACCTCGGGCAGGGCCTCGACCGCCGAATACAGCTCGCTGGTGCCCATGCGAAGCCCGTGGCGGTTGATGGTGGCGTCGCTGCGGCCGTAGATGATGCAGCCGCCATCGGGCTGGACCTTGAGCCAGTCGCCGTGTCGCCAGACGCCGGGGTACATGTCGAAGTAACTCGAGAGGTAGCGCTTGTGGCCCTCGTCGCCCCAGAAATACAGGGGCATGGACGGAATCGGCCGGGTGCACACCAGCTCGCCGACCTCGCCGATGACCGGCTGGCCCTGCTCGTTCCAGGCCTCGACCGCACAGCCCATGAGGCGGCACTGCATCTGGCCGGGCACCTGCGGCAGTTCGCGGTGGCCGCCGATGAAGGCGCCCGCGAAGTCAGTGCCTCCAGAAATGTTGCACCACCAGATATCGCCCCCACGCTCGCCCACTGCGTGTGGCTCTCTGCCCCCCAAGGGGGCCCTCGCGCCTTGGGGCGGCCCGGCGGCGCTCAAGTTGTCGCCCCCACGCTCGCCCACTGCGTGTGGCTCTCTGCCCCCCAAGGGGGCCCTCGCGCCTTGGGGCGGCCCGGCGGCGCTCAAGGTTTCGGCGTTGTCCATGCCTCGCAGGGCTCGAAACTGGTCGGTTCCCCAACGCTGCACCTCCTCCGCCAACGGAGAACCGGTGGCCCCCAGCGCGCGCACCGTCCTCAACCTCGGCATCGCCGCGAGGTCCACCCCGGCCTTCATGCAGTTGGCGTAGAAGGCCGCGCCGGCACCGAAGAAGGTCACGCCCAGGTCGGCGGCGAAGCGCCAGAGCGTGCCCCAGTCGGGGTGGTCCTTGCTGCCGCCCGGGTTGCCGTCGTAGAGGCAGCAGGTGGTGCCATTGAGCAGACCGGCGGTCTGCGAGTTCCACATGATCCAGCCGGTCGACGAGTACCAGTGGTACCGCTCGCCCCAGGAGTTGGGGTGGTAGCTGCAGCCAACGTCGTTGTGCAGCACCTTGAGGGCCAGGCCCACCAGCAGGGTGCCGCCGTGGCCATGCACGATGGGCTTGGGCAGGCCGGTGGTGCCGCTGGAGTAGACGATCCACAGCGGATGGTCGAAGGGCAGCCACACCGGCTCGAAGGCTGCGGTGGCCGCGTCGTCGCGCGCGCAGGCGGCGCCGAAGTCGGTGAAGGGCTGCAGGGGCGCGAGTGCGTCCTCGTCCAGGCCGAGGTTGTGAAGCAGCACCAGGTGCTGCACGCTGGGCAGGGCGGCGCGCAGCTCGGCGACCACCTCGGCGCGGGGCATGTCCTTGCCGCCATAGCGCACGCCGTCGCAGGCGATCAGCGCCTTGGGCGCGATCTGGCGGAAGCGGTCCAGCACCGCGGCGGTGCCCATGTCGGGCGCGCACACGCTCCAGATGGCCCCGAGGCTCACCGTGGCCAGAAAGGCCACCATGGTCTCGGGCACGTTGGGCAGGTAGGCCGCGACCCGGTCGCCGGCCTGCACGCCCTGGGCCTGCAGGTGCAGGGCGAGACTCGCCACCTGCTGGCGCAGGGCCGGCCAGGACAGGGCGCGGTCCTCGCCGCGCTCGTTGCGCACGATGACGGCCGGCATGCCCGCCGCATGGGCCGGGTCCACGTGCCGCAGCACCTGCTGCGCGTAATTGACCTGCGCGCCCTCGAACCAGCGCGCGCCGGGCATGCGGTCCTCGGCCAGCACCGCGCGGTGGGGCGTGGGGGACTGCAGCTCAAAGTAGTCCCAGACGCTTTGCCAGTAGGCGGGCAGGTCGCTCACCGACCAGTGCCACAGGTCCTCGTAGCGGTCGAAGCGCAGGCCCTGGCGCTCGGCGAGCCAGTCCTGGTAGAGGCGGATCTGCGGAACGAAGGGAGCGGAGGTCATGCGTGTGATCTTCGCGGAAAGCCGGCCCGGGCCGCTACAGTGGATTCCATGAAACCGGCCTCCTCCTTCAAGGGCAACAAGCAGTCCCTGCCCGCCAAGCCCTGCGTCGCCTGCGGCCGTCCCATGACCTGGCGCAAGCGCTGGGCCCGCACCTGGGACGAGGTGAAGTACTGCTCCGACGCCTGCCGCCGCCAGGGTGGCGCTCAGGTGACCGGAAGCCCCGCGGAAAGCCGATAGGATCGGGCGGGGCCTTGCGCCCCCCCTGAATCGACAACCAACAAGAGGAGCAAGCAGATGGGTCTGTTCAACTGGAATGAGAAACCGGCCAGCGTGCTGGACGGCGGCGGCGTGGTGGCGCCCGACGAGCGCCTGCCCTGGCCGCAGACGGCCGCCATGGGCGTGCAGCACGTGATCGCCATGTTCGGCGCCACGGTGCTGGCCCCCATCCTCATGGGCTTCGACCCGAACGTGGCCATCCTCATGTCCGGCATCGGCACCCTGATCTTCTTCCTGATCACCGGGGGCAAGGTGCCCAGCTACCTGGGCTCGAGCTTCGCCTTCATCGGCGTGGTCATCGCCGCCACCGCCTACGCGGGCAAGGGCCCCAACGCCAACATCGGCGTGGCCCTGGGCGGCATCATCGCCTGCGGCGTGGTCTACACCCTCATCGGCTTCATCGTGCAGGCCGCCGGCACCGGCTGGATCGAGCGGCTGATGCCGCCGGTGGTGACCGGCTCGGTGGTGGCCGTCATCGGCCTCAACCTGGCCCAGGTGCCGATCAAGAACATGGCCGCCAACAACTTCGAGTCCTGGATGCAGGCCGTGACCTTCGTCTGCGTGGCGCTGGTGGCGGTGTTCACCCGCGGCATGATCCAACGCCTGCTGATCCTGGTCGGCCTGATCCTGGCCTCCGTGATCTACGCGGTGCTGACCAACGGCATGGGCCTGGGCAAGGCGATGGACCTGTCCGGCATCGCCGCTGCCCCCTGGTTCGGCGCGCCCTCCTTCGCCTCCCCGGTGTTCGACCCGGCGGCCATGCTGCTGATCGCCCCGGTGGCCATCATCCTGGTGGCCGAGAACCTGGGCCACATCAAGGCGGTGACCGCGATGACCGGCCGCAACCTCGACGTCTACATGGGCCGTGCCTTCATCGGTGACGGCGTCGCCACCATGGTCTCGGGCGCCTCCGGCGGCACCGGCGTGACCACCTACGCCGAGAACATCGGCGTGATGGCCGCGACCCGCATCTATTCGACCGCGGTGTTCTTCATGGCCGCCCTGATCGCGGTGCTCCTGGGCTTCTCGCCCAAGTTCGGCGCCGTCATCCAGGCCATCCCGCTGCCGGTGATGGGCGGCGTGTCCATCGTGGTCTTCGGCCTGATCGCCGTGGCCGGCGCCCGCATCTGGGTGGACAACAAGGTGGACTTCTCCCAGAACCGCAACCTGATCCTGGCCGCCATCACCCTGGTGCTGGGCACCGGCGACTTCACCCTGAAGTTCGGCGGCTTCGCCCTGGGCGGCATCGGGACCGCGACCTTTGGCGCCATCCTGCTGTGGATGCTGCTGGGCCGCGGCCAGAAGTCCTGAGCGTTTTCAACATTGCCTGAACCCGGCAAACCCATGGCCATCTGGACAAAACCCATCTCCGTCGAATCGCTCACCGAGCTCGGACGCAACACCGTCGACGAGCACCTGGGCATCGAGATCCTGGAGGTGGGCGATGACTTCATCCGCGCCCGTCTGCCCGTCGACCACCGCACCTGCCAGCCCTATGGCCGGGTGCATGGCGGGGTGAGCGTGGTGCTGGCGGAGAGCCTCGGGTCGCTGGGGGCCAACCACGCCTGCCCGCCCGGGCATCAGGCGGTGGGACTGGACATCAACGCCAACCACCTGCGCGGCGTGTCCTCGGGCTGGGTGACCGGTACCGCGCGGGCGGTCCACATCGGCCGCACCACCCAGGTCTGGCAAATCGACATGCAGGACGACCAGGGTCGCCTCAACTGCGTGTCGCGCCTGACCATGGCGGTGATCCCGGCCCCGGGCTGAGGGCGCGAGCCCACGCTTCCGATCACGCCCGCCTTCCGGCGGGCGTTTTCATTGGGGTGCGCGAAAAACGGCGGACGGGCCGGGCCTTCAGGCGCCGCCGCCCTGAGCCATGCGCTTGCTTCTCCAGTAGACGTCGTCGCCGCCGTCCATCCGGTTGAGGACGCGCGCGAGCACGAACATCAGGTCGGACAGGCGGTTGAGGTACTGGCGCGGGGCGTCGCGCAGCATTTCCGCTGCGCCGAGGGCGACGGTCGCGCGCTCGGCGCGGCGGGCCACGGTGCGGCAGACATGGGCCAGCGAGGCGGAGCGGTTGCCCGCCGGCAGGATGAATTCCTCGAGCTTGGGCAGGGTCGCGTTGTACTCGGCCAGGGCCTCGTCGAGCGCGATGACCGCCTCGGCCGAGAGCAGCTCGAAGCCGGGGATGGACAGCTCGCCGCCGAGGTTGAACAGCTGGTGCTGCACCTCGACCAGCAAGGCGCGCACCCTCTCGGGCAGCGCCTCGCACAGGAGCAGGCCGATGAAGGAGTTGAGCTCGTCCACGTCGCCCATGGCCTGCACGCGCAGGTGGTGCTTGTGGACGCGGGTGTTGTCGCCGAGGCCGGTGGTGCCGTCGTCACCGGTGCGGGTGGCGATCTGGGTGAGGCGCTTGCCCATGGTGTGTCTCCGGGGTGGGTGCGGCGCAGCTTACTCGCGGCGCAGGCGGTCGATCAATCCGTTGAGCGCGTCCAGCGAGCCGAAGGAGATGGCCAGCTCGCCCATCTCCTCGACACGGCCATGGCGCTTGACGCGCTTCTTCACCCGCACCTCCACCTCGGCGGTGAGCAGGTCGGAGAGCTCCTCTTCGACGCGGCGCAGGTCGCGCGACTTTTCCTTCTTGGGCTTGGGCGAGACCAGGTTGAACTCGGCGCCGATCTTCTTGACCAGGCTCTCCGCCTCGCGCACCGACATCTGCCGGGCGGTGATCTGGTTGGCGGCGGTGATCTGCGCGGCGCGCTCGAGCGAGAGCAGCGCGCGGGCATGGCCCATGTCCAGGTCGCCGGCCATGAGCATGGTCTGCACCGGGTCGGCCAGGTTCAGGAGGCGCAGCAGGTTGGAGGCGGCGCTGCGCGAGCGGCCCACCGCCTGCGCGGCCTGCTCGTGGGTCAGGCCGAAGTCGCGGATCAGGCGCTGCAGGCCCTGGGCCTCTTCGAGCGGGTTGAGGTCCTCGCGCTGGATGTTCTCGATCAGCGCCATCGCGGCGGCGGCCTCGTCGGCCACCTCGCGCACCAGCACCGGCACGCTCTCGAGGCCGGCCAGGCGGGCAGCGCGCGAGCGGCGCTCGCCGGCGATGATTTCGTACTTGCCGGCGTTGGGGCCGCTGGCGAGCTTGCGCACGAGAATGGGCTGCATGATGCCCTGGGCCTTGATGCTCTCGGCCAGCTCATAGAGCGCGCCCTCGTCCATGCGGGTGCGGGGCTGGTACTGGCCGGGGACCATGTCATCGAGGCGCAGCGAGGCGGGCTGGCCGGGGTTAGCGGCGGCGGGCGCGTCGGCCGTGGCCTCCACTTTCGGTCCGAGCAGGGCTTCGAGGCCGCGGCCCAGGCCCTTGGGTTTCTTGGTCACCATGGTTGTCTTGACTTCTGTGGGAGTAATGCGGAATGCGTGTCGTGTCGGGGTCGTCTCGGGGTCGTCTCGGGGTCTCTCGGGCCTCAGGACCTGGACGCATCGGCGGGCGCCATGCCCTGGACCATCAGCGTCTCGAGGAGCGCATGGCCTTCGGCCCAGTCACCCAGACCGGAGTCGGCGTTGATGTGGCCCGCTTCACCGAGGTCGTGGAAGCGCGCGCCCCAGTCGGCGGCGAGGCCCTGCGCCCGCTCGAAGCGGCAGTAGGGGTCGTTGCGGCTGCCGACCAGCTGGGCGGGAAAGGGCAGGCGCTGGCGGACGATGGGCGACCAGCTGTGAAGCTGCGCCTGCAGCTCGGGCCGCTCGGCATCGCCCGGCGCGACGAGGAAGGCGCCGCGCACCCGGTCCGTGTGGCGGGAGTGGGCGGCCCAGGCGGCCACCAGCAGGCAGCCGAGGCTGTGCGCCACCAGCACCACGCCTTCAGGCCGCGCGAGCACTTCTTCCTCCAGGCGCATGGACCAGTCGCCCCTCAGGGGTCGCATCCAGTCGTGCTGCTCCACACGCGCGTAGCCGTGCAGGGCCTCCCAGCGGCTTTGCCAGTGGGCGGGCCCGCTGCTTTGCCAGCCGGGCAGGACGAGGACGTGGTCCGCGCGCATGCGAGTGTCGGGGCGACGCGCGCTCAGAGGGCGCGGGTGCGCTCCACCATCTCCTTGGCGAACTCGACATAGGCCTGGCTGCCGCGCGCCGAGCCATCGAACACCACGCCGGGCAGGCCGTAGCTGGGCGCCTCGGCCAGGCGCACATTGCGCGGGATGACGGTGTTGAACACCTTGTCGCCGAAGTGGGCCTTGAGCTGCTCGCTCACCTGCTGCTGCAGGGTGATGCGCGGATCGAACATCACCCGCAACAAGCCGATGACTTCCAGCTTCGGGTTGAGGTTGGCATGCACCTGCTTGATGGTGTTGACCAGGTCCGACAGGCCCTCGAGCGCGAAGTACTCGCACTGCATCGGCACGATCACCCCGTGGGCGGCGCACAGGCCGTTGAGGGTGAGCATGGAAAGCGAAGGCGGGCAGTCGACCAGCACCAGGTCGTACTCGGCATCGACCACCGCCAGGGCCTCGGCCAGCCGGCGCTCGCGCCGCTCCAGGTCGACCAGCTCGACCTCGGCGCCGGCCAGGTCGCGGTTGGCGCCCAGCACGTCGTAGCCGCAGGCCTCGGCCTTGACCCGGGCCTCGGCCACGGTGGCCTCGCCCAGCAGAACTTCATAGACGCTGGCCGCGAGCTCGCGCTTGTCCACGCCCGAGCCCATGGTGGCGTTCCCCTGCGGATCCAGGTCGACCAGCAGCACCCGCTGGCCGACCTTGGCCAGGCCGGCGGCCAGGTTGACGGTGGTGGTGGTCTTGCCCACCCCGCCCTTCTGGTTGGCGACGCAGAAAATCTTGGCCATGGGATCCTTTGTGGGGGTGCGTGTTTGAAAAGAAGTATTTGCTTACTTGCCGCCAGGTCCAGCGCTCAGCGGGCGATCGCCAGACGCAGGCCGAAGCCCAGCAGGCACAGGCCCGCCAGCTTCTCCAGCCACCGGGCCAGCGCCGGCTGCGCGCGCAGGCGCTCGGCCAGGAAGTGCGTGAGCAGGACCACGACCAGGCCGTAGCCGAAGGTCAGGGCCGCGATGGTCGCGGCCATCACCCCGAAGGTGAGCAGGCCCTGGTGCCGGGCCGGGTCGACGAAGAGCGGGAAGAAGGCCATGTAGAACACGATGGCCTTCGGATTGAGCAGGGTGATCAGGCCGGCCTGGCGGAAGTAGTGGCGAGGCTGGATGTTCAGCACCGGCTTGTCGCCGGGCTTCGCGGTGAGCATCCGGAACCCCAGCCAGGCCAGGTAGGCGGCGCCGGCCCACTGCACCGCCTGGAAGGCGGGCGGCCAGGCGGCGAGCAAGGCGGCCACACCGGCCACCGCCGCCCACAGCAGCACCTGGTCGCCGGCGATCACGCCCAAAGTGGCGGCCAGCCCGGCGGGGATGCCGCCCTTGCTGGTGGAAGTAATCAGGGCCAGGTTGCCCGGGCCGGGAATGGCCAGGAAGAGGATGATCGCGGCGACGAAAGCGCCGTAGTCTGCAATGCCGAACATGGGTGCCCGAGTTTACGGGACGGCCGGACCCTTCTTCAGCCAGACCAGGCAGCGATCCGCGTCCAGCCCCGGCACCTGCAGCGGTTCCACGTGAAACACCGACACATCGGCCGGCAGCGCGGCGATCTCGTCCGCCGGGTCCTTGCCCTTCATCGCCATCCACACGCCCTCCCCCGCCAGCGCCTGGCCGGACCAGGTGACGAAGTCCACCAGCGAGGAAAAGGCGCGGGAGCAGACCAGGTCGTACGGCCCGGCCAGCCGCTCGACCCGCTCATGCAGGCCGCGCAGGTTCGGCAACTTGAGCTGGACCGCCACCTGCTGGATGAAGGCCGCCTTCTTGGCCACCGTGTCCACGCAGTCGACCGCCAGTTCCGGGCAGCAGATGGCCAGGACCACCCCGGGCAGCCCGGCGCCGGAGCCGACGTCGAGGACCCGATGGCGGGGGAGCGCCCCATCCGGAGCGGGGGTCGCATCACCGGCCGCCACGCGTCCCCTCTCGGACCCGACACCCAGCCCGAGCTGCCGGCGCAGCGGCGCCACCACCGCCAGGCTGTCCATCAGGTGGTGGCTGAACATTTCCTCGGGGGTCCGCAGGGCGGTGAGGTTGTAGACCTTGTTCCATTTCTGGATCAGGCCCAGGTAGTCCAGCAGCAGGGCTTTCTGCCCGGCGCCCAGGTCCAGGCCCAGCCGGGCCAGCCCCTCTTCCAGGGCCCGGCCCATGTTCCACGTGGAACCGGCCGCCACGGACGGCACCTCTTTCCTGGCCCCAATCATCCGGTCACCTCGGTTTCGGCCGCCTGGCCCTCAAAGCCCCGGAAGCGGTTCTTCTTGAGGTGGACCAGCAGCAGGGAAATGGCGGCCGGGGTCACCCCGGAGATCCGGGAGGCCTGACCCAGGGTCTCGGGCCGCTGCTTGCTCAGCTTCTGCCGGACCTCGATGCCCAGGGCGGTGATCTGCATGTAATCCAGTTCGTCCGGGAGACGGAGGCCCTCGTAGTGGGCGGCCCGCTGGACCTCGTCCTTCTGCCGCTCGATGTAGCCGGCGTACTTGGCGCCGATCTCGATCTGCTCGACCACCGGCTCGTACAGCTCGCCCAGCGTTTCACGTGAAACCGCCGGGCTCCGGTACTTGGCGCCGTCCATGCCGACCAGGGTTTCGTAGCCCACGCCGGGCCGGCGCAGCAGATCGCCCAGGTTGTATTCGTGCTCGATCGCCTTGCCCAGCACCCGCTCGGACTCGGCCGCCGGCAGGTTGCGGGGATTCACCCAGGTCGCCTTCAGCCGCTCGGTTTCACGTGAAACAGCGTCGCGCTTGCGGTTGAACGCGTCCCAGCGGGCGTCGTCCACCAGGCCCAGCCGGCGTCCGGCTTCGGTGAGGCGCATGTCGGCGTTGTCTTCCCGCAGCTGCAGCCGGAACTCGGCCCGGCTGGTGAACATCCGGTAGGGCTCGGTCACGCCCTTGGTGATCAGGTCGTCGACCAGCACGCCGAGGTAGGCCTCGTCCCGCGCCGGCAGCCAGGGGCCCTCCCCCTTCACCTGCAAGGCGGCGTTGAGTCCGGCGAACAGGCCCTGGGCGGCCGCCTCTTCGTAGCCGGTGGTGCCGTTGATCTGGCCGGCGAAGAACAGACCTTGGATGGCCCGGCTCTCAAAGCTGCCCTTGAGGCCGCGCGGGTCGAAATAGTCGTACTCGATGGCGTAACCGGGCCGCAGGATGTGAGCGTTTTCCAGCCCCTTGATCGAGCGGACCAGGGCGTACTGGATGTCGAAGGGCAGGCTGGTCGAGATGCCGTTGGGGTAGATCTCGTTGGTGGTCAGACCCTCGGGCTCGAGGAAGATCTGGTGGCTGTCCTTGCCGGCGAAGCGGTTGATCTTGTCCTCGACGCTGGGGCAGTAGCGCGGGCCCACGCCCTCGATCTTGCCGGTGAACATCGGGCTGCGGTCGAAGCCGGAGCGAATGATTTCGTGGGTGCGCTCGTTGGTGTGGGTGATCCAGCAGGGCACCTGCTGCGGGTGCATCTCGGCGCGGCCCATGAAGCTGAACACCGGCACCGGGTCCAGGTCGCCGGGCTGGGCCTCGCACTGGCTGAAGTCGATGGTGCGGCCGTCCAGGCGCGGCGGGGTGCCGGTCTTGAGGCGGCCCTGCGGCAGCTTGAGTTCCTTGAGCCGGGCCGACAGGGTGACGGCCGGCGGGTCGCCCGCCCGGCCGGCGGCGTAGTTGTCGAGACCCACGTGGATCTTGCCGTCGAGGAAGGTGCCGGCGGTCAGCACCACCGCCCGGCCCCGGAATTGGATGCCCACCTGGGTGACCGCGCCCACCACCTTGTCACCCTCGACCATCAGGTCGTCGACCGCCTGCTGGAAGAGCGTGAGGTTCGGCTGGTTCTCCAGCATGCGGCGGATCGCCGCCTTGTAGAGGATGCGGTCGGCCTGGGCCCGGGTGGCGCGCACCGCCGGTCCCTTGGAGCTGTTGAGGATGCGGAACTGGATGCCGCCCTCGTCGGTGGCCAGGGCCATGGCCCCGCCGAGTGCATCCACTTCCTTCACCAGATGGCCCTTGCCGATGCCGCCGATGGACGGGTTGCAGGACATCTGGCCAAGGGTCTCGATGTTGTGGGAGAGCAGCAGCGTCTGGCAGCCCATGCGGGCGGCAGCGAGCGCGGCCTCGGTGCCGGCGTGTCCGCCGCCGACGACGATGACGTCAAATTCCTGGGGGTACAGCATGGGGGGTTCCGTCAATCGGTCAGAAGGGTGGCCTTGAGGCCCACGGCCAGCGCGCCCTGGTACTGGCGCTGGTCCGCGGTGATGAAGTGATCGACGCCGGCGGCGACGGCCGCGGCAATGTGCAGGGCGTCACCCGCGCGCAGCGGGCTGGCCTCCAGCGCGCGGACGGCCGCCCGCTCCAGCACCGAGGTCCAGGGCACGACGTCGAAGCCGGCGAAGTTGCGCTCCACCTCCTCGCAGGTCTTGCGGTAGGCCTCGTCACTGGCCTGGGTCTCGCGCCGCACGCGGTTGAGCGCCGAGTACAGCTCGACCCGGCAATGGGGCGCGGTGACCACCGGGCGGGCGCGGGCGAACCACTCGAGCATCGCGGCGCGGCCCGACTCGGGGAGGTAGCGCTTGAGAAGCGCCGAGGTGTCGAAGAGGATGCGCATGGTTTACCAGGCCCCTTCCTGCCGCTCCTGGACCAGGTCGCGGACGGCGGAGTAACCGGCGGGCAAGGGCATCACCGGCTCGAAGGGCTGCAGGTAGCTCGGCGCCTCCTCGGCCTCGGATTGCACCGGCACCAGCTCGGCCACGGGCTTGCCATGGCGGAGGATGCGCACGGTTTCGCCCTTCTCGACCAGGTCGAGCATCTCGGAAACATGGGCACGGAAGTCGCTAAGAGAAAGGGTTTGCATTTGTACAGATCCCGTTTTATGTACATTGTACGAGCCTGCCCCCGTCTCCCGGCCCTGCCACCGGCCGAGGTCCGACCCGGGCGCAGGGACTTCACCGCCCCGGCGCGGCCCGAGGGATGTTGAAATGCAGGTCATGAACCTCCTGGTCTTTGCCGGCAGCGCCCGGCGCGACTCCCTCAACCGCAAACTCGCCGCAGAGGCCGCAAGCGTGGCAAGGGACTCGGGCGCAGTGGTCACCCACATCGAGCTTGCCGACTACGACCTCCCCCTCTACCACGGTGACCTGGAAGCCCAGGGCATGCCGCCCGGGGTGCTGCGCCTCAAGCAGGTGATGGCCGCGCACCCGGGCTGGATCATCGTGACGCCCGAGTACAACGGCAGCTACACCCCCCTGCTGAAAAACGCGCTGGACTGGGCGTCACGCCCCATGCCCGGCACCCCCGGATGGGAGGACGGGCTGCGGCCCTTCCGCGGGAAAGTGGTCGGAATGCTCAGCGCCTCGGCCGGCGCCCTGGGCGGCTTGCGGGCCCAGAGCCACCTCGGGCCCTTGCTGCAGGTCCTCAAGTGCTGGGTCGCGCCGCAGGCCTTTGCGCTCAGCCGGGCCGACAAGGCCTTCGACGACCAGGGGCGGTTGCTGGACCCGGCGACGCGGCAGCAGGTCGAAGGCGTGGTGCGGCAGGTGACGGGAGCCGCCGGCCGGCTGCAGGGCTTGTGAGTCAGCTGCGGCAGCCCACCGCCAGGGAGTCAGGCAATACTCAAATTTGGGAGTTTTTGTGAAAACACAAAACCTCCTAAACTTTCTAGAATCGCGCGATGGACCCGATTCGAAACCCCTTCGCCCCAGGGGCAGGTACGCCACCGCCTGAACTGGCCGGACGCGACACACTCCGCGCCACACTCCGTGTCGCCCTCGAACGATCACGAATTGGCAGGCCGGCGAAAAGCGCCATGCTGGTGGGTCTTCGAGGCGTGGGCAAGACCGTCCTCCTCGACCGCGTCCGCATGGACGCCGAAGCCTCTGGCATCCACACCCTCCGGGTCGAAGCGCCAGAGGGCCGCTCCCTGCCCGCACTGCTTGCCCCCCAACTGCGCCAGGCGCTGATCCGCCTGAGCCAGACCGAAGCGGCACGCGCCTACGCCATCCGAGGCCTGCGCGCCCTGGCAGGCTTCGCAAGCAAGCTCAAAGTGACCTACGCAGACATCGAGGTTGGCCTCGACCATGAGCCGGAGCCAGGGCTTGCCGACAACGGCGACCTGGAGCACGACCTTCAAGCGCTCATCGAACAAGTCGGGGTGGCCGCGCAGGCAGCCGAGACAGCGCTGGCGATCTTTGTGGACGAACTCCAATACGTGCCCGAGCCGCAGCTCGCTGCCCTCATCACCGCCCTCCATCGGACCGAACAGCGCCAGCTGCCCGTCGTCCTCGTGGGTGCCGGGCTGCCCCAGCTGCGGGGGCAGATGGGAAACGCCAAGTCCTACGCGGAACGACTGTTCGACTTCCCTGAGATCGGTCCACTGCCGGCGGACGCCGCCCGGCAGGCCATCGTCAAGCCCCTGGCCGATGAAGGTGTCCAGATCACCCCGGAAGCCCTCGAGGAAATCCTGCGAGTCACGCAGGGCTATGCCTACTTCCTGCAGGTCTGGGGAAGCCACACCTGGCTGGCCGCGGCCCCTGGAGCGCCCCTCACGAAAGTCGACGTCCACAGGGCCTCGGCAGCCGCCATCGCCGCCATGGACGAGGGCTTCTTCCGCGTCCGATTCGACCGCTGCACCCCCAAGGAGAAAAAATACCTGCGGGCCATGGCCGAATTGGGGCCCGGGCCCCACCGCTCAGGCGATATCGCGAACTGCATGGGAGCGAAGGTCTCGTCGCTCGCCCCCACACGCAGCTCACTGATCATGAAAGGGATGATCTGGAGCCCGAATTTCGGCGACACGGCATTCACCGTCCCGATGTTCGATCAATTCATGAAACGAATCATGGGCTGGGCCCTGCCCAATCCAGACGCAACGGGAAGCGCCTGACATGCAATGCCGAGCCGGCTGCGGCGCCTGCTGCATCGCGCCGTCCATCACCTCGCCCCTGCCGGGCATGCCCGAGGGCAAGCCGGCAGGCGTGCCCTGCGTGCAACTGGACGAGCAGATGCGCTGCAAGGTCTTCGGGGATCCGCGCCGGCCCGCCTTCTGCGGTGGCCTGCAGCCCTCGGCCGAGATGTGCGGCGGTTCACGCACCGAGGCCCTGGCCTGGCTCGCCGACCTGGACAGGCAGACCCGCCCAGGCTGATCGTCGACAGACCGCACGCGGTCCCGCCTCGCCGGCCGCCCCGCTGCGGGTGCGCATGTCCCGCCGCAAGCGGCACCCGCGACCGGCCGCTACGATCCGGGGGTTCGATGCAATTGCAAGATCCACTCCCGTACAAGGAAATCTGATGAAGCTGTACTACTCCCCCGGCGCCTGCTCGCTGTCCCCCCACATCGTCCTGCGCGAAGCCGGCCTGGCCTTCGAGCCGGTGCTGGCCAGCACCAAGACCCACAAGCTGCAGGACGGCACGGACTTCTACACCATCAATCCCCTGGGCTATGTGCCGGTACTCGAGCTCGATGACGGCACCCGCCTGCGTGAAGGCCCGGCCATCGTGCAGTACATCGCCGACCAGGTGCCCGAAAAGAACCTGGCCCCGGCCAACGGCACCTTCCCGCGCTACCAGCTGCAGGAGTGGCTCACCTTCATCGGCACCGAGCTGCACAAGGGCCACTCGCCCCTGTTCAACCCGTCCATCCCCGAGGAAGTGAAGCAGGGCTTCCGCGATCGCCTCGTCAATCGCTTCCTCTTCGTCGACGCCGAGCTGGCCAGCAAGCCCTTCCTCATGGGCGACCACTTCACCGTGGCCGACGCCTACCTTTACACCGTGAGCCGCTGGGGCGCCGTCGTCAAGGTCGACACCTCGGGCCTGAAGCACCTGGCCGCCTTCCGCGAGCGCGTGGCGGCACGTCCTGCGGTGCAGGCCGCGATCCAGGCCGAAGGCCTGCGGGGCTGAGCCCGGGAGACCCGGTCCGGGGGCGACCCTTCACCCGCGCGGTGGATCCGCCGGGAGAAGGCGCCGGGCTCGCCCGCTAGGCTCGGGCGCGCTGCCGCAGCGCCACCGCCGCGCCCACCCAGAGCGCGCCCGCCGAGAAGGCCAGGCCCCGGGTCAAGCCGCCCGGGCCGTCCGCGATCCAGCCCACCACCGAGGGGCCGACGATCTGCCCCAGGGCGAACACGGTGGTGAAGGCGCTGATGCCGGCCGCCCACTGCGAGGGCGGCATGTTGTGCCGCACCAGGGCCGTGGTCGAAGCGACCACCGAGAGAAAAATGCCGCCGAACATCAGCCCCGAAGCCATGAGCAGCGGGAACTGGCCGGTCACCACTGGAATGAAGGTCGCCAGGCCCAGCAGGCCATTGAGCAGCGCCAGCGGCTGGCCGCCGCGGTAGCGATCGAGCAGGCCCGCCCAGATGCGCGAGGACGCCACCACGGCCACGCCCAAGAGGGCGTAGAAGGCGGTGATGCGGTCCGCGCCGACGCCCTGCTCGCGCAGCAAGGCGACCACGAAGGTCATGTAGCCGATGTATCCCACGCCGAACATCGTGTAGCCCGCGAGCCCGGGCGCGAAGTCGCGCCAGCGGAACACGGCCTGCGCCTCGGCGGCCGAAGGCGCGGGCGCCTGCAGCTGGCGCAGGACGCGCGCCGGCCACGACAGCAGCAGCGAGGCGAGCGCGCAGGCGGCCGCCAGCGCCCACCAGGCCCAGGCCCAGCCATGCGGCACGCCTGCCGCCGCGTCCAGCAGCGGCGGCACGAGCAGGGCCGAGAGCACGATGCCCAGGCCGGTGCCGCCGTAATACATCCCGAGCAGCAGGCCGTTGCGCGCCGGCATCTGCGCGCCCAAGCGTGCGGCGAGCAGGCCGCCGGCGATGAACAGCAGCGCGCTGGCCATGCCCGCCAGCAGGCGCTGCAGCAGGAGGGGCGCGGCGTCGGTGAAGAAACCGGTCAGGCCCATGAAGAGGCTGGCCAGCCAGGTGCCCAGAAGCAGCACGCCCGCGCCATCGAGGCGTCGCAGCAGGCGCGGGGTGAGCAGGGCACCGAGGAAGTAACCCAGGGCATTGGCGGTGTTCATCGCACCGGCCAGGGTGTAGTTCCACTGCAGGTCGGCGCGCATCGGCGGCAGCAGCAGGCCGTAGGCGAAGCGGGTCACGCCCAGGGACACGGCCGCGCCCAGCGAGAGCGCCAGGGCCAGGGCGAACAGGCGGCCGAAGGAGGCCGACGAGAGGTCACCGGAAACGGAAGATGACGAGGGGGCCGCGGACATGCCGGGCCATTGTCATGGATCGACCCCCGCCCCGCACCCGGGTCCTCCCGAAGAGTGGCGCGTCACCGACGGGCCGATGCACAGGCAACCCCCAACGGCCTCCCGCATGGGTCCCGCCGGCCAGGTGCCGCGCGAGCAACCCCCGGTGCCACCGGCGCAAGACCGATGGCGGGCCAGACACCTCAGGCCGGGGCGCGCCACCGCCGCAGCAGCAGCGCGTTGGTCATCACGCTCACGCTCGAGAGTGCCATCGCCGCGCCGGCGACCACCGGGTTCAGGAAGCCAAACGCCGCCAGCGGAATACCGGCCACGTTGTAGGCGAAGGCCCAGAACAGGTTCTGGCGGATCTTGCGCACGGTGCTGTCGGAGATGGACAGCGCGCCCGCCACCAGCCGCAGGTCGCCGCGCATCAGCGTGATGCCGGCCGCATGCATGGCCACGTCGGTGCCGGTGGCCATGGCCAGGCCCACATCGGCCGCAGCCAGGGCGGGCGCGTCGTTGACGCCGTCGCCCACCATCGCCACCACGCGCCGGGCCCCGCCCGGGCCTTCGTGCAGCGCCGCCACCTGGGCCGCCTTGTCGCCAGGCAGCACCTCGGCCCGCACCTCGTCCTCGCGCAGGCCGAGCTTCTCGCCCATGGCCAGGGCCGCGGCGCGGTTGTCGCCGGAGATCATCACCAGCCGCAGGCCGCGCGCGCGCAACTGCGCCAGGGTCTCGCGGGCCTCGGGCTTGGCCTCGTCCGCGAACACCATCAGCGCCCGCGCCACCAGGCCGCGGGCCTGGCGCTCAACCAGCACCGACAGCGTCGCGCCCTGGGCGGCCCAGCGGCCAATGGCACCCGCCAGCGGGGAAAGGTCGACCTTCATTTCCTCCATCCAGCGCAGGCTTCCGATCAGGAAGCTGCGCGCGCCCACCTCGCCCTCGGTGCCGCGGCCGGCCACCGCGCGCACGGCGGAAGGCGGGGGCACGGCCACGCCGCGCTCGCGGGCCGCGGCCACCACCGCGCGCGCCAGGGGGTGCTCGCTGCCGCCTTGCAGGCTGGCCGCCATGGCGAGGGCATCCGCCTCGCGCGCTGCGGCATCGGCGCCACTCAACGCCGGAGACGTTTCAACGGGCACGGGAGCGGGAGCCTGGCCGGGAGCGTCAGTCCCCTCCATCGGCACCTCGAAAGCCACCAGCCGCGGCCGGCCCACGGTCAGCGTGCCGGTCTTGTCGAAGGCCACGGTGTCCACCCGGTGCGCGAGCTCCAGCGCCTGGGCGTCCTTGATCAGGATGCCGTGGCGCGCGGCCACCCCGGTGCCCGCCATGATGGCCGCCGGCGTCGCCAGGCCCAGCGCGCAGGGGCAGGCGATCACCAGCACCGCCACCGAGCGAATGAGGGCGGTCTCGACGCCCGCACCGGCCAGCAGCCAGCCCACGAGCGTGACCGCGGCGATGCCCATGACCACCGGCACGAAGACCGCGCTCACCTGATCGACCAGGCGCTGGATCGGCGCCTTGGCCGCCTGGGCGTCCTCCACCAGCCGGATGATGCGGGCCAGCACCGACTCGCTGCCCACCGCAGTGGCGCGCAGCACCAGGCGGCCCTCGCCATTGATGCTGCCGCCGGTGACCCGTGCGCCCGCCGCCTTGGCCACCGGCAGCGGCTCGCCGGTGAGCATCGATTCGTCGACATGGCTGGCGCCCTCCTCCACCTCGCCATCGGCGGGCATGCGCTCGCCGGGCCGCACCACCAGGCGGTCACCGACCAGCACCTCGGCCAGGGGCAGATCCTCTTCGACGCCACCCGCCGGGCCGGGCCTCAGGACATGGGCGAACTCCGGCCGCAGCGCCTGCAGCGCGCGGATGGCGGCGGTGGTCTGGCGCTTGGCGCGCGCCTCCAGCCACTTGCCCAGGAGCACCAGGGCCACGACCACCGCCGAGGCCTCGAAATACAGGTGCGAGGAGCCCTTGGCCAGCCACATCCACATCGACAGGCCCCAGCCCGCCGAGGTGCCCACCGCCACCAGCAGGTCCATGTTGCCGGTGCCGGCCTTGAGCGCATGCCAGCCGGCCTGGTAGAAGCGCGCGCCGAGGATGAACTGCACCGGCGTGGCAAGCAGGAACTGCGCGAGGGCAGGCAGCATCCAGTGCCGCCCCAGCAGGTCGCCCGCCATCGGCAGCACCAGAGGCAGAGAGAAGGCCAGCGCAAGCGCCACCGGGGCGAAGCCGGCCCAGGGCGAGAGGTCATCGGCGAAAGCGGCCTCGGCGGCGCGGGGCTCGTAGCCGGCCTCGCGCACCGCGCGGCGGATGCGGGCCTCGGCCTCCTCGCCGGGCGCGAACACCACCCGGGCCGACTCGGTGGCCAGGTTGACCGTGGCCTGCTGCACCCCGGGCACCCGCTGGAGCGCGCGCTCGACCCGGCTGACGCAGGAGGCGCAGGTCATGCCGCCGACGCCGAGGTCGAGGGTGCAGAGGTCGCCCTCTGCGGGCGCGCCTCCCGGCGCAGGGGAAGCCGAGGAGGGGGTGGCGGCAGCGTGCATGGCGGTGTTCATGGTGGCGAGCGTGCACCTTGCCATGGTGGCAAGGTCAAGTGTTGAGGCAAATCAAGCTCCCGGCGGGAGGGGCTTGCCATCATGCCCTTGACCTTGCCACCATGGGAAGGTGCAGGATGCCAAGCCTGATCCACCATTCCTCCAGGAGAGCACCATGAACCAGAACTTTCAGGTCCAGGGCATGACCTGCGGCCACTGCGAGCGCGCCGTCACCCAGGCCGTCCAGCGCGTCGACCCGGCCGCCCAGGTGAAGATCGACCGCCCGGCGGGCAAGGTCGAGGTCCAGACCACGCAGCCGCGCGAGGCCATCGCCCGGGCGATCACCGAAGAAGGCTACGCGGTGCAATGAACATCGGCGAGGCGGCCCGCCAGTCGGGCGTTTCGGCCAAGATGGTGCGGCACTACGAGTCGCTGGGGCTGCTGCCGGGCGTCGCCCGCAGCGACAGCGGCTACCGCCAGTACGGCGAGGCCGAGGTCCACACGCTGCGCTTCATCAAGCGCTCGCGTGACCTGGGCTTTTCCATGGCCGAGATCGGTGAACTGGTCGGCCTGTGGCGCAACCGCCGCCGCTCCTCGGCCAACGTGCGCAAGATCGCCGAGCGGCACGCGCAGGACCTGGCGCGCCGCATCGACGCGATGCAGGCCATGCAGCGCACGCTCTCGCACCTGATGGCCGGCTGCCACGGCGACGCCCGGCCGGACTGCCCCATCCTCGACGACCTGGCCGGCGTACCAGGAGCGCCGGCAGGCGCGACCTGCCACACCGGGCCTGTCTGTTGATACCCCCGGCTGGCGCAGGCCAGCGCCGGCAGTGATCCAATTGGCCACCATGACCACCATCGCCACTGAATCCGTCACCCGGCCCCGGCGCGTCGAGCGTCTGGTGACCGGCCAGGCCACCCGCGACGGCGCGGGCGTCAAGCTCACACGCGTCCTCACCCAGGACCTGCAACTGCGCCTGGACCCCTTCCTCATGCTGGACAACTTCGCCAGCGACGATCCGAATGACTACGGCGCCGGCTTCCCCGACCATCCCCATCGCGGCTTCGAGACCGTCACCTACATGATTGCCGGCCGCATGCGCCACCGCGACAGCGCGGGCCATGAGGGCCTGCTGCAAAACGGCGGCGTGCAGTGGATGACCGCGGGCCGTGGCCTGGTGCACAGCGAGATGCCCGAGCAGGAAGGCGGGGTGATGGAGGGCTTCCAGCTCTGGCTCAACCTGCCGGGCAAGGACAAGATGTGCGCGCCGGGGTACCGCGACATCCAGGACACCGAGGTGCCCCGCCTGGCCACGCCCGCGGGCGTGCAGGTGCGGGTCATCGCCGGCCGCAGCCATGGGGTGGACGGCGCGGTGCAGCGCCCGCACACCGAGCCGCTGTACCTGGACCTCGAGCTGCCGGCGGACGGCGCCGCCTTCGAGCAGGCGCTGCCCGAGGCGCACAACGCCTTCCTCTTCGTCTACCGCGGCCAGATCGAGGTACTGGGCGATTCGCCGACGGTGGTCGATCGCAACCGCATGGCCATCCTGGCCAATGAAGGCGACGGCCTGCGCGTGCGCGCCGCGGGAGGCGCGCCGGCCCGCGCCCTGCTCATCGCGGGCAAGCCCCTGCGGGAGCCGATCGCCCAGTACGGGCCCTTCGTGATGAACACCCGCGAGCAGTTGATCGAGGCGGTGGAGGACTTCCGCCACGGCCGCCTGGGCTGAGAAACGGTGAACGAATCCGGCAGGGACATCTTTACCTGGGCGCAACACGGCCCGCATGCGGGCTTCACCGTCGGGGCCGACACTGGCTTCACGTTGCAGCACACGCAATGCCCACAGAAAGGAACCCCCGAATGAACGCCTCGATGTCCCTCCGCAGCCGCCGCCACATCGCCGCCGCGGCCCTGGCCCTGCTGGCCGGCTCCGCCTTCGCCCAGGCCTCCGCCCCCGCCTCTGCGCCCCGCGGTCCCGGTGCCGGCCCGGCCGCCGGTGTCCATCACATGGGCCCCGGCGCCAGCCATGGCGAGATGCACAAGGGCATGCAGGAGAAAAAAGGCCGCTTCGGCCACTCGCATGACCCGGCTGCGATGCAGAAGCGCTTCGATGCGCACATGGCCGAACTGAAGAAGTCGCTCCAGCTCACCCCCGCCCAGGAAGGCGCCTGGACCGAGTTCAGCAATGCGATGCGCCCGGCCGCCACGCCGCCGCAGCGCCCGGACCATGCAGCGATGGAAAAGATGACCACGCCCCAGCGTCTCGACCAGATGCAGACGATGCGCAAGCAGCACCTGGCGCAGATGGACAAGCGCGAGGCCACCACCCGCGCCTTCTACACCCGTCTCACGCCGGAACAGCAGAAGCGCTTCGACGAGCAGACCGGCAAGATGATGCGCGGCCACGGCGAGCGTGGCGGCATGGGCAGCCACCACGAGCACGGCCACCACGGCGGCCGCCACGGCTGATCACCCTCCGGGCGCCACAAGCGGCGTCCGCCCACCACGCCCCCACCGACGCGCCAGCGCCACCCTCAGTGGCCTGGCGCGTCGTCCTACACCCCCTGATTCAGCGCGACTGTAGAACGCTGCAGAACCTTGCGGTTCGAGCAGCCGACCATGAGCGCCCTCCCGCCCGCCGGCCCGGTGCTGACCGTGATGACGGTCAACATCCACAAGGGCTTCACCTTCTTCAACCGCCGCTTCATCCTGCCTGAGCTGCGGGATGCGGTGCGCCGGGTGGGTGCCGACGTGGTCTTCCTGCAGGAGGTGCAGGGCACCCACGAGGAGCACGGCCGCCGTTTCAGCGGCTGGCCCGAGGCGCCGCACTACGAGTTCCTGGCCGACGACATCTGGCCGCAGTACGCCTACGGCCGCAACGTGGTCTACCCGCAGGGGCACCACGGCAACGCGGTGATGTCCAAATATCCGATCGTCCACGACCAGAACCACGACGTCTCGATCGCCGGGCCCGAGAAGCGCGGCATGCTGCACTGCGCGCTGCGCCTGCCGGGCCAGCCGCTGGAGGTGCATGTGATCTGCGTGCACCTGGGCCTGCTGGAGAGCCACCGCCGCCAGCAGATGGAGCGCCTGTGCGAGATGGTGCGCGGCGAGGTGCCGCCCAACGCGCCGCTGGTGGTGGCCGGCGACTTCAACGACTGGCGGCGCCGCGCCGACCGCCTGCTATGGGAGGGCGCGCAACTGCGCGAGGTCTTCGTCACCGCCTACGGCGCGCCGGCCAAGACTTTTCCCGCCCGCCTGCCCCTGCTCGCCCTGGACCGCATCTACGTGCGCAACGCCACCGCGCACCTGCCGGTGGTGCTGCCACGCAGGCCCTGGTCGCACCTGTCCGACCACGCGCCGCTGGCGGCGGAGATCCACCTGTGAACAGCGCCAGGCACCAGGCTGCCCCGCCGGGGGACGAGCCCTGGACCGAGGGCAACGCGGTCACGCTGCTCGAGAACGGCGACGCCTACTTTCCGCGCCTGTTCGACGCCATCGCCAGCGCGCGCCAGGAGGTGCTGCTGGAGACCTTCATCCTGTTCGAGGACCGGGTGGGCCTGCAGCTGCGCGCGCTGCTGGTCGCCGCGGCCCAGCGCGGGGTGCAGGTCGACCTCACGGTGGACGGCTGGGGCACGCCGGGCCTGTCCGAGGCCTTCGTCGATAGCCTCGCCGACAGCGGTGCCCGCCTGCACGTGTTCGACCCCGGCCCGCGCCCCTTCGGCTGGCGGCCGCGGGCGCTGCGGCGGCTGCACCGCAAGATCGTGGTAGTCGACGGCCGCATCGCCTTCGTGGGCGGCATCAACTACTCGGACGACCACCTCGGCGACCACGGCCCCGGTGCCAAGCAGGATTACGCGGTCGAAGTGCTCGGGCCCCTGGTGAGCCGGCTGCGCCGCTTCCTGATCGCGCAGCTGCCGCCGGCGCCCCGGCCCGCGCAGCCCAGCCCACCCGAGCCACCCGACCCGCCGGTCGCCGGCGCGATGCGCGCGCGGCTGGCGGTGCGTGACAACCACGAGCACCCGGACGACATCGAGCGCCACTACCGTACGGCCCTGCGCGGCGCGCGCGAGCGGGTCCTGATCGCCAACGCCTATTTCTTCCCTGGCTACCGGCTGGTGCGCGAGCTGCGCCTGGCCGCGCGCCGGGGCGTGGACGTGCGTCTCATCCTGCAAGGCCAGCCGGACATGCCCATCGCCCGCACCGCCGCCAGCACGCTCTACCTCCACCTGCTGCGCGCCGGCGTGCGCATCTTCGAGTACCGGCTGCGGCCTCTGCACGGCAAGGTGGCCCTGGTCGACGGGCGCTGGGCCACGGTGGGCTCGAGCAACCTCGACCCCCTGAGCCTCGCCCTCAACCTCGAAGCCAACGTGGAGGTCGACGACGCCGGCTTCAACGCCGGCCTGCATGCCCACCTCACGAACCTGATGGCGCGCGACTGCCGCGAGGTGCAGGCGCAGGCCCTGCCGCGGGTGCGGGGGCTCGCGCTGCTGCGCACCTACCTGGCTTTCCACCTGATGCGCAAATTCCCGGCCTGGGCCCGAAGCCTGCCCCGCCCGGCGCAGCCGCTGCAGGCCGCCCCGCTGGCCCCTCGGGATGTGGCATGAGCACAGGCGCCGCGCCGTCCCCGCGCCGCCGGACCTGGCGCTGGCTCGGACGGGGCCTGAGCCTGCTGCTGCTGATCGCCCTGGCGGGAGTCCTCACCCGCCAGGCGCAGCGGGTCGACTGGTCCGCGGTGGGCCAGGCGCTGGCCGGCATGCCGCCCGCGCTCCTGCTGGCCGCAGCCGCCCTGGCGGTGTGCAGCCACACGCTCTACGGCTGCTTCGACCTGCTGGGCCGCCGCTACACCGGCCACCACCTGCCCACGACCAAGGTGCTGGCAGTCGGCACCACCAGCTACGCCTTCAACCTCAGCCTCGGTTCGGTCCTCGGCGGCATGGCCTGCCGTGCCCGGCTGTACGCAGGCCTCGGACTGCAGGGGGGTCGGATCCTGCGGATCGTGACCTTTGCGATGGCGAGCAACTGGCTGGGCTACCTGCTGCTGGCCGGCACGGTGTTCGCCCTGGCGCCGCCCGAGCTGCCGCCCGCCTGGGGGGTGGAGGAGCTGGCCCACGGCGGCATGCGCTGGCTGGGTCTGGGCCTGCTCGCCCTGGGGGTGCTGTACCTGGGCCTGTGCGCGCGCCACGGCGGACACGAGCTCAGCATCCGGCACCAGCCCTGGCCGGTGCCGCACCTGGGCATGGCCCTGGCGCAGGTCGGCGTCTCGGTCGCGCACTGGGCCGCCATGGGCGGACTGCTGACGCTGCTGATGCAGGGCCGGGTGCCCTATGTGCAGGTGCTGGCGGTGCTGCTGGTGGCCGCGGTGGCCGGCGTGCTGACCCATGTGCCGGCGGGCCTGGGCGTGCTGGAGGCGGTGTTCGTCGCGCTGCTCTCGCACCGGCTGCCCGCGCCGGCGGTGCTGGCTGCCCTGGTCGGCTACCGGGCGCTCTTTTACCTGCTGCCCCTGGGCGTGGCGGCGGCCGTCTTCCTGCGCATGGAGGCGCGCGGAAGGCGCTGAAGGCGCACGGGTCCTCGGCCCAGGGTGCCGGCGTAGGACGGCACGCCCTGCGCGGCCGTGGCGCGATGACGTCCAGGTCACCGCCGGATGTAACGGTCGGCATCATTCGCCGCGATCCTGTCACCTGCCCGGCCAGAAGTTACGGTCGACCGACGGGTTGGCGCGCGCACTGGGGCTAGATTGGCTCCCTTTGGACCTTCGCACATGGTTCCAGCGCTCCCCCCCACCGGCGCCCAGCCCCCGCAACGCCGCCACTGGGCGCAGCGCTATGGCATGGCGGTCGCCCTCAGCGTCGGCTTCATCGGCCTGCAGATCGTCCTGCGCAACACGGTGCACGGCCAGCCACCCGTCATCGCGCTGCTGGCGGCCCCGCTGTTCGCCTCCTGGTTCGGCGGCTGGGGGCCGGGTGCCCTGGCCACCGTGTTCTGCGCCTTCGTCGGCGAGCTGCTCCTGGGCGGGCCGGGCGACACCCTGCTGATTCCCTCGGACAGCAACGAGTGGGTGCGGCTCCTCCTGTTCATCGGCTACGGCCTGCTTTTCAGCGGCTTCAACGAAGGCCGCCTCCGCAGCCTGCGGATCGCCGCCGCGCGCCAGGAAAACCTGCTGCGGGCGCAGCAGGAGCTGGCCTTGCGTGAGCAGCGCATGCGCGAGACGCTGGAGGCCTCGCCCGCGGGCATGATCGTCGTCAACCGCGACGGCCGTATCGAACTCGTCAACCACCAGGCCGAGCGCATGTTCGGCCTGCCACGGGAGCAGCTGGTGGGCCAGTGCATCGACCAGCTGGTGCCCGAGCGGGTGCGCGGCGAGCACGCCGCCAACCGCGCCGAATTCCATGCCCACCCGACGGCGCGCGCGATGGGCGCCGGACGCGAGCTGTGGGCACGGCGCGGCGACGGCTCAGAGTTTCCGGTGGAGATCGGGCTCACCCCGCTGCAGGGCGCCTCCAGCGGCCTGGTGCTGGCCTCGGTGATCGACATCAGCTCGCGGCAGGAAGCCGAGCACGCGCTGCAGGAAAGCGCCGAACGCTTCCGGGCCCTGGCCGACCATATCCCGCAGCTGGCGTGGATGGCCGCCGCCGACGGCGCCATCACCTGGTACAACCAGCGCTGGTTCGACTTCACCGGCACCGACTTCGAGGACATGGCCGGCTGGGGCTGGCAGCGCATCCACCACCCCGACCATGTGGCCCGGGTCACCGAGAAATTCCGCCGCCACCTCGAGACCGGTGAGCCCTGGGAAGACACCTTCCCCCTGCGCGGCGCCGACGGCCATTACCGCTGGTTCCTCTCGCGCGCCTTTCCGATCCGGGACGCCGAGGGCCGCATCCGCAACTGGTTCGGCACCAACACCGATGTCACCGCGCAGCGCGAGGCCGAAGAGGCGCTGCGCGAGACCGACCGGCGCAAGGATGAATTCATCGCGGTGCTGGCCCACGAGCTGCGCAACCCGCTGGCGCCGGTGCGCAGTGCGGTTGACATCATGCGCCGGCTCGACCCGGCCGATCCGCGCTTCGCCCGCACCCGCGAGGTCATCGGGCGCCAGGTCGCCCACATGACCCGGCTGATCGACGACCTGCTGGACGTCTCGCGCATCGCCCGCGGCAAGCTGGCCCTGCGCATCGCCCGCTGCGACCAGGGCCAGATCACCCGCGTCACTGCCGAGGACTACCGCGCCAGCCTGGAAGCCAACGGCCTGCGCCTGGTGGTCGACACCCCCGAGGCACCGATCTGGGTCGACGGCGACGCGGTGCGGCTGGCGCAAATGCTGGGCAATCTCCTGAACAACGCCGGCCGCTTCAGCCACGCCGGTGGCCTGATCACGGTGGAGGCGCGCGCCGACCCGCTCGCGCGCACTGCCCTGATGCGGGTGACCGACACCGGCATCGGCATCGGCCGTGAGCTGCTCGCGCGCCTGTTCAATCCCTTCGAGCAGGCGGCCCAGGACCTCTCGCGCAGCCGGGGCGGACTGGGACTGGGCCTGGCGCTCACCAAGGGGCTCGCCGAACTGCACGGCGGCCATATCGAGGCCGCCAGCCCAGGCGTGAACCAGGGCGCCACCTTCACACTCTTCCTGCCGCTGGCCGTCACGGCTGTGGAGCCGGCCTCCCATCGCACGGGTGCGGGCCGGCGGGAGACGCCTGAAGAGGCCAAAACCCAGCGCCTGCGCATTCTGGTGGTCGAGGACAACCACGATGCCGCCGAGACCCTGGGCGAGCTGCTCGAACTGGCGGGCTACCAGGTGGCCGTCTGCCATGACGGCGAAGCCGGCATCGCCCTCGCCGGCCAGCTGCAACCCGACGTGGTCATCTCCGACCTGGGCCTGCCGGGGGAAGTCGACGGCTACCAGCTCGCACGGCGGCTGCGGGCGGAGCCGCAGCGCGAAGGCCTCTACCTGATCGCCTTGTCCGGCTACGCCGACAGCCGCGCCCGCGCGCGCAGCGAAGCCGCGGGATTCGACGAGCACCTGCCCAAGCCACCCGACATCCACCGGCTCGAGCTGCTGCTGGAGCGGTTGGGAGCCACCGAGGCCGGCACCGAGATGGCGCGGCCGTAGGCCCCATGGACGGGCACGCGGGTCAGACGTCGATGTTGGCCGCGCGCAGTGCGTTGGTCTCGATGAACTCGCGGCGCGGCTCGACCTCGTCCCCCATCAGCATGGTGAACACGCGGTCGGCTTCGATCGCGTCGTCGATCTGCACCCGCAGCAGGCGGCGGACCGTCGGGTCCATGG